>Ga0182030_10013953_pt1 | contig 15929 bp, 8 predicted proteins | sample 812S3MmetaG_FD_121299 | JGI IMG/M metagenome (GOLD analysis project Ga0182030, IMG submission 121299) | Permafrost microbial communities from Stordalen Mire, Sweden - 812S3M metaG (Illumina Assembly) | ecosystem: Environmental > Terrestrial > Soil > Wetlands > Permafrost | place: Sweden...
AATGCTATACTCTACAGATAAGATTACTAATGGGATGAAGCCACGGAGATTGTGCGCATCAACAACTTCCCCAACCTGGAAGCTATTGGACCAAACCGGACTTTCATTCATCCAGTATCGGACGATAAGGCCGATGAATTCTCGGTTGACATACCCTCGATATCATCCAAGTCATCCGTCGCATTCACCTACCGTGTGCACATTGATGAAACAAACACAATTTCACAAGCGCCAATACTCGTCAAGCCTGTATGGAAGCCAGTTGTTAGCAACAATTTACAATTTTTCATCGACTACAGTCTTAACCCAGCCTATAGCTCCGCACCTACAAAGTTCCACAGCCTTATGGTGATAGCCCACTATACGGGTCCTCGAGCGATTGGATGTCAAACTAAACCATCAGGCACGCATCGGAAGGAGCATTCATTCGTGGGATGGCAACTAGCGGGCACCAATCTTACTTCAAATTGGAACAAGTTGGTTTGCCGACTTGTGGGTTCAGAAGGCAACGTTCCAGAACCGGGGTATATTGAAGTGAGATGGGAAATTCAAGGATCATCCGGGCTTGCTCTTGGGAGCGGAATTAGTTTGTCACGATTAGAATCTATAAAGGGCAAGGAGAAAGAGGAAAGCGAAGCAGATCCTTTTGCAGATGAGTCTATTGTTAGCCCAACGGCGGCCACGCCGTCTGGCAATTGGGTGCAGGTGGAGACGAGTAAAAAGCTTACTGGGGGCAAATATGAGGCGAGATGAGTTTGAGCGTTAGGAGAATTTCTTGTGAGATTAGTGTAGTAATCGCATTCTGTACAGCTTAGCATTCGAGGATTTCGTTGGGGGGCTGCCCTATTGATGCAAATCGCCACTGAAATGATCAAGAGCAGATACGTTATATCCCCGCTACCGAGAGTTCAAAGTCATACTACATGAAATCCGGAACCTTTCAAAGATCCAAGACCACACTAAATCAACAAAATCCCGATTCAAGCTGCCGCAAGATCGCAATATTGTCTGTGCATCTCCCACTACCAAACCAAGCTTTCCAACGGGCCCAAATCCAAGTTTTGACGCCTCTTGGCATCAAATATCTCCCCACTTTGACTCTCGCCACTTTATTTCGAGATCTTACTCTTCCTAAAGTGTTCGATTGATATGTAGATCTCGGACAATTGTCTCAATCCAATGAGACGTTCATGCATCGCTTACAGCCCACCTTCATGCTAGTCAGCCTTCGAGATTTCTGGACGTTGCGAATCGCTTCCCTGACATCATTCCAACAGGGATGCGCATGCACCTGCACGGCATGACGCGCTATAAGCTCTGGCTCCTAGTGGAAGAGGGATTAATAGCCGCAAGATATGGGGTGGAGGTAAGGATTGAGGCTTGATTTGAAGTATCGTATGTTGTTCATTGGTAGCTGCATTGGGGTTTACTTGTTGTGAGAGCTTGATTTTTGAGATGGTGGATGGCTGGATACAGGATTTTGAAAATGGGAAGAGTGATGTGAAAGCCGGGCAGGCCGGCTTTGGAGGTGCGGAAAAGAGGTTTGGATGGAGGGGTAAGTGAGAATAGAGGGGTGAGATTTGTTGAGATGACGCTGGTCAATGTCATGATATTTTTGGAGGCCTCGCTTGGAGGTGATCCCCTTTTTTGAGGTTGAGTTTGGAATGTCTATATAGAGGGCCAAATCTTCCAGTTTGTTCTCAGTATCAATCATCATCACAATCATCAAATCCAGCTTCTTCAGTTCCACTTTACAATCTTCCAACTATAGTACTTCACTCGCTTTACTAAATCCTAAGTAAGCCTTACTCTTCATCCACTCAGGATTAACTCCCGTGTTGTCAGCGTTATGGTTTCAATTCTTTAAGTCAGTAACTAACCTGGCCATAGTATCAACCATCATCATGTCCGACTACAACCAGAGCGGCAATCAGCAAGGAGGTAAGACATCCGGACATTATATATGCAGCATATACTAACCCTACATTCAGGCAACGACGGCTACTCCGGGGGTAATGACTCCAGCTCAGGAGGTCAAAGCGGAGGCTACGGTGGATCTAATGATAATCAATCATCCGGACAGAGTGGCGGGTACGGAGGAAGCAACGACAACTCATCTTCCAACCAGAGCGGAGGCTATGGTGGATCCAACGACTCAAGCTCCGGCGGCCAAAGCGGTGGCTTTGGAGGAAACAATGACTCCAGCTCCGGAGGCCAGAGTGGAGGGTATGGAGGATCCAACGACAACCAATCTTCTGGACAATCTGGGCAGTCAGGATTGGAAGGCAAGGCCTTGCAGGCAGGTGAGAGCATGCTGAAGAACAAGTTCTCCTAGACTTGTCAGTCTTCGAGGTTGACTTTTCTTCAGACACGCCTTCACGTCTGACTGTCTTTACCCCGTTTGTTGGTTTGTTCTTCATAGGGAGCTTGGTAAAATAGTTGTGCTTGTCTGATGTACGATAGCAGTATGCTTCTTTGACCTTAATTGATAATCATTTTTGGCCTAAGTTAAGGTACCTACGTATGACAATTTACAATTCACGTGATATTATGAGAGCTCATCACGTTGAATGTTGGCCAATTCATCTACATCCTTGTGCGGAGCGAGGCCACAGATGAAATATAAGAATGACCTGGAGCTTAGCAGCACGTGATGGCTGGCTGGAGTAATTTTGGTCGACCTTATTGAAAACTATATGCCGACCTGAACAGCCGGGACACAGATTAATCTCCCATCTTCGAAGAGTATTTTTGGTATCTAAGCATCCGTCAACTTTAACGATGCTATAAGCTTTAAGATTTTACGAAATGGCTCTGTGTGATACAATGAACTACAAGATATACACTGAAGTATGGAGAATGAAACGGTTCGCAAGAAGACTCGCTCTCCCCCGTGAGCCTCCTACACATATTGCGGGCGGCCTCTCTCAACATTCTTAGCATCTTATCTTGGACGCTTTCGTTAGGTAATTGCGGCGCTCTACAAATAAAACGCTCACCGACGTCTGAAGGAAGTAATGGAATCGTATACACTCTTGGCAAGAAGGATATAAAGCTTGTCTTGACCGAGGATCGAGACACCACTGCAATATGCGAGAAGCCTAGAACACATTGATCTGGACTCGGAGCGCCGGACCGCGATACTATCCGAATACAGTCTCTTGGGCACACTGGTGTGTCGAAGTATTCTGAGTTACCGGTATCTGGCTATTCTCCTTCTCATGCGCGGTCGTCCTTAATATAGACCCGTCAATATAAATTCCGAGGGAACGACTATATTGACCCCAACAATAGAACTACGCTGTTGCTACTTTATCATCTGACAAGATCACATCATGAGGATTGGCTCTTCCGGTCCTCTCGTATGCTTTTTGCACTTTGACTATTCAGCTTGGCAGACGGGGATCTCAATGATCACTAGAGAATGAGCTTCTGAGGCGAATCGTAAGGACGGGCCTGATATGATACAACCATGCAATTAAATCTTTAAATAGAACACTTGTCCTCAAGCACTTGCAGGCTGATAAGAATCATCCTTGTTTACCAATATACACTTCCCAGCCCCTCACAGCCAGCGCTCCTGATGGTGCCTGAGCCTCGCACCATTCGGCAAAGTTCCATATTGATGAGCAGGGTCTCTGTAGCCAGTCTGGTGATACGGCTGGTTTTGATCAGGGGAGTTGGGATTAGGCAAATGGGAAGGGAAGATTAACATTGCAGACGCGCTTAAACTCGCGCCCCTTGCCCTCGCCCAGCATCCTTGTTTTCCCCACAAACAACAGACGACCTCGTCCGAACCTTAATTTATGCTCCGTACCTGAATTTGTAAAAACTTCAAATATTACCCATTCCGGACCTGTCAAGCTGCACTACAATCTATATTCTCGGAAACACTCGACAATGGCCTTGCCTAAACACAGCTTGCGCAGTCCAGTCTGCCAACACAGGCGGGGTGAGAAGGAACATCCCCCAATTAAGCTGTGCATGCTCGGTACTGCCCAACACCACGGCGATCGCCTCCAATTTAGAACGGTTCACAGCTGCCAAAACTTCTGTCGAGAGAGTGCCTTGGGACTGCTATTCATCGCTGGGATCACGGAGAATTCAACTCTCTCGGCAATCTGCTTTGATCGGCAAGATCTCGTAGAATAGACGCAGAGTCGGTGTGACCTTGATCTCATTGTCAATAACAGCATGGTACACTGTCATACATCTCTAGTCAAGCCACAATCTATGTTTGGAGACTGGAACTACGTACTCCGACCCGTTGAGACAGATGTTATCATCGTCACTTGATCAAAGCAAGACAAAGGCAGTGCAATAACTCTTCTTTGTTCGAGACACTCAAGATCTAGAAGGCGTAAGAAATACGATGTTCTATTCCGTGCCACGATATTGAATGATCAGATACGCTTTCCGAGGTCGGGTCTGGTTCCCATTCTGAAGCGTTTTCAAGACGCACAATAAAGACTTTGGTGTTTGGGAGTAGGCTGGCATTGGTTCGTTAATACCACCCAATTTTATAAGCTTACTTGGATTCTATACATAGAAACTTCCAATCTAACACACTATAAGTTCGATATGAATCTCGGTCACAAGTACGCCACGAGCCACGTTCTCATATAGTCAGCGCCTCAAGCACCAGGATCTTTCCATGCCGGAATTTCAATCTTGGGAACCGTTTACGCTCTATCTCTTCGCGTTCACTTTTGATTCTTCGTCCCTACTTCGCCTGTCTTTATCCGATGCAGGGAGTAGTTTGGTTTCTCGTATTGTTACTTGTCAGACCACATGTCTTCTGTAGCTGAGGCGTTGCCTATATTGCTGCGGGGCAATTTGAAAAGTTAGCCCTCTATAGGGAAATGCGGAGATGGAGACAGGGTAAGCGTATGGATGAAGAAAAATAGCACAGGAACCAAGGAGAGAAGTCTCTTCCTTACGCTGCAATGTCGACCACGGGTCAAGGTCGTCCGAACTTCTGGCGACGGGCAAATAGCTGCTCTGGGACCGCATATATAAAGACCCCGCGATTCCCTCGGTATCTGCTTTTCCTCTATCATCCCCACAATCTGACTTCAAGGACCTCCAAAAATTTTCCATTCAACAAACAGCAGTAAAATTCGTCAAGATGCTTGCGATTCTATCCGTCCTCACATTGGCCGTTGCGGCTCTTGCAGCACCCTCGCCAGCTGAGCCTGTTTTAGGCGTCACAATCGCTGCGCCTGCGCCAGCCGCATCAACGAGTTCAGCAGCTGGTCCTAATCCTTCGGATGTTATTATCAACTCCATTGCCTACGGTGGAAGTGGGTGCCCTCAAGGAAGTGTGGGATCGTTCATCTCCACTGATCGTGAAACGTTAGTTAACTCTAAGCTTCTTATAATTGACAAGCTCACATCCCTGTGATTTAGTTTCACCCTCATCTTTGATTCTTTCGTTGCATCCATTGGTCCAGGAGTTCCAGTCACAGACAACCGATTGAACTGCCAGCTCAACATCGATCTTCTGTACCCGTCAGGTTTCCAGTACAGCGTGCTCAACACGGAATTCCGCGGATATGCAGGCCTAGATGCTGGCGTCACGGGACTTCAAGAAGCGACTTACTACTTCTCTGGATGTACGTGAAGCCTAAATCAGATTAATTCTAGACACCTCGCGAAGTTTGCTGATTCAAAAACACAGCTGCTACGCAAGTATCAACATCAACAACGTTTGTGGGACCAACATCCGGCGATTACGAGGTTTCAGACAGTATCCCATTTACCTCAACCATTTGGTCTCCCTGCGGCGCCTCGCTCCCACTCAACATCAATTCCCAGGTCCGTCTGTCGAGTACGGTCAGTACAGCGACTGGACAGATCACCGACGATTCTGTTGATGGGAAGATCACCTTCGTTGTCGGCGTCCAATGGCAGAAATGTAAGTCATAAAAAAGTACACCAAAGAACGGCTTGAAGTTCTGGTGCAATTTTTGATATGTCCTAGGTACCGCTTAAATGCCTGGATGGGAAGCACCTGAACATTAGTCGTTCTTTTTGGCATTGGTCAGTGGTGGTTAAGGTGTCATGTTGTCAGGAAAGGATGTGACTGGGGCAGGGGATTAGCATCATATGGGGAATTCTTGTCTATTGTTTAGGGACGAAATGTTATGTCAAAATTTTGATATACACACAAACTGAATTGGATCCCTTGCCAGATTTGTGAAAATGGTGATATCTGGCTAGCAAACAAAAGAAGATGACGGCTGGATGGATCCCCATGTCTGGGGTCTGACAACTGCGCCCCAGCAGAGCAACCGTTGGATAGACCTCGAAGGTTGCGTCTTGCTCATAAGTGACTTCATTTGTGCCTCATAATTGAATCAGCTTTAGGAACAGTGACACAATTGAAGCACCCCCGACGGCACGTGAGATGGTGTTAGCTACTTTATCGGGAAAACCTCGGGACGAAGACATGGTTGTTTGAAAGTAAACAAACGAAAGCTCACCCTTTCAACATCACATTGCGTCGCGCCGAAATCGAGTATCAACACGTCAATTGCTAATGGATATCGAATAAATCTAACATATTTCGCTTTAATACTATACAGAGCTTGGCTAGGCCTGGATTACACGGGCTTGTACGACGCGATCCTCTGGATAGGACATCAACGAAACAGTGTCCGAAGATATTAGAGCTTGCAACCGCACGAAAGTTTACAGCAAATCTATTTGGCGATCCGTCATCATGGCTCCTACAACAGATGTCGCTGACCAGTATTTCACATACGAAAGCCGATTATCATCTTTCCAAATTACACAGCAGCTCTCCAAAAGGAGAGCTTCGAACGCGAGCTCGAAAGCACCCAAAACATTGAAATGGCCCCACAAGTTTCTATCCGGGGAAGAGGTACGTGACAACTGTATGGAAAGGATTGCACTACTAACACACCATAAGCTTGCAAGAGCTGGGTTCTTCTACTATCCGATTCAGAATAATCCCGACAATGTCGCCTGCTTCCTCTGCAGAAAGTCCCTCGACGGGTGGGAAAAGGATGACGACCCGTTAGTGGAACATTTGAAACATTCTCCGGATTGTGGTTGGGCGATTGTTGCGACAATTGAAAAGCAGAATGGAGAATTGAGTCAAGAATACCCTTTAAGTCCACCAATGATTGAGGCGAGGAAAGCAACATTTGCCGACAAATGGCCTCACGAAAGCAAGAAGGGATGGAAGTGCAAAGTCAAGCAGGTATGGCGGTGTATTAATAGATAGTTTGAGCTATAGCTGACACGAATTGCAGATGGTAGATGCTGGTTGGAAATATACTCCTACCCCAGAATACGATGATATGGCGACATGTACATATTGTTCATTAGCGTTGGATGGTTGGGAACCTTCTGATAAGCCAATGTAAGTTTTAGTTGGCTTCACGAAAATATTTCTAATTTTGGTAGGGACGAACACTTCAAGCGTTCACCCGAATGTTCTTTCTTCGCTCTCATCAACAATCAAAAACAAAGTCCTGCCACGAAGAGGACGAAATCCAAGAAGGACAGGACTTCGAAGGTTTCTAGACTCTCGACGCAATCTCAATTCACGGTGGCCTCGGAAGCACCATCCTTTGCAGATATTCCCACGGAAGAGGGTGATAGTATCCTTACGACAGCTACGACTGCAACGCAAAGTGGAAGGAAAATGGGGAAGGGAAAGAAGGCAGCTGCGGGAAAGGGGAGGAAGACCAAGGCAAAGAAGAGTGAGGCTGTTGAAGTACCAGCACCAGAACCAAAGGACGATGACTTCGAGGTCAAAATAGAAGCAGCTCCCAAACCCGCACGAGGAAGAAAGAGAAAAACGGAAGAATCTGTGGAGTCCACAGTCCTCGAAGCGGAAATTCCTGCCCCAAAACGAAGAGCAACGCGGAGTAGAGCCAGTGTGGTTACCGATGATACTATACTCACTCCTAATGAGAAGAACGCGTTGGAAATCACATCCAAACCCACGGCACCAGGACGTAAAAAGGGTAGGCAATCAGCCCGCAAAGCATCCGCTGCTTCAGTAGCTTCCTTTGGAGCTCTAGTTCCCAACGACGACGAAATTGATGCCGCGCTCGAAGCCGATCTCAACCGGCACCTCACGGACGATGAAGAAAAGCCAATTGCTACCAAGGAATCAAGCTGGTCGAGCAAAATTGCTAAAGCTGGTCATGATATGTTTGGGACTGAGCCCATGAAGATTGATGACGCTGCAATCGACGCCGAACTTCAGGCAATGGAAGTAGAGTCGATACTACAACCTAAACCGAAGGGGCCAAAGGGCAAACAACCCAGAAAGGTATCCGCAAAGCAACAAGCAGCGGCGAAGAAGGCTGCTGAAGCAGAAGCAGCTGCACGGCAGGCGGCAGAAGAGGAGGATGCTTCTCGGCAAATAGCAATTGAACTCGAGCAGAGCATCTCTATTCAACATTCATCACCAATCATACAACCCAAACGCCAGCGAGCTTCGTCTCGTCAACCTCCACGACAGCTAGGGGGACGAAATACCAGAGGCTCCGTCATGTCTGTCAATGAAAGCAATGTATCGATTGATGAGCAGGAAACGATGCTCGGTGGTGAAGAAGATCCTGGTAACGAAACCGACGCTAGTATGGCCAGTCAGTCTACCGTTGTAAGGGGACGTCGTGGGAGCACAATGAAGAAGGCGAAAGGGGGTAAAAAAGCAGCAAGTCGGAACATCGAAGAAATTGTACACAAGACTGAGACTACCCTTGCGGCTGAAGTTGAAGAGAAGTCCCAAGAGAGGGAAGCTGCCCAGATAGACGATGTCAGCATGGGCGAGGAAGCCTTCTATACGCCTGCTCCGGAACCGGTTGAGGCAGCGGATAAAGAAGCCGCCTCTCAGGCCAGCAAACCGAAAGTAGCAAAAGGAAGGAGTAGACCTCCGAAAGCCGCTCCTGCACGCCCAGCCATCCAACAGACACTCACAGCTATGGAATACGTTGTGGAACAAGTAGCACCCATTCCGTCGAAGTCAAAAGGGGCGAAAGCACAAGCTGCCCCTCCACCGCCAAGATCTCCAACACCATCTCCCAAAGAAAGGACACCATCTCAATCCCCGCAATCATCTGATGCGGAAAACCATCCTCCGTCATCAAAACCAGCAGCTAGTGCTAAGAAAACTGCTACACCAAAGTCAATTACCAAACGAATACCTCTCGCAGCCACGACGCCTATCATATCGCCTTCAAAACGCAATATAATTGCGGGGCTTCAAAGTTCCCATCCATGGACTGCTGTGGATCTCGATACGATCTTCTTGAAATCTCCGAATGACGAGAATGCGGTAGGGCTATTAGGAGATACATTTAATAAGGTTCAGAACGGGGATTTGACTAGTCCTGAGAAGAAGATGACCGTCGAGGAATGGATACACCACAATGCTGAAATGGCAGAAGAGAAGCTGAGGAACGAATGTGAAAGGATGGTCGGGACCTTCGAAGAACAGGGGACCCATGCTATGAGAGCACTCGAAGGAGTGGAGTGCATCGAATGAAGTAACGGTGCATTATGAGTTGTTCATGGACTTGGTTTGATAGCATGAATTATCAGGCGTTTGGGATTGTAGATCTGTTTGCATTATTGTATGCGAAATATAACGTTTTCCTCCCTGAAAACTCCTCTTGTCCCAACATAAGTAGCTATGCATGCAAGAATCAGCCATCCTAACGCCCCTAGCTCCGCTCCATTGCTCCAGGAAAATATGTACACCTAACATAACATATTCACAATCATTCCGCTCGTGGCCCATTCCCATCATCCAAAAATTCCCTAGCTCTAGCCATCAATCCTCATAGTTTTATCTTTATTCGCCTCTTCGAAAAACTCTAACGTCAATGCAGCCAACAAACACGGTACACTGCCCCTCTCATGGACCCAGAATTTAATCTGTTCATTGATTTTCATAGCAAAAGCACTCTCCCTCCCGCCACTGACTTTCATGGTTCCTTTTTCCCCATCAAACTCGACAGAATTCTCCTCCTCCCCTTTCTTCGGATAGAAAAACGATGTAACCTTTGTACGTCCATTTTTCATGAATACCACGTCCCAGCCTAGGAGTGAGATAACCAATTCTCTGAACTCGGCAGTCTTAGCTCCCCACACTTTTTTGAGGCGGTCGTTGTGCTTCTTTTCTGATGCGAGGGCTAAGTGCGCGTCGAGGACTTCACGCTGGCAGGCTTCGAGAGCGGAGATAGGGACAGATTTTATGGATGAGGAGCGAGTGCCGCTTTGGAGTTGAGAAAGGAGATCGGCGTTTTCTTTGCGTAGCGCGTTCAAGGTAGCTGTTTTGATGGCTTCGAAATCGGAGGTGGGGTTGGAGCGTAGGGAGAGTATGCGTGTTTTGCTTTGTTGACTTGCGGTTGTGAGGCGTTCTTGGGCTACGGAGAGCTCTTTTTGGAGGAGCTGGGTGGATGCTTGGAGGGTGCTGAGTTCATCTTGGAGTTTGCGATTTTTGCGGGATAGTTGACCGAGACGCTCGTTGTCTTCCGAGTCATCGCGGGTGCGTTTTGATCCTACTGATTCGGTGGGGGCAGGAAGAGTCTCCCGGCTAGTTAATTCGCCATGTAGAGTCTGGACCTCTTGTCGATACTGATCAACTATTTCTTCTAATTCCTGAATGCGTGTACGTTTGGCTTCGTCCACGCTTTCGGGCTGGAAAGTCGTATCTTCATCGTCCATAGCCTTCAGTTGGGCCCTTAAATATTCGGCTTCCTTCACAGCCAACGCACGCTGTCTCTCTAATCGTCGTTGTACTTTGCTGTCCGCACCAGTTCCTGCACCACTCGACTTGAGTCTCTCCAACTGGGCCAATAGACTAGACTTTTCACTTTCCAGTCCTTGAGTAATGGTGTCTTTGCCAGATAATTCTGCCTCTACAGCCCCAAGTCTCTCAACCAGAGCCGCTCTTTGTAGTCGTTCTTCGATAAGCGCTCTTGCTACGCCTTCCGGAGAGTCGAATTCTAGCTCTCCATCCTCGCTGGCTTGGCTTTGGAGATACGCTGTCCAAGCTCGCCGCTCGTCTTCAAGGCGCTGACGTTGAATGCGCGCTTCGCCGAGCTCATTCTGGAGGCCCTCTATTGCGTCGACTTTTCTTTGAAGAGATCTCTTCTCTTCCTCTACTACCTCGATGCTCTCTCGCAGCTTCCTGAAATGATCTAATTCGGCGGCCTGTTTTCGATTTACGGATTCTAGCTTCTTGATATGGGATACTTGCTCGCTGAGTTCACGTTTGATGACTCCAAGAGTATCTGCATCTCCTGTCAAAGCTTTTAATCGTAATACTTCAGCTTCTAAAGCCCCGTACGCCGTGTCCTTCTCGACGATTTGCTGTTGTGCATCTTGCAATAACGTTTCGCGTCGGTCGGAATCTTGTTGTAATTCCTCCACAGTTCGTTGTAAAGTGTCATTCCGAGCTTCAAGCTCAGTAGACTTCCTCTCCAATATGCGTACGCTCTCCTCGACCTCTGACTTCATGTCCTCCACCTCCTCCTGCGCAACGCGTTTCCCCTCCTCGGCTTCTCTGATCCGTCGTTCAAGCGCCGCTTTCTCATTGCTTGCTGCATCGCGGATGTCCGTCACTTCCTTCAACAAAGCTTCATACTGACGAACGGCTTTGCTCTTCTCAGTTTCAGCAGCTTGCCTTTGCTTAAAATCGTCTTCTCCATTCCTCCTAGCCTCTCGGACCTCACTTTCGTGCCGCAGTTTCGTCAATTCCTCCTCCTGCTTATGATTGTCGATGGTGTACTTTAATGTCTTCACCTCCGCCTTCAATTCTTCCAGTTCTCTCCGTCGTTTATCGTGCTCAAGATCAGTTTCACCACTCGAGACTTCTCGTTGTTGTCCGCCGGAAGAGACGCGAGTTCCGCCTGAGGAGACACGAGTTGAATTTCCAAAAGGACCTCTCGAAGGAGGTCGTCCAGTTATCTCTGCGCCAGTGAGAAGATCATATTGAGGTTGATTGTTGAGTTGACGTGCTTGCGCAATCTATGTAATGATATTAGTTCTAGACTCAGAGATTGACTTTCACCTCCATATTCCAAACGCGATGGGAAAGCGGAACTTACTCTTGATTGAACTCTGGGAAGAGGGAGAGAGCTCCCCATGCTGGTTCGATGATTACTGGAGATGGACGATCGCCTCTTATTGACGTCCAACTGCTGGGGCGTATGGGCCCTCATCTTCAATGATGTATCGCACCTTGTGCGCTCTAAGGGTGGTCGTTCTTGAATGTTGTCGCAAACGTCGAAGAATTGAGGCAAGTCGGAAGCAAATAATCACGTGTCGATGACAACAATTTTCTTTGTTGGCTAAGCGACCAGTTTTATAAGACCTTTGACATCTTTCGCAGAATTCTGAAAGCTGTGATAGTAATGGCACTGGCTCTTTTGTATATTCTTCTTGAAAGAAAGCAAATAGAATATCTACTGGGTGGAATGATAAGTTGATGGTTTATTCTGAACTGTACTATGTCTCCAAAAAGAAGGCTACAAAACATATCCACATTGGACCCATGAAATGCCCTCTGTTCTCTTTCTCACTCTATTTCTCCCATCTCTCTCACTTTCTCCCTCTCTCCCTCTCTTTCTCTTCGACGTCGTCGCATCTACCATTTCTTACTTATTTTTTGGATCTGTCGATAGAGCGCGGGTACCTGAATCCCTGATCGTCCGCCGAGCCTCTAAATGCCGACCCCACGCATTTAGTCAGCGGACCTAAAGAGCTTCAACTTGCAGATTCGCTTCAAACTTTCCAAAAACAATTAAAACTCATGGCTTTTCTCAGACGGTGACGATTTTGCAGCATCTGCTGCACCCCACTTCTTTGACAAGAATCGCGCATATGGCATGCCTGTCCTAAATAGCAGCACACAATGGCAGTCCATTCTCTCACCGTAAGCAATAACAACAATTCTCGCTGATTTTGGGTATAACTGGTTCTGACTGGACAATAGGTTATGAAGCAACTCCCGAGAGTATGGGCTTCGGGCCCTCGTATGCGACCCCAGAGCCTTGCTCTCCGCCCTATCATACAAATCTCAGCAAGAAGAACTCTTGCATCGCAATCCCCGAATACCTCAAGTCCGAATATTGAATCAAGTCCGCAAGATCGGGCCATCAGTGAACAGGCTTCCGACTCAGCCTCTGCCAAGAGCTCAGATTCGTCGTCTGCTTCTGGTTCTACCTCTAAACCCGACCCTACAATCAATCCTCCTACAGACTGGGAAGATAATCCTAATTTCGAAATCTCGCATTTCTCGGAACTTCCACATTCCAACTTCGGCGTCAATCAACACATGGTCATAAACGATGAATTCAAGGAAGCACTGCGACAAGTTCTATGGCAATTCAGAGCTCCAATCCGATATGCTTTTGCTTACGGATCTGGCGTGTTTCCCCAATCGAAAGACATCCACGCAGCTAAGCCGTCCAGTGCTACCTCAATTCACCCGAATGCTCCCGCTGCTGTTGAAAAAGCTCAGGGCGGAACGCCAAAGATGATCGACTTTATATTTGGTGTCTCCTATACGCAACATTGGCATTCCTTGAACCTACATCAACACCGCGACCATTATTCGGCTCTCGGATCACTCGGATCTGGCGCTGTAACAGCTGTTCAAGAGAAATGGGGTGCCGGTGTATATTTCAATCCTTTTGTGACGGTCAATGGTATGCTCATCAAATATGGAGTTGTGAACCTCGACACGCTTTGCACAGATCTTTCCGAATGGAACACGCTTTACATAGCTGGACGATTACACAAACCTGTTAAAATCCTACGGGATGATGCTAGAGTTCGCCTTGCAAACCAAGTCAATCTAATCTCGGCCCTCCGAACTGCTTTACTGCTTCTCCCCCCATCGTTCACGGAAGAGGAATTGTATGGTACAATTGCGAACATTAGCTACATGGGCGATCCACGCATGTCCTTACCCACCGAAGACCCCTCGAAGGTAGCGAACATCGTCGGAAACAATCTACCAAATTTTAGACGTCTGTACTCACCCCTAATCGATAATCTCCCCAATGTCAGCTTCAGCGATTCCAAATGCTCCAATCCGGACTGGACTTCCGATCCCGATGCCAACGTCCGGCTTGTTCAAGATATGGACCCGGTCAAACGAGGAAACATGGTACGCCGACTACCCAAGGCCTTCAGATCAAAGCTCTACTTCCAATACCAAAGCAAATTCCAGATCCCTCAACTCGAATTTAACAAGATGCTTGAAGAATCAAAGGATGAGGACTCTACCCGAATTAAGCGACGAGAAGGAGGCAAGTTCGAGCGACGGATCGCAAGTCAACCACCCGAAGATCTTCGAGCAGAAGTCAGAGGAGTGATCAAGAAAACCATCTGGTGGCCCAGCACAAGCCAAAGTCTCAAAGGACCCATCACCGGAGGAATCAGCAGAACATGGCGATACTTAAGCGAAAAGATGGCCAAATACCGCGAAGGCAAACGAAAAGCCGCCGAAGCCTTAAAAGATGTAAAAAATAACGAGGGCAGTGTGAAGGAGAAAAGTTCTTGAATGCAAAAATGGGATGATTGCTTGCAATAACGATTTTTACATTCTTGTTTGTATGTTTTGTACATAGATGATCATGGGCTTCGGCTCCATTACAGGGTTTGGCTACGGCTAGACAACAGATAGCAATTTCTTTTGTTGGATGGGTTGGGATGGGTGCATAGCATGCGGGGAATATCATGGAATAAGGGGCAGATAGTACCAAGCGTACTCGAATAGGGAACTGTTTCCGACCTAAGAGGTGTCTTGAGATGAGCAAGTTTGCGCGAACTAGAGCCTCGTGGTCTGTCACATATGTTGGGGCACCTCCGCAGATGTCTAATTCTCTATTGAACAAGCATCACGAACTTTCAAGAAGTTATTGCTTCACATTGCAATCTTGAAGATATGATGTGATACCTCGGCGCATCGGTTAAATGTCGCCTAGTTAGATGTTACACAGCATGATGCATTAGATGATTACTCAACACCTCTCTTTTTACCATCTTAAACAGTACACTCCCAAGCTTTTTAATGCTCCACTATGTAAGGATCTGAATACCCCCCCCCCGGGCCCCCTTTCCAAGATCTCAAATCAACACTTGCGCTAATCATTCATCAAAGAGAAATGAAGCCCGTTAAAGAAATCCCAAGTCTGACCCCTGATTTCCCAACTAGTACTTTTGAGGAGGCTATTGCTGTGAAGCAGGTGGAAGGGAAAGAGAATGTTTATACGGCGGATGTTAAGAGGGACTGGTGTATTGGTGTTGGTGCTTTCCCCTTTCCCCTTCTCCCAAACCACTCCCCAGATATCGAACGACACAATAACTGATGGGACATAGTACCTCATGGCGGCTATCTCCTTTCCATGATCACACATGCAGTAGCAGTCTATTTCCAAGAAAGACATTCCAAGCTAGATCAACCAGACTGCATAACCAGCCACATAGAATTCCTCTCCCGCACCTCTGTCGGCCCTGGGACCATCGTCATCACGCCTCTTAAACTTGGGCAGCGGTTCTCCAACGTCCGCGTCGCGCTCGTCCAATCCGATGAGAAAACAGGAAAAGATAGGACATGTTTCGAGGCTTTCATCACGCAGGGAAATTTGCGGAAAGATGAGATTAACGGGGGCATAAATTTACCCACCACGCCGCTGATCATAAAATCCGATATCCCGCCACGGGAGGAATGTGAAGAGTGGCTCTTAACTTCGGAGGAAGCGCTGGATGTGGGAAGGAAAAGACCGGCTGCGTTTAAGATACGGACTTTCTTCCCTTCGGCGCAATGGTTGGAGATGAATAGGAACGATGAAGGAAAGGGAGAAGAGCGCTTGAGTGTGAAAGAGCAATGGGTATGCTGGCAGCCTGGAGTAGGCAAAAAGTTTGGGATC
>Ga0182030_10013956_pt1 | contig 15927 bp, 14 predicted proteins | sample 812S3MmetaG_FD_121299 | JGI IMG/M metagenome (GOLD analysis project Ga0182030, IMG submission 121299) | Permafrost microbial communities from Stordalen Mire, Sweden - 812S3M metaG (Illumina Assembly) | ecosystem: Environmental > Terrestrial > Soil > Wetlands > Permafrost | place: Sweden...
CGCTCGCCCTCCTGGATATACAACGGCGCCTTGATCTCCAACCCCGTCTCCAGCCGCGCCAGCTTGGTCACCTTGCCGCTCGTATCGCCCTGCGCGCCGGCCTCGGTATACGTCACTTCCAGCTCCACCTTGTCCGGCAGTTCCAGGCCGATCGGGTTCCCGTTGAACTTGTTCAGCTTGATTACCGCGCCCTCCACCAAATAATCCAGCGCGTTCCCAATCATGTTCTCTTGCAAGCGCAGCGTGTCGAAGGTCTCCTGATCCAAAAAGTACGAGCCCTCGCTGTCACTGTAGAGATAGCTCGCCTCCACCGTCTCCAGGTCCGGCTCCTTGAACTTCTCCTGCGCCTTGAACGTCTTGTCGAAGACCGCCTGCGTCAGCAGGTTGCGCATCTTCAGCCGCACCAGCGTCTGCCCACCCCGCGCCGTAGGCGTCGACACCTCCGCCTCCAGGCAGTAGTAGGGGGCGTTCTCAAACTCAAAATACATCTTGCGCTTCACGGTAATCGCTTCAAGCAATGCGGCCATAAACCCCTCAAAGAATTGAAATCGCAGGCCGGAGGTCCCGTCAGGGCCATCCGGCTCCCTCCAATTATAGGAGGAAGCTCCTCACCCTCCGCCTGGCCGCCCTCGCCACATGTGTGAGCTGCGTCACTTGCCACAGCACCCCTTCACTGGCGATACTGACCTTCAGCCCTTCTTTTCGGGCCTCATTCTTCTTTCTGAAGCGAGAACCGCCTTGGCACGTGAAACTTTCACCGCTCGTCTGGACAAAAAAACCTGCATTTCTGAGTCGGCGCAGTGCTACCACTTCGAGTTCGTCCTCGACACCCTCCCCAGCTTCCCGTTCGTCTCCGGCCAGTTCATCTCGGCTGTGGCCACTGACCTCAACGGCAAGCAGCAAACCCGCGCCTACTCCATCGCGTCCGCAGCCAATGCCAACCGCTTCGACCTCTGCGTCAATCGCGTCGAAGGCGGCTTCTTCTCCAACCACCTCGCCGACCTCACCGATCTCCAACCCGGCGGCAGCATTCAGGTCCACGGCCCGCACGGCCACTTCATTCTCAAGGAACCGGTCACCGACTCGATCCTGATTGCGACAGGCACCGGCATCGCCCCCATGCGCGGCTTCGCTCAGTGGTTATTCCCTGAAAATGGCCCCGACCGCAGCAACGGCAAGGAGATCTGGCTGGTCTACGGAACCCGCCACGAAACCGAAATTTACTACCACGACGAGTTTGTCGCCCTGGCCGCCAATCATCCCAACTTCCATTACATCGTCACGCTGAGCCGCGCCGTCGAAGACTGGACCGGCAACCGCGGCTACGTGCAGGAGTACGTAGCCAAAATCGTCGAGGAGCGTGCCGCTCGCCTTGGCATCCCCCTCCCACAGCCCGCGCCCGATCCATTGATTCCCGTCGGCGACCTGCGCTCCGACATCTACTCCTACATCTGCGGCCTCAACAACATGGTCTCCGGCGTCCGCGACAAGCTGGCCGGCTACGGCTGGGACCGCAAGCAGATCATCTTCGAGCGCTACGACTGAAGCGCGACCGGCCGACACCCCACCGTGCCCCTTCCATTTCACGGCCTTTTCGTGAAATGGGTGGGAAACCACGAATCTCAAAGGTCTTTGAAGGGTACGGGCCTCGCCAGCAGCTCAACCCCGCGAGAGCCTCCCCTACAGATTAAACAGCTCCCGCAGCCGCTTCGTCTGCGCCCGACTCACCGGAATCTCCGTCTGCTTCTTGTCGTTCATCCTGAGCTGGTAGCTCGATTTGAACCACGGCACCACCTCGCGAATGTGGTTGATGTTCACCACAAATCCCCGATGCGCCCGCCAGAACACCGCCGGATCAAGGAGATCGAGCAACTCCTCGAGCGTACGGCACTTCGAGTGTCCCTCAAACGCCTGCGTCGCCACCCGAATCACGCCCTCGTCAATGGCCGCATAGCAGATCTCCGCCTGGTCGATCAACAGCAGCCGGCTCTGCGCCTGCACAATCAGCTTCGCCGGCTGCACCGCTCCCTGCGGCCGGTTCAGCAGCCTGAGCAGCGCGTCCAGCTGCGACTCGATGGGCTTCTCCTGCACGGCCCCGCTCGCCGCCTCGGCCGGTATCCGCCCCCGCACCCGCTCCACCGCCTGCCGCACCCGCGTCTGGTCAAAGGGCTTCAGCAGGTAGTCCACCGCGTTCACGTCAAACGCCCGCACCGCATACTGGTCATACGCCGTGGCAAACACAATCTGCGGCAGCGGCTCGGTCTCGCGGCCCGCCGCGGCCAGCTTGCGATTCCGGTCCATCAGCCGCTGGATCACCGCAAACCCGTCCAGCCCCGGCATCTGCACATCCAGAAACATCAGGTCGGGCCGGTGCTCCTCCACCAGGGCCACCGCCTCGATGCCGTTCGTCCCCTCGGCCACCACGTCCACCCCACCCACCCGCTCAAGCAGATACTTCAGCTCGTCGCGCGCCAACTGTTCGTCGTCGATAATGAGCGCGGAAATGGTCATACGTCCCTTCGGGTCGAAAGATCGATTGTAGGAAGCGCACCCGCTCTGGTCAATCGAGGCTTCATTTGGGAGGGTCGGCTTTTGGAGGGAGGCGGGGGTTTCAACCCCCGCAAATAAGCAGCATCGACGACGCGGGCTTCAGCCCCGGAAAAAGGTGGGAAGGCATCAACCTCATGCGAGCGGATAGCGAGCGCCCGCCGCACGGCAAGTGCTTACTCGCCCAGCACCCGCAGCCGCGCCGGCATGTGGTCCTTGGCCAGCTCATGCCCGCACGTCGTGCAGAACTGGTCCGTCGCCCGCACCGTGCGGAAGCAATTGCCGCAGCTGGCCGCCAGCCGGTAGTCGCACTGCGGGCAGAAGTGGAAGTCGTTCTGCACATGCGTCGAGCAGGCCGGGCACCGCGACACCGCCGGCGCCCGCAGCAGGAAGTAGAGCACCGCCCCGATCCCGCCCGGCATCACAAAGCAGATCACGATCCAGAACCGCGAGCTCATCGCCCGCCGCGGCGCGTCCTTGCTCACGTAGCCCACCATCAGGAAGTAGAGCGCCGCCAGCAATCCCCACGAGATGTCGAAGTAGATGCGCAGCGCCAGCGGCATGGGGTGCTTGCCATCCGGCAGCACAAACCAGAAGTAGTACTCCACCAGCCCAAAGGCCAGGATCGCGGCCACGATCGACCAGATCGGGATCAGCCGCTCATCTTCGTTGACGGTAATGGATTGTGGTTCGCGCATAAGCAATCCCGGCGAGCAAGAGTGATTTGTGAGATGAAGTGCAGCTTAACCCCACACTCAATGGACGGAAAAATGCGAAGGGAAGTTGCGCCTATTTAACTAATCTGCCCGCTTTGGTCAGGACAGTCGCTCGTGCGCGCCAGACATCCGCCTCAGGACCGATTGCGCACCCAGCCCGCCAGCAGCGCGCAGGCCACAAGCGCCGGGCACAGGATGCACACCCACAGGGCAAACTGGCCGGTCACGTCGCGCCAGTGCTCGGCTGCGAGCAGCCTGTCCACCGAGCACCACACCATCGGCCCCAGAAACAGCACCACCAGCAGAATCGCCGCCAGCGCCACCGCGCGAATCCGCCTCCGCCCCGCCTGCTGCTCCCGCATCAGGCCCAGCGACGATCCCACCACCCGGCGCGTCCTGAAAGCCATCGCGCAGTCGCGGCTGGCCTGCGTCCCGGCCAGAGCCGAGAGCAGGTCGCTGCGAACGCCCGCCCGCGCATCGGCAGCCCCGCTGCCCTCGGCTCCGCCGCCGGAAAACTGCCCTGCCCCGCCGCCTGCGGTCACACCGCCTCCGCGCGCAGCTGGCTGCGCACCAGCTTCGGCTTGATCGCCGCCAATCCCCGGTAAAGCCTTGATTTCACAGTTGAAAGTGGAGCCCGGGTCACCTTGGCGATCTCTTCGAGCGAAAGCTCCTCGTGGAACCGCAGCACCAGCACCTCGCGGTGCAGCGTATCCAGCTCCAGCAGCGCCCCCGCAATCCGTTCCCGGTCTTCCAGGTTTGAGAAGCGGTCAAACGGCGTCGGCTCCCCGCCGGCAACCTCAAACGCCATCGGCCGGTCGTCTTCGCTCTTGCCCTCGAACAGCTCGTCCAGGCTGCTCATGGTCCGCTTGCGCCGCTGGTCGATCACCAGGTTGCGCGCAATGGTAAACAGCCAGGTGTCGAACCGCGCTTGCCCGTTGAACTGCGCCCCGCGCATCATCACCCGCATCCAGACCTCCTGGAACAGGTCCTCGGCCATCTCCCGGTTGCTGGTCAAATACAGCAGATAGCGCAGCAGCCGGTGCTGGTAGCGGACGATCAGCTCGTCCAGCAGACCCGCATCCTGGCGCTTCAGCCCCTGGGCAACCGCCAAGCTCTCCTGGCGTACCTGCTCGTCAGCGGCGGTAGCAGAACCCAGGCCAAACAAAGGGAGAACAGACGCAACAGTGGTCATCGTGTCTAATTAGACGCCACAACCCGCCCGCAAGTCGCCGAAAAGTGAACTTACCGGCGAAATCCTTGCCGGAAGGACCCCAGCCACGTCGAGCCCCACTCCTGAACTGTCATTCTGAGTGAACGGGGCCCCGAACGCTTTTCAGTTCGGGGGTGGTGAACGAAGAATCTGCTTTTGTTTTTTCGCACAATCGACAAAGAACTTTAGAGACAGGACACCAGGCCCTCACTCCCAAAGCGCCGAGGTTGCGATTTCCCCCTAACGCCAGCCACCTGACCACGCTAACCGGGCGCGGCTTGAGGTAAAATCATCCGACCAACTCCACCGCTTCAGCGCAGATGGGAAACTCTGATGGCTACTGATCCTTTGAACGATAGCCCGGCGGGCGCAATGCACCCATCGCACCTGCATGAGCAAGCAACCTCGCCAGGGGGCTCACGTTCTGCCGACACCCGCTGGCAACGGCGTCTGCTGCCGTTCCTGGTGGGTACGCTTGGGGTTTTGACTGTCCTGTTCTGCGCGGCCATTGCCTGGGAGACCCACTACATCCAGAACCACATGGAGAGCCCCCTCCAGCTTGACCTGCGCCCCGCCGTCAATCAGGAATTCCGGGCCAACGCGCAGTTTCTACTGGAGGCAAATCTCATAGAAAGGCGCTATCGCACCGCCGACGCCGCGGCCCTGAGCCGCATCTACATCATGTTCCTCGGCTTCGGCACCGGCATGGTCATGGCGCTGGTCGGCGCCACGTTCATCCTGGGAAAGATCTCCGAGCCGGCAACCTCGATTGACGGCGCAGGATCTTCCTTCAAAGCCAGCCTGCATTCGGGGTCGCCCGGCGTGATCCTCGCGTTTCTGGGGACCGTGCTGATGCTGTGTACGATCTTCTCCAAAACCGAGATCTCATTAACGGACCGGGCAGTCTACATGGGTGCGGCCTCCGACCAGGGCGCTCTGCCGCAGCCCGATACTCAGCCCACGACGCCGGAAAAATCGAAGACAGCCGATCTGGAAAAGCCAGCCACCAAAGGCCAACCCGCTGACACGCCAAAATCCGCTCCCACCAAGCAGGTTGCGCTGGTGGCGAAAAACGACATCCAGCGGCCGGATGTGCATGTGTCCTACTCGTCTCAGGACACGCTCGACGGTGACTACAAGTTGAAGGTCGACAAGGCCCCATGCACGCTTTCGATACGCGACCAGACGGTTCAATTGACCGGAAGCGATGGCAAGAAAATGCACATCCACGTCACTGCCATCGATCCGTCCCACTTGATCTTCTCGGTGATTGACGCGAACGGCGGACACCAGGATTTCGATGGTCTCTTGAGTGACGAGGGCAACATTGTGGGCAGCACCTCCTATCAGGGCGGGTTCTCAACCAATCCCTCTGGCTTCACCGCCATCAGGATCAAACACAAGTAGCCCGCGCCAGCCCCTTACGCAAGACATCCGCGAGTACCCCCGAAGACCATCCGTGCCCCATCCATGTCATCCGCCGCAGTGGAGGACATGGGTGGGAAAGCACGAGCCCTCCGCCGCGGCGGACGAGCGATCAGCGAGCGTCTGCCGCACCGCAGGTGCCGCTAGAGAATGTCTGCCCCACCGCAGGTGGCCACCACCGCTGCTACCCGGCGCTCGCGCGCATCCACGCCGCGTACATGAAATATCCCCAGCAGCAGATGCCTCCGCTTCGCCGGAGACAGCGCCTCCCACCCGGCCTGCGCCCGCGGCTGCCGTTGAAACGCCGCCCTCAGCACCGGTGGAGGGTCCTTCGGGTCAAGCTCGCCCTCCATTGTCAGCATCAGCCACTCGGCAATCCGCTCCGCCCGCTGTTCCCGCACCTCGGCCGACTTCGCCGCGCTCACCTGGTCTCCAAACCACCTGCGCATGGAGTTGCTCAGTCCGTCGAACCATTTCCGGAGCACCCGGTCCCCTTTCAAGGCCCGGGCCAGCTCCGGCGGCAGCACCGTCACGCGCTCCTCCAGGTCCGGCTCCAGCACGATCCGCACGTTCGCCCCCACCCGCGCCTTGGCCGCCGCCTGCATCTTCTTGTTCACCAGGATGAAGTGCCCATTGCCGTCCGCCGCGCCCATCAGCGACGTCCGAAAGGCAACCCCTTCAATCTCCCCGCGCACCCGCATCCCCCGCCGCACCGGCCAGACCTTGGCAATGTCGAAGGGCACCCGCGCAATCACCCAGCCCAGCCCATTCTGCAGCGGCTCCAGCACGGCGTTAAACGACTTGGCCTTCACTCCGCTCATCGCCCCAGTATGCCGCGCAGCCAGTGCAGCCAGCAACGGTAATTCCGCGTCCAGTTGCAATATGGCCGAATCAAGGGTCCGGCAGTGTTGGTGCCAATAGTGGTACCATGCAGGATGTGGCGACTTCGAAGAAGATCCTCGAAGCAATGCAGCGCACGCCCAAAAATGTGCGTTTTGCCGATCTGTTCAAGCTCTGCGTGGAATATTTTGGCGAGCCACGCCAGCGTGGAACCAGCCATGCCGTCTTCAAAACGCCCTGGCCTGGCGATCCCCGCGTCAACATTCAGGAGAGCAAGGGCAAAGCCAAGCCCTACCAGGTACGGCAAGTTCTGCTGGCCATCGACAGACTCAAAGCAATAGAAGAGGAAGAGCAACCGGAGCGGGATGATGAAGATTGATCACTTTACCTATCGCGTAACCTGGTCGGCGGAAGACGGCGAGCACGTCGGCCTGTGCGTTGAGTTCCCCTCCCTTTCCTGGCTCGCCTCCACGCCGGAAGAGGCGTTGGCCGGCATTCGCCGCATGGTGCGGGACGTCGTTCGTGACATGAAAGCCTCGGGCGAGCCGCTCCCCGCGCCGCTGGCCGAAAAGCACTACAGCGGCGCATTCCGGGTGCGCATCCCGCCCCATGTGCATCGTTCACTGGCCCTTGAAGCCGCCGAACAGGGCATCAGCCTCAACCGTCTGGCCAGCGCCAAGCTGTCGTCGTAGACGGCGAAGCATCTACAATCTCACTCATGGAAGTCCTCTACGGCGTGCATGCGGTTGAAGAGGCCCTCAAGGCCGGCCGGCGCCGCTTTGACCATGTTCTGGTAGCCCGCGAGCGCGATGACCTTCGCCTCGAAAAGCTTGTCGCCGCCCTCCGCGAGGCCGGCATCCCGGTCCGCCAGGACTCCCGCGACCAGCTCACCCAGCTGGCCAAGAATCCCGCCCACCAGGGCGTCGTCGCTCTGGTCCGCCCGCAGGAGTTCCTCACCATTGAAGACCTCTACGCACCCGACGCCGCCAACCCCGCCGCCCGCCGCCTGCTCCTGGCTCTCGACGGCGTCGAAGACCCGCAGAATCTCGGCGCTCTGCTCCGCGTGGCCGATGGCGCCGGCGTCGACGGCGTCCTGCTCACCGAGCGGCGCTCCGCGCCTTTAAGCCCCGTAGCCGTCAAGGCCAGCGCCGGCGCCGCCGAGCATCTCCGCATCGCCCGCGTCGTCAACCTGGTCCGCGCGCTCGAAGAGCTCAAGCGCCAGAACCTCTGGGTCATCGGTCTCGACGAACGCGGAACCGCCGACTACGACCAGTTCGACCTTACCGGCGACTGCGTCCTGGTCCTTGGCCGCGAGGGCGCCGGCCTCCACGACCTGGTCCGCCGCACCTGCGACCACCTGCTCCGCATCCCCATGGCCGGCGGCGTCAGCTCCCTCAACGTCGCCGCCGCCGGCGCCGTCGTGCTCTATGAGGCCTTCCGCCAGCGCCGCCGCGCCGCCGGCCGCTCCCAGCGCGCGGTTGACCCCGCCGCCACCGGCCCGTCTAAGCCGAAGAAACAGAAAGGCCTGGGTTCATGAAGTTCCGCCTCGTCTGGGCCATCCCCGCTCAGGGCAAGCCATCCGCTTTGAAAGGACGCGACTTCAGTCGCGCCGCAAGAATCCTGCGAAAAAAAGGGGCTTTAGCCCCTGAGGGAAGTACTTTTCAAAGGAAATCCAGGCTCTGCCGGCCACTGCTCGCATCCTTTGCCACGATCCTAATGATCGCTCCGATTGCCGCCCAAAACACAACTCCCTCGTCGCCGCCTCCACAAACTTCGCCCGCACAACAACCAGCCCAGCCCACCGGCAAAGTCATCCTCTCCCGCTCCACCGACGAAAACGGCCAGACCACCACCCAGGCCGGTCCCGCCGCCACGCCGCCGCCCATCAAAATGGCCAGCGAGCCCACAGCCGAAGACGCCGAGCGCCAGGCTGTCACCTTCCTCGCCCTCGACCTCGATGTCCGCCTCCGCCCCGCCGAGCAGCACATCGCTGTCCGCGCCCGCGTCACGGTCCGCAACGACGGCGCCACCCCCCTCGCCCACATCCCGCTCCAAATCTCCTCTTCGCTCAACTGGGAGCGCATTCGCGTCCTGCAGCGCGACGTCGCCTTCCCCGTCGCCACTCTCAACTCCGACGCCGACCACACCGGCCAGCTCCACGAAGCGGCCGTCCCCCTCCCCCAGCCGCTCGCCCCCGGCGACAGCATCCAGCTCGACGTCACCTACTCCGGCCTCATCGCCCCCAACGCCCAGCGCCTGCTGGCCCTGGGAACGCCCGACAACATCGCCCTCCACTCCGACTGGGACCAGATCTCGCTCGACTTCACCGGCCTGCGCGGCTTCGGCAACGTCGTCTGGTACCCCGTCTCCGCCGTTCCCGTCATCCTCGGCGACGGCGCACGCCTCTTCGACGAGATCGGACGGCACAGGCTCCGCCTCGCCGGCGCCGGCTTCCGTCTGCGCCTCACCGTCGAGTTCCCCCACGGCCAGGCCCCCACCGTCGCCCTCATCAACGGCCACCCGGCCGCGCTCTCGGTCACCAACCCCACCGACCTCAACCAGGAGGTCGAAGGCGTGGCCACCGCCAGCGCAGACCAGACCCTCGGCTTTGAGAGCCCCTCGCTCTTCGTCGCCATCCGCACCGCCAGGCCCGCCGCCAACGCCGCCCTCTGGGTCCTTCCCGACGACGAATCCGCCGTCCCCGCCTGGTCCGCCGCTGCCTCCGCCGTCTCGCCCTTCCTCGAGGGCTGGCTCGGCCAGCATCCCCGCTCCCAGCTCACCCTCCTCGACCTGCCCGACCCCCAGGACGCACCCTGGGAGACCGGCTCCCTGCTCGCCGCGCCCATCCGCCCCGCCCCGGCCGAGCAGCTCAACGGCATCCTCGCCCACGCCCTCACCCACGCCTGGATCAACTCCCCCCGCGCCTGGATCAGTGAAGGCGTCGCCAACTTCATGAGCACCCTCTGGATCGAGAAACAGAGCGGCCGCGACAAGGCCCTCGAGTCGCTCGAAGCTGGCCGCCCCGCCCTGGCCCTCGTCGAGCCGGCCAGCCCCGGTGAGAGCGCCGGCCAGCCCCTCGCCCAGGCCATCTCGCCCGTCTACTACCGCACCAAGGCCACATACGTCTTCTGGATGCTCCGCGAAATCGTCGGCGACGACGCTCTCTCCGCTGCCCTGCGCGCCTATGACCCGGCTGCTGAGACGAGCCTCGGCCCGGCCGAGCCCAATCCCGCTCACGACACCGCTCCCAGCAGCCCATTCGAGAAAGTCCTCGAACAGCCCGGGGCCCCCGGCGATGCCCAGAGGGCGCCCACTTCGTCGCAGGGGTGGCAGCCCGCCCAGCATCAAAATCTGTCCTGGTTGTTCGCCGATTGGGTCAACGCCGACAAAGGCCTGCCCGAGCTCGCCATCTCGAGCGTCTACCCCACCGCCGAGCAGGCGGGCAACTGGCTGGTCACCGTCAACATCGCCAACACGGGTTACGCCGCCGCCGAAGTCCCCGTCACCGTCCACTCCGACACGAGCTCCGTCACCCAGCGCGTTCTCGTCCCCGCCCGCGGTTCCGCCGACCCCCACCTGCTCATCCTCGGCAAGCCCGTTCAAGTGCAGGTCAACGACGGCGTCACCCCAGAGACCACCGCCACCGTCCACATCACCCGCCTCGACGGTTCCTCCGGCAGCTCCTCCACTCAGCCCTGAGCCAAGTTGCGCGCAATTCCGGCGACTGGCTATTGCGCTTTAAACGTGGAGTCGCTGTACACCGTGGCGTTGCCGTACGTCGTGAAGAGCCGGGCATAGATCGTTTCGCCATTGACCGGCAGCCCCGTCGCATTCGCCGACGTACCCGTCGTTTCATGCGACACATACAGGTCGTGCGACCCCGGGCCCGTGCTGCCCAGCCACAGCGAATATCCCGACGCCCCGGTGGCTGCGGACCAGGTGAACGTCACGCTCGGACCCGCAAGCGTTGTGCCCGCGCCAGGAGCGGTGATCGCCGCCTGTGTTGCGGCCGGGTACGTGAAGTCGCTGTGCGCCGAGCCCTTGCTGAAAATTGCATTCACGCGGCCATGGAGTGTCTCGCCATTCGTGGGCAACCCGCCGATCTTGACGGTGGTGGCCGAAATCGCACCCGAGTCGTACACGTTGCTCGACCCCACTCCTTTGCTGCCGATCCACAGCGAGTAGGACACCGCCCCGGCGGTATCCGACCAGACAAACGTCACTTCGGGCCCCTTGAGCACGGTGCCTGGGGCAGGAATGTAAAGCGTGTGCGGCGTCGACCCGGTCATGCCCTCCACCACGATGGACTGCTTTACACCGGTCCCGTTGAACTCGTTGTCCGTGAGCATCACGTCCTCGCTCAGCGAAGGGCCAAGGCTGGTCGGCGCGAACTCGATGGGCAGGTCACACGCTTCACCCGCGCTCAGGCTGATCGAACCGGTACACGGGATCGCAGCGCCGCCGGCCTGGGGAAAATCCGTTGGATAACTCAGCGCCGTCAGATCGAGCGCTTCGTTGCCGATGTTCTCGATCTCCACTGTCTGCGTGCCGTCCTTGGTGTCGGTCGATCCCACCGCGGTGGCTGTGGTGAAGATCACCTCCGGCGGCTGCGCGCGCTCGATCTCCACCACGCGATTGTTGTTGGCGTCGGCGATAAACAGGTTCCCCGTCGCGTCCACCGCGATGCCCTGGGGAGAGTTCAGCCCCAAGCCATTCACTACCGGCGCGATCGCGACGGCTGCTCCGCCCCCGGCCGGAATCTCAACCACGCGGTTGTTGTTGGAGTCGGCGACAAACAGATCGCCGGCCGCATCCACCGCAATGCCTATCGGGCCGTTCATTGCCACGCCATTCACCGTGGGCGCGATCGCCGTCGCCGGGCCGCCGGCCGCCGGCACCTTCACCACGCGGTTGTAGCCCGTGTCTGCAATGAACAGATCGCCCGCGCTGTCCAGGGCAACGCCGTAGGGTGCGCCAAGCCCGAGGCTATTGACGATGGGGTCGATGGTTGTCGTCGCCCCTCCGGCCGCCACCTCAACCACGCGATTGTTCCCCGAATCCGCAACGAACACATCGCCCGCTCCGTCCACCGCCGCGTCCGTGGGGTAATAGAAACCCGCATCGATGGCCCTCGCATACCCGCCTCCCGACGGCGCCACCATCACCGGCCCGCCGGGCTCCGCATCCCCAATGCTGCATAAGCACCAGTAGGTGTTCGCAATCAACACGTCCCCCGCACCGTCCACCGCAAGGCCCCAGCTCAAGTTCAGCCCATTGCCGCCCACAGTGGGTGAAATGGCTGTCGCCGCGCCTCCTCCGGCCGGCACCCCCACCACGCGGAATTGGTCCGCGATGAATAGATCGCCCAGCGCGTCCACGGCCACGCCCAGCGGATAATTCAGCGAGCTGCCGCCCACCGTCGGGTCGATGTCCGTCGCCGTACCCGGCCCGTACGCGACCTGGGGCCCGGTCCCAACCCCATAAATCGGCACGCTGGCCAGCTGCATCCCGGTATTCCCTGCGCCGGAATAGAAGACCACCGCACCCAGGCGTAGCCCTGCAGCCTTCGGCGTGAAGACCACATTCACCGTGCAGTTGAAGTTGTAGTAGGTTGTCGCCGCGCAGGTCGACCCCGCGGCCTCGGTAAAGTCCATGCTCGCCGCTCCCTGCGTCAACACCGCAATGCTCCCCACAGTATTGCCCGGCGACACGATCGAGAAGTTCACCGCCTGTGCCGTGCTCGGCGTGCCAATCGGCAACGAACCGAACCTCACGCTGCGCTGCGACCCCGTCACGTAAGACGACGCTGTCACGTTGATCGAAACGGACCCGGTCTCAAGATCCTCGTCCAGCAGGCTGATTGTCTGCATGCCCGGCGTTTGCAGCACCACCGGGAACGTCGCCGTTCCTCCCGGCAAGCTGGTCGCCTCCATCACGGGTATGATCGCGTCCGGATCCGTGCTGTAGTAGTCCATCCAGAGTCCGAAGTTGGTCACCGGCGTGCCGTCGGAACCCTCCGTGTAGACGGTCATGTTGAACGGCACACCGGCGCTCACCGTGCTTGGAGCCGACACAAAAAGTTCAAGGTTCGCGCAACCGCACGCATTGGCCTGCGCCAGCGCCCCGGCAGGCAGCAGCAGCCCGGCCAGAACAACCGGCAGCAGGGAAAGGCGCAGTGACAGCCTCACAAGGACGAAGCGAACCAAGGATATGTTGGGCATAATGGGAACCTCGCTGGTTGAAACCGCACGGGATCCTTACAGAAAACGCCTGGAAAGCATTCTTCGGGCAACCTGCCGTACGCATGTCTGGATTGCGGTCCGGCTTTTCTGCCCCGGGGGATGGGGGAAATCCGCCGTCGCGCAAATTGTATTCCCATTTTTCCCCGCGGGCGCAATGTTTTTCCCTGCGTGTCCGGGGCCTGCCCCCCTCCTCGCAACACGAGCGGTAACGCGCAAGCCCCTGCTCGAGTATTCGGCACCTGCACAACCGCCGGGTGCCCCATCCTTGGCGCGTTCTTGTCTTTGTGCCAAGGGAAGGGCGGGTAACCACGAACCTCAATGCGCGTAAGCGCCGTCCGCCACACCGCAGACGGCCCACCCTTTGCCGTCACTGGTGCAGCAGGCATCGGAGTGGTATTCTTGCACGTCGTCTGACAGGGACGAGGAGGATGACGTGAAAAAAATTGTCGTACTCGCCTTCGCGGGATTGGCCTTTCTGGCCGGCTGCAACAACCAGGCCAACAAGGCCGCCAGCGTTCCCGACACCAAGTGGAAGGGCGAGCCCTACCGGCTTGCATTTGACTCCGCGTCCACAAAGGTCAACCCGGAAGGCGTGACCATTCCCGGCATCAAGTACACCGCCAACCCTGAAGCTGTGGAGAAGCGGGCCATCCTGGTGGTGCACTTCGACATCACCGGAACCTCGAAGTCCACGCCGAACACCAACCAGATGGTGATGGCCCCGGTCGATATCTCCGGCACGGAAGGCGCACTGCCCGTCGACTACATGCAGATCGCGAACAAGGACCTTTCGAAGTTCCTCGGCGCCTACTGCGTGAAGGGCAAGGTGAAGATCTCCGTGGCCCTGGCCCTGTCGTCAATTACCCAACAGGCCACCGACGCCGAACTCAACGAGAAGCGCCTCTCTGACTGGCTGCCCATCGAGGTTGAATTCAAAAAGCCCCGTCCCGGCTGCTGACGCCACACCCCTGCCTCATCGACTCTCCGTGCCCCATCCATTCGCCGGCTTCATGGCGAATGGGTGGGAAAGCACAACCCTCCTGCGAGCGAACAGCGAGCGTCTGCCCCACCGCAGGTGGCTGCCCCACCGCAGGTGGTCAGGCGCGGTACTGCTCCACGGCCTGCTTCACCCGGTCCACCAGCGGCGTCAGGTTGCCGATCAGGTGAGCCGTCTGCTTCACCACGTCGGTATTCTGCTCGGTCATCGCAGCCACCCGCGTGATGTTCTCGCTGATCTCGTTGATCGCTTCGGTCTGCTGCGTCGACGCGCTCGCAATCTCTGACACCCGGCGCACCGCCTCGGACATCAGGCCGTTGATCCCGTCGAGCGCCCCGTGCGCCTCCTGCACCAGAGAGACTCCGCCGGCAACCTGCGTTGCCCCGGCGCGCATCCCGGCAATCGCCCGATCGCTGTCGCCCTTGATGGTTGCAATCAGCCCGTCGATCTTGGCCGTCGCCTTCATCGTGCGGTCGGCCAGGGAGCGCACCTCGTTGGCCACCACCGCAAACCCGCGCCCCGCATCGCCGGCCCGCGCCGCTTCAATCGAGGCATTCAGCGCCAGCAGGTTGGTCTGATCCGCAATCTCGCGGATCACTCCGGCAATCACGCTGATCTCGGCCGAGCTGCCGCCCAGCGCTTCCACTTCAACCGCGGCATCCTTCACGACCGCGGCCAGCTCCTGAATGCGGTCCGCCGCGCGATGGGAAACCTCGGCCCCGTCAACCGCTTTGCGCCCCGTCTCCTGCACCGCCGACTCAGTCGTCCGCAGGTGCTCCGCCACCTCGCGGATGGTCAGGTCCAGTTCGGTCGTGGCCGCGGCTACTGACGCGGTGGCCATGTTCTGGGCCGTGGCCGCCTTCTCGATCCCCTCGATGGCCACCCGCACCTCGCTGGTCGCATGCTCTACCGGTTCAACTGCATCCTGAATGCATTTGATCGTCGCCTGAATCCACCCGGTCAGCAACCCAATCTTGCCCGCAATCTTCGCCGAGCGCCCGCGCATGTTCAGCTCGAGCTCGGTGGTAAAGTCGCCCGTGAAGAGCAGTCGGTCCAGGTACCGGTCGATGTGGTCCAGGTCGCGGGTCAGGTTGGGCAGCGTGCTGAGCAGCACCATTGCGCAACTCAGTCCGCCCAGCACAAACGCCGCCGTGCCCAGCGTATGCAGCAGCACAATCCGCGCGCCGCCAAATTCCAGGCCCAATCCTGCCGCAGACGCAGCCAGGCCGAAAATCGCCCCTGCCGCAATGCGGATGTCCACCCGCCCCAGGTTGCGGCGCCAGGCGCTCAGATTGGGAACCGCGCGCCCTTCCTCGATGCACAGCGAACGGTCGCCACTCTGAATCCGCCGATAGGCATCGCCCGCCGCCTTGATCTGCTCCCGCGTGGCTCGGCGCCGCAGCGACTGAAAGCCTGTCACCGTTCCACCCGGGTCCCGCACCGGCGACACGGTCGCCTGCACCCAGTAGAAGCCCCCGTCCTTGCGGCGGTTTTTCACCATCCCCTGCCACGGCCGACCCGCCTTGAGCGACTTCCACATATCCGCAAAGGCCTCTTTGGGCATGTCGGGATGACGAATCAGGTTGTGCGGCTTGCCCATCATCTCGTCGACCGTATAGCCGCACAGATCGGCAAACACCTGGTTGGCCTCCGTGATCCGGCCCTTCGCGTCGGTCCGCGAGTAGATAAAGCCGTTCTCCGGAACGATCGTTTCCCTGTCCGTTACATGAGCCGCTGTCGCCATTCCACTTCTCCTCCATGCTGCCATGCAGGGACGCTGCCCACGCATGGCTGTCTCACAACAACTGCGCCAGCTCTGCGCAGCACCGCCGGCGGCCCCGCAACTCTGGAGTGCCGCCTGCTTCCCCGTCTACAGCGCAGGGAACAGCCGGCGCACACTTGTCTTCATCGGCAAGAGGCGCAACAAGATGAATTAAGTTTGGAATCGCC
>Ga0182030_10013957_pt1 | contig 15926 bp, 25 predicted proteins | sample 812S3MmetaG_FD_121299 | JGI IMG/M metagenome (GOLD analysis project Ga0182030, IMG submission 121299) | Permafrost microbial communities from Stordalen Mire, Sweden - 812S3M metaG (Illumina Assembly) | ecosystem: Environmental > Terrestrial > Soil > Wetlands > Permafrost | place: Sweden...
AAGTGGGCGGCGGAGGCGGCGGGGGCGGCGGCGCGGGCGGCGGAGTGGGCGGCGGAGGCGGATATAGACCTTATCGCAATCGCACAGCAGGTCGGCGAATTCGATACTGACGTTCCGAAGGTCATTTGCGACAATTTTGCTGGCAGATATTGAGCAAGCATACCAACAGCTTGACGTTATTGTTGAGCGTATTAAACGGAGGGTACAAATCTCATGAGTGTTATTGCAACCTGTATACATTGCAGTAGCGTGCTTACTATTGTCCCGCTTGGTCCGGCTACTGGTGGTTTGCTGCGGCGTGCCTTTGCTGCTACATGCGGCACCTGTCAATCGGGGTACACCATTGAGATACAGCAGAGAGTGGCCAGCCCACTAACCGCTGCAAGGCTAAGCGAAGTAAAGAACAGGAACCACTAACCATGCTAACTAACATTGAGATGCAGCTTGGTAAGAATGGGAGGTTGCTAAAATGAAGATTCCTCGTACAACCGTGCCCCGGCCTACCAGGGTTAAGCCGCGTTGCGTCACATACTACGAGCTGTTGGCCGCGCCACCGGGCAGCACCGTAGAGGAGCTACACATCAGTTTTAAGCGCTTGGTTGTGCTGTGGCACCCCGACAAGGCTACAGGCAACACGGCAGTGTACCAACGTATAACACAAGCATGGGGTGTGCTTAAGAACTCGCAACTGCGTAGGGAGTACGATGCCCGGCTAACCCTGCAGGGTAGTCAATGTATGTATTGCCAAGGCAAAGGGCTGCGCAGTATGCAGCAGAGCCTTACGGTGCGTCTGCAGCACATGTGCGATAAATGCAACGGCACTGGGCAGGCCGACGGTGGGCTGCTCGCTAACGAAGTGTGGGAGTGTGTGTAAGTGAAAAAAACCTGGGCAATCTCCAACAGCAAGTTGGAGAACTGGCAGGGTTGGAAATAATGGCTTTCAAGGTTTACACGGTGGCGCACCCGGTGCAGCGTGTGCTTAATAAGGAAAACAAGTTGTGGTGCTACGCTTGCCGCCGTAGCAAGCACCAACAGTGTGCTGGTAGGCGCAGGCTGGGCCATGGGCAGTGGGCCGTGGGGCGCGAAAGTAGGAGCATAGATGCCAGCAATCAAGCTCCGTGGGACGTTGTGGCGGACAACCACATTAAAGCAAGTAACTGCAAACGCTGCCCGCGGTGCGGTTTGTATGTGGGCACTGACGGAGAATGTCGCAGTGTGTATTGTGCCTGACAACCTGACTAAACCGTGCACTTGCACGTGTGTGCTATAATGCGTGGAAGGAGTTACCTGATTGTGAAGCATCGTAAACAAACTGTGGTAAAGGGGGTTGAGATAGTTCCGCAGGGCGCGATACTGCGTCAGCACTTCTTCCGTGACTGCAGCCCGGTAGCTGTAAGCGATCTGGTGTTGTGCATGGCCACTGGCACAGTAATGGATGTAGCGCGTATACATGTGGACTTGTTGCCCGCCGTGGTGTTGCTGGCCACCATAGGTCTGCGTGCGTACCACCAGCAGATTATTAACGACTATACTGAGCTACTGCAGCGCATGGTGGATGTAAGCCGTGAACATGATTTTACGCACCGTACGTTTTATCACCCCCAGCTGCACTTGGCTTTTGCTATTTGTGACCGTGGGCCAAGCGGTGAGTTCGTGCTGGACACAGTGCCGGAAGCTAGCTACATGTTCCAAGTGTACGAGGAGCTTATCAATGCCACATCTGAGGAATTGTTCAAAGGAACTAAGGGAAAAATCATCGCCGACTAAGCTGCGCCGTTTTGCTAATGATCGTAAGCGCAGTGTCGGGCGCAGGCGCTACAGTTTGTTTCTAAAAATGGCCCGTAGACTTAAACGTGTAGGTCGCTGGGCCACATACAGCAATAAACAGAATAGCCAAAACCAAGGAGAATGTCAGTGAAAATTGCGCATTACGTTCTGTTGTACGTTCTGATTATCTTGCTGTTCTACAGCAGCTACCAGGAGCATGCACACCTCACCGCCTCCGAGAACCAGACCATGGAAGCGCTCAGGGCCACCCGTAACCTGCACGATTCGTTCAAGATGCTGGAAGCGGCAAACGCTCAGAACTATCAAACGGCGCGGGGTTGTGTGGCGACTTTGCGGAGTATGACGGCTGGGCGATAATGAACTGGAGCGCCCCGGAGAAGCGTGGTCAGGATTTCACGCGAATTGCTGGCAGCCAAACCGGGGTGAAAACCGTAGGCCACGCCAACGCGCCGGGATTTGGAAACACGGCTGTTGTAGCGCCTCCGGCATCGGCGCCAGCAGCTTAACCGGGCGGGCTTCCGTGGAAGCGGAGGCCCAACCAAGTTCGTGCGAAACATGAAAAAAGATACGGCAAGACAGAGGGTTCGTGACGCCGTTAGGTATGGAAAGATCGCGAAGCCGGAAAAGTGTTCGGTTTGCGGAGCCATAACAGAGCCATCGAAACTACACGGGCACCATCACAAGGGTTATGAAAACCCCCTAGACGTGCAGTGGGTATGCGTACATTGTCACAACGTCAAAGATCGGGAGTCCATTGTAGCCAATGGATTCCGAATGAGGTCAAACCTGATTCCCGGAGCTAGTCACCTAGTGAAGGGATAGGGATTGATAATCGTGCGCGCGGCGTGGAAGGGACACGCAATAAAAGTGTTGAGGTCGGGGCCGAAAGGTTCAGGGGTTAAGGCCGCCGTTTCATCGAGCACCTTTGGCGGGGTTCCGCTATACCCTAACCGACTGGAGCCGGTATCAAGCCCGGCCCGCACGATTCAACCAAGTGGAGTGATATAATGGCTGAACATCACGTTCGTATTCGAGGTACGAAGATGACCCGCAAACGCTCTGTAAAGCGTCATGCAGTTGTTCAGCCACGCGATAACTCTATCCAACTCAGCTTGCTTCCGCAAGCCCCGCTCCCGTCATCCAAATTCTGGTATAGACGTAGCAAGGCGCAAGGTTTATGTGGATGCGGCAAAGAGCTTCCCATTGGTAAGGGCGCACAATGCGCGCAGTGTCGTAGGCGAGGCCGGGAGTATTGCGCCCGCCTGAGAAAGGAAACCGTTTCGGCCTATGGCGGCAGGTGTCAATGTCCTGGAGGGTGCGACGTTGATATTGCGGAGTTCCTATCTATAGATCACATCTTTAACGACGGGAAAGCACACAGGAAGAAAATTGGAATGAGCACGGCTATCTATCGTTGGTTGAAGCGTGAGGGATGGCCGAAGGATCGCTTCCGGTTGCTCTGCTACAACTGCAACTTTGCAAGGGCTAAGTACAAAGTTTGCCCGCATGAATCGACGGTAGCAAAGTGAACTCAACACAGCGGGCGGAGGCCGAACCATAGGAGGGAAAGCATGTTGAAAGAGCTAGATAGTTACGATTGGGAAGAGGTTTTTGGCGAGGGTGGCGGATGGAACTGTACCCCGATCACTCCGAACCGATGGTTTGTTGCTCGCGGCGGTTGCGACTATAGCGGGTGGGGCTGCCAAGCCAGCAACTCCGGCGACGTGGCGTCTTCACAGGACGATATTATCCGATTCGGTATGAGCGACGGCGAGCGCGAGCGTTTCGGACCTGCTGAAATCCGCGCCGCTATCGAGGCTGCGGTTCCGTGCGGGCGCACCGACAATGGTTGCGCAGAGGACATTGGCGCGTGGAAAGCTGGAGTTCCGTCGGAGATTCAACAGCGATGGGATGAGGAGTTCGGCACTGCATATTGGCAGCTTGTCGCCAAGCATCCCGGCATGGAGTCCAAGAATCTGTCCCGGCACCTCGGAACGCTTGGATTTCGATACCTCGGAAGCAGCTTATCAGTGGTCAAAATTTAGGGGAATTACATACTTAACTCCCGTCGAGCAGAAAAAAGATGAAAATAATGCTTGACAAGTGTGAGGGAGTAAAGTATATTAAGAACAGATCGAACAAGAGGTGCCAACCTCAAAGGAGCAGGAAAATGACGAACTACACCGAAACCGAACTCGCTGAGATCATCAACACGCTGTGCGAACAAGGTGTTAAGCCAACCGACGACTTTACCGCTGATGTTGGAAAAGATTACGGGTACGTCGCGGCCTATGAACTTGCATCCAGTAAAGGGTATGCGATTGCCTACGGCGATAATGGCCAAACAAATTATGCGATTGCCGAGACTGCCGACGATTTGGGCGATTGGCTCATCAGCCAAGATTTGAGCGGCCTCGACCTGCTCCGAAACCGTGCAAACGTATTCGGGATAAAATCCGTAGATGCTGCCGCAGAGAACACCACGAATCCTTGTGCGGTACTCATCAGCCGTGATTATTACGGACCCCACTCAGAGATCAGCGTGGCGATGGAAGATAATGGCCAGCGCGAAGCCGAGTTTGACAACGCAGAAGCCGCTCAGGTGTGGATAAACGAAGCCGAAGAAGGCACCTATTACCTATCCCACAATGAGAGCGGTCGCCCCGAATACAAAGTGGTCGAACTCTAAGCTCCGCCGCGCCCTCAACCTTGGGTAAGCGGTGCGTCCCGCATGGCAGCGGGGGCCGGTACGGAACCCGGCAGAAGGTTAAAGCCATGAGTAAGAGCACAATCAGCACATTCGAGCTTTTCCAAATGTTCCCCGATGAGGATACGGCGCGGACATACCTTGAGGCGCGATTGTGGCCGAACGGCGCGGTATGCCCAACTTGCGCAAGCAGCGACCGCATAACTCCACGCCGGAAGGGTTTTTACCGCTGCAACGCCTGCCAGATTGACTTTACGATTCGCACCGGAACCATCTTCGAGCGGTCGCATATCCCCTTGCATAAGTGGCTCTACTCCATGTATTTGCTCGTGAGGGCCCGCAAGGGTATCTCTTCCATGCAACTTGCTAAAGAGATCGGGATTACCCAAAAATCTGCATGGTTTATGCTCGGTCGGCTCCACGAGGCTAAGCCTCGCGGAGGCGCGGTTGACGGCAAGCGGTTAACCTACGCGAGGTTGATTCGATGACCAAGCCACCCGAAATACTCAATAAGATGGCCGATTTGGTCCTTACCTACCGGCCACCATCAAAGGTCAAGCCACTGCGCAAGCGGAAGATCGCAGCGAGTAGGCGAGTCAAAGAAAACAAACAAGTGATATCAATGTGTGAGCCGGAGTGAAGTCCGCGATAACGAGCTGCAGATTCGTCGTAGCTTTCCGCATAGGCGAAGGCATCGTGCTCCCATGTCAACAGCGCCAGCCCGGCGCGAACAGCGTTCAGGAGAACACCGGTAGTCTGCAGGCGCGGCAGGTAAAGGTAGCGGCCAAAGTCCTCGACCAGCTGCCGGATCGCGACGTAATTTCCACGCCATTGTGTTGGGGTTGACACAAGGAGAGTCAGTGAAATGACAGACTGGATGCTTCTTTTTGGGTGGATTTTGGGGTGGGTTATCCTTCTCTGCATCAACGGCAATCTGTTGCGAGTTAGCCGGGAGTTAAAACGCATGAACGATAACCAGGCAGCCGTGCGAATTCGCCAAGAGCTGAAACAAGGGAGGCAGTTGTGAGCAAGAAACTGGAAAAGAAGTTGGCAACGTTTGAGGACGCTGCCAAAATTGAGGTAGCCCGCTTAACTGTATTAAACGAGAACCTGCTGTGCTTGCTTATTAAGGTGGTGCAGGACGTAGGTTATACGCAGCACTGGCTAGACGCTGCTGGCAATCCGTGCAGCCAAATGCACCCACAGGCCAAGCTAGTAAACAACGTATGGGACGGGCGTAAGTTTCTGTGCATTAGTAAACTAGAGTTTATGGGTGTGGACACTACGCGCTGGGCCATTGAAACCAAGCACCAAGAAACGCAGCCTTACATGTACGTTATCCTTACACCGCATGAACCTACCACTGTCGAGCCGCTACCTGTGGCACTAGCCAGCGGTGGCTACAGTACCGTGCAGCAGCCCATTACCAGCCCAGCGCAACCTACGGCCATGCGGTGCGCCGTGCACGGTATGTACGGTAATGTGGGTGCGTACTGTCCGGAGTGCGACGAAGAACGCGCTCAGCGCATTGTGTGCCGCAATGTGTTGCGCTACAAGCGTGATGATGGTGTGGTGGTAGATACCGTCGAAGAAGCTGCGTATGGAGATAGCGGTTATCACCTTATCCAGTGCGGGCACACTGCTAAGCAGCACATATACGGCGCTGGTAGGTGCAAGGTATGTGAGTGCACTGAGTTTTTATGCGCCCACAATGAGCGCAGGGTCAACTCAGAAACTGGAGATATAGGTTGTATGAACCCGGTTTGCGGCTGGCTTATAACCAAGGAACAGGCAATGGAGATGGCACAGCGCGGTCAACCACTGCCAGTGCAGGTCAGCGCGGCAGAGCTAGAAGCTGCACCTGCATGTCCTAGTTGCGGCAGCACAGGACGTAGCGAGCGGTTGTTTGTATTGGTAGACAACGCAGCGCACAGCTGTGAAAATGTGTGCACTGATGCGTGGCATGAAGAGACCGAAGGGGAACCAAGTGCGGATAACGAAAGAGACAGCAGCTAAGGCCGCAACGCCAAAAGCGGAGAAGGTCGCACCATCAACCTACCTCGCAAAGCTGAAGCAAGAAAGGATTGATCTCGATAATGAGTGCGAAGCCTTAGACCAACGGATCAGCGATATGGACGATAAGCGGAAGCTGTTGTTGCGGCGAAAGCAACTTATCGCGAAAATCAACGAAGAGCAGACCTACCTCGCAAAGCTGAAGCAAGAAAGGATTGATCTCGATAATGAGTGCGAAGCCTTAGACCAACGGATCAGCGATACGGACGATGAGTGGAAGCCGCTGTCAGACAAAAAGGCGTTGCTGAACTTGCGGCGGAAGCAACTTATCGCGAAAATCAACGAAGAGCAGAAAATCATTAGTTATGAAGAGCAATGGGTAAAAACTCCGCGCACCGAACCTAAAAACAAGATCATTATCGACTCCTATAAAAATAAGTGGGACTACCAGCGTGAGTACTTTATGAAAGCTCTGGAACCCGCGCGAGATGCTTGGCTAGATCACGCCAATGAAATTTGCAAGACGGGTGAGCTGTGGGATTTCGAGGAACTCGCGAAGGCGGTTGTCTGGAATGAGTGCAATGAGAAGTTCCGACCGGAGGAATTTCCCAACGAGTTTATCCGCATCGAAGTTCCCGGCGCTGGCAAGTATTTAATCAAGAACACGGCCGCCGCAATTTACAAGATTCTAAAATCCGCGCCCACTGCATTCTCGAAACCCAAGTGCAACCAGCATCCCGAGGGATATCACAAAATCCTGGGCGAGAACGCCAAACAGGGGCGCCCCAACCCAGAACTCAACCCTGAGAAGCTAATCTTGTTCCATGAGAAGCAGATCGCAGAACTTCGTGACAAGCGCAAGAAACTAACAGACGCAAAGGACGCCTCCTTCAATATAGACGCAAAGGACGTCTTCAATATAGACGAACAGATCAAGCAAGGCGAGAGCGACTTACGAGAAGCTCGCAATCTCAAAGGAGGATTCAAGTGCGTATAACGAAAGAACAGGCTGCGGAAGCAGCGCAGGCGTTAATAGACAGATTCTTCGGCAATAAAACTAGCCGGCGAGTGTGGGTACATATTCCTCCCCATGCAACTGACACCGATGTAATCCTGATGGACTACATCAAACAGTCTGCCGCTGAGATCGCAGAGTTGAGGGCTGAATTGGAAGCGCTCTACACAAAGGTATCGTTTTAACTAATGTTTACTGTGTAATTACGCAGTTGCATAGCTGCAGGGTACTAGGTATACTTACCTAGGGCCAGCAAACTACCCAACTAACAAAAGAAGAGGGATGTAGCCATGAGCATGCTAGACGCGAAAAAGATTGGCGAAATGGCACTTTACTACTCAAGCTGCGCGGAGCGAGACCGCCAGTACGCAGCCGGAGAAAGACAAGGGTCGCGCTTGTTAGAGATATTCCGGGCGGCCATCATTGATACAATTGCTCAATGCGAGTCCGAGGAGCTGAGAGAGAGAGGCTGCGCGAAGCTTGGAGCGAGGCGCGACGGCCTCACCGTGTCGAAGAAAGCAGGTGCCCATGCCCAAAGTTAGCGGCAATGAGGAGCTTATCAAGCTGCCTAAGACTGACGGTGCCTGTGCTGACCTGCTGTACACTACCCGGCAGGCTCGCTACAAACTGCAGCACGAAGTTGCTAAGCTGCAAGCTGTAGAAACCGCCATAGAGCAGCGCTTTATTGATACGTTAAGCGCTAAGGACAGTACGGGCGTGGCCGGTAAGGTAGGCCGCGCACAGGTGCAGACAAAGATAGTCCCCGTGGTGGAGGATTGGCCTAAGCTATATGCGCACATTAAGAAGACAGGCGAGTTTGAGCTTATGCAGCGTCGCTTGGGTGAGACTGCTGTAAAAGAGCGCTGGGACGCTGATAAGCAAGTGCCCGGTGTAGGCCGGTTTACTGCTAAGAAAGTAAGCTGTACCAGGGTGTAGAAGAACATGACTAACACAGCAATGGACGGGCCGGTCGAAATCAAGATTTGCGAAACCTGTGCGGTGGTGGATGTGAGAGTTGAAATGAGGGTCGGCCTGATCGGGCCTGTGCTGTGTGCGGTTTGCTCAGAAATGCTTAAGGTGACTACCGACAGTAAATATTTCTTCGGGCTATGGCAGGCAGACCAGGTGTTGGAGAACGAACGCATCGCTGAAAAGAAGCGCCTTCTGGGAGATTAAATGCGGTACCTACGAAACTGGGGGAAGAACTTGTACAGCGCAGACCGGAGCTAGCTGAATGCTGTTGTGATAACAACCCCGTAGTACCATGCCCGGTGCATGATGCTACTTACAAAGACATGCAGCTTGAAGATATTCTGCATAAGGAGCATTGATGCTAGGCAAGAAGGGCAAGGATGTAATCACTGGGTTTGAGGGCGTCATTATTGGCAAGGTTAAGTACCTTACCGGCTGTAACCAGTATCTGCTTAGTGGGCCATCCTTAAATGGCAAGGTGGGTGAGAGCAACTGGTTTGATACCGACCGCGTGGAAATATTGGACGGCGACGCCGTGGTACTGCTGCGCACTTACAACGGCAGTGACATGCCTGCACCTATTCACTAGATAGTTTTAACGAGGTACTTACAAAGGAGTTCTAAAAACTATGTTGTGCGAACAGCTCGGTTGTAACAGCTATACTGACGGTGTTTCGTCGCTATGCACGCAGCACCAGCCCCAGCCCCAGCCCTCAGAGCGGCTTATATTTCCTAAGGAGAAGCTGCTTACTGATCTGTTTGGCGGCCAGCCCCAAGCCCAGGAGGTGGTGCTGCCTGTTGGGAAGGGTGCCACCCCGGTTGACACAGCTGTACCACCTATCCCAGCAGCGGATGGTGCAGTGATCAAAGGTAAGGGCAAGCTCTAAGCTACAGGGGGCCACCAGTTTAAGGAGTAGTAACCAGGGTTGATTTTAAGAGGGTACTAACAGGAGAAAACAAGATGGTAAATAAGAAAGTGGTAAGTGGTAAAGGTACCAGTATGGTGAAGTGGGACGAGAAGTTTGCCGCGATGGCCAAGAAGAGCGCTAAGATTGTAAGCGGCATTGGTGGTGACAGCAACTTTATAAAGTTGCAGGGCGGCCAACTGCAGTACCAAGGTGCCGCCGTGCCCGGTAACAGCATGGACGTGGTAATTATTGACCACGTGTTGGTGAACATGTTGTACAAGGATAAGTTTGACTCTAACAACCCCACCAGCCCGATATGTTTTGCTTTTGGGGAAACCGTGGAGGAAATGGTGCCGCCTAAGGAAGCACATGAGCCGCAGAACGATGGTGAAGGCTGTGCCACTTGTCCAAATAACGAGTGGGGCACTGCCGACACAGGCCGGGGTAAGCGCTGCAAAAACAGCGTCAGGTTGGCCATGATCAGCATTGAGGATTTGAAGGACATACCCGAGGCCGAAGTGGCATTTATGCACGTGCCGGTTACTAGCGTGAAGTTGTGGGCTGGGTACGTGCGCATGTTGGACGACACGCACCACCGTCCATCGCTGGGTGTGGTTACGCGCATTACTGTAGTGCCGGACAAGGACACACAGTTCAAAGTTAAATTTGACTTGGTTGAACTGACTGAAGACAACGAGCAGATTGCCGCACTGTTTGCAAAGTACGAGCAGGTAAACCAAACAATCCGGTTCCCGTTTGTGTTTGTTGAAAGTGAAAACAAACCCGTGGCCAGCGGCAAGGCGCGGAAGTTTGCGGCACTGGCAGGCAAGGGCAGGAAGTAAAGAGTAGGCTACTTGGCAGTTGTGTACAGTTTAACTAGGGGCAGCGTAGCTGGTGCGCTGCCTCTGTTTAAACTTGGAGAAGCAAATCCATAGGAGGATTATGACAGCAAGGGAAATTGATAAAGCTTTGGACAATTGGCTTGTACTTAACAAGGTGCTGCGTACGATAGACATAGATGATTGTAAGGAGATGCTAAGTACAGAGCAGGCTGGCAAACGCCGCTTGAATTACATGCTGCGCATTTATGGGCGGTATAACCGGCTACGTAGTGACCGCGAGAGGAGGGAATTATGACAGCATCAGAAATACAAAGCAACATAGAACGGTTGCGTAGTACAGCTTCACCTAGTCGGCTAAGAATCGTATAGGTGCAGCAACTAAGAAACGCTGGGCTAACAAAGCATATAGGGAAAAGCTGCGTAAAGCGCACCAAAAAGTAAACAATGTCTGTTCCTAAACCAATAGTTCTGGATTTTGAAACTGAGGCCATTGAGCGCAGACCGCAGTACCCACCCAAGCCCGCAGGGGTTGCCATTAAGTGGTCTGCACAGAAAATTAACAAGTACTACAGCTGGGCACACGACAGTGATAATAACTGTACCAAGGCGGATGCGCAAAAGGTGCTGTGTGATGCGTACCGTAGTGGTGAACCGCTGTTGTTCCAAAACGGTAAGTTTGATACCGATGTAGCAGCCACGCATATGGGCTTGCCGGTGCCTAGTTGGGAGCGCATACATGATACTTTGTTTTTGCTGTTCCTTGAGAACCCGCACGCCACTAGCCTGAGCCTTAAGCCCAGTGCCCAGCGTTTGCTGGGTATAAAGCCCAGCGAGCGGGATGCTTTGCACACATGGATAACCACCAACATACCGGCAGCCAAGCGCAAGCCTAGCGAGGCCGGTGCTTACATTGCGCGTGCACCGGGCAGCTTAGTAGGCCGTTACGCACTGCAGGGCGATGTACGCAGCACTGAGAAACTGTTTAGGCACCTGTACCCCATCATAAGTAAACGTGGGATGCTAGAAGCTTACGACCGTGAGCGGCATTTAATGCCTATACTGCTGCGCAATGAGCAAGAAGGTATACGTGTAGATTTGCCGCGCATGGAGTGTGACTACGCTGTGTACTGTGCGGCCTTGGAAAAGGCTGATAATTGGCTGCGTAAGACACTAGGTGTGCCGGGGCTTAACCTGGATGCTGATAAAGACGTGGGTAATGCCTTGGATGCCAGCGGCACGGTTACAGAGTGGGTGTACACCAAACCCACTAAGGGACACCCACAGGGCCAACGCAGCGTAGCTAAGAAGAACATGACACTGGACATGTTCAACAATGCTAAAGTGGCCAGCGTATACGGTTACCGCACGCGGCTTAAGACTTGCCTGAGTATGTTCTTTACTCCATGGCTGGAGCAGGCGCGGGCCACCGACGGGTTTATACACACCAGTTGGAACCAAGTAAGGCAGACGCACGGTAATGAGAACATGGCCGGGGCGCGTACCGGGCGGTTAAGCAGCACGCCTAACTTCCAGAATATACCGAAGATGTTTGAAGACCGTGGTGATGGGTTTGTACATCCTAAGTTTTTGAACGTACCACCGCTACCGCTTATGCGCAGCTACCTGCTGCCCGATAAGGGCGAGGTATGGGGCCACCGCGACTATAGCCAGCAGGAGCTACGCATACTGGCCCACTTTGAAGATGGTGCTTTGTTACAGGCGTACTTAGCCGATCCTAAGCTGGACGTGCACGGGTTGGTGCACAGCATGATTTTGGAAAAGGTGAAGCGCGACTTTATACGCCTGCGCGTTAAACAGTTTGTGTTTCAGAAAATATACGGCGGTGGGTGGCCTGCGCTAACAGCCGCGTTGGGCTGTGATATGCCCACGGCCAAGCTGGTAGTAGCGGCCATGATGCAAGCGTTACCCGGTTACGAAACATTAGAAGCTGACATTAAGGCTACGGGCCGGGCCGGGCTGGCTATACGTACTTGGGGCGGCAGAGAGTATTATACAGAGCCGCCTAAGTTTGTGAAGAAGTATGGCCGAGTAATGACGTTTGACTACAAGCTGATGAACTACCTTATTCAAGGTAGCGCCGGAGATTGCACTAAGGAGGCACTGATACGGTACGACGAACACCCTAAGCGCGAGGCACGTATGTTGGTAAGTGTGCACGACGAAATTAACAGCAGCATGGCCAAGAAGCGCTTTAAGCTGGAGATGGAACTACTGCGTGAAGTAATGCAAAGTATTCAGTTCGATTTGCCAATGCTTTCGGAGGGAAAGTTTGGTAATGACTGGGGTCATCTAACCAAGATGGAGGCATAGTATGTTCTGCACAACTGTAGAAGCAACCAAGGGCGAGCAGCTTAAAGTAATTCGGTGGCAGTACAAACCGGAGACTAAGCTCCTGGCAGGCCGTTGGGTACCGCTGGCTGCTTACTTAACCGTTAGCTTAGACAAGGCACCGCGTAGGTTGGCTGCGCAGCCGTGGGTGCTGGAACTGCAGCAACGGCAGAACGCCGCTGCACAGCTCGCTGAGGCCGGTAAGGGTATCGGCACACAGCAGGCCGTTACAGAGCCACCAGATGCTCCCTGCGTACACTGCGGTAAGCCTCGTAAGGGCAACCACTACCAAACTGGGGCTTGCTTTACTGGGGACCACAGTTACCAGCCGCGAGTGCGGGGTATCGAGGAAATACTTGCACAGCTGGTAGAAAGTCAAGAGGACGCTGCACTAGATGAACTGCTAGACCTAACTGTAGAAGTTGTGCCCTATGCAGGTGTGGACGTTAGTACAGATGGCGAGCAGGTGCACCGTGACGTAGGTGAAGTACTTAACCAGCAGGGCTGTGTAGTACACACTGAGCCTGGCCGTATTTTTAGCATAGAAGAAAAGGAGAGTAAGTAAATTGGTCATACCCGTACTGCAGAAAATATTGGCTTGGAGTTTCAGCCGGTATATGGATTACCACAAGTGCCCAGCGCTGGCAAAGTACAAGCATGTGCTCAAGTTGAAAGAGCCGGATAACGAAGCCATGGCTGGTGGTACGCTAGCCCATAAACAAGCGGAGGACTACACCACTGGCAAGTTAAAGAAACTGCCCGAAAGATGTAAACAGTTTCCTAAGGAGTTTGCCGCGCTTAGAAAAGCCAAGGCACTGGTAGAGCAGCAGTGGGCATTTAATCGTAAGTGGGAAGAGGTAAGTTGGTTTGCTAAGGACGCGTGGCTGCGTATTAAAGTGGACGCGCACACTTTGCAGGGTACTAAGGTGCACATTGTTGATCACAAGACAGGCAAGGAGCATGAACCTGACCATGGCTGGCAACGCGACCTATACGCGCTTGGAGCTTTGCTTAAGTACCTATGGGCTACAGAAGTAGTAGCGGAGCATTGGTATCTAGATGCGGGTGTGGCGCGTGGCGGCGACGTTGTGTACACATTTAAGGACTTGCCCCGGCTTAAGCAGGAGTGGGTAGACCGCACTGCCAACATGCTGCAGGATACGCGGTTTGCGCCGTGCCCGGGGCATTACTGCAAGTGGTGCCATTTCCGCCGTGATAATGGAGGACCATGCAAATTTTAGTCGGGTTTATATCCGGGGCGTTATTGACTTTGTTTGCCGTAGGCTGGCACCGTGCTTATTTTGTAGCCACGGTTACAAACCGGGTTAGAAACGAGCAATGGTGTATTGATTCTGCATGGGCTAAGTCTCACAGTAGCTTACCGCCACCGCCTAACGAGTGTGTAGTGAAATGACTAACTGGGTAGCCATCAACCGTGCCGCTAAGCGAGCCATGGCACACAAAGAGGAAGCAGGCGTGGAAAGCCACGTTGCTTCCTATGCCTTACGCACCTACGGCTGGGAAAGCATAAAGCTAAACTTGATGGGCCGCCGCAGCCAGCCCGACAGGTTGTTCTACGCCAAGGGTGGTGTGCCACTGCTGATAGAGTTCAAGCGTAGGGGTAAGAAGCCCGAACTGTTGCAGCAGCACACAATTAGTAAACTACGGGAGGCAGGCTATGCAGTTGCGTCGTGCGATTCTAGAGAAGCAGGTTGTCGAGTTATTGACCAGTGGGCGGCAGCCTGCAAAGCAGGTACCCAAGCTGTGGAGGCCACACGGTTATCAGCGGGCGAGTGTGGAATTTCTGCTAGGGCAAAGGGCAAGCGGACTCTTCCTTGATCCCGGAATGGGCAAAACTAGTATTACCCTTAAAGCCTTTGACGTGTTACGGCAAGAAGGTATGGTTAAGCGAATGTTAGTTATAGCACCGCTGCGGCCATGCTACCTTGTATGGCCTGCGGAGATAGATGAGTGGCAGAATTTTTCCCATCTGCGTTATAGCATACTGCACGGCGGGCAGCGCCAGATGCAGACTGCACTGGAGCAGGACGCCGACGTGTACATTATTAATCCCGAAGGGTTGCCTTGGCTAATGAGCGAAGGCCGCTTGAAGCAGCTGGGAGCGCAGGTATTAACGATTGATGAAAGCAGTAAGTTTCGGCATTGCAACACCCGTAGGTTTAAGCTGCTTAAGCCCGCGCTGAAAACTTTTGACTGGCGGTGGATACTTACTGGCAGCCCCAACTCTAACGGCTACCTTGATTTGTTTGGGCAAGTGTACCTGCTGGATTTAGGTGCAGCGTTGGGGCAGTACATAACACACTATCGTCAACAGTATTTCTACCCTACCGGGTACGGCGGTTACACGTGGAAGCTGCAGGATGGCGCTGAAGAGCGGATACACAAGGTGCTAAAGCCGTTGGTGTTGCGCTTAGACGCGGAGGACTACTTAAAGGTACCTAAGCCGGAGCCCAATATTATTCGCGTTGACTTGTCTGCCAATGCACGTAAGGTATACGACGAACTAGAAGAAGACATGATTACTGAGTTGCGCAGCGGTGCCATTGTTACGGCTACCAATAGCGGTAGTGCGCTCAACAAGTGTTGCCAAGTAGCCAGCGGTGCGCTGTACCACATGCTTGACCCTACGCAGCCTGTATTCTGCGGTAAGCGTAAGTGGGAGTTAGTACACAATGCTAAGCTAGAAGCACTGCAGGACTTGATCGACGAACTGCAGGGAAGCCCGCTGTTGCTAGCCTACGAATACAACCACGATCTAGAGCGCATCTTAAAGTTGTTGCAGGGCCACAAAAAGGAACCTGTGCCGTACCTGGGTAGCGGTGTAAGCATGCCAGAAAGCATGGCAATTGAGAAGCTATGGAACACCGATCAAATAGCCGTGCTACCGGGCCACCCGCAAAGCATGGGGCACGGGCTTAACTTACAGCACGGTACGTGCCACCACGTAGCATTTTTCACCATGACTTGGGATTTTGAACTGTATGACCAGTTTATACAGCGCGTTCGCAGGCAGGGCAACAAGAATAAAGTTGTTTGGGTGCACCACTTTGTGGCGCGCCGTACGGTAGACGAAGTAAAGTTGCGACGCTTGCATAGCAAGAACAAAACGCAGCGCGGCCTGTTGGATGCACTGCGTGAGTATGCTAAGGGTAGATGAGCTTGGTTGGTGCGGTTAAGGAGAAAGCAGAAATGGCAACTAAAACTTGGATTACCGACGCAAACAATAACCGCTGCTCCATTGATTATTGGGGGTCGCGTGAAGCGGCACAGAAGGCGCTTGATAGCCTCAAAAACTGCTCCGACTGCTCCGA
>Ga0182030_10013958_pt1 | contig 15926 bp, 11 predicted proteins | sample 812S3MmetaG_FD_121299 | JGI IMG/M metagenome (GOLD analysis project Ga0182030, IMG submission 121299) | Permafrost microbial communities from Stordalen Mire, Sweden - 812S3M metaG (Illumina Assembly) | ecosystem: Environmental > Terrestrial > Soil > Wetlands > Permafrost | place: Sweden...
GAGTCCATCACGCTCGCGGTCTCGGTGAGCTTGTCCTCCGTCGGCGTGTTGGCGTCGATGACGGCGCCACCGGCCTCGATCGAGCCCTCGTAGAAATGCACGCGGCCGGCGGCGGTGGGCACGCCGCCGGCGATCGCGGGGGAAACGAACTCCGCCTGGGCGATGCCCATCTTGCGCAGCACGCACTCCATGTAGTCGACCTGCCCCGTGTCCACCGCGAAGCGGGGGATGTTGCCTTGCGCGCGCGTGCTCGGCAGGGTCAGGTGCGAGGAGAGAGTGGTCGTCGTGCAGGACCCGATCGTCTCCGTGTAGATCCGCTGCCACTTGCCGAGCTGCACGACGACCGTGACGCTCGAGCCGCTCGGCGCGTTGTTCAGCGTGAAGCTGCCGTCGATGCCCGTGTATGCCGATGCGTAGGCGGGCGGGGCGGAGCATCCGCAGACCGGGTTGGCGGTGTTGATGCCCGTCGGCGGGGTCGTGACGGGACCCGCGGGGACGTAAACGAGAGCGTTGTAGACCGGCAGGTTGTTGGCCGGGTCGTAGACGAAGCCCTTCACGATCGTCGAGCCGCCGCCGGTGCAGCCTCCGATGTTCGTCGGGCCGCACACCTCCGGGCCAGCGCCGCCGCAGAACTCCGGCGCGGTGCAGGTGCCGCACGCGGCCGTCAGACCGCCGCAACCGTTGCCCACGACGCCGCAGTTGTACGGTCCGCCAGGCGCCGTGGTGCACGTCACGGGCGTGCAGAGAGTGCCGCCGTCCGGCCCGACCGTGCTGTTGCCGCACTGGCCCGCTGTGCCGCCGCCGCCGCAGAAGCTCGGCGCCGTGCACGTCCCGCAGGTGATGAGGCCCCCGCATCCGTCGGCGGCCTGACCGCAGTTCACGCCCACCGGACACGTCGTGGCCGGCGTGCACAGGTTTCCTCCGTCGGCGCCGAGGTTCGAGTTGCCGCACTTGTCTGCCACGCCGCCGCCGCCGCAGGTCAAGGGGAGCGTGCAGGGGTTGCACGCCGCCGTGATGCCGCCGCACCCGTTGGACTGCACGCCGCAGGTGGTCGCCGGGTAGTGGGAGCAATCCCACGGCGTACAGATCGCCCCGCCGTCGGGGCCGACGCCGTTGTTGCCGCCGCACTTGTCGGGCGTGCCGCCGCCGCCGCAGGTCTGCGGAAGCACGCAGGTAGCGCAAGTGAGCACTCCGCCGCAGCCGTCGCCCTGGGAACCGCAGGGGTTGCCGAGCAGCGCGCACGTGGTCGGGGTGCAGATGGGGCTGGCGTCGGGGTTGAGGCCGTTGTTGCCTCCGCAGACGCTGGGGCCGCCCCCGCCGCAATACTGCGGGTTCGTGCAAGCGGCACCGCACGTGATCAGGCCTCCGCACCCGTCCGAAGACTGGCCGCAGTTCATCCCCGCCGGACAGCTCTGGAGCGGGGTGCACGGCACGCCGCCGTCGGGATTGAGGCCGTTGTTCCCGCCGCAGACGCTGGGCCCGCCGCCGCCGCAATACTGCGGGTTCGTGCACGGGTTGCAGTCTGCGGTGACGCCGCCGCAGCCATCGCTCTGCGCGCCGCACACGCCAGGGTAGGCCGCGCACGCCTTGGGGATGCACTGCACGCCACCGTCCGGCTGGTAGCCGTTGTTGCCGCCGCACTGGTTGAAGCCGCCGCCCCCGCAGTACTGCGGGTTCGTGCACGCGCCGCAGTCGAGCGTGCCTCCGCAGCCGTCGCCGGTCTGGCCGCAGTTGTACGGGCCGTTGGGGGACGTCGCGCACGTGAGCGGGGTGCAGTTGCCGACCACGGCGCCGTCGGGCCCCATGCCGCTGTTGCCGCCGCACTTGCTGTAGCCGCCGCCCCCGCAGTACTCGGGCGCCGTGCAGGTGCCGCAGTCGAGGATAGAGCCGCAGCCGTCCCCGTTCTGCCCGCACGTGTACCCACGCTCGACGCACGTCTTGGGCTGGCAGCCGTTGGCTCCGTCGCCGAAGAGCGACCCATCCGGGATGCCGCTGGTCGCGTCCGGGGCCGACGAGTCGCTCCCGCCTCCGGTGAAGACGCCCTGTCCGCCGCCGCCTCCGCAAGAGATCACCACCAGCGCAATGGCCAGGGCGATCCCGAGGAGACAGATCCAACGTCCCACGTCGCGCACGAGCATCGAGCGAATTCGTCCCATATTTAACCCACGATCATGCGCGAAGATCGCGGGCAACGCAATCGAGCAAGGGAACTATTGGCCGGTCGGCGCGTCGGCCGGGGCGTCCGCTCCCCCCCCGCCATCGGTGCCGGCCTCCTCGAGGGCCGTGACGAACGCCATGCAGGTCGGGGGCACACATACGAGCTCGCCCTCCGCGCTGATGCACGGAGGACCCGGATTGCCGCACGAGAACGCAGCGTCGAGCTCGCAGAGGTCCGTGCAGAACCAGGCGTGGGCCGGCACGACGGATCCGAAGTCGGCCGTGCAGATCGTCCCCTCGGCGTCCGGGCCTGCATTGGCGCACTGGCCGCCCCCGGGGCTGCAGTACCCCCCGACGCCGGCGGCGTTGTTGGGCGTGCCGGGCGGGATGCAGTTCTGCGGATCGTTGATGATGTGGGCATCGCTGTCGGCAGCGGCGCCGCCGTCGGTGCTCGCGTCCTTTTCCCCGGTCGTGCCTGAGCTCGAGCTGCTGCAGGCAACGGGCACGACGCATCCCAGACCGACGGCGAGGAGGACAATCGCTTTCTTCACAGCGCCCAATGCTATCTCTCCACGATGAAACTCTACGGTTTTCCTCCCACCCGCTCGATCCGAGTGCTCTGGGCCCTCCGCGAGCTGGGCGTTGACTTCGAGTTCGTGAACGTGAACCTCATGACCCGCGAGAATCGACGGCCCGAGTTTCTCGCGCTCAACCCGGCCGGCAAGCTCCCCGTGCTCGTCGACGGCGACCTCGTGCTGACCGAGTCCGTGGCGATCGTTCTCTACCTGGCCGAGAAGTACCCCGACGGAGACCTGCTGCCAGCCGAGCCTCGAGCCAGAGCCCAGGTCGATCAATGGCTCCTCTTCACGGCGACCGAGCTCGAGCAGCCGCTGTGGCGCGTCGCTCGACACACGGCGATCTATCCGGAGGCGAAGCGCTTGCCCGCCGAAGTGCCCATCGCCCGTCAGGATTTCCTGGAGATGGCGGCCGTGATGGAGGAGCACATGAAAGGGCGCCAGTTTCTCGTGGGCGACACGGTGACGGTCGCCGACCTCGTGGCGGCGTACACGCTCGACTGGGCCAACGAGGTGCACCTGCTCGACACGTCGCCCCGGCTGCGGAGCTACATGGAGCAGATGTACGCGCGCCCGAGATCACCTCCGCGGATCGCCGCGGCGCTCGCCAGCGTCCGCGCGTGAGCAGAGTTGGGTCTCGCGGTGATGAGCCATAGGGACATGGGGAGGAAAGTAGGAAGGGCGTGACCCCGGCGCCAATCCGATCGCGCCAAGATGGCATCGGATCGCGACAAGGATGCCGATGGTTCAGGAGCCGCCGTCGGTCGAGATCGCATCCCTGCGCGCCAGGGCAGCGACGCGGCAGTCGCTGCCGTCCGCAGGGTCCGTGATGGGGCCGTCGACGTAGCGGGCGGTGGACACGGCCGCGTCGTAGAACCCCGACGCCTGGGCCCGGAACGACGAGAGACTGGCCGACCAACCGAGCTTCAGCTGGGCCCAGCCGCCCGGATAGAGCGCCTCGATGGATGCTTGCTGCATCGCCGCGAGGTCCCGCGCCTCGGCGACGCGCGCGATCGCGGACAGCTTCTCCGCGATGCGCCCCGCGCGGTACAGGCCGCACACGACGAGCCCGAGCGGCGGCCCCCACAGCGAGATCTCGCTGTATCTCCTGGCAGCCCGCGTCCCTGCGTCCTGCGCCGCGAAGATGACTCCGGGCCCCAGGTCCGCCGTCGTGGTCGGCTCGCGCGGGGCCGGCGCGACGACCTCCTTCTCGTCGAGGTCGCCCAGGAGGAAGACAGCCTCGGCGGCCACCTGCGCCTGGGGCATGGAGGCGTGCGCGCCGGTGTGCTCCACCTCGTGGACGATCTGCTCGAGCATCCCTCGTGCGCCCTCGTCTCCCGCGCGCCACGCCGAGCGCGCATGCTCCAGCTCGTCGCGGAGCGCAGCCCTCCTGGGATCGTCGGCCGTCGGCGCCGCCGCATTGTCGGCAAGAGCGCGAGGCGCCGTCGGGGCACCCTGGCGGGTGACCCGGAGGACGGCAACGGCTCCGATCGCGAGCACGACGACGAGAGTCGCTCCCGTCGCTGCCACGAAGCGTCGGGGCGCCGAGGATCGCGGCGCCGGTGCCGGCGTCACTGTGGAGGATCGGGCGTCGGCGACCGCGCGTTCGGCAGGGCCCTTCTCCGGCCCATCGAGCGCTCGCAGCGCGTCGAGCACCTCGCCGCCGTTGGCGAACCGTGTCCCGCGGTCGAGCGCGAGGCAACGCTCGACGATGCGCGTCAGCTCCTCCGGAACGCCGGGCGCCACGGTCTCCAGCCGCGCCAAGACGCGCCACGCATCCGACAGCGAGATGTCCCTGTCTTCGGCCGCGCGAACGGGCGTTGACCCGAGAGCATCTCGTAGAGGACCACACCGAGGGAGAAGACGTCGGCTCGCGCGTCGACACGCCCCCCGCGCGCTTGCTCCGGCGCCATGTAGGCGGGCGTCCCGGAGATCCCCGTCGCCCCCACCTCGCCGCTCGGCGGTGGGATTTCGGGCGCCTCGCGCGCCAGGCCGAAGTCGAGGATCTTCGCGGTCCCGTCCGGCGTGATCATCACGTTCTCGGGCTTGAGGTCCCGGTGCACGACGCCGCTCTTGTGCGCGCGCGAGAGGCCCGCCGCGATGTCGCGTGCGTAGCGGGCGACGGTGGCGGGCTCGATCGGCCCGCGCTTGATCTCGGCGCGCAGCGTCGTCCCCGGCACGAGTTCCATCACGATGAAGACGATGCCGTTCTGCTGCTGCACGTCGTGGATCGCCGCGATGGAGGGGTGCGTGAGCGAGGCGGCCGCGCGCGCCTCTTCGAGCAGGTGCGCTCCCGCCGCCACCGACGGCTCGAGCAGGACCTTCAGCGCGACATCACGCTTCAGCTTCTCGTCGTAGGCGCGGTAGACGATGCCGAGTCCCCCCTGGCCGAGCCGGGCCTCGACGCGGAACTGTCCGAGGTGCGTCCCGAGCTCCGGCTCGGCGCCGCGCGGGATGATCGGCGGCGCCCCGTCGTCGGTGAGGGGGTGGGTGAGGGGCGTCGTCGGCAGCCCGCTCTTCGGCCCGTCGGGTCGCACGAGGTCATCGTAACCGCCTTCGCGGCCTTGTCTTGCACCCCGCGTTGAAGCCCGCGCTGAGCCCACGTCGTTCGACCACCGTTCCACGAAGTGGGCGGCCAGTCGGACGAGGCGGAGGCGAGATCCCGGGAGGCGTAGGGGTCGTCGGACCAGGAGGGACCGCAGTTCTTCGAGGTGGAGCGGCCGTCGGACGAAGAGGAATCGCAGTTCCTCGAGGTGGAACGACGGCCGGACGAAGAGGAATCGCGGTCGGACGAATGGAAACCGCGGTTCGGACGAAGAGGGATCACTGTCGGACGAATGGAAACCGCGGTCGGACGAAGAGGAATCGCGGTTGCTTGAGGTGGGACGACGGTTGGACGAAGAGGAATCGCGGTGACGCGAGGCGTAAGGGCCGTCGGACGAAGGGGAATCGCGGTCACGTGAAGTGAAACGACGGTCGGGCGAAGTCGAATCGCGGTCGGACGAATGGAAACCGTCGTCGGACGAAGAGGAATCGCCGTCGGACAAAGAGAAGTCGCGGTCGCGCGAAGTGAAACCGCGGCGGTCGCGCCATTGCGCGATCCCCGTGAAGCCCGAGGTCGCCGCCGAGCCGGAGGTGACCTAGATCCACCGCATGGCACCCCAGCTCCGTCGCTGCGCGTGGGTCACCGCGGATCCCCTCTACCTCCGCTACCACGACGAGGAATGGGGGGTTCCGGTTCACGACGACCGCCGCCTCTTCGAGATGCTCGTCCTCGAAGGGGCGCAGGCGGGGCTCTCCTGGCTCACGGTCCTCCGCAAGCGCGAGGGGTATCGCCGCGTCTTCGATGGGTTCGACGTCGAGGCGATCGCGGGCTGGGACATGAGGCGAGTCGCGCGGGCGATGAAGGACGAGGGGATCGTCCGGAACCGGCTCAAGATCGAGTCGACGGTGTCGAACGCGCGGGCCTTCCTCGAGCTGAGGAAGGACCTCGGCTCGTTCGACTCGTTCGCCTGGGCCTTCGTGAAGGATCGCCCGATCGTGACGCGTCCGCGTCCGGGCGAGATCCAGGCGAAGACGCCCGAGTCCGACGCGCTCTCGGCGGCGCTGAAGAAGCGGGGCTTCCGCTTCGTGGGTTCGACGATCATGTGCGCCTGGATGCAGGCCTGCGGGCTCGCCGACGATCACGCGCATGGCTGCTTCCGCGCGGCTCCACGCCGATCACGACGCTGAGCACCGACGGTCGAGCTTCCGCGAGATGGTCGCGACAAACCCTGCCGACGTGGTATCAGGCGGCCCGAACCCAAGCAAGAGAGAGTTCCCGTGGCCGCTCGCATCCCCCTCGATCGCATCCGCAACATCGGCATCTCGGCGCACATCGACTCCGGCAAGACGACGCTCACCGAGCGGATCCTCTTTTACACGGGTCGAATCCACAAGATTCACGAGGTGCGGGGCAAGGACGGCGTCGGGGCCAAGATGGACTCGATGGACCTCGAGCGCGAGAAGGGCATCACGATCCAGTCCGCGGCGACCTACTGCGTCTGGAACGGCTCGAAGGAGCAGCTCCAGCCCCACAACATCAACATCATCGACACCCCCGGTCACGTCGACTTCACGATCGAGGTGGAGCGCGCTCTCCGCGTTCTCGACGGCGCGATCCTCGTGCTCGACTCGGGCAAGGGCGTGCAGAGCCAGTCGATCACCGTCGACAAGCAGATGAAGCGCTACCACGTGCCCCGCATCGCGTTCGTCAACAAGATGGACAACCCGGGCGCCAACTACGAGCGCGTCGCGGCGATGCTCAAGGAGAAGCTCGGGCACCACCCGGTCATGATCCAGGTGCCGATGGGTGCGGAGTCGGAGTTCAAGGGGATCATCGACCCGATCATCGGCAAGGCGTTCTTCTTCGACGGCGAGGACGGCGAGGTCGTTCGCGAGGAAGAAGTTCCCGCCGAGTACGTGAAGGCGACCGCCGCCGCGCGCGAGAAGATCATCCACGACGTCTCGGACGTCGACGACACCCTCGGCGAGAAGTTCATCAACGAGGAGCCGATCACGATCGACGATCTCCGCGCCGCAATCCGTCGCGCGACGCTGGCCCTGAAGATGACGCCCGTGATGTGCGGCTCGGCGATCAAGAACAAGGGCGTGCAGCTGCTCCTCGACGGCGTCGTGCACTACCTCCCGAATCCGATGGAGGTCGTCAACGAGGCGCACGATCAGAGCAAGGGCGAAGAGAAGGTCGTGGTCGAGTCCGACCCGACGAAGCCCTTCGTCGGCCTGGCGTTCAAGCTGCAGCAGGACAAGTACGGACAGCTCACGTACTTCCGCGTCTATCAGGGGACGGTTTCCGCCGGCGACACCATCTACAATACGAGCAACGAGATGCGGAAGGTGCGCGTCCCGCGCATGTTCCGGATGCACTCCGAGGACCGCGAGGAGGTCCCGTCGGCCGAGGCGGGCGACATCGTCGCGTTCTACGGCGTCGAGGCCAGCTCGGGCGAGACGTTCACCGACGGCAAGATCAACTGGACGCTCACGTCGATGTTCGTGCCGGCGGCCGTCATCTCGCTCGCGGTCGCACCGAAGGACCGCACGATGGAGGTCAACTTCTCGAAGGCGCTGAACCGCTTCACGAAGGAAGACCCCACGTTCCGCGTACACCAAGACGAGGAGTCGCAGCAGACCATCATCAGCGGCATGGGTGAGCTCCACCTCGACATCTACATGGAGCGCATGCGGCGCGAGTACAACTGCGACGTCATCGCGGGAAAGCCGCAGGTCGCCTACCGCGAGGCCATCACCCGGCGTGCAGAGATCAACTACACGCACAAGAAGCAGACCGGCGGCTCGGGTCAGTACGCGAAGATCATGGGCTACATCGAGCCGCTGCCCGCGGACGCGGTCGAGGCGTACGAGTTCGTCGACGACGTGTCCGGCGGCGCCATTCCTCGCGAGTACATCTCGTCGTGCGACAAGGGCTTCAAGGAGGGCGTGCGCAAGGGCACCATGATTGGCTTCCCGATCGTGGGCATCCGGTGCGCGGTCAACGACGGCGCGTCCCACGCGGTCGACTCGTCCGAGATGGCGTTCAAGACCGCCGCGATCATGGGCTTCCGGGAGGCCTACGCGAAGGCCGCCCCGACGATCCTGGAGCCGATCATGAAGGTCGAGATCGACGCTCCCACGGAGTTCCAGGGCGTCGTCACGGGTCTCGTGAACCAGCGCCGTGGCGTGATCCTGGAGACGGTGGGCGGCGACAGCGTGAGCATCACCTGCGAAGTGCCGCTCAACGCCATGTTCGGGTACTCGACGGATCTCCGCTCGTCGACGCAGGGGAAGGGCACCTTCACGATGGAGTTTGCCCGATACGCGGTCGTGCCCAAGCAGGAGCAGGAAGAGATGACGAAGAAGTACCGGGAGAAGCTGGCCCTCGAGGCCGCCGCGAAGAAGTAGCGCGCGGCCGGGGCTCGCAGTGACGCCGCTGCTTCAGGGCGCGGGATAGGGCCAGGTCTTGTTGTAGAGGACCGTCTGGTAGTCCGTGATGGCGGTCTTGACGTACGCGAGTCCGTCTCCCGTCAACGTGCAGCTGGTGGTCGCATTTCCCGTCAGCCAGTACGCGAGGGACAGGTACCACTGCTGCGTTTGCGTGCAGCCCTTGGCCCCAGCGTTGGCTTGTTCGAAATTGATGGCCCACGTGTAGTCGAGGTACACGTAGAGCTGGTACGCGGGGTTGAAGATCGACGTCGCGTAGAGCGGGTCCTTGGGGTCCTGGACCGCGTTGATGTAGCCCTTGTTGGTGCCCGTCGGAGTGCTCACTCCCAGCGACGTCGCGCTCTCGCAGTAAAACGTGATTCCGGCGTCGAACGGGATGTTGTCCGCCTCCGTGGTGGGCGTGCACGTGTATCCCGACGGCAGGGTCTTCTGGAGGAACGTCCCTTCGCACGCAGGCGTGTCCTGGAAGAGCCCGTAACTGTGGGAGTAGTCCACCTGGCCGGTGAGCGGATCCTTCGACGAGGAGCCGCATGGCCCCGGAGGGTCGTCGCCTGAAACGGAGCCCGCGCTGATCGCCCAGATGCCGCAGTTTTGACCGCCACAGGTGTCGTCGTTCGTCGTGACGACCGGGCTGATGCCGCTCTCGTTGTAGGCCTGAGACTTCAGCAGCTGGCCCTGCCAGGGCTCGGTCATGCCGGCCACCGCCATCCCGGCGAGGAAGCAGCCGTCGTAGAGGTCGTAGCTCGCGTTGCCCGTAGCGATGGGATCATTGGCCGGAGGGGAGCAGTCGGCGAGGCAGCCGCCCGCCAGGCTGCAACTGGCGAAGAGGCCCGAGCCGCCGTCCGACGTCGGCGCGGCGTCAGGGGTTCCGCCTGCGTCCGTGGAGCCGGAGGATGAGCCCGAGGATGAGCCCGAGGATGAACCGGACGAGGATGAGCCTCCGGAGGACGAGCCCGAGGACGAGCCGGAGGATGAACCAGACGACGAGCCCGACTCCTTGGACTCGCCCCCGTCCAATGCCTCCGCACCATTCTCCGCGGAGCCGGCACAGGCACCGAGCACGAAGAGAGCAGCGAGTACCGTGGCGCCAGCAACGAGCCGTCGAGCGATCAATGGGACCTCCGTTCGAACGGGGTCATCGCAGAAAGCGTGCCCGTCGCGACGTGGTCGAAACGGTGCCCCACCCGGCTGCGAATGCACGAGATTGGGCCCTCGCTGCGCGAATGGCACGAGGCGCCGAAACACCCACCGTAACGTCGGAACCGCCGGTGTTTCGGTTGAGGCCACGGCGGCGACGCCCGGTGATACCGTCGCGGCAATGCCCCCGCCGACCGACGGCGTGCTCGCCCGTCTCCCCTTGCAGATCGGCACCACCGCGACGTGGAGCGCGGGGAGGTCCGCGGCGACCCTCTTCCCCGGGATCGCGCTGGTCGGTGCGGCGGTCGCCATCGTCGTGGCGATTCACACGGTGAAGCTCGGCCTGGTGGTCCTCGTCCCGGGGGTCCTGCTCGTCGCGTTCGCCATCGGGCACATGATCGGCGCCGTTCGAAACCGGGCGAGTGACATCACGCTCCTCACGAGCGGCCTCGTGGTCGACGGGGGCCGCCTTCACGGCTCCTCGATGCCGTGGGTGGAGCTCACAGCCCCCTTCGCCGAGGTCGAGGAGACGAGCGTCCGCCGGATCACGCTCAAGGTCATCCTCCTCATCGTCCTATCGATGATGATCGAGCGCCTCATGGTCATCAGCGCGCGTGAGCCCGTCCGGGTGTGGCGGCTTCACGTGCACCACCGCGGTCAGCGCCTCATGGTCGGCGAGACCGATCGCCCGATCGAGCGCGACTCGATGCTGGCGGCGGCGGCCTCCGTGTGCGCGGTCGTCTCGGGGCAACGCTACGTCGCCGAGGCCCCGTCCATCGCGGCGAGGATCGTCACCTGCAACCGGTGCGGCGGCCCCGCCGTTCCCGACGACGCGCCTTCGGTGCCGTGTGCCTACTGCGGGGCGCAGGTCGCGCTTCCCGACGACGTGCGCGGGCAGGCGGCGGCGACCAAGAATCAGTCGCCGGAGCGGTCGCGCACGGGCGAGATCATTGCCAAGCTTCGCGACCAGCCGCGGGCGGGGCGCGCCAACGCGTGGCTCCTCGTCCTTTCGTTTCTCATGTTCGGAGCGTGGCCGCTCGGCTGGGGTCTCATCGCGTTTCGTGTGCTCGACGACGGCTTCCAGCTCACCGACGTCCTCTTCCTCGCGCTTCCGTTCGCCGCGGTGCTCGCGGGCTTCTTCCTCGCGCGCGGGCGTCTCGCCGATCGCGGGGCGCTTCAGCTTCTGACCCTGGGCTTCGGCGCGCTCGCCCCGGCACGCGACGGAGAGCCCTCGCGCTGCCGGCGGTGCCAGGGCCCGCTGCCCACGGCGGGTCTTGGCGGCGTGACGCGCTGCCGTTACTGCGCTGCCGAGAACATCGTCGGGATCGATCTGCGCCCGAGTGTCGATCAGGCCCGCGCTGAGCAGAGCGGTTTCGATGACGCGCTTCGGGCGCGACGCAAGGAGAAGGCGCTCTGGACGACGCTGAGCCTCGTGGCGACGGTCGCCCTCCTCTGCTGGGCCGGCGGAACGGCCGCGTACATCTCGACCATGGTCTCCCTGGACCTCGATGAATCCCCGGCCCCGGTCGCGCCAGCGCCGGGGGCCACGACGGCGACAGCGACCGCGGTAGCGAAGCCGCCTCCCAGGCCGACCCCGGGTCCGTCGCCATCCACGCACCGACCTGTGCCGAAGAAGCCCTGAGCGGTCAGGGCGAGTACGGATGCGGGATGTAGCCCGCCGCTGCGGCGTACTGCTGGTACGCCGCGATGACCGCGGTGTCGTACGCGCTGTTGTACTGGGTGCAGCTCGTCGTGCTGCCGTAGTCGTTGTAGTTGCCGACCGCCATCATCGTGTACTGGTCCTCGGTGCAGCCGGGGAACTGCGTCTTGACCTGCGCGCGGTTGCCCGCAACGCCCGAGATGCCGATGTCGATGTTGACGTCGGGGTTGAAGATGGAGCCCGCCCACCCGCTCGACGTCGAATCGGTGGTGAGGTTGGGGTGCCCGTTCGGCAGGAGGCCGGCGTCGCCCGGATCGTCGCCGCACGCGGGCACGATCTGCATGAGCCCGAAGCACCCGGACTCGGACGTAGTCCAGCCGCTCGGCGTCCCGCACGGGTCGTTGGTACACGCGACCGAGGTGTCGTCGAAGCGTGACTCGACGTAGATGATGGCCTTGAAGATCATCGCGTCCGGCTCGCCGTAGTGGGCGGTCCACTCGAGGATCGGGCAATCGAAGGCGTCGACGCTGACGCCCGTCTGCTGCGCCGTGAGGTCCGTGCGGAGCGGGTCCGTCGCGCACGAGCCGGCGTCGACCACCGCACCGCCGCCCCCCTCACTCGCGCTGCCACCGTCGTTCACGCTTCCGGCATCGGACCCGCCCGCGCCGCTCTTCGCGCTGCTGCAGCCGCCGAGGAGCAGGGTGGCCGCCAGTGCGCTTCGGACCGCGACGCTCACGCAGGTCACATGCCCTGCACGGCGAACGCCTATTCGCCCGGGCCGACGAGCGGCAGCGACCGCCGCGTCGGGGCAACGCGGACCGGCGGCGGGGCCGGCCGGGGCGGCGCGACGATGCTGCGGATGCGCTGGCGAACGCGCTCGCGGACGTAGTGACCGGCGAGGAGCACGCTCTCGACCGGGTACTTCCAGAGGAGCGAGCTTCGCATGTAGCAGTACACGGTGCAGCCCTCGCAGAACGAGTGGCGGCCCTCCATCTCCTTCGCCTGACGGACGACCGGCGAGTACGAGTAGAGGTCGTAGAGTTTGTTCTCGATGGGGAGCGCATCGTCCTTGAAGTGGTAGCAAGGAAGCAGGAGCTTGTTCTCCGGCGAGATGACGACGGTCGACGTGACCGCGCGGCAGACCGGGTCTTCCTTCTTGTTGCCACCGGACGCGATGAGCTCGAGCTGCGCACGGTCGACGATGACGCCGGGCTTGCCGAAGTACTTGAAGAGCCCCTTGGCCTTCTCCGGGTTGAGCCCTTCGTTGCCGAAGAACGAGAAGCACGGGTTCAGGTAGAGGATCGCCCCCTGGTCCTTCGCGAAGCGGATCATCTCGTCGACCTTGTCGAACGAGTCGTTCGTCACCACGTGCGAGATGTAGAGCGGCTGGCGGAGCTTGCGCGCCACGGCCAGCGCCTCGAGCGACAGGTGGAACGACTTCATCGCGCGGATGCGGTCGTGTTCGTCCGGATCGGTCGAGTCGATCGAGAAGAGCAGCGCGTCGACCTTGCCCACGAGTCGGTCGGCGAACTTCGGGTAGAGCATCCCGTTGGTCGTCACCGTCGTCATGAAGCGCATCTTCTTGGCGAGCGTCAGCATCTCGACGATGTTGCGGTAGAGGAGGGGCTCGCCCCCCGTGATGTCGATGACGAGGACGCCGAGGCGCTTCAGGTCCTTGAGGTTCGCCCGCACCTGCTCCATCGTCGGCTCGCGGGAGGGCGACCCGTCGTTGGTGTGCGGGATGTTGCAGAACGTGCACCGCTGATTGCAGCGAAGGGTCACGTAGTAGTTGCAGGTCGTGGGCATTCGTCTCGTTCTGGAACCGGTGCGCGGCGGGTGAGGGTAGTGGACCCGACCCGGTCCGCCAAGGGCGGTTCTACCCTCGATGCAAACTCCGGCCCAACTCTAGGTCGAGCTGGGCCATGTACAAGGGCGGGCGCCCGGGTGCTAGGTTCGCGACACTCTGAAGGATCATCCCGATCGCCCGGAAGGCTTTCTCCGCGGTCGCGACGAGCGTCGCTGGCTCCTCGGGCTGGTGGTCGTCACCGCGTGCTCTTGGGGGCGGTGGCTTGCCACGGGTTCGCCAAAAGTCGACGAAAACTACCCGTCGGAGCTCGTCGGAACGCTCCTCTTCGCGGGCTTGCTGGGCGGCTGGGCCCTCCTTGTCCTCGGCTGGCGCGGCTTGCTTGCCAAGCCTCCGATGCAGCCGCGCCGCCTGGCGTTTCTTGGCTTGCTGGTGGCTGGGTTCATGGTGCCGATGCTGAGCAACGACCTCTTCAGCGTCTTCGCTTACGCATCGCTCGCTGCACAGGGGCACGACGTCTACACCACTGTGAGCTGGTTGCCTCACAGCGTGTGGTACCCCTGGGTCGGGGAGCGCTGGGCCGAAAAGGTGTGTGTTTACGGGCCGACAACCCTCGTTGGCGCCCTTCCGGCGGCCATCGCGGGGGACAACCCGTGGCTCGCCATGGTCGTCCTCCGGCTGGCCTGGTTCGTCCCCCTCGCGCTCGTCATGGAGCTGTCCTTCAGACGCCTCCTGGACCGCCCCTTCTTTCACGCCATGGTCTGGCTCAACCCTCTCTGGCTCGTGGAGGGGCCGGGGCAGCTCCACACCGATCTCCTGGGGGTCATCGCCGTGACCGCAGGCATCCTCCTGCAGAAGGGCGGGCGGGCGAAGACGGGCTGGCTGCTCTACGGGCTCGCCGTGCTCGGGAAGTACAGCTTCGCGTTCACCGGCGTTTGGTTCTGGCTGTTCGGGGCCACGACGCTCCGGCAGCGACTCCTGCGGCTCCCGGCGATGGCCGCGGTCGTGCTCGTGCTCTCTATCTTCTGCTTCGCGCCCTTCTGGCGCGGACCCTCCACGGTGACCGAGCCGATTCACGCCCTCGCCGGCATGAACCCCGGAGGCTCGATCACCGAGGTCGTGGGGATCCTCGTGGACCTCCTGCGCGGCGGTGCCGTTCCTCACGCGGACGCGCCGCTGGCCCAGGCGCTCGCGCTCGACGAGGCGACCCACGCGACGACCTGGTTCGTCGTCTCGCTCGTTCTGCGGCTCGTCGCCCTCGGCGTCGGCGCGCGTGTTCTCTGGGCCATGATGCGAAAGCCCTACGACGCGGGCATCATTGCCCTCGGCACCGGGGCGCTGGTCGTCGCCTTTGTCACCCTTGCGAGCCATCGCTTCCAGTCCTGGTACCTCCTGGCCGCGCTCCCTTTTTTCGGGCTGCGGTGCACGGCGACGTGGCGTCGGTGGTGGCTCGCCATCGTGAGCCTGGCCGCGAGCACCGAGTTCGTCCACGTGCTGCCACGGGCGTCGCCCCTCCTGCCGGTGTGGTCGATCGTCGCCAACGGAGGGGTGGTCGTCGTCTTCCTGATGTCGTTCAGGGCGCGGTACCTGATGCTCGGCGACGCTGCCGACGCTCGATGAGAAGCCAGAGCGCCGGCAGGACGAGGACCGCAGCAAGGAGACAGCTCACCTCACCGACGACGGCGATGGTTCCCAGGCTGCGGATGGCGCGGTTGTGCGATCCGACCAGCGCCAGGTAACCCAGCATCGTCGTCAGGCTGCAGAGGACCACGGCTCCGCCCGTCGTGCGCAGCGCGGCGAGGACGTCCTTGCTGCCGTCCGCCCGGTACCGCTGCACGACGTTGATGGCGTAGTCGACGCCGATGCCGAACGTGATGGGGAGTGCCGCGAAGTTGAGGAAGTTTATCTTCACGTCGGCGAAGTAGAGAAAGACGACCTCGCCCGAGACGCCCACGAGGAGCGCGAAGAGCACGGTCACCGCGTGACGTCCTCCCTTGCGGAACGTGATCAGCACGGTCAAGAGCGTGAGAGCCAGCGAGAGCGACACCGCCCTGGGAATGTCACGCACCACGGCCTGGAGGATGTCGGAGAAGATGACCGCCCGCCCCGAGCCGTGGACGACCTTCCCCGAGGGCAGGCGCGTCTCGCGAAACGACTTCGAGTACTGGATCAGATACCGGATGTCCGTCGACTTGCTCGGCTTCGGCTCGACGACGACCAGCCGCCCACGCGTCCCGTCCTTCTCTTCGAAGGGGCGCGCGATCGTCGGCGGGAGATCGGCGAGACCGTAGGGCCGGAGATCGCGCGGGGCGATGTAGTCCTTCATGCGGAGCCAGTCCGCCTCAGTGAGGTAGTGCTTGTCGTGCGCGCGCTGGAGGCGTTCGCCGATCTCGAGCAGCACCGGATCCTTCGCGGCCTGGTCGTCCGGCACCATGTCCCAGAGCGAGTGCACGCCCTCGAACGGCTTGTTGTCCTCCGGTGCCGCGTCGTAGTCGCCCTGGAGTTGCTTCTGGAGCTGATGCGCTTCGTCCGCCGTGTCGGCGAGGACGAGCATCCCCTCGTGGCCGCCGCCGAGGATGTCGATGACGCCGTCCCA
>Ga0182030_10013959_pt1 | contig 15923 bp, 18 predicted proteins | sample 812S3MmetaG_FD_121299 | JGI IMG/M metagenome (GOLD analysis project Ga0182030, IMG submission 121299) | Permafrost microbial communities from Stordalen Mire, Sweden - 812S3M metaG (Illumina Assembly) | ecosystem: Environmental > Terrestrial > Soil > Wetlands > Permafrost | place: Sweden...
CGTCTGAAACCTCCTGAATCCTTCTGAAATCGAGCCGCATGGAACCCTCGTCCACCACACCGCGTAGCATCAGCGCCCTGCGCATCGGCGACTGGGCCGTCTATCCAGCCACCGGCCAGGTCGTCCGCTCCCAGGAAATCCTCCGTCTCGAGGCCCGCACCCTCCGCCTGCTCCTCTCGCTCGCCGAGCGCCCCGGTCAGGTCGTCTCGATCGACGACCTCCTCACCCGCGTCTGGCCCGATGCCACCGTCTCGCCGGACTCCGTCTACCAGGCCATCACATCGCTCCGCCGTCAGCTCGGCGACGACCCGCGGCAGCCCACCTACATCGCCACCGTCCCGCGGCTTGGCTATCAATTGGTCGCCCCCGTCAGCGCCTTGCTCGACCCCGCGAACTGCGCGCCCAATTTTCAATCCGATTCGATTCCAACCCGGCTCACCGACCAACCCACCGTCCGCCCTGATCCTCAAAATGCATCGGCCCCACCCGCTTTCCACACGCGCCGCAAAGCCTTCGTCCCCGCAGCCATCGCCGTCGCGCTCAGCCTCGTCCTCCTCGCCGGATTCCTCATCCACACCCGCGCCAATAGAAATTTCGCAGCCCCGCTCGCCGATCCCGCGCAGCCGCAGAAATCCATCGCCGTCCTGCCTCTTCTCGACTTGACTCAAGGAATGAAAGAAGGAGAATTCGCCGACGGCATGACCGAAGAACTCATCGACAAGCTCGCCAAGGTCCCAGGCTTGCGCGTTCCGCCGCCCACTTCGTCGTTCGTCTACAAGGGCAAACAGGTCCCCATCGCCGACATCGCCCGCACCCTCGGCGTCGCCTACGTACTCGACGGCAGCGTACGCAAAGACGGCACATGGGTCCGCATCGCCACGCGCCTGGTCCGCGCCGACAACGGCTACGTCGCGTGGTCCGAAACCTACGACCGCCCCTTCAAAGACCTCCTCGCCATCCAGGACGACATCGCCACGGCAGTTACCAAAGCCCTCACCCAATCCATCGCCGTCGGCTCAAATCAAGATCAGTCGCACTGAACCTGTACGCGAGAAGCAGGCGAGTAATAAGGTGGTATTGATGGGGGAGGAAGTAGGAGCCTTCGGGGCTCTGAAACCCACGCGACGAAACAGGCGCTTCAGTCCTGGGGGAAATTCTCATCGCGGAGCGAAGGTTCTCCTTTTCACAATACTGACCGAAGCACGAAACTCTAGATGTTCCTTCCTCTCAGATTGGTCTCAACACCAAGACCGGGGGGAACCGTTTCGATTCTTGCCTGGCTCTTCTGAACTAGTCCGCCCGCCCGCCGGGAGCATCGATACATCGATCTGGCCGGGAGCAACGTCCCGTCCTGCCAGCCAACCAGCATACTGTGCATCGTCGCTCCCGGAATGCGCGGCGAACCACACAAATAGAAAACCCAGAGAATCTCGATCGATGGTCAGTTCGCCCTTGAAATAAAGAGAAATGAACCCGTCAAGCTGTTGCAGCAATTGCTGGTGGCATTTGCGATGCGGGGCATAGTCCGGATACTTCGTGGACGCCATCAACCCCTCTTCCAGCGCGAAATGTGTGCGCGTGACGATAGCCAGCCTACTCAGCGTTTCGCGGGCCAAACGCCTATCTCCATTCCCCTCAATGGATGCTCTAAGCTGGCCGATTAGACCTGCAATCTCCTTGTGATCTGCATCGAGGAGCCGAATACCCATACTCGATTCGCTTTCTCTTTTCACAAAATTCATCGACTTCACCTCGTTGGGATTTTCTGTGTCCACCTTCAAACTAGCGATGCTCAAACGCAACAACAAAAGAACAATCTCAATTCCTTGAGCCCACGCCAATCCATGCGCGGACTCTCAGCCCTCAACTGCAAGAAATGCGGGTTAATGCGTGCCGGGAGGTGCAATCGGCCCGGCCAGAATAAACGCCGGCACCGAACATAGGACGCAGCACCGCCGGAACGGTCGGCGGGACGTATGACAATCATCGGCGCAAAGAGAACGGGGATTAGGGAAAGTTCTCAGCGGCTCCATCACAGGCATCGGAGCATGATCTCAGAAGTGGCGGCCAGTCCCGGTCAGCGCAATTTTCGCTTGCTTTTTTCGGTTCGTCGCCGCGTAAAGAGCCGCAATGCCGCCCGTCGGTTGCGGTCTTCTCTCTTCTCTAGAAGTCCGCAACCGTCAGGGCGCCTTGGAATGGGGTGACGTTGAGGATTGCTTCCTGAGTTCCGGGATACTCACGCAAGCTCAAGTCCATGCAATGAGGAACCAGGTCGGGTCCACAGGATCGGATTCGAGCAACTGGACAGGCTTAAGCCTGTGATCGTCAATTGTCTCGGCACATAATAAATCGGATAGGGAAGGAACGGGCCAGTGACCCAAGGCCCCAACCCCCGGGCTGTGCCCCCGAAGTTGTGCAGCTTTTCGGCACCTGAGTCACCGCTATTTTTCGCAAATCCCAGCCGACACCTGTGACAGATGCCGCAATTGTTCCACGTGGAACAATTTTGTCGGCCATTTCCGTGGCGCGCTCCTACGCTAAGTACTTCTTCAGCGGATCCCAGTAGTGCCCCTTCCAACCAAAGTCCAGGTGGTCGAACTCGCCCGCCGGAAAGCCTGTGTGGTCGAAGACCAGCTTGCATTCCTTCTCGCGCGGCTCCAACTCGAAGTGAACGACAGAATAGACGCCCGGATCCCAATGTGTCGGTCGCCAGGCCTGCACAATCCGTTGCCCTGGGATCAGTTCAACATTGCGGCCAACGATCAGCCCTCCAAACATCGAGAAAGCGCCACCAGCCGCAGCATCGATCGTCGCCGGCATTCCGCTAAATGCGGCAAACTGCTTCTGGTCGACAATCGCATCGTAAAAACGCTGTGGACTCGATTTGAAATCCAGCTCGAAATGGATTGAAGTCCGCGTGTCAGCCGAATTCTCGGAGGGCTGTTGTCCCATCGAGGGCTGCTGCGCGAACGCACGCGAGACGGAAAACGCGCTGCCCAAGGCTACCGCGATGCTCGCGACGGCCTGGCGGCGCGTAGGCATAAGTTCAAAATCGTTCATGTTTACCTCATGATTGGAATCGAAACGACCCGTTCATCGAAACACGCCGCGAATCTATGTTCAAGAACATATTTTGATCGACAGTGGCGCAGATCCCTTGCGATACTGCGCAGAAGTGAGGAATCCTTCATGCCTTATCCCGCCGGGCATCGCACCGAGGTGAAGAAAAAGATCGTCTCCAGCGCGCGCCGATTGTTTAACCGCCATGGTTTTGAAAAAGTCTCGCTCGACCAGATCATGGCAGGCGCTGGCCTTACCCGCGGCGGCTTTTACAGCTACTTCGAAAGCAAAAGCGACCTCTACGTCGAGGTGCTTGGCTGCTTCTTCACCGATCCGGAGTGGCAGAGCTGCTGGGACGGCGTCGAAGTTGATCTCAAGTCGAAGGGCGTGGGCCGCGATGTAGTCCGCGCCTATCTTTCAACGCAACACTTCGAAGATGTCGAGAATTCCTGTCCCATGGTTGCGTTGCCCACCGACGTGACCCGCAGCGGCCCAACGGCGAAGCGCGCGTTTGAGACCGTCTTTGCCGCCATGGTCAGCGTGCTCGAGCGCAGCGTACATGCACGCGGACGCGATCGTCACGGGGTCGCGCAAGCCATGGCCGCCCTATGTGTCGGAGGCATGGTCGTCGCACGCGCCATGGAGGATCGCCGCAGTGCTGATAACCTTCGCAACGCCTGCATGCGCGTCGCCCTCGCCCTCGGCGGCTGGAACCGGCGAAAACCGCGCGCGCGCAAAACCGCCTGATCAAGCCAGTCGCGAACCATTGTCCGCCGAGCTGTCTTTCAGAAGAATTCAGCTTCAACGATCGCTGTCGTCGCGATGTGAATCCACGACCTCACTTGGTTCAATGACCCGCAGAGATTACTTGAGTGACCGCCCGAATTAGATGCTCGAAATCCGAGACCCTAAATTGCGGTTACCGAAAAATACAATTGGGAGCGCAATTCGCATTACCATGTATTTCCCGAGCCAGGAGACGGGTCATCGCAATATTTGCCTATACTAGGGGTTCCCCCCAGGTTCATACAGAATGCAATTCTGTGCGCTCGACGATGCACATGACTTCTTGATGGAGGCCAAGGCTCTTCCGGCTATTCCCAGCGCGTCGGAGCGGTTGCGGCGGTGTTTGTGCGCCTGCATCCTGCTCAGCTGGGTTGGTCTTGAGGACGGATTGGATTATGCCGTAGAAGGCTGGGGCGCGCGGGGACGGACAATCAAAACTCTGCCGACGAAGCTGAAAGTGCGCATGCTGGCGTTTCTTCTACCCCTCTCGGAGCCCTCGCTTGTGGATGCAGAGTTCACCCGGCTTCGCAAGATTCGGAATCGACTGGCCCATCCAATAGGTAAGGAAGGCTATCCCCCACCAACCTTGAAGGAGGCGGAGCAGACCTTTCATTTCTGCTTGAGAATCCTTCGAGCGCTTAACACATACCGCATCGTAAGCCGGTCCCGCGAATCGAACAGCCGATCCGCCCACATTCTGGAGATGACTCGTGATGTACCGAAAATATCACCAGCCAAAGAACGGAAATTGAGTGCCGTATCCGTAATTGGCCGAAAAAGCGGCGCTCAATGAAAGGTGCTCTTCTCTAAAAAGCCAAGGGTTTGACAGGTCTCATCGCTGAGCAGCTAGTGCTCGCCTTTGCCCGGTCGCAGCATCAAGTCCTTGATCGCTTCTCGTGGGTCTTTTCCCTCGTCGAGAATGAGCTCCATCTGTTCCGTAATCGGCATCTCAATGCCATACCGCCGCGCCAGCCCCAGCGCCGCGCGTGTCGTTCGCACACCTTCCGCAACTTTGCCGCCCAGGCTTTCCAGGATCTCCGGCAGCTTGCGTCCCTGCCCCAGAGCCTGCCCCACAGTGCGATTACGCGAAAGCGACCCCGTACAGGTCAACACCAAATCTCCGACTCCAGAAAGGCCGGCCAGTGTTTCGCGCCGTCCGCCGCATGCAACCGCAAGCCGCGTAATCTCCGCGATGCCGCGCGTCATCAACCCCGCCGCGGAGTTGTACCCAAGGCCAACGCCGACAGCGATGCCCGCCGCAATGGCAATTACGTTCTTGAGCGCGCCGCCCAACTCCACGCCAATCACATCGGTCGACGTATAAAGCCGCAATGTCTCAGACGAGAAATACTGTTGAATCAGATTCGCGATTTGTGGATCGCTGAAGGCAACCGTAACGGCGGTGGGCTGGCCCTGCGCCACTTCAAGCGCAAAGCTCGGCCCCGAAAGCGCGCCGATGGGGAGAAGCAAGCCAGCCGGCTCAAGAGTCTCGGAGAGGACCTGGGTCATGCGCAGAAAGCTGCGATCTTCAACGCCCTTGGTGGCGCTTACCACGAACTGGCCGTTGTGCATGTGCGGCCGCAGTCGCATCAGCGTGGGCCGCAGAAATTCGGATGGAATGACCGAGACGAGGATTTCGGCCTTCGCCACGGGATCGACGTCGGCAGTCACTGGAAGGTTGGCAGGCAAACGATATCCAGGCAGAAAAAGAATATTCTCACGCGCGTCGTCAATCTGGCGGGCTTCGTCGACGCTGTGCGACCAGAGAGTGATCTCATGGCCGCCACGGCGGTAGAGCGCGAGGGCGATGGCTGTTCCCCATGCGCCGGAACCGAGGACAACGATACGGCTCATGCGGGCTTTCCCTCCTGAGGCTGGCCGCCGAATCGGCTCTCCGTTCCCGAGAGCAGGCGGCGAATATTCTGGTGGTGCTTGGCGATGATGAGCAACGCAACAATGGCTTGCGCGGCGATGAAGAAGGCCGGTTTGTTCCCCTGCACCAGGAACCACGCGAAGATGGGAAAACTGGCTGCGCCCAGAATGGAAGCCAACGAGACGAAACGTGTGAGCGCGACAATGATTCCAAAGACGGTAATGGCCGCGAGGGCGGCCAGAGGCGCGGCGACGAGAAAAACCCCAAAGCCTGTGGCGACGCCTTTGCCGCCGCGAAAGCCGAGCCACACTGGAAACATATGTCCAAGCACAGCACAAACAGCCGCAAGAGCCTCGACATTGCGGACCGGCGAATTGGGCATCAAGTAAGGAGCCAGTAAAGCTCCCAGCCCGACCGCAGCGCAGCCTTTCAGCACATCGAGTACAAACGTAGCCGCACCCAGGCCGCGTGCCCCGGAGCGCAGAACATTTGTCGCACCGATGTTGCCGCTGCCGATAGTGCGGATGTCCTGCTTGCGAAAGAATCGCACCAGCAAATATCCGGTGGGGATGGAGCCAAGCATGTAGGCAGCAGCCACGACCAGAAGGCTTGCAAGGGGCATAACGAGAACGAGTGTAGCAGGTGCGGCGGCGGGCAACACCGGCTTCGCCCCTCGCCCGCAGGACACTTCAGAAGCGTTCATCCGCCGAAGGGCCATAGAGGGCAGGCACGGTCGAGTCCGCGAGGCGCAAGTAGACCGTGAGTTGCCCGCGATGATGCGCGAGGTGACTGAAGACAGCATCGGCGATCATCAGGTATCGCGCCTCCTCTTGAATTGTCCGGCCACTGGATTTCAATGCCCACGGAGTGAGCAGGTGTTCGTCCGTCGTTGACTCGAGTGCGCGTCGGGCATTGGCCGCGGCGGCGTCAACGCTGGCGAGCAACTCAGCTTTTGTGTTGAGGACCTTGGGGCGAAACCCTCCGGACGAAGAGTCGCTGAAGTCGAGCTCGTCGCGGTCGATCATGAACGCAATCCAGCCGAGCATGGCGGCAACGAGCGCGGCCAGATAGCCCAGTTCCATCGACCGCTCGTGCGGTTTGAAACCGCTTTGGCCGTCGGGAACGCGTTCGACGGTTTTGCGTGTCAGCGCGGCCTCGCGATCGAGTTGCGCGAGGAAGTAATCTTTCATTTTCATATCCGATCTCCTTTGGGATGGGTTGATTCGACGGCAATGCTGAAAGCAAGATGAATGAGTCGCGGAACTAAGGTGTTTGTGCCAGCTCGTAGTACCTCGACGCGTCGCCGTGTTTAAACAGCGCGTACCACGCGTCGAGCGCACAGGCGTTGTAAAGGTCGAGAGCGTCGACGATCTCACGTGCGAACTCGACCGGCGCAACTCTCGACGCAGTAATTACGCCTTGATCGCTGACGGCCAGCGCGTCGCGATACCACCTGCCGCCTCGATAGCCGCTGGATGCGAGATATTCCCGCGCATTGCTGGTGTGATACCGGTTGTCGAGCAAGCCGGCGCGAGCCAATGCCAGGGTTGCCGCGCAGATGGCCGCTACCGGGACGCAGTTGGCGATGAATCTCCGCGTCGTCTCAATAGCCGCCGCATTGCAACCGAACTCCCACTGTTCGCCGCCAGGCAGAATCAACATGCTGCTCTCAACTGGCGAGATTTCGTCGAGCGCGGCGTCCGGTTGAATACGAACTCCGCCCATGGTTGTGATCGGTTCGCGGGTCAGGCCAACGGTGACAACTCGAAAGCGCCCCGGTACCTGCTGGAATTGAGGATTGTTGATGGCGGCAACGGCGAAGGCCGCTTCCCAATCGGCCATCGTATCGAAGACAAACAGATGAACGGCGTTATTGCGCATAAGAGTCACCTCGGCCTGACTTCTCCATCATCTTTCCTTAAATATGACAAGATATGTCATATATACTTTGTGAAAATAAGAATTGTTTTGCAAGGGAAGAAGGAACCTCGCGATGAAGTCTGACCGGCTGCTCTCGGTGTTGCTCCTCCTGCAGGCCAAAGGGCGTGCCACGGAGCGCGAATTGGCGGAGCAACTGGAGGTTTCGCAACGCACGATTCATCGCGATCTCGAGGCCCTGAGCGCGGCGCGTGTGCCGGTGGTGGCGCTGCGCGGGTCGCAAGGCGGCTGGGAACTGGAAAAGGGATGGCGGACGCAGGTTCCAGGATTAGATGAAGCGGAGCTGCGCGCGCTGCTGATGGCGCAGCCGCGGGCAGTTGGGCATCCACGGCTTGCCGCAGCCGCTGAAAGTGCGCTGAACAAGCTCATGGCTGCGCTACCGGGGCCGATGCGGGCGCAGGCGGCAGCGATGCGCGAGCGGTTGCACGTGGATGCAACGGGATGGCGCGAGACGGGCGAGGATCTCTCGATGCTAGCGATGGTCCAGGACGCCGTCGCGCGCGAGCGCAAGCTGGCCTTTGACTACACGAAGGCAGACGGCGAAAAAGCTCCGCGCACCGTCGATCCTCTGGGGCTGGTTGCGAAAGGTTTGAGCTGGTACCTTGTGGCGCGGGCCGCGCACGGGATTCGGACGTATCGCGTCTCCCGCATGCAAACCGTGACGGCGCTGGCAACTGGATTCGAGCGCCCACCGCGCTTCGATCTGGCGGAATACTGGAAGAAATCCACTGCGGAGTTCAACCAGCAGCGGAGACGGTATGCGGCGACTTTATCGCTTACCTCCGATGCGGCGCGCAAGTTGCAAGGGTGGTTTCGAACGACTTTAGTGGCCGGCAGCATGCGCGTCGAGGATTCCGGAGATTGGATGACATTGCGAGCCGAGTTTGAGGCCGAATCGGAAGCGCGGTTTATCGTGCTGGGATTCGGGTCGCGCGTTCGTGTCGTTGCGCCGAAAGAACTTCAGCAGTGGGTGCAAATGGAGGCGCACGCAATGACCGGGCAGAAACTTGCCCACGCCGCTGAAGATTGACCGCGACCGCGATGGAGATGTCCGTGTATAGTTGGGTCCGCTCACTGAATCTACAAATTTGCACTTCCCATGAAAGGCGGAATTTCATGCCCAGTTATCTCATTCAGGGGTCGTACACAATCGAAGCGTTGCAGGCTTTGATGAAGAAGCCGCAGGATCGCACCGCGGTTGTCGGCAAGGCCGTTGAAAACCTTGGCGGTAGTTTGACGGGTCTTTGGCTGTCGTTCGGCGACCAGGACATTGTGGCGCTCGTGGAATTGCCCAACAACGTCAGCGCCGCGGCTCTCGCCCTGGCCATTGCCGCGGGAGGCGCGCTGAAGAGCACCAAGACAACGCCGCTGCTCACCGTAGCTCAGGGAATATCGGCGATGAAGAAAGCAGCTTCCTCGGGATATACCCCCGTTACCACGGCCTGATTCTCTGACCGCTTGAATTCGTACTAAAAAGGGTGCCCCAGGTCTCGCCTTTGAGACCTGGGAAAGCACGAACCTTAACGACGAAATCACATGGTTAGAGCCCTGGTCGCTAGAGAAATGAATCCCAGGCGCAACGCGACCCCGCGCAATCAAACCTTCAGCAAACTGCGCCGTACGATTCAATCCACTATCAATTCGCCGGGCAGAATGGGACGCGTGCGCGGAAGTGCGCCGTTGTGGGCAGCCGTGCCCACGGCGATCAGTGTGCCTGCGTAGACAACGAGCTTGAGAACGCTTCCCGTCTGCGTCATAGGCAATGTCCTCCAAAGGACCAGAAGCATCGTCTGTGCAATCGTGACAGCCCAGACCGAGCCGTAGAAGTATCGGCGTTCGGTGCCTTCGCCCTTGGTCGAGCGGCCAACGCGCGGCAGTTTGCCGAACGCGCCGAGCAGCAGAATGAGAGCGCAAAGAGGGAAGTAGGCGTACTGATAAAGCTGCTTCATGTACCAGACACCCGTGATGGACGCAATGGCCAATCCGGCAAGGTTCATCAGCGCAAAGTTCAGCACAGCGTTCCACGCGAACGTGTAGCAGACCTTGCGATAAAGAGGATTGGGCTTGTCCTCGTCGAAGCGCAAAATATAAGGCCGCGGCTCAACCCCTGGCATTTGCCCGTAGAGGCCCGCGATGCCCGTGCCGATGAGCACGGCCACGAGCCACGCGGAATTGGCCCAGCTGAAGCCATGCGCGAAGAGTGAGAAAGTGAGCGGCCCGGGGGTCAGGAAGAAAACCCAGATCCAAATCGGCCAGTGAAGTACTCGATAGTAGCCCTTGTTCCGTTGACGCAATTTGCGGGCGTCTGCATACTCCACCCTGCCGCTGTATCGCATGGCCGGAGTTTTGCAGAGGGGAGGGGTGCGCGTCAATTGCGTACAGACAATGCAGCGCAGCGTTGTGACCGGCGACAACGCAGCTACATCAGCTTCCTGCGGATCAGATCCAGCGCCTGTTGCGCAGCCCACTGCCGCACTCGATCACGATCGCCGCGAAATGTGCGATTGAACGAGTCGGTCTTCTGGGAATCGGACACAGCGAAATACACCAGGCCAACAGGCTTGGATTCGGTGCCGCCCGTCGGTCCGGCAATGCCCGTGACGCCGACACCGAGCGTCGCCCCGGTGCGTTTGCGGATGCCTTCGGCCATTGCCGAGGCCACTTCCGCGGAGACCGCCCCGTGCTGTGCAATCAACTCCGGCGGAACGTTAGCGAACGAGGTCTTCAACGGATCGGAGTACACGACCGCGCCGCCAAGAAACGACCGCGAGCTGCCGGGAACAGCCGTAATGCGCTGGGCAACGAGCCCCCCGGTGCAGCTTTCGGCTACAGCCAGCGTCGCTTGCCGCAGGCCGAGATAGTACAGAACGATCTGCTCGAGCGACTCGCCTTCAGAGGAGTAGAGCCAGTCGTCGAGCGCTTCTTCGAGCTTCCCGGCGAGCTCTTCCACGCGCTGTTTGGCCGCTGCCTGCGTGGGTTTGGAGCAGATCAGCGTAAGCTGAATATCGCCGTTGTGAGCCAGGATGGTCGTCTCCACATCCTTGTACTCGGTGTAAATCGGGGCCAGAATCTTGTCCGCCTGCGATTCGGGAATCATGGCCGCCTTGAGCATGCGCACGGCAATCGCGCGTGGAGGCAGCTCGTCGCGGAGACGTGGCAGACACTCGCCGTCGAAGAGAGCATGACACTCGTGGGGTGGCCCGGGCACCAGCATGATCAGCTTGCGGTAGCCCTCGAAGGTGGTGTCGAGCCATTGGCCAGGAGCGCTGCCGTTCTGGTTCGTCAGCACAGTCGCGCCTTGAATCACGTCGGCCTGTTTCAGATTGTTTTCGGGCATTGAAATACGCCACGTGGCCGCGCGCGCGTGCAGAGCGGCCACCTGCACCGGTTCGCGGCGCAGGTTCAGTGAGAGAGTTTCAGCCACTGCTTCGCGGGTCAGGTCGTCTTCCGTCGGTCCCAAACCGCCGACCAGGATCACGATGTCGGTTCGGCGCAATGCGGCGCCGATGGCGTTGACGAGATCCTTGCGCCGGTCGCCGACGATGGTCTTGAACGCTACGTTGACCCCGATTTCATTGAGCTTTTCGGTGATGTAAAGAGAATTGGTGTCCTGCCGGAACGGAGTAAGCATCTCGGAGCCGACAGCAATGATTTCCGATTTCATAAGTGCAGGGACTAGCTCCAGGCGTTGAGCCTCTAGTTAGAATAATGCGGCGGATCGAAGGCTGACGAACCGCGAAGATCTCGATACTGCGCGGAACTAAGAAACATTCATCCCTTCAATGCCGAGGTCCACATCGTAAACCGCCTCATTGGTGGCCAGGATGGTAGTGCCGAGGGGCGAAAAAGCCACGCCGACCAGATTATTTCCGCCGACCACGAGGCTCGTCGCGCCTGCGGGGGTTACGCGCACCAGCCCGCGCCGGCCACGCAAACACGCGGTGACATAAACGTCACCTTCCTTCGACAAGGCCAGGCCCTGCGGTCGGCCGAGACCGCGATACCAAGCGCGTGTTTGGCCGTGGCTGTCGATGGCCCAGATCGCATCATTCGAGCAGAGTGTGGGACCGGTGACGAAAAGCGTGCCCTCCGAATCGATGGCCAGGTGGTAGGCCGAGATGCTCGCTTCCAGCGTGGCGAGAACGAAAATCTTCCTCTGCGCATCGATCTTGAAGATGGTGCCGCTGCGGTCACCGACGTAGAGATTGCCTTCCTTATCGAAGACAGCTCCGGTGGCGACGCCCATGCCTTCCGAATAAAGCGTCGATTCGCCAGCGCCATCCACGCGATACACATTTCCCTCGGCCCTCGAAGTAACAAAAAGGTCGCCTTCTGGACTGAATGCCAGCCCCGTGGCATTGAGGATTCCGGTCACAAAGGGCGTGGCGCGCCCGTCTGGACTGACCCGCACCACAGAGACTGGAGTTTGCTTGCCGCGCGGACCGGATATTGTCGAATAGACCATGCCCGAGCGGCTAACCGCGGGGCTGGTCACCGGATGCAATCCGCTTGAAAGCTCACGCGCCACGCGCAATGGCGCAGCGTTGCTGACGCCAACCGGCGAACGTACTTCGATCAGTCCCGTGGTGGCGCCTTCCGGCACGCGAAAAGCGAGACGGCTCGGACGGCTCATCAGCACATGTGCGGGTTGCGTACCGACCAGCACCACCGGGGGGCCCAGGGAATGAGGACCGAGATGGATGCCTGTGACTTCAACTTCACCGAGGGGCAATGCCGATGCGGGAACAATATCGTCGATACGCGGATCGGCGAATACGTCTTCCGTCGCGGATTGAGAGCGTGTCCGTGGCATTTTTCACCTTAGCCTTGCAGCGGCGGAATGAAATGCCGCAGCAACCAACCTACAACCAAAGCATACAGCCCGGCGGCCACGTCGTCGAAGACGATGCCCCAGCCCTCAGGCAAGCGCTCGAGCTGCCGGGCAGGGAACGGTTTCGTGATATCAAAAAGGCGAAACAGGCCGAGCGCCAGAAGAGCGTGCAGCCAATCGGCGCGACTGCCCAGAAGCGCGATCCACTGGCCGGCAACTTCGTCGATGACGACAAAGCCGGGGTCGTGTCGTCCGCTCTCACGCGCAGCGATGGTCGCCGCCGGAACGCCCAGCGCAATCGAAAGCGCGATTCCGACGAGCAGCGCAACCAGTAGAGTTTGTGGTACAGGATGGAAGCCCCACGCATAAGCGGCCCAGAGCAAGACTGCAGCCACGGAGCCCCACGTTCCCGGTCCCGGCTTGCCCAGGCCAGCTCCAAAGAAGGTCGCGATTGTCCAGGCCCAAAAGGTCTTGTGCGCGGAAACGGGCGCTGCGGAAGCCGCGCCGCTATTCTTCATTATTCTGTCCGCCGCCCAGCCCGCCCAGGTCGTCCAGCACTTCCGGATCGAGGACTGGCGAACTGATCTTGTACACACCCATCGCCCATTTGCCCAGGTCGATCTTGCGACAGCGGTCGCTGCAGAACGGAAAGTCCTCGTCCTGGGTCCGGACCAGCATTCCACAGCTGGGGCAGTGCAGAACCTTCACAGATTTTTTCTTTGCGGGCACGTCTATAACTCCGGCACAACTTCCTGAGGAGATTTTCTCACCAGCACGACAATCCCCGTTGACCACAGCAACGGAAACATTACAAATCTCGGATCGGCAGCCAGACGATCCAACAAGGCCTGGGCCTTTTCCCCGTGACCTTCCGGCCAGTTGGGCTGCGGCAGCATGTCGTCAATCACGTAGTAACCGCCCGGTTTCAAGATCGCCAGCGCTTCGTCCAGTGCCTCATACTTGCCGGGAATCGCATCGGCAAATACCAGGTCGAAGCATTTCTTGGGCTGCCGCCAAAGAAACGCGGCCCCATCGAGCGCCAGCAGCTTCAGGCGCGTGTCCTGACACATGGCCTCGCGTGCAACAGCTTGCGCCTGTTCATCCGTATCGATGCTGATCAGGGTCGAAGCAGCGTCCATCCCGGAGAGAATCCACGCGGTGGCGATGCCGGTCCCCGTGCCGAGTTCGAGAAACCGCCCGCCGGGTTTGGATGCCGCAAGCATCTGCAGCAGCGCGCCCGTGCGTGGCTCCGACGCCATGTCGAAATTCAATTCTGCCGTGCGCGCCTGAATGGCGGCCAGCGCGCGCGGCGGCCGCAAGTAGCCGATATCGTCCATTAAGAGACAGTTTAAAACGGTCCAGCGACGACGCGCGCGACTACATCGTATTCGTGCGCGTCGGTGATCTCCGCTTTGTAAAAACGGCCCGCCTCCAGAGATTCTCGATCGCCGAAATCGTTGATGTAGACCTTGCCGTCGATCTCGGGAGCGTGAAACTGCGTGCGGCCTTCCCAGAGCATGGGAGTCTCGTCGCTTTCGCCTTCTGCCAGCAGAACCAGCTCACGGCCCACCCATTGTTGCTTCGCCTGTTTGCTGATTGATTGCTGCAGCTTCATTAGGCGCCGCTTGCGGGCCTCAATGGTTCGCTTGGGGACCTGCGCGGTCAGCGAATATGCCCCTGATCCTTCTTCGTGCGAATAGTTGAATACGCCGAGCCAGTCAAACTTCGCCTCGCCGATGAATTGCTCCAAAATCTCAAAATCGCCGAGCGACTCGCCGGGAAATCCGACGATGAACGAAGTGCGCAGCGCAATGCCAGGAACGGCAGCGCGAATTTTTTCCAGCGTCTTTAAGAAAATGTCAGCTCCCGCGCCGCGCTTCATGCTCTTTAAAACATCCGGCGACGCGTGTTGCAGCGGCACGTCGAGATATTTGCAGATGTTGTCGTGCTTCGCGATCGTCTCGAGCAGCCGTCCAGTAATCCGATTGGGATAGGCGTAGAGAAAGCGCAGCCAACGCAGGCCCTCGATTTTGGCGAGTGTGTCGAGCAGCGTCGCAAGCCCGTCCTTCAAGCCTAAATCCTCGCCGTAGCACGTCGTATCCTGCCCGATCAGCGTGATCTCCTGAACCCCGCTTGCCACGAGTCTCTGCGCCTCGGCGACAACGGACTCGAAGCGCCGCGAACGAAACTTCCCGCGCAGGTTGGGAATGATGCAAAAGGTGCAAGGGTGATCGCAGCCTTCCGCGATCTTGATATAAGCCGAAGTCCGGCCGGTCGACAGGACCCGTGGGGTCTTTTCATCATAAAGATATGTGGGAAGTTGAAAAGCCGCACCCTGCCAATCGTCACGCTTGAAGCGGCCCTGCTTTTCGCGGTGATCGCCTTCCGGTCGAAACTCCGTCTTGTGCGTGCCCGCCCCTGACTCGCGCCCCGACCGAACCTCCGCGTGCCCATTGCCGCTGAGAATGGTGAACGGCGACGGCGCTACAATCGCCATCGGCGCAATCCCAGCCGCTTCGAGAATCGATTCCAGCTCGCCGGTACCGACAACGGCATCCACCTCAGGAATGTTCTTTTTGATCTCGTCTCGGTAGCGTTCGACCAGGCATCCGGCCACGATCAGCTTTGTGGCGCGGCCTTCGGTCTTGAGGCGAGCCATCTCAAGGATGGTGTCGACCGACTCCTGCTTCGCCGTGTCGATAAAGCTGCAGGTATTCACAACAAGGATATCTGCGTCTTCGGGCTTCGCGGTCAGTCGCGCGCCGGCGCGATCGAGCAGGCCCATCATGACCTCTGAATCGACGAGGTTTTTGGGGCAGCCTAACGAAATAAAGCCCACGGAAGGGGCCGTGGGTGGGGAAAGTTTACTCACATGTTTATTGTACCGGGAGCGGAGTTCCAGCGCCGATAATCGGACTGGGATCGCATTGGAGGAAGAATGGTTGCGCGACATTGGCGCGGCTGGACAACGGCCGAGAATGCAGATGCGTACGAGAGCCATCTGAAGACAAAAGTGCTGCCCGGTTTGCATGAAATCGAGGGCTACCAGGGCGGATACCTTCTTCGAAAGGAGAATGCGGAGGAAACGGAGTTTCTGGTCGTGAACCTGTTCGATTCGCTTGAGGCAATCAAGTGTTTCGCAGGACAAGATTACGCGACGCCGGTGTTTGAACCAGAAGCCAGGGGGCTCCTGAGCAGGATCGATCCGGTAGCACATCACTATGAGGTCCGCGCTTGTACCGTTGAGCAAAGGTGAAGACCCGAGGCAAGCTCAACCTTGCCGCCATGCCCGCGCGCTTCGTGGAACTCGACAAGAGGCTGTTGCATGGATGGTAAAATCAGGCAGTGCCGGGTCCTACGCGACGTAATCCCGCCAACCCCGCCAGGTCCGGAAGGAAGCAACGGTAACGGGCTAGTACGGGCGCAGTAGGTCAC
>Ga0182030_10013961_pt1 | contig 15922 bp, 15 predicted proteins | sample 812S3MmetaG_FD_121299 | JGI IMG/M metagenome (GOLD analysis project Ga0182030, IMG submission 121299) | Permafrost microbial communities from Stordalen Mire, Sweden - 812S3M metaG (Illumina Assembly) | ecosystem: Environmental > Terrestrial > Soil > Wetlands > Permafrost | place: Sweden...
AACCAACCTGCATTACCCGGCGCTGATGGCGGAAAAGCTTAATGCCGATCGGATCGGCATCGAGATGGGGCAGGGCATGACAAAGCCGCTGCTGATCGCGGACTGGCGCGCTTATCTCAACTGGACGATTGCGGATATTCGCGAAGACCTGAACATTCTGGGATCGCCGCCGCCCGGAACATGGGATTGGACCAATCAAGCGCGGCGCGGTTAACGCGCCCCATTTCATATTAGGAGCATCCGATGGCTGGAGAGATGGGTAAACCCGACTACGAAGAACTGGACCGGAAATATATGGAAGGCGAAAGCCGTCCCTTAAGCGAGTACGGCTCGGTATTGTTGACCTCGTCCAAGTTCCTGAACAGCGCCCGTATGCGCGATGTTTACGCCCAGGAAGGGCTGCGCCGCGACGGCCGCGACGTGCCGGCGACCTATATGGTTCATCAGGCCGCGATGGCGCTGGCGGAATTGACCGATGAGGCTGAACTCGAGGCGCTGGTTGCGCGCGAAAGGACAAGGAATCCCGAATTCGCGGCCTGGCTCGATGCGCGTTCGCTGTCGGATTTCACCTTGGGCGATCTGGAAGGATTTGCCCCCGGCACGCTCGGCGGAATCCTCCACAATTATCTGTTTACCAATGGGTTCGACCTCAATCATTCCAAGCGCGGCCTTCAGCCGACGTCGGACTACAAATATCTGGCGAAGCAAAAGGTCGTGTCGCACGACATCGAACATATCGTCAGCGGTCTGGGGCCGAACTTGATCGGCGAACATGCTCTGATCGCCTGTAACCTCAAATGCAATTACGACTATTTCTCGCCTGAACTGGCCGCCCAGTTGACGTTGATGTCGGGCTTTCTGATGTCGACCGGCGTCATGAAGATCAATCTCCATACGCCCCATCTGATGGGCGAATATCTCAAAGCGGTCGCAGTTGGCGTAAAAATGGCTGACGGAATGAGCAGGCCCTTGCTGATCAACGATTGGCGCGCTTATCTCGATTGGACGATTGAGGATATTCGCCGTGACCTGAACATCCTTGACGCCCCTCCGCCGGGCACATGGGAATGGACCAACGAGGCCAGCCGCACCTGACTGCGGCTCCCGATCAAGATTAAAGGAAATTAGGGTGCAATTATTCGGCTCGCCAGAGCGGCGTCTTGTGATCCTCTGTGGGCTGGTCGCATTTCTGTCAGGCATCGTGTTCTCGATGGTGGGTGCGCTCGCGCCGATGTTCTCGCGCGATCTCCACATCCCGACCCAGTCGATCGGCAGCATCATGGCCAGCTATATGCTGGCATCGGCGATCAGCGGTTTTCTCGGCACGCTCTATCTTGATCGGTTCGACCGCCGCAAGGCGCTGGCAGTCGCTTTGGGCGGGGTCGTCGTCGGTCTGGCGATGACCGGCTTGGCTCCCAACTTGCCGTTGCTGATTGCGGCCCGCGTGCTGTCCGGCATTTTCGCCGGCCCGTCGAACGCGCTATCGATCGCCATTGTTGTCGATAATGTTCCGGGTGAACGGCGCGGCGCCGCACTGGGCTCCGTCGCCGCCTTCGGCGCATTGGCGCAGATTATCGGTCTGCCCGCCGGGTTGATCATCGCACAGGGATTCGGCAGTTGGCGCGATCCGTTCTTCGCCAGCGCCATCGTGGGCGCTGTGTTGACCGTTCTTGTTATCGCCAACCTGCCGGCGCAGCGCGCCCACCTTGCGGGTGCGAGCAGCTTCGCCATCACCCAGCGGCTGCTCGGAATGGGTCGTCTGTTTGCGCGATATGACTGTCTGGTCGCCTTTGCCCTGCAGATGACCGGCATCGTGCCGCTGGTTGCCATCACGACCATCATGTCGATCTTCCTGGTCAATAATCTGGGCTATCCGCAGGGCGCGCTGATCATGCTCTATGTCATCGGGGGCGGCGCCAATGTGATGGTGGCCAGATACATCGGCCGGGCGATCGATAAATTCGGACCCGGCATGGTATCGGTGGGTGCGGCGGCGGCGCTCACCCTGGCGGTCGCAATCGGCTATCTGGGGTTCGGCTATAACCTCATTCTGGCCGCCGAGGGGGCGATACAAAGCATTGTGCAGGGTGTCCCGCTGTGGGCAAAATTGCAGACCTTCGGCTTCTATCCGGCGTTACTGCCGATCGTGGCGGTATTCGCTCTGTTCTTCATCACCAGTTCCGGACGTCTGGTTGTCGGCCAGACGATCACGATGCGCATCCCTAAGCCAGAAGAGCGGGCCGGGTTCCAGTCGCTCAACTCCGCCATCCAATCCTTCACCATGGCGCTCAGTGCATTCGCCATTCCCGTCTTGCTGGGCAGTACGGCCGACGGCAAGCTGACCGGCGTCGAACTTTTTTGTTACGGGGTGATGGTGGTGACCTGGTTGTTTCCGCCCTTGGTGTATCTGCTGGACTCGCTGCTGAATCGTCGCGACAGGACTGAAGTTTCTGGCGCCATCGCCGTTCCTGCCGAGTGACGCCCCGCCGCCGGGTGTTGGGCGGCCATAAAAGGATGCGAGAGTGAAGCTATTCGGCACGCCCGAACAACGCCTTGTGGTGATGGTCGGGTCGATCTCATTCATATCCAGCCTGGTTTTTTCGCTGGTCGGGTCGCTGGCGCCTGCGTTTCAGCGCGACCTTGGAATCCCACCCCAGGCGATCGGCTCGATCATGGGCGTCTATATGCTCTCATCCGCCGCTAGCGGATTTTTGGGAACGCTCTATCTCGATCGTTTCGACCGGCGCAAGGCGCTGGCGGTCGGCTTGACCGGGGTCGTTTTCGGCTTGCTGATCACCGGGCTCGCTCCGAATTTCACCTTGCTTATCGCCGCGCGGATTTTGAGCGGCCTTTTCGCCGGTCCGGCAAATGCCCTGTCGATTGCGACATTGGTCGATAATGTGTCGGCCGATCGACGGGGGCGGGCTCTGGGTACGGTCTCCGGCTTTCAGGCCTTGGCGCAAATTATCGGCATCCCGGCGGGTCTCGAAATCACAAATCTCTTCGGCACCTGGCGGGCGCCGTTTATCGGAATTGCGATCCTCGCAGCGACCGTCGCCATTCTCGTCATCGTCAATCTGCCGCCCCAGCGGGCGCATCTGGAAAGAGGGACGGATTTCGCAATTCGACAGAGGTTGCGCCTGCTCGGGCGTCTGCTGACGCGGCCAATGTGCCTTCTCACCTATGGGTTACAGATGACCGGTGTCGTGCCCTTGGTGGCGATCACTACGATCATGGCCGTATTTCTGGTCAATAATCTGGGCTTCCCCAACAGCGGGCTGGCAACGCTGTATCTGGTGGGCGGCGGGGTCAATATTCTGTCTGCGCGCTTCGTCGTCGGACGGGCGATCGATTCGATCGGCGCCGGCGTTGTATCGCTCGCCTCGTCGGTGCTGCTCACGGCGGCGATCATGATGGGCTATATGGGAATGAATCCGGGCCTGCCCTGGGTCCTGGTCTTCGCGATATTTTTCGTCACCAGCTCCAGCCGACTGATCGTCACCCAGACGACATCCATGCGCATTCCAAGATCGGATGAGCGGGCGGGTTTCCAGTCGTTGTCCTCGTCGATTCAGGCGGCAACGATGGGCCTCAGCGCCCTGTCTACCCGCTATCTGCTGGGCAGTACGCCGGACGGGAAACTGACCGGGATCGTTCCCTTCGCAATAGGCGTCATCGCCGTGTCTTGGATTTACCCGTTTCTCGTCTTCAAGCTGGACGCGATGTTAAAGCGCCGTGATTTGATCGCGGCTCAGGCGTCGGGCGCCCCGGTATCCGCCCAATAAATCAGGGCAGCATCTGCCGCAGGCGATAGAGCAGTTCCAGCGCGTCACGCGGGGTCAGCGCGTCCGGGTCCGTTTGCGCCAGCAAATTTCTGAGCGGCTCCAACGGAGAAGGCTCCTCGACCCTGGCGGGGGGCATCGGGGGTGCAACGCTGAACAGGGGCAAATCGTCGATCGGCCGTTTCAGGCTTCGTGAATCCCCGCTGCTTTCGATGACTTTCAGAACCGCTTCGGCTCGGCTGATGACCGGCCCGGGCAGGCCCGCCAGCCGCGCGACATGGATTCCGTATGATTTCTCGGCAACGCCGGGCACTACGCTGTGCAGGAACACGATGTCGTTCTGCCATTCCTTGATGCTCATCGTGTGGCAGGATAAGGCCGCCAGCGACTTATCGAGCGCGGTCAGCTCATGATAGTGGGTCGCGAACAGTGCGCGGCAGCGCACCTGATCGTGCAGATGCTCGACCGTCGCCCAGGCGATCGACAGCCCGTCATAGGTCGCGGTACCGCGGCCGATTTCGTCCAATATCACCAGCGACCGCGGCGTTGCCTGGTTCAGAATCGCTGCGGTTTCCACCATCTCGACCATGAAGGTCGAACGCCCGCTGGCCAGATCGTCCGCGGCGCCGACACGGCTGAACAACCGATCGACGACGCCCAATCTTGCGCTTTGGGCCGGGACGAAACTCCCCATCTGCGCCATGATCGCGATCAGTGCGTTCTGTCGCAGAAAAGTCGATTTTCCGGCCATGTTCGGCCCGGTCAACAGCCATAGCCGGTCGTCGATATTGAGAGTGCAGTCGTTTGCGACGAAACCGCCGCCCTCAGCCGACGCGGCTAAAGCCGCTTCGATCACCGGGTGGCGCCCGCCGGTCACGCGAAAATCCGTTGAGCGGTCAAGCGTAGGACGGGCATAGCCGCGTTCGACCGCCAATAGAGCCAGTGCGGTTGATAGGTCGATAGCCGCCATGCCGCGTGCGATTCCGCCGATTGCCTGGGCGCGTCCGGTGACCTCGCCAACCAGATCCTGGAAGACGGCAAGCTCGATCGCGAGCGCCCGGTCCGCAGCCTCGGCGATGCCGCGGTCGAGTTCCGCCAGCGCGACAGTGGTGAACCGCACGGCCGTGCCCAGCGTCTGGCGATGAATGAATGGGCCATCTGGCGCGGTCTGAAGCCGCTCGGCATGGGTCGCCGTGACTTCGATGTGATAGCCGATGACCTGATTATGTTTGATCTTCAGCGTGGCCACGCTGCTCTCGGCGGCATAGCGCGCCTGCATTTCGGCGATCAGACGTCGCCCGTCGTCCCGCAATGTCCTCTGTTCGTCCAACTCCGGCGAATAGCCGGCTGCTATGAAATTACCGTCCCGTGCAAACAGCGGCACTTCGGGTTTCAATGCCCTAGCCAATCGGTCGACCAGCGCCTCGAGCGGCACCAAGGCGTTCTTGGCATCATCCAGAGCCGGCGGCAGCCCATCGGGCAATGCATTGCGCAGCTGGTCGGCCGCGACGATGCCTTCGCGGATTGCCCCCAACTCGCGCGGGCCGCCCCGGCCCAGACCAAGCCTGCCGAGCGCGCGTTCGATATCTGGAGCGGCTGCCAGGATGCGCCGCACACTTTCGATCAGGCTTCGCCGGGCCTGGAAGAACCCCACAGTGTCCAGTCGCGCTTCGATCGCGATCGGGTCGGTCAGTGGGGCCGATAGATGGCTGGCAAGCAGGCGCGCGCCCGCTGCGGTAATCGTCTGGTCGATCGCGGCCAGAAGGCTTCCCTGCCGTTCGCCCGACAATGTGCGGGTCAGTTCCAAGTTGCGGCGGGTCGCGGGGTCGATCTCCAGCACCCCGTCTTCCGCCAGACGGCGCGGCGGCTGCAATGGCGGCACCCGACCCTTCTGAGTCAGGTCGATATAGGCTGCAAGCGCCCCCGCCGCGGCAATCTCGGCCCGGCCGAAACGTCCGAAGCCGTCCAGCGTTTCGACACCATACATGGCGGCAAGCCGGCGTCGACCGTTCTCGCTGTCGAAGCGAGCATCCGGCTCCACAGTCAAACGCGTCTTGAATGGCTGGAAAGTCTCGACCAATGTCGGTCGGTGGATCAGCTTTTCCGGGACCAGCAACTCGCCGGGGTCGATCCTGGCCAGTGTCGCGCCCAGCGCGTTCTCGCCTACGGGTTGCAGCCACAATTCGCCTGTCGACAGGTCGAACCATGCGACGCCGATCCCGCCGCCCGCCTCGGCCATTGCCGCTAGATAATTGGCGCGCCTTGGTTCCAGCAGGTGATCTTCGGTCAGAGTACCCGGGGTGATGATGCGAACGATGTCGCGTTTGACCACCGATTTGCTGCCGCGCTTGCGTGCCTCGGCAGGGTCTTCGACCTGTTCGCACAAGGCAACCTTGAAACCTTTGCGGATCAGGCGCGATAAATAGACCTCGTGGTTAGAGACCGGTACACCGCACATCGGGATGTCTTTCCCCTGATGCAGGCCGCGCTTGGTCAGCGCGATATCCAGCGCAGCCGCCGCGGCGCGGGCATCGTCGAAGAACATTTCGTAGAAATCGCCCATCCGATAGAACAAGAGGCAATCGGGATGAGCGGCCTTGATGGCGAGGTATTGCACCATCATCGGCGAGGGGGCCTGCTGGGTCTGTTGCGGCTCCTCTTGGCGATCTGGCGGCATGGTTCCTCGGAATCGGGTTGTTGGACTCCACTGTCTTATCAGAACGTTCGGACCATGGGAGCATCACATGCCACTTTATCTCGTCACCGGCGGGGCGGGCTTCATCGGCTCGCATCTCGTCGATGCGCTTCTCGCTCGGGGGGACCAAGTCCGGGTGCTCGACGATTTGTCGACAGGAAAGCGCGAGAACCTGGATTCCGCTGCAACGCTGATTGTCGGTGATGTCGCAGATGCCGCTTGCGTCGCTCGTGCGATGCAGGGGGTGGACGGCTGCTTCCATTTAGCCGCAATTGCCTCGGTGCAGCTTGGCAACAGCGACTGGCTGGGTACGCACAGGGCCAACCTGACGGGCGCCATTACCGTCTTTGATGCTGCGCGCCGGGCCAAATCGAACCAGACGGTGCCGGTCGTCTATGCTTCTTCCGCTGCCGTCTATGGTGATTCGACCGAATCACCTCTCGCAGAGAGCGCCCGGACGCGGCCCCTTTCCGCCTATGGCGCAGACAAGCTCGGCTGCGAATTGCATGGGCGCGTCGCCGCCCATGTGCATGGCGTTAGAACCGTGGGCTGTCGCTTTTTCAACGTCTATGGGCCACGACAGGATCCCGGCTCACCCTATTCGGGTGTGATCTCGATCTTCTTCAACCGGATCGGTTCCGGACAGGGCATTACGATCTTCGGCGATGGCGGACAGACCCGCGATTTCATCTATGTTGCCGACGTGGTCCGCGCCCTGCTGGCGGCCCTGTCGCAGGAAGCGGCGGACTCAGCCGTTTTCAATATCTGCACGGGCAGGGCGACGTCGCTTGTTCAGTTGGCGGCCTCGGTCGGTCGGGTATTCGGGCGTGAACCGGCGATCACCTTCGCACCGGGCCGTGCCGGCGATATTCGCGCCTCGCTCGGTAATCCGGCTGCGGCCCGTGCGGCGTTGGGGTTTGAAGCGGCTATTTTGCTCGATGATGGGTTACGTCTCATGTCGGCGGCGTAAGCCGGGTTTTGAGCGCGCATTAACAAAATGTAATCCGCTCGCAATCGCGATGTTAAGCGTATGGTCTATTGTATCGGTGACGAATTTTGATCGCAGGGGACAGGATGGCGAAGCGATTGCTCATCGTCTGCGCGATCATCGCATGCGGGCTGAACCCCGCTGCTGCCCAGACCACCACGCCCGACGTTCAGACTCCTCCCGTTGCCCGGCTGATCAAGCCGCGACCCGGCCATACCGACACGCATCCGGTTGAGCGCATTCACCCGCGTCCCCTGGACGAGCGCTGCCATCCGCTTAAGGATCAACTTGAACTCGAACTTCAAAAGACCGGCAATCAGCGCCGGCTGTTTCAGGCCAGGCTGGCTCTTAACGCCGGTACGCGCTTCTGCCGCGAAGGCCGCGCCGATAAGGGGATTGCGGAATTTCAGCGTGGGCTCTCCTATCTGCAAGATGTTCCTCATTGATGGGTTCCGGTAGGCGATGCATCTGCTGATCGTGGAAGACGACGACGAGACCGCTGCCTATATGCGCAAGGGCCTCAGTGAGGCGGGATATACGGTTGATCACGCCAACAACGGCCGTGATGGCCTGTTCCTTGCCACCTCAGGGTCGTTCGATGCGATCATTCTGGATCGGATGTTGCCGGGTCTGGACGGGTTGGCGGTGGTTCAGGCTTTGCGTGCCGCGAAGATTACGACGCCGGTGCTGATACTGTCGGCTCTCGGGCAGGTCGATGACCGCGTAAAAGGCTTGCGCGCCGGGGGCGACGATTATCTCTCCAAGCCGTTCGCATTCTCGGAATTGCATGCGCGCATCGAGGCGTTGTTACGGCGCCGAGACGTGCAGTCGGTGGAGACCAAGCTGACCGTCGGAGATCTCGAGCTGGATCTCCTTGCCCGGAAGGTTCGTCGCGGTGACAAGCTGATAGAACTCCAGCCGCGCGAGCTTCGCTTATTGGAATATCTGATGCGCCATGCCGGCCAAGTGGTGACCCGGACAATGCTTCTGGAGGGCGTCTGGGATTATCACTTTGATCCGCAGACGAACGTGATCGACGTTCATATCAGCCGTCTTCGGCAAAAACTCGACAAAGGATTCGATACCCCACTTCTTCATACAATGCGCGGCGCGGGCTATTCCATTCGGGCGATCTGACCTCGATATGGCTCAGCCTTTGACGAGCTTTCTGCGCAGTTCGACATTCCGCATTTCCTTATTTTACGTATTTCTCTTTTTTCTGTCGGTGGGCGCCCTTCTCGCGTTCATCTATGTTCAGACGATCGCCACGATCGACGCCGAAACGGAACAGGCGACCAAGGCCGATGCGGCTGGGCTGATTCAGGAATATACGACCCAGGGGATCGCGGGCCTGATCGATGCGGTGGAGGACCGCGTTGCGCCCGATCGCGCGGGAGAGGGTCTGTATTTCCTTGAGGACGAGGATGGCGCGCCGCTCGCCGCCAATATCCATTCCTGGCCGAACGCCGAGCCGGACACACGTGGATGGATTTCATTCACTATCGACCGGGACGATGGTCCCCATCAGGCTCGAGGCCAGACTTTTGCGCTTAAAGACGGATCCAAGCTGCTGGTCGCCCGCGATCTGCGTGCCCGGTTGGATTTTCAGGGTCTGATGCTCGACGCGCTCTATTATGCGTTGGTTCTCACGTTGGTGTTGGGTGTGGGTGGGGGGCTTTTGATCAGTCGCCGGATGTTGAACCGGTTGGGAGCCATCAATCGCGCAGCCGAACGCATTATGACCGGGGATCTGACCCACCGCATCGCCACGTCGGGTTCGAATGATGAGTTTGATCGTCTGTCTGATGCGCTGAATGCGATGCTCGAGGAAATTCGGCGGCTTATGAACGGCATGCGCACCGTTACCGACAATATCGCGCACGATCTCAGAAGTCCGCTCACGCGTATGAAGGGGCGGTTGGAAATGTTGCTGCGCGAGGCGCCAGATACTGAGGCTCAGCGGCAGGCAATCGAGCGCACGATAGGCGATGCAGATCAGTTGCTCGCCACCTTTACGGCTCTGCTGTCTATCGCCGATGCCGAGTCGGGCAGCGCGCGCGCTACGATGTCATCACTCGATCTCGGCGAATTGGCAGCCGATATAGTCGATCTCTATGGCCCGGCTGCTGAGGAGCGGTCGATTGCAATGCAATCTGGAGACGGTATTGGCACCGTGGTTGGCAGCCGACAACTCTTGTTCCAGGCGGTCGCCAATCTGGTTGATAATGCGATCAAGAACACACCTGCCGGAGGCACAATTTCCCTGAAAGTCGAACGCGATGTCAGTGACGTCAAGTTGATCGTCGCCGATACAGGGCCCGGAATTCCTGAAGCGGACCGAGCGAGGGTCCTGGAGCCGTTTGTCCGGTTGGACAGCAGCCGCTCGTCTCCGGGAAGCGGCCTTGGCCTGGCGCTGGTTGCAGCAATCATGCGTTTGCATGGCGGTCGTGTCGAGCTTGGGGACAACCAGCCAGGTCTCAGCGTTTCGCTGATTTTTCCAACCGCGCTCCGGACTTAGGGCGGTTTGATTAACTATTTGTAATGCGCCTGAAACGCACCGGAAAGGACTGTGCCGCTAAGTTGGCGAAATCCAGGCCGGGAATCGGTTCCGCTTGGTGACCTATCAGAGAGGATACCTATGACTCGTCACATTATCGCCGCTTCGCTCGCGGTTCTCATGTTCGCCGCCCCGGCTATTGCGTTTGCTGCTGACCCGGCCCCCGCCGCCACGGAAGCTCCGGCGAAAAAGACCAAAACCCACAAGGCCGCGACCCACAAGGCAAAGAAGTCCAAGAAGGCCGCCGCCCCGGCGTCGTAATTCGATTTGGCGATTGTTCGCCATGCAAAAAGCCGAGGCGATTAATATCGCCCCGGCTTTTTTATTGGGCTGCGGATTTGGCTTATTGAAAAAGGGATATTCATGATCGGACGCATTCTCGCTGTCTCTCTAATCGGGCTCGCCCTGGTCGGCCCCAGGATCGCGCTGGCGCAGTCGAACACAGACACGACGACCTATGGCGACACGCTCCGCAAAAAGACGAAGACGCATATGGATGCCGATAGGGTTAAGCAAACGAGCCATGCCGCTAAGGCTGGCGGGCATGCGAAGAAGGGATCGGCCAAGAAGAGATCGCGTGCCGCGTGATTGGGCCCGCTTTGCGGGTCGCATGAAAAAGCCCGGGAGCATTTCTGCCCCCAGGCTTTGATGCCTACGTATTGCGATCTTTAACGTGCGTAAATGAAGCCCAGTGTTTTGTACGGCCGACCCCAGCATTGGTCCAATTCGTTCCAGACCTTGACCATCGTCCAGTCGTTGCGTTCGGAAACGTCCTGCACCCGGACATTTCGGGCAATCTGGCCCCGACCATAGCGACCGATTGACCAATTCGCGTGGTCGATTTCAATCATTCGCTTGGCAACCAGCTGCGCGACGATCGCGACATGGCCGTGGGTCATTCGCGATGTATGATCAAAAACAAGCACCGCGCTCCGCTCCGGTGCCCGACCGCGATCATAGTGACCCAGCGCGGCGTTCCACCACTTCCAAGCGTCGCCCGAAATCTTGAGCGAAGAAACCTGATGAACAAACTGGACGCAGTTCCAAGCCTTGGCCGGGACTGTGGTACCAACGAATACAAAGCAAGCGGCAACTAGGGAGATGGCGACATTCCGAAAAAACAACGTATCCGCTCCCTTCTCTATCCAGCTTGGTCCAACTAAGGCCGGTCTGCCCAGGAGTCCCGAACGACCGTTGGTTACTCCTAAAAAAGTTCCGTTACCTTGTCCAGCGAAAACGGCATAGCTGCCGCGTGTTTTTCCGATTTCTTTGATCAATAATTATATTGACTTATTTTGAAAACTAAAAAACAAAGGATGTTATTTATATAAATAATTGATATATATCATATACCAAAAATTAGGCTGTGTCGTTTTTGTACAACAAAATTTTGGCGGATTTTGTCTTTTTCGTGTCGATTATCGGTTCTTGCGGCCTTAAGAGGCGATCGCAAACCAATCTGCGCACCGTTTCACTGGTCCATTTTTGGTAACGTGGCGTATCTTGCGCCCCCGAACGATCGTTTTGGATCTCTTTGGCTATTGAGCCCCTACGCAGAAACTTGCGCCACCTGCTCTCAGATAGGCTAGTGTTAATAAGCGTCTGTTCGAGAATCGTCATCACTTGCGACAGAGCAACCCGCTGACGATATTGTCGAGCTATGAACGATCCATATAAAACTCTCGGAATCAGTAAGACCGCCAGCGCAGATGAGCTTAAGAAAGCTTATCGCAAGCTGGCCAAGCAGCATCATCCTGATCTTAATCCGGGCAACAACGAGTCCGCTTCCCGTTTCAAGGATATCTCGTCAGCCTACGATATCTTGTCCGACGCCGATAAGCGCGCGCGGTTCGATCGCGGTGAGATCGATGCCAGCGGCCAGGAACGTCCGGATGCATCGTTTTACGGGGCCCACGCCGGTGGACCGCAGGGTGCGAAATACCGCGCGGGGCCGGGCTTTGATCCCTCGGATCTTTTTGCTGACATGTTTGCGCGCGCCGGACAGACGGGCGGTGGTGCCGGCGGCTTTGGACGCGGCGGCGGCGATTTCCGTGAATTCAAGATGCGCGGGAACGACCTTTCCTATTCGCTTGCTGTCGATTTTCTTGAAGCCTCAAGGGGTGTCCAAAGACGACTGTCCTTTCCGGACGGCCGCACATTGGACGTAAATGTACCCGCGGGTGCCGAAACGGGGACGATCTTGCGCCTTCGCGGTCAGGGTCAACCGGGTATGGGCGGCGGGCCGGCCGGCGATGCGCTGGTCGAAATCAAGGTCGAGTCCCACCCGCTGTTCCGTCGGGAAGGCAATAATGTTTTGGTCGAACTGCCGATTACGCTCACTGAAGCGGTCGCCGGCGGAAAGATCAACGTCCCGACGATAGAAGGCCCGGTCAGCATGTCGGTGCCTCCGGGATCGAACACCGGTACCAAATTGCGTCTCCGCGGTCGCGGAATCGCACCCAAGGGCGCGACGGCGGGGGATCAATATATAACGCTCAAGGTTATGTTGCCGAAGCAGCCCGATCAGGCCTTGCGGGACTTCGTGGAGAATTGGCCGGGCCGCGATTACGAAGTTCGCGGAAGCTGAGCGGGAAAATGAAGCAAACACTCCACCAAATCGCGATCGAAATCGGCGTTAGCGACGATGATCTGACAGGGTGGATCGACCGGCGCTGGGTCTTGCCGTCTCGCAGCGGCGGTCAACTGGCATTCGACGAGTCCGATCGCGCGCGAATCAGGATGATTCTGGATTTTCATCGCGATTTGGCGATCGACGACGAAGCTATGCCCGTGGTCCTCGATCTGCTTGATCGCCTCCACGCAGTCCGGACGCATCTTCGCAGCGTCCTGGAAGCCGTTACCGATTTGCCGGAACCGGTGCAGGGCTTAGTGTTGCGCCGAATACAAGGGGAGGCAGATCAATGAGGACGACACTCGGTCTATTGCTTGCGGCATCGATGTCGACGCTGGCTGGAGCCGCCTTCGCCGTGGAACCCGCTGCGGCGGGGTTTTGGGTAACGCCCGATCACGGTGCAGTCGTCAATATTACCCCCTGCGACAGCGGGCTTTGCGGGCATATCGTAGGGTTGCGAACCGATCGCAACCCGACCGATATTCCTAAGGACGATCATAATCCCGATCCCACCAAGCGCGGCAACCCGAGATGCGGCCTGGTGTTGATGGGTGGCTTGAAGCCGGTGAAGGGAAGTACGACCGAATGGGAAGACGGCTGGGTGTACGACCCGGAGTCCGGGCACACCTTCACAGGTGAAATGCATCTCGAAGGGCCGGATACACTCAAGCTTCGGGGCTATCTTGGAATATCGCTTCTCGGCCAAACACAGGTATGGACACGGGAAACGGGTGAAACCAAAAACCGCTGCACGATCCCCGGCAACGGCTGAAGTTTAGACTCGGCTCATTTCGTTTTGGCGGCCGATGCAAACTGAACGCCGTCGGCGATTGCCGCAAATCGCTGTTCGCGCTCTTCCGCCGTCTTCAGGAAGGCGACCAACTCTCCGCCTTCCAAGCCTGTGCTGACCGGCATCGTCACCGTGATCGGGTTTACCTGAGAGCCGTCCTTCAGGACCTCATAGTGTAGATGGGGGCCGGTAGCGTCACCCGTCATGCCGACATAACCGATAACCTGGCCTTGATGGACATGCTGGCCAACCGTCGAAAGCGAAGCGATTCGGCTCATATGGCCGTAGGCGGTTTCCATGTGCGGGTTGTGCTTGATCTTGACGAATCTGCCGTATCCGCCGGCCCAGCCCGCATATTCGATCACGCCGTCGCCGGCGGCATAAATCGGGGTTCCCGTGGGAACGCCGAAGTCGACACCTTTATGCATGCGCGTGTAACCCAGTATCGGATGCATCCGCATGCCGAAACCCGACGTTAGACGTGCGCCGTCGACTGGGGTCTTCAGCAGGCCCTTCTTGATGCTCTTACCGTCGCGCGTGAAATAATCGACGTTCCCGTCTTCGCGGCGAACGCCGTAAATGGCGTGGGAGCGACCCGACAGAATCAGTTCGGCGAATTGAACGTCTCCCGACCGGACGCCTCCATCGCTTACATAGTTATTGAACATGACCTTAAAGCGATCCCCAGGCTGTATGTCGCGCTGGAAATCCACATCGTAGGAAAACGCACGGATGAGTGCGGCGGTAACAGTATAAGGAATGCCAGCGGCGGCGGCGGATTCGAACAGGCTGTTGTGGATAACGCCGCGTGCGGCGCGAAGCTCTGTTCTGACGGGAAGGTGAGTTTGGTCGGCGGTGAAACCGTCGCCAGAACGCGATACGGTGACGAGATGCTCGCTGTCGGCCTGCAGCTCGACGCCCTGGAAGGAACCATCCCCGGGTTTGAAGTCCACCGTTACGAATTGGCCGGATCGCAACTTGCGCGGATCATAGACCCGCCGCGCAGCGTCAACCGCAGCTTGGGCGTCGCTCGTTGAAACATCAGCGCTTGCCAGCACACCGGCCAGGGTCTGGCCGTCGCCGACCGCCAGCGTCAGCCGGGTTTGCGCGCCGGCTGCCATAGGGACGACGGGGAGGGCGAAATCGCTCACTGTATAAGTAGAGCCCAAGCGGGCATCGTAATCGAGCGCGGGTTGCCGCGCACTGACCCGAGCATCACCTGAAAGCGAATGGCCGGCGCCGACCTGCCGCAGGCCATATATGGATGTCGCCAGCAACAGTATCGCGATCCCAGAAGATGCAGTCATGCGCATCTTCACAGTGTTTCGTCTTTCATCATTCGGTCCTCACCCGCGAAGTGCTGACGTTTCGCGTGAGTTGATTAAACTTTTATGTATTGTTTGAATGACGATGGGGGAGGTTGCGGTTCCTTGTCAACCTGAATCCCGGCGACGATGGGCATATGTCGATCTTGTAACCGGATCGAACCTACGGGCGTGAAACATGCGTAACGCATTTGCATATATATAATGCGATCGAACATTGCGGGTTGGCGGATTCCGGGGGCGAGATCGGCCGGTTTCGAGCAATTCACCGAGGCGTTTTCCCCCAAGATGGGCCGCTCATACCGAGAATCAGGGCCAAGTGTCTTCATAAGTAATTGACATATAACGATAAACATACATTTTTCAGAAATCTTCAAAAGGGTCTAGACAGCGCCGAAAACTATCCTTATGTTCTCGCTTCTCGGCGGCGGTCACTGATCGACGGCGGGCCCCGGGGCTCCGGGAAGCACTGGACGGTTAGATCGTCTTAGTCCATAAAGAGCCGACACAAATTAGTTTTTGCGTTTCGAGGGTTGCATCCCCTTACAAGGAAGCAACCAGCGGGGCGTTTTGCGGTCCTCTTGGACCTGCGGGTTTTGTACATCGTTGTAAACCGAGAAGGGATGCGCAGGCGGTGGTCCGGCAAGTTACGTGTTTGACGTAAATATCGGCCTCGCAATTGCGTATCCTAGACAGTAATTCAATTGTTAGAAGTTCTGTTTAGAGTACTCGTGAAAGCGAGGTCTCATAATGGACGATCTTTCGAGTTCGCTCGCAAAGATTGTACCAAGATCAACTTGAGAGTTTGATCCTGGCTCAGAACGAACGCTGGCGGCAGGCCTAACACATGCAAGTCGAACGAGACCTTCGGGTCTAGTGGCGCACGGGTGAGTAACGCGTGGGAACCTGTCCTGTGGTACGGAATAACATCGGGAAACTGGTGCTAATACCGTATGTCCCCTGAGGGGGAAAGATTTATCGCCATAGGAGGGGCCCGCGTAGGATTAGCTAGTTGGTGAGGTAACGGCTCACCAAGGCGACGATCCTTAGCTGGTCTGAGAGGATGATCAGCCACACTGGGACTGAGACACGGCCCAGACTCCTACGGGAGGCAGCAGTGGGGAATATTGGACAATGGGGGAAACCCTGATCC
>Ga0182030_10013963_pt1 | contig 15920 bp, 16 predicted proteins | sample 812S3MmetaG_FD_121299 | JGI IMG/M metagenome (GOLD analysis project Ga0182030, IMG submission 121299) | Permafrost microbial communities from Stordalen Mire, Sweden - 812S3M metaG (Illumina Assembly) | ecosystem: Environmental > Terrestrial > Soil > Wetlands > Permafrost | place: Sweden...
ACCCAAAAGGGCATGGCGATCATCGGCGATCTGCGCACCGACGCGCTGACAACCGCCCTGCTCGAGAACCAGTTCGACGACATCACCCTGACCGGCTTGCTCCTGCTCGCCTTCAACGCGAACAATGTCGAGGTGAAGACCGGCGGTTATTCGCACCAAAAATTCAAGGCCCTGTTCCAGCGCATCACCGAAGGCGGCCGCCTCACCCAGGACTTGACGCTCCTGCGCGGGACCGCCCGCGAATTGCTGGCTTTGATCCTGACCTGCCGGACAGGGTTCCATACAAGCGGCCTCGCCGCCAGATTCGCCGGCGACGCCATTGGCGCCGACGCCCATCTCCCCAATATGGCGACGGAGGACTTTCTGTCATCGCTATCGAAAGCCGCGCTCGAACGCGCCGCCGCCTCGATCGGCGTGCCGCCGACGCCGCGCGCCAAGGACACCCGCGCCGCCTTCATCAAGCAGGTTGGCGACGGAACATTCTTCCACCCCGCCGCCTCCTTCACCCCGAGCCAGGACGAACTCGCCGCTCACCAAGCGCCGGCTCCCAACTATGACGAGGACCAGATCGATGACGAAGGCGGGGAAGTTGACGACGACGCTTCCGACGCGGCGACGCAAGGCCATGCCGACGATGGCGGCGACGCTGACGACGAGCGTGACGAGGATGATCTAGCGGACGCCGACCGTGGCGACGAAGACGAGCACAACTTCGACGCCGCCGCCGATGCCGGAGGCTGGGATCGCGGCGAATTGCGCGACGGCGCTTGACCACAATTCAGACCAACAACCGCCTCACGCGCACGAGCGGGGGCGCGCAATTTGCCAGGAGACTCCAATGATCGACATCAACAGGTTCGCCGAAGGCTTCGCCGCCGACGCCGCGCGAACCTCAAATATCCAATCCGAGGCAATCGAAGCCGTCGTCCGCGCCGCATTTCGTCGCGGCCTCCAGCTCGGTCTCGCCCTGCGGCAACCCGAGGCCTCTCGCCCAACCCCCAAGTCGCACCCCACGCATGTCGAGCATCAGCCATGGAACATAATACACTGAGAGAGGCGATCGCCCGGCGGCGGGACGAGGCCCTCGATATCCAAACCAAAATCGACGTCGCCTGCGACAAAGCCGGGAACTGCGGCTGCGCGCGCGATCAGGCTTCCGCCGATCGAACCGATTGGACCCACGCCGCCTGGGACCGATATGCCGCCGCCGCCGTCGAAATGGATCGCCTCTACGGCGCCCGCTTGCGCCGCCTTTACCGCGACATCGAAGCCCTCGAGCGCTTCGCGGCCCTCCCGCTTGCCGCCCGCGCCTCGTAGCTCGCATGGAGCCCCGACATGCCAAAATACCGCATGCTCCTCGTCGAAGAGATGATCGAAAGCGACTCCGGCGAATTTACAGTCACGGCCGACACGCCTGAACTCGCCGCCGCGATCCTCTTCAACGCACATGACCAATCCCGTGAAGAATGCACGAGTTGGGTCAGTTTGCCTGACGGACAGAAGCAGCACATCGAGCCCGATAACGTCATCAAAACCCGCGTCTTCTGCGTCCTCCTCAATGAGGCTGGCGAAGAAGTGACCGAAGTCGAACCTGATTTCAGCAATCCGCCTGAGCCGGAGATTGATTACGTCGGTGAAGGCCAGTCTTCCTGACGCATCGCCATTTCCCAGAACTACCTAATCCCGGAAAAGCGAAATCCCATGATCCGCCAATATCGCGCCCAGCGCCGCCGAGGCGGCGACAATCCGTTCGGGGTCGGCGTCATTTCCGTCGGCAGCATCTACTACATCCAGGAGGACTGCTACAGGCGCGATCGATTCGGAGGCCGGCCGACCTGCCGCAATCCTTGGATCGTCGAGGCCTTCCTGAACGGCGTGGTCGCCGCCGCGCGCAGGAACCCTCTTAGCCGCCGATGGGAGGACCGCTATGTCAGCGGACGATCCGACACGGCTGTCGTTCGCTCACTCCGCGATGGGCGCAGACGCCAAATTCCCGTCCGGCTCCTCATCCTTCATGACGATCAATGCCTTTGGCCTGAACCGACCCAATACCCAACTCTGCCGGCGCATAAAACCCATGCCTGCTAGCCGCGACACTCGCCTCGCGCGTGGGAATGCAGCGCCGCCGCCTCATCGCCCCCATCCCGAGGAACCCGTTTGCCCTAGGCCCTCCTCAGCCGCTTTCTGGCCGACCCCCCGCGCTCCGCGACAGCTCGCAAAGCTTGATCATCCGCACACCCTGATGGGCTGCCCCCGGCGCATCGAATCCCCTCCTCGACGGACGCAACCCTACTGGATCCATCCTGCGTTACCTGGACCGGAAACTCTGGCGCCCACCCCCCAGCGAGGCAATACTACGTGGCCTTATCGTAGTAGGTTTACATACTGCACGGGTTACGATAAAACACGGTCATAATTCGTGTATAGACTAGCTGGTGATGATTATTAATAAATGAGACTTTTGGCGTGGGCGCGTCGAGTTCGCTCCTGTGCATCCGCCCCTCAATTGAGGATCCGGCATGAGTGCGCCGGGCGCTTTCTTCAGATCGCTAGCCATCATTCGCTGACGATCAATATCAATTTAGGCGTCCGATAAGCCGTTGAGAGCCTCAATCGCCGGGGGGCTCAATTGTTAAGCATCGGCCATGGGTTTGAACGGTCCTCTCGACCGGAGCTTTTCAACGCGATGTTTCGTCAGCGAAAGACCGCTTTCATCAACCACAAGAATTGGCATTTGAAGGCGCGTGGAGGCGAATTCGAAATCGATGAATTCGATCGCGACGACACCGTCTACTTCTGCAGCCTGCGACCGGACGGCGCGCTCTCCGGCTCAATAAGATTCCTCAATACGACAACGGAACACGTGGCGGCCGCAGCTTTTCGGAACGTATTTTCCGCGCTGACCGTCAGCTCGCCAACCATATGGGAATCAACATGGTTCGCACTTCCCGAAGACGAGCCGCTTCAACCGAATGGCGTCCCCCGGGCAACCTGCGAAATCATTTTCGGGATTTGGCTTTTCGGCTTTGAACATGGGCTCACCCAAATGACCGCTATCTACGACGCGACGCTGGCGCGCATTTTCAAGAAATGCGGCCTGACCCATTTCTTGCTCACACGCCACCGGAGCGAGGAGCATGGCCTGCTGCATTACGGTCTTTTAGACATTTCATACGACCTCGGCGCATCGATTCGTGAAGCGACGCAAATAGTACCCCGCCTCATCGAGGCCGATATCGATCTCTAAGCTCAACTATCGATTGAGCGTTGACACATGAATGGTTTTCAGCTCGATTTCTCCCTTACTCCTGGTTCCGGGTTCTCTCCGCGGATTAGATTTCGTCTATTTCTCCGGACGCCGGCCTGAAGCGCGCAATTCGCGTGATCCAAATGATCCGCCAATATCGCGCTCAGCGCCGCCCAGGCGGCGACAATCCGTTCGGGGTCGGCGTTATTTCCGTCGGCAGCATCTACTACATCCAGAATGGTCAGGGGCTTTGCCGAGAGCCCACTCAATACCCGAGCGTGCCGATTCTAAACTCAAACCGTCCGCGACTAACAATATGATACAGTACCCGCTTCACTCCAGTTCCTACCGCATAGCGCCGGAGCCCTGCAATGACCGACACAATAATTATGATCACCATAATTTACGCAATAATGGGCCTTCTCTCTCTTCTTATGTCACTTCTTGCCCCGACGTTTTTCATGGACTCCTGTAAACCATTATACCGCAATATGATGATCAACGATAACGAGCCGCGGTATCAGATATTAGACCTTGCTCCAATAACTATAGTCTTATGGCCCTTGACGACCGCACTGCTGATCGTTCATTTCTTCAATACACGCATAGCCCCGCTATGTTCGCATCTGTGGCCATAACTGGATCAGTCCACACTACGAATTTGTCTCACTTACGCATTTGACGCGCTCACGGCTATCGTGAAATTCATTCACGCCTGCCCCCTCCTCGAACGCCTGCCCGGCGCCAAAACCACGCGATCAACATGATCGCGACAGACGTCACAGAGCGCCAGCCAGGCAATCTTTCGCTATGTAAACGCGAGACCGGCCATAATTCTGTCGGCAATTAAACTGTCTCGCATTCACGCTGCCTATTTCACCCCTCCGTCACTATCCCCGACCGCCACGGCTCGATCGGGCCGCCGGGGATAGAGGGGGCGGCGGCTTCTGCGACGGCCTGCAGGCTTCCCCACGGGCATTGCGACAGAGCATCCCCTGTCCCCGCCTCTCGATCCCTGCCCTCCGCGAGACCAGGGCTCGAAGCGCCTGCCTGTTCCAGCGCCTCCGACCCGGGAAGAGGCCTCGCCTTGAATATCTCCCGGTGATCCCGCCTTGGTATTTTCCGACGCAGCCCCTGTCAAAAACAAAAAAAGGCTATCCGGATTTGATTGTGTTTTGCGGCAACACAAAAGGTTCACCGAGCGAAGTTCGATGAATGTGTTTGTCAGCAGAAAAAGACGCCGATTTCGAGTTTGCAAGCGGACCAAGATTATCGATGAATGATTGTCGTTCGCGCCACGGGCGAGCGGCTCAGAGCGACCCAACTACGTCGTTCCAAGGCTAGGTTCGGAATCTCAGAAGCAGCCGTTCACGAGTTGGGGCGCAGAGCGCCCATGGTTGCCGGTTAGATGACCATACGCTTTGCTCAGAAGCGGACAGCACGACAATCTTCCAAGACACCGCCATTTTTGCTAACTTGACGGGCAACTCTAGCTTTACAATTTGTGAGCGGGTTGAAGGGTGAAATCAGAACGGGAGCCGCAGATTGACATATGGTTACTGATACGCTAATTAGCGTATCGGCGGATCGGCATACAGTCATATCACGCCAACCTGGCCACGTCGGTTCATCCGGCGAATACAAGGAATGCCTGATGCCCGCCTCGATTACGTTCTTCCCGACGGACGACGCCGACACCTGCCGCCTCGACCTTTCCGACGGACGCAAAGTCCTTGTGGACTACGCGGACATGCTCAATAGGAAAGACCCGTCCGACAAGCGCTGCGACCTGCCTGCCGAACTGAAAAGCGACCTCGCCGCGTACAAGCGCGATTATTTCGACGTCGTCTGTTTCAGCCATTTGGACCTCGATCACGTCAAAGGCGCCGGCGATTTCTTCTGGCTCGAACACGCCGCAGCCAGCCAAGGGGCTGAACGCATCAAGATCAAGGAGCTGTGGGTTCCGGCTGCCGCGGTGACCGAAACGTCAATCGACGGCGACGCGCGGTTGATCAGGCAAGAGGCTCGCTATCGGCTGAAGGCGGGCAAGGGCATCAAGGTCTTCTCGCGGCCGGAGTGCCTGAAAAACCTCCTCGCCGATTGGGGGTTGACGGTCGCGGAGCGCGCCGGCTGCATTGTTGATGCGGGAGCTTACGTGCCTGGATTCTCGGTCTCAGGCCCTGAGAAGGTTCAATTCTTCGTCCATTCTCCGTTCGCATGGCGTCGCGATGGACGCGACATGGAGGAGCGGAACGCCGACTCGATCATGTTTCAGGCCACTTTCTCGGAAGGCGGTGCCGAGGTCTACGGCTTGTTCGGCGCCGACATCGATCACGAAACGCTTTCGCAGATCGTTCAGACCAGCAAGCGGCACAAGAACGAACACCGCCTCCAGTGGGACGTGCTGAAGCTGTTCCACCACTGCTCGTATCTTTCCCTTTCCCCGGAAAAGGGTGTGGACGAGACCAAGCCCGTCCCCGAAGTAAAGTGGCTGTTCGAGACGCAAGGCCGGGAAGGTTGCATCATCGTTTCCCCGAGCCGGCCCATGCCAGATAAGGGCAGCGCGGAAGACAAGGACGTGCAGCCGCCGCACCGTCAGGCCGGCAATTATTACAAGCGCGTTGTTTCGTCGAAGTCCGGCGATTTCAAAGTGACGATGGAATCGCCGAGCCGGAACCTGCCCAAGCCGATGAAGGTCGAAATCACGGCACGCGGCGCGCGGCTTGCTCTGGCGCTGCCCTCGGCGATCGGCACTGCCACTTCCACCACCACGAGGGCCGGATGAGCCTGCTTCACCCATGGTGGGAAGAGTGGGGTGCGCCCTGCGACCCGTCGGCACTCGTCCTGCCGTCAGCGCGCAAGTTCATTGATTATGTGGAGCGGCGCGCCAATGGATTGGCAACGATTTACGGCACCCGCGTGAGAGAAGATGGCGTCGAAGCCATCCTTCTCAAAGTTCACACGAATCGGCCGCAGCGGCCGGCGATCCCCATTCTCAGCGCGGAACCGGTGGCCGTTTTGTTTTCTCCGGAAGACAGAATCGCCCCGACGGTCTTGGCGCTTAGGCCGGACTTTCCGGATGCGCCGCATCAAAACCTGGCTCCTGAAGGCGCGCCGAATCCGTTGTGCGTCGACGATCGCCCTTGGGCGGAAACACGGGCGACTTGGACATCTGCCGAGCTTCTGCATAGAATCATGAGGTGGTTCGAGCGCGCCGGAATGGGGGAACTGCAGGACAACAGGCAACCTCTCGATCCTTTTTTCGCCGGTCACGCGCTCAACGTCATCGTGCCTAGGAACGTCTTTGAAAGCACCACCGGCCAGACGGACCTTGTTGCTCTCCTGCGCGACGATCAGGCGACCACCATTGTCGCGGAGCCCTACCAGCCCGGTGCTATTCCTTCTGGTATGGCGGCATTCTTCTCGTTCCTCTTCTATCGCGTTGAACCACGCGCGATGGCTAGGATGCGCCACTTTCCAACGTCACTGGCCGGGCTGATCCGCGACCTAGAAAAAATGGGACTCGATCTGATCGCCGACTTGAGCGGCCGCGCCTCCGATTGGACCGGCCCCGCCAGAACCGACCAGTTCAGACTTAATTCGAAGCTGGTAGTGCTCGTCCAAATCCCGGTGCGCAGCGCGTCGGATGAACAAGTCGTACGGCGAGACTTGTATGCTTTCCTGACGACCGCGACCGTCGGAGAAATCGGCGTGGCGCTGGGCCGTCTACTCCCGGCCGGCGCCAATGGACATTTTGTGCAAAGGATCGGCGCTGAAGAACCGGATCGCGGGGCTTTGGAGAAGATCGAAATCATTCCTGCGCACGCGCATCTCGATTTTGATCGCGAACTTGCCGCCGCCGTCGCGGGGCGGACCGAGCCAGATCGCCGCCGCGTGGTCCTCGTCGGCGCCGGGGCGATCGGCTCGATGACCGCCGAATGCCTGGCGAGGGAGGCACGTTTCGACTGGACCGTCGTCGATCACGACACGCTTCTTCCCCACAACTTGGCGCGGCACACCCTGACGCGTCCCGATCAAGGCGCGGCGAAGGCGCAACGACTCGTCCAGCGTTTGTCGAATATTTGCGGGGGTATATCCGCCGAAGCCATCGTCGCCGACGTGTTGAATCCCGGTGAAAAGGCGGAAGAGTTGGAGCTTAAGCTGACGGAAGCAGACGTCATTATCGACGCGTCGGCCTCCGTTCCGATCGCAAGACACCTTTCCGATGGACAAGGGAAAGCGCGCCGCGCGAGCGTATTCTTCAACCCTGCGGGAACCGACGTAGTCGTTCTAGTGGAGGACGCGGATCGGTCGACCGATCTTCGAACGCTCGAAGCCGCCTACCATCGCGCGATTATTACGAACGGCGAATTGTCTGACCATCTTTCCAAATCCGCGGGACAAGTGCCCTACACCGGGGCCTGCCGCGCGGTCACGAACCGCATTCCGGCGTCCAGGGCTTTGGCGCTTTCCGCCATCGCCGCCGGCGCGCTTGGGAAATACCTTGACCGGGACGAGGCGTTCGGAGCGGTCTGGCAACTCCGCGACGACGGCTCGGTTGCACGGCATGATTTGGCCGCAGAAGACCCTGCCGTCTTCAATTGCGGTGAATGGAAGGTGATGTTGCCGCCATCGGTGGAAACGTCGATGGGTCAGATGAGGGAGGCCACATTGCCGGCAGAAACCGGCGGTGTGCTGCTCGGAATCATCGATATAGCCGCTCGGCGCATCGACCTCGTGGACGCATGGTCGGCGCCAGCCGGCAGCAAGGGATCGCAGACTAAATTCGAGAGGGGAATCGGCGGCCTAAAAGACGATGTCATGCAGGCCATAGCGGCGACACTCGATCAGGTCCGCTACGTCGGTGAATGGCATTCTCATCCGAAGGGTGCCTCGACTGCACCGAGCAGGACGGACATTTGCCAGATCGGATGGCTAGCCGAGACCATGTCTTCCGACGAATGCCCGGGGCTGATGTTGATCATCGGCGACAGAGGGGTCAGCGCCTGCATGGGAATGGTGGAACCAACGCTCGCGATCTCGCGAGAGAAACCGCCTGAACCGCGAGCAGCAGAATGAGCGAGGAGGAAGGCGTCACGCCCGCGTCCCCAAGCGACTTTCTCGGCCGTGGAAAGTTGGAAGACGGAATCGGGCTTTGCCTATCCGGCGGCGGATTTCGCGCCATGCTTTTCCATCTCGGCTGCTTCGTGCGCCTGAACGAACTGGGTCTCCTGCCTCGGCTTGAGCGCGTGGCAAGCGTCTCGGGAGGCTCCATCGCCGCCGGTGCCCTCGCGGTTGCTTGGCCAGAACTCGAATTCGACGCCTCGGGTGTCGCGGTGAATTTGTGCGAGAAGGTGGCAACGCCACTTCTTGCGCTCGCGCGCTGGCGGCTTGACGCGCCGGCGATCGTGCTGGGGCTGCTGCCGTTCTTGCGAGCCGCGAATCTGGCGGCGGCAGTTTACGACCATGTCATCTTCAAAGGGCGGACGCTTCAAGACCTGCCGGAGAAACCCCGATTCGTTTTCACGGCGACCAGCTTACAGACCGGCGTTCTTTGGAGATTCGCTCGCGAATACGCCGCCGAATGGCGCGTCGGCGAATGGCGAAGCCCTGATCTCGCCATGTCTCTCGCGGTCGGCGCCTCTGCCGCCTTTCCGCCGTTTCTGTCACCGGTCTCGATTAGGCTCCCGCCGGGGGCGATTGCCGCGATGAAAGGTGCTGACTTGAATTTTGCGCCGTTCACAACTCAGCTGTTTCTTACTGATGGCGGCGTCTATGACAACCTCGGTCTGGAGCCGATTTGGAAGCGCTACCGCACGATACTCGTCAGCGACGGAGGGTTGGCCAGCCCTCCGATGGGGGTGCCGTGGACGAACTGGCTGTCGCAGGCGGTCCGTGTAACAAACGTCGCGCTTCAGCAGGGCATCAACATGCGTGTTCGCGTTCTACGTGGCCTGCATAACAGCGGACAGCGTAACGTCGTTTACTGGGGCCTCGCGGAACCGGTTGACAATTACCAGGTTGGAAATCCGCTTCAGTTTACCTCCGAATCAACCAAAAGCGCGGCCTCGGTTGCTACTCGCTTGAAGAGATTCCCGAACGAGGTCCAAAATCTTTTGATGCAAGCAGGTTATGCGCAGGCCGACGCCGCCTTGCGCGCCAGCAACATCGGGCAAATGATAGCCCGCCCCCCGGATTTCTCCCGGCTCCCTCTTCACAAGAAATAAAAACTGGAAATTGTCACGAAACCTGCCGACCGGGCATACCTAAAAGAGCTTTTCTTGCGATCGTCCGGTGGTCAAAAAACCCAGCTTGATCAGGCGCACACGGGAGGCGTCACCCGAGACGTCGAAGCGCTCTTTAACCCGCCCCATCAAGAGAGCGCTCAACTCATGGCCCACCGCGATTTCGCCGGCCAGATTGTTTTCGCGTCGGAACTCCTCGACCATTTGAACAACCGCCGATTTCGGCATGAGGAACGCCCCGGAAGCATAGCAAGCCTGCCATTCCATCCAGTCGACCACGGGCGCGTCGATCATCCTGTCGCGCTTGCAGACGATCCGTTCATCGTTCGGCTTCGCAAACAAGTCGGCCGACGAAAACTTCATTTGGAAAAGAGAGTCGTGGAAATGAACGTGGCCGAATTCATGCGTCAACGTGGTCCGAAGTCGATTCTTGCGGTTCTCGGCTTCTGAAAGGCTTTGAGAGATTTCCACGGAGGGTTTTCGGCTGCGGCGGAAACGGGTGACTCCCTCGACATCGGCATCGTCGGCTAGGAGGTCCGCGTACATGTCCAAATCGTGCGCCTTGGTCTCGATAAGCTTTTCGAGATCGTCGGTAGCGACGGGATAGGAAACACGGCCATGCAGTTTGGTCAGGAACCGGACGACGATGCCCTCGCATTCGTTGTCGATTTCCTTCGCCTCGTAGTGTGGGCGCTCATGGAAGCGTCCGGTGGGGTCTCGAAACCAGCGAACCATGGGAAATTCCTCATTTTCGCGTCGGACGGCGAAACGCGGCAAAGAGCTCGACCACTTCTTCCTTTGATCTCGGCTTTTGGCGGAGTTCGTCCGGAATCGTGCCGGCGAGGAAAAACAGGTAATCCGGCTCCTCTTTTAGCACTTTGGCGAACTGTTTGATCAGATGTTCGGATGTCGGATTGCGACGATCACGCTCGATGTCGTTGAGGTATTGGGGTGAGATTGGCTTCTGGTCCTCCTCACGGAGAACTAGCGCAGCCAATTCCTTTTGGCTGAGGCCAAGTTCCTTTCGACGGGCTGCGACATGGGAGCCGAATGTCTCAGTGTTAGTCATGAAACGCCACTTTTTATGTTTATCCGCTGATTAGCGTATCAGCAAGTGATTCGCCCGTCGAGTTCTACTTTTTGACGTAATTGACGATGTTGCGGACATTAGTGACGCCGAAATCGGTCGGCGCGATCGGGCCACCAGACGAACGTCCGCTTTTTGATCTCGCCGTCGCAGAGCAGACCGATGCAAATCCACCCTTTCGAGACCTTCACGGAATAAAGGTCAATGACCGCTTCGGTTCAACTGTCCACGGCTTGCTCGCTGCGAACAAATCTAAGGATACCGGCGACGCGCGGTCCTGCTTCTTTCGTGTCAGAAGGATGTTCAATACCGTCGAGGACAGCCACTTCGTCAAAGTCGAACGGGCTAAGCCCCGTCAAACAGGCAACATTGACGCCGTATTGATGGGGATTGGACCGTCTTTGATGATGAGTGTAGATCCCGCACTACGAACAGAAATAGTGTTTTGCCGATTTGGTGTTAAACTGATACATGCTCAGCGTGTCTTCCCCCGCGACAATATTCAATCCGTCAAGGTTGGCGGATACCGCTATAGCGCCCCGCATCCGACAATATGAACAAGTGCAACGCCGCGCCGAATGGAGACCATTCGTGAGCCTAACATGAAATCGGACTGTCCCACAGTGGCACGCTCCGTCAGTTTCTTGAATATTTTGATCCATTGGCATCACTCTCGTTTAACAACCTATGGGAAAACATATCACCAGGTGACTGCCACGGATCTGCAAGTTCGCGAAAGTCGCATCTGAGTCGTTGGCGTCCGAACCACCCGCGAGAGGCTAATCTTCGCATCTTCGCGTCGCTCGCTCGAAGGCAGATGTGTGGCTGTCGGCCCGGCCACGCCATTGACAGAATGGCCGCTTTCCAAATTGCAGGCCCGGGAGCAGACTGCCTGAAGGCCACCAGTCGCGAAAGCCTTGATTTCGCACATATCGCACGATGCACCTGCCGCGCCTCTCAAAAACCTTCCTTTTTTGAGAGATCATAAAATTACGCATGGACTGCCATGCGATTTCCTCGATACATTGGTTTTCAAGCGAACCCATTTTACCAAAAGCCTGGCTTTGTAGTCGTCGGTACAATCGAAAACGCCGCTGGCTCAAATGCGCGCAATTTTATGTCGAAGCAAATATGAGCATCGTACTTCAAGGCGGATGCCGTTGTGGGGCTGTACGCTATGAGATTACCGAGGTGTTCGATGCCGGATATTGCCACTGCAACCGGTGTCGAAAGCGCTCTGGCGCTCCGGTCTTCGCTTTCGCCGTCATCCCACATGAGGCCTTCGCTCTACTCCGAGGCGAACTCTTTGCTGAACCCGTAGAGCGTCTGGGTCGAGACATGGTTTGCCGTTCGTGTCGCACAATTGTGTACTTCGACATGGGCGACCGAGTGTCTATAGCCATCGGCTTTTTAGATCAGCCAGCTCGTGTAAAACCCACTTTTCACCAATGCACAAGCTCGAAACTACCTTGGCTTGACATCTTAGACGATCTTCCACGGTTCGCCGAAAACATTGTAACCCATCCCTCGGAAAGGGCCTCACCCATCGTATGCGAGCAAGAAAGCGGATAGTTTAGCGCAATTAGGAGCGACGGCATTTTGCGCCACAGATGCTTGAGTTTCGCTCACAGGGCAACGGATCAGCGGAGCTGGCCGACATAGAAAACGTAACTGAAGTCACCCTTACATTCGTGCCAAACATCGATTTCTTTTAAGATTGCATCCGCCACGTTTAAAGCGGCTTGGTCGTTAGGCCGGTTCGATTTCATCGTCTGCGCCCGCTGCTCGAGCACTTCATAGTATCCGTCATAAAAGTCATCCGACGGTAGAGGAAACGATGTGACTACCTTAAAACCTTCCGTTTCAACGGCTACAATGTTCTCTGTGATCGTACGAATTCCGGGATATTCGTGCATCCAAAAGCTTTTGGCTTTCTCGGAGGGACTGGAGTTGAGCCACGACAGTTCGGTAACTGCCACATAGCCGTTTGGTCTTAGGAAGCGCTTCCATAGATTAAGCCCGTGGTCAAAGCCGATGATATATATCGCCCCCTCTGACCAAAGGAGATCAACTGACGCCTGTTCTAAAGGCAATTTCCTCATGTCGGCGATAACGGGTGTCACCCGCCCTTGCAAGTTTCTATGCCTCAGTTCCTTTTCGAGTTGATCGATGAAAGGTTTGTGAAGGTCAAATGCCTTAATTTGGCAAACTGTGGCCTCTGCAAGCGGAAGTGAGGACGCGCCGCAACCGCAGCCAATGTCCGCTATCAAGCCATCACGAGGCAAGGGAGGCAGGCTCGCCAACGCTTTGAGCGTCGATGCAATGCTGCCCGGCCCCTGTCGGTGCAATCCGTCGAAGAGTGCAAAAAAGTGGTTCTCATCGGTCATTACACGGCTGTCTCAAAACGTCCCGAGTTTCGGGCATTGTTGCGTGGCACTAAATTCTTGATTTATGCGCGACGCGTCGTCGTGCATTCCACAACATACGCTTTGGAGCGGTCGACCAGCTCAGAGTGAGACAAGGTTGCGGTATCAAGAACCATATGGTCGCCTTGCCAAGGTTCGAACCTAAACTCGATCACGGATTTCCAGCTTGGCATTTCGTGGCCGGATATATCAGCCAAACGGGTATCCACTCTGCGGCGATGTTCAATTGGATTGGAGCAAACGAGTTCTATCTCGACAAGCCAAGCCCATTCCTGAAAGCGGACACCACGAACCATGCGTCACGCTAGAAGAGCGCACTGACTGATTCTCCATTATGGATACGTTGGATTGCTTTGGCCAAAGCAGGAGCAACCGACAGGATCTTCAACTTGGCTGCTGAGCTGGGTGCTTTGATAGGCACAGTGTTTGTGCAGACGATTTCGGCGACGTCTTCCAACGCAGATAGACGCTCCAGTGCGTCGCTCGAAAAGAGACCGTGTGTACAAGCGAGTCGAATGGAACCAGCTCCGTATTCGCGTAAGCGTTGAACTAACTCAATCATCGTGCTGCCTTTGGCGATCTCGTCGTCAATAACGATTACGTCCTTGCCTACCACGTTGCCAATAATCGCGCTTATCTCAACCTTGTCGTCAGGGAAACGTTGTTTGGCTCCTGCAGCCACTGGCGTGCCCAATAGGCGAGCAAAGGCAGCGGCATCCTTGGCGCCCCCCAAATCCGGCGAGACGACCACTGCATTGGAAAGATCATATTGGCGGAAATGTGTGGCCAATTCGTTGCGGGCATGTAGATGGTCGACGGGTACGCTGAAAAAGCCATGTACTTGAGGCGAATGCAGCGCCATGGTCAGGACGCGGTTTACCCCAGCCGTGGTAAGGAGGTCGGCAACAAGCCGTCCTCCGATGGATATGCGCGGCGCATCCTTTTTGTCTGAGCGCGCGTAAGAGTAGAATGGGATGACTGCCGTGATACGTGACGCGGATGCGCCGCGCGCTGCATCGGCCATTAGCAGCAGTTCCATCAAGTGTTCCTGCGTCGGTGGTGATAATGGCTGGATCAGGAAAACGTCTCGCTGGCGGCAGTTGTCTTGGAGTTGAATTTGTAGGCAATCAGTGGCAAAGCGGTGCAAATCTGACGAAGAAAGCGGCGTTTGGAGGTAGGTGCAGACCTCCGCTGCAAATGCCTTGTGTGCTGACCCGCTGAAGACCGTGATCCCGTTCATCTTCCCCCCTAATTGAATTTGAGCGGGTGAGAGCGCGTCTCACCAAAGAGAGTCCTGGCTTGTCTCTGCCCCGCTGTGGATGAAAGTGCAAGGGATTCGGCCTCGCCGGAATGTCTCCATTCCTGCTGAGCGTGCCCGAAAAGCTGGCTGGCAGAAATCCATCCATGAGAGCTCGCACTTCGCCGCCGGGCGGCTCTCGACCCAATGCGGACGGTCTCGACAGCCTGTCACGGCGCGAGCGGGGTGCGCGCGCCGGTCTCGCCGTCCTTGAGATACTGGCTGAACAGGGTGACCACGCTGTGAGGCGCAGCATCGCCGAAGAATTGCGTGAGGTTCTGGGCGGTCTCTTCGGCCACTTTGGCACTCCGGGGGAAGAGATCGCTTTCATACGCGGCGAGCGCGGCGTTGATGTCATCGGGCGTAGCAATGAGCGCTTTGGCCAGTTCCGCGCCATCATACAGGGCGAGGTTCGCCCCTTCCCCGGCGAAGGGCGACATCAAATGCGCCGCATCACCGAGGAGGGTGAGGCCGGGCGCACGCTTCCAGCGATGGCCGACCGGCAAGGCATATATGGGGCGAAGGATGGGGTCGGTTTCGCCATCCGTAATGAGGGCGGTGAGTTGCGGCGCCCATCCTTTGAATTGTTCCGCGACATGGTCCAAGCCAGCTCCCGCATCGCTGAAGTCGATGGCGTTGAACCAGTCTTCCGGCTTGTTTAAGGCCACGTAGGTGTGCAGCGTCCCGTCGGCATAGCGGTGCGCCAGGATGCCTTTGCCCGGAGCAACGGCCATGAGCGTGCCGCCGCCTATCGTATCCGCGCTGGCCTTGTGGCGCGCGTCGCCATCGAGGAGGGACGTTTCGATGAACGAGATTCCCGTGTAGGTGGGCTTCGCTTCCGAGAGAAGCGGGCGGACCTTCGACCATGCGCCGTCGGCGCCCACGAGTAGGCCGGACGTGACCGTCGATCCATTGGAAAAGGTGACTTCGTGCCGTCCATCCCCGCACGCAGCGATAGTGGCAGCCTTATGACCCCACTTGATCATTTGCGGCGGGAGGGAGTCGATAAGCATTTGCCTGAGATCGCCCCGGTCGATTTCGGGACGATTGCCTGTGTGACCGCCGGCGTGGTCGAATAAAATATTGCCGTCTTTGTCGACGACGCGCTTTGCGTCTTCACCGGGGCGGACAAGACCAAGAAACGCGTCAAACAGCCCTGCGGCTTTCAGCGCGATCTGACCGTTGTGTTCGTGGATATCGAGTAGACCTCCCTGCGTTCTTATGCTGGGCGAGACTTCGGCTTCATAGACCGCGGCTGGGATTCCATGAAAGTGCAGAACACGGCCGAGGATGAGGCCGCCAAGACCGGCGCCAATAATGGTAATTGGGCTTTGCATGTTGCGCTCCTGTCTTCGCAGACACACAGCGTCCATAGGCGCTGATGGCTGCGGTTGCATTCGGAGACGCTGGCCGAACCACGCGAGGCGCGTGAGTGGCGTGTATTCGACGGCCTAAGGACGGGCGGTCGTTTTTCGCGACGTCGCCGAGCTTACATCGGTCGATAGCGCGGGACACCCCCTCTTGTATGCTCAACTCGAGCCAGGATGCGTCCGGGAAACAGTTCTTCCCCTTACGGCCAGGCCACGCCAAAGACTGAACGGCCGCTTTCCAAATTGCC
>Ga0182030_10013964_pt1 | contig 15920 bp, 11 predicted proteins | sample 812S3MmetaG_FD_121299 | JGI IMG/M metagenome (GOLD analysis project Ga0182030, IMG submission 121299) | Permafrost microbial communities from Stordalen Mire, Sweden - 812S3M metaG (Illumina Assembly) | ecosystem: Environmental > Terrestrial > Soil > Wetlands > Permafrost | place: Sweden...
CGGTGAGCCGGCATAAATAACGGGGGGCTGGCGGGGTGCGTTCAGCGCCCCCTTTTCCCGGCGTCTAGACCACAGTACGGTTCACTTAAGCTTAGAAGCGCCTCCCGACCCGCCGTTCCGGATTCTGACTCCAGCCGGTGGGGAGATGAGCTGTTTGCGCGCAAGAATCCCGATACCCCCTCTCTTGACGGGTCGCTGTGGCTCAAAACGGGCTATTTCCTCGCGGACCTGCGCCATCGCCACGACGCAATGGTCGAAGAAGCCCGCAACCTGCGAGAGGCGGAAGTAATCTTCGCCGAACTGACGGATGAGTGCGCCGGCGCGCTCGCGGAGTCATGCCGGCACAACGCAGGCCGAATTCCTGCCAGGTGAGTCCCGGCGGCTGGAGGGCGGCGGCTTGCGTGGCGGACCATTTGCTGGCCATGACTGCGAAGGCCTGCCGGCGTCCGACCCAGGCGCCGGATTCCAGGGAGTCCATGGGGGTGTCCGTAAGTTGTTGATTTGGGCCTATAGGCCCGGTTTTGCCGGTACTATTTATTGCAAAGAAAAGGAGTTACGAGTTTTCCGCCGGGCCTATAGGCCCGAACTGTCTGTTTTCCGGCGATCCGGGGAAGAAGCTCCGGCCTTATTGTCGCAGAGGGTGTCAAGGGGCCGGCGGTGGGGCGAGGGTAAGTGCAATGGATTGAGGGAAATAATAGGCGAAAAAAGTTGCAAACGGGGAAGGGCGGGTGCGAAGGAATTGCCGGTCTCCCGGAGGGGACTTCACGGGATCTATGGCAAGGAGCCCCGCTTGGGCTTTCTCCGAGTGGCGGACGGTACGGGCGGAGCTGGCGCCGCCAGATCGGTGAGTCGGGCGTTTTTCGGCAGGTTGACCTCGCCATGAAGCTCCGGATGACCCAGATGGCCCATCACCCGCTAGTCATTGGTTACCTGATCGGCTAAACTGGATCGACTGTACTGCGCTCTCTGCCGCATGACAAGCAGGTCCTTCTCGACATAGCTGCTGGAGGGCGAATGGATGATGAAAGCGCTGATTCGCGAGCGATACGGCCCGCCCGACGTGCTCGAAGTGAGAGACATCGAACGGCCCGCACCAAAGGAACGCGAAGTCCTGGTGCGGGTGCATGCGGCCTCAATCAACGACTGGGATTGGCAGATGCTCCAGCGGCCGACGCTTCCGCTCGCGTCCAAAACGCCACGTGTACGGATTCTGGGTTCCGATGTCGCGGGACGAGTTGCCGCGATTGGCAGGGCAGTTCAGCATTTGACTGTCGGAGACGAAGTCTACGGTGATCTGTCTCGCTTTGGGTCTGGCGGCTGGGGCGGATTCGCCGAGTATGTGTGTGCGCCCGAAGCCGCATTGGTAAGGAAGCCCCCTCGAATGACTTTCGAACAGGCTGCCGCGCTTCCGCAAGCCGGGCAACTCGCAGTGCAGGGTCTCTTTGCGGCCGGATCGCTGAGATCCGGCCAGAAGATCCTCATCAATGGGGCGGGTGGCGGCGTGGGCACGATAGCCATCCAACTCGCCAAATCGCAGGACGTGGAAGTCACCGGTGTCGATAGCGCGGTGAAGTTCGAGATGATGCGGGCCATCGGCTTTGACCACGTCATTGATTACAGGAAAGAGAACTTTGTCAGGAACGGCCAGCGTTACGACCTGATCCTCGATACCAAAACGACTCGTTCCCCCTTCGCATACACGCGTTCGCTCAGTTCCGAGGGAACATATGCCACCGTCGGTGGAAACGTGTTCCGACTGATGCAGTTTTTAATTTTCGGATGGTGCATTCGGAAAACCACAGGCAAAACCGTCCGCTTGATCATGCTGAAGCAGAGCCGAGACCTGCCATATCTGAACGAACGTTTTGAAGCCGGACATCTGATCCCCGTGATCGACGGCCCTTATAAGCTGAGCGAAGCGCGGGAAGCCTTTCGTCATTTTGGCGCGGGCACCCACAAGGGCAAGGTCGTCATCACGATGGACTGAAAGCCGATCAGTTAATCGCTAAAAGGCTTCTGATTTTCTGTTGCAGGTGAGTCGGCAAGACGGAAGTGATCCATGTTGACGGGTTGTCGCCTTATGCGGCCAATCTCTGCCCGATCCGTTGTGGCGGCGCCGTGAGCCACACAAGACGACGCACGATCATTGTGTACAGTGAAGGCAGGGACTGCAAGAGGTATTTTGGAAGGCTTGACCGCCAACCTCGGGAGCCACGCCCAGACGGCGGTTCAGGGGCCTCGCTGGGTAAGACAGTTCGAACGAAAATAAGAAATGAGGCCTGTCCATTGGACCCTGAGTGTTTCGTCCAACTGACGACCTCAAGGAAACACTGGCCGCATATAAACGCCAACTCGTTGATTTGAGCGCCTGGTGCCCGCTCCGTCCGAATCACGCGCTACTCGGAAAGAGCCACTGCCGAGTTCCACGCGTTAAGTGAACAGCATTGCATCAAGACCCCTTTTTACGCCTTCCCCTTGGCGGCGGGAACTTTTTCCTTGACTTTGGCGTCAGAGAATACTAATAAATTAGTATGCGACGCCGAAGCACGATCCTTACCGAGCAGGAACTGGAAATCATGAAGATCGTCTGGGAGCGTGACAGCGCCACCGTCCGCGACGTGTACGAAACGTTGCTCGAGCGGCGCAAGGTGGCCTACACCACGGTCATGACCATGATGAAGATCCTGGAGCAGAAAAAATACCTGAAACGGACGCAGGTGGACCGTGCCTATGTCTACCGGCCGGCCCAGCCGAAGCGGCAGGTTGTCGGCGCCATGGTGCGCGATTTCATCAATCGCGTGTTTAACGGCGCCACCGAACCCCTCCTGGTGCACCTGGTGGAGGAACACGACCTTTCGCCCGAGGAACTGGAAGAAATCGCGCGCCTGAGGAGGAAACCATGAGCACGGGGCTGATATTCGACAACCTGGTGGCCTACAGCCTGCAAATCGGCCTGCTGGTGGGGGTAGCCGCCTTCGTCCCCACCTTGCTGCGGCTGCGGCAGCCGGGCGTCAAACTGATCTACTGGCAGATTCTGCTGGCGGCCTGCCTGCTGCTCCCGCTGCAACCATGGAAGCAGGTGGTGGCCTCCGGCACGGTCGAGGTCACCACGGTGATGACGGCGGTGCATCCGGTGCAGCGGTCAACGCCCGCGCATCTAATGCCGCGCAGTGAAATCGCGCTGCTGGTGGTGCTGGCGGGAGTGGCGATCCGGCTGGGATGGCTGGCCGTAGGCTTCTGGAAGTTGCGCCGCTATCGCCATCACTCGCGTCCGCTGGAACCGGCGCCCACGTGGAGCGTGGAGGCGTCGCTGTTGGTTTCCGGCGAGATCGCGAGCCCGGTGACGTTCGGCTGGCGCCAGCCGGTGGTGCTGCTGCCAGCCAATTTTCCGGCGCTGGAGCTACCAGTGCAAGAGGCCATCTTATGCCACGAAATCATGCACGTACGCCGCCGCGACTGGCTTTTTACGGTGGCGGAAGAACTGGTGCGCGCAGCCCTGTGGTTCCATCCGGCGATCTGGTGGCTGCTGGGTGAAATCGGCCTGGCGCGCGAGCAGGAAGTGGATCGCCTGGCCATCGAAATCACCCATGAGCGCGAGCACTATATGGACGCGCTGCTGACCATCGCCGGCGCGCGGCGGCAACTCGACCTGGCCCCGGCGCCGCTGTTTCTGCGCAAACGGCACCTCAGACACCGGGTAATTCTGATTTTGAAGGAGGCACGCATGTCCAAGACGCATTCGATCTCGACGCTGACAACGGGGCTGGCGGTGCTGGCCGCAGCCTGCTGGCTGGTCACCGGGGCGTTTCCGCTGACCGCCGAACCTCAGGTAGTAAATGACGCCGCGGGCGTAACCGTAAATCTGAACGGAGCCGCGGTGCTGCATCGCACGGCGGTGCATTACCCGCCGGCGGCCCTGCAACAGGGCGTGCAAGGCACCGTGCAAGTGGAAGTGAAGCTGGACGCGGGCGGCAACGTGAGCGACGCGCGCGTGCTCAGCGGGCCGGATGAACTGCGCCGCGCCGCGCTCGAATCGGTGCTGGACTGGCACTTCACGCGCGATGTGGCGGGCACCACGCGGGTGGTCGGGATCGCGTTCGAGTTGCCAAAAAGGGACGCGGTGGGAGACTACATTACAGGGCTTCGCGCGGATCCGGCCGGCGGAGTATCGGGCGGTGCGCCGCGCGGAGTCGTGGGAGGCATCATCGGTGCGGTGCCCGCGAACGCGCCGCCACCCCCACCGCCGCCTCTGCCGCCAGGTCAACCGAACCGTATTGCGAGCATCCGGGTCGAGGGCCTTTCCGACCAGGCTACCTCGGACCTGCTCGCCAGCCTGCCGCTGCATGAAGGCGACGAAATGACCAATGAGAACATGCAGCGTGCGGCCCAGGCAGTGAGGGCATTCGATGAGCACCTGAGTACCCTATGGTCAACCCATCGGACGCAGGACGGCGCGGCCACCGACCTTATCATCTCCGTGGCCGGTACCCAACCGGAGCTTAGAAGGATGGTGACGAACGCCATCCCGCCCGCTGCGTCACTTGCTCCCGCAGTGGCAGGCCCGCCCGCACAAATCAGAGTCGGTGGCAACGTGCAGGCAACCCTGATCGTCACCAAAGTCCCGCCAGTCTATCCTGCCTTGGCGAAACAGGCCCGTGTTTCGGGGGTGGTCCACCTGGACGCCATCATCGCGAAGGATGGAACCATTCAGGAACTGCATTCGCTCGGCGGCCCGGCGCTGCTGATTCAGGCGGCCATGGACGCGGTGAGGCAATGGACGTACCGGCCGACCATGCTGAATGGCGAACCAGTGATGGTGGAAACCACAATCGACGTCAACTTTACCTTGAACCAATAAGAGGAGCCACAAATGTCCAAGACGCTTTTGATCTCATCTCTGGCCGCGGCATGCTGGCTTGCTACCGCTGCGTTGGCCCAGACGGATGCTCCGGGCGTAACCGTATCGATGAACGGCGCCGCGGTGATTCATCGCACGGGAGTCAATTACCCCACCGCGGCGCTGCAGGCCGGCGTGCAGGGAACGGTAGCGGTACAAGTGAAGCTGGACCCGGCGGGCGAAGTGAACGACGCCGAGGTGCTGAGCGGACCGGACGAATTGCGCAAGGCGGCGCTGGAATCGGTGCTGCAATGGCACTTCACGCGCGACGTGGCGGGCGCCACGCGGGTGATCCAGATCGCGTTTGAGACGCCGAAACCGGGAACGGCGCCAGCGGGATTGGTGGCGCCTGCCGGCGAGTACACCCTGTCTTCGCCGCTCACCGCGGGCATCATCCGGCCGGTGCCGGCAATGCCGACGGGACGCATCAAGAGCATCGTGGTGACAGGGCTTTCCGATCAGGCCACCACGGACATGCTGGCTGCCCTCCCGGTGCACGAAGGCGACGAATGGAACGCGGAGACCATCGCCAAGGCCAACCAGGCGCTCAAGGCATTCGACGAACACCTGACCATCCAGACATCGGGGATGGCGCGGAACTCCTCGGGCGCTACGGAAGTCTTCCTGCGCATCGCGCCGAGTGCGCAGACCGTCGTGCCGGCGCCCACAACCGCAGCGGTACCGGGACGCATCAAGGTCGGCGGCAATGTGCAAAGCATGATGATCGTGAACAAGGTTCCGCCGGTGTATCCGGCGTCGGCGAAGCAGTCCGGCGTTTCGGGAGTGGTGCACCTGGACGCCATCATCGCGAAGGACGGGACCATGCAGGAGTTGCACGTGCTGAGCGGGCCTGCCCTGCTGATTCAAGCGTCCCTGGACGCGGTGAAGCAGTGGGTGTACCGGCCGACCATGCTGAACGGCAACCCGGTGGAAGTGGAGACCACCATCGACATCAACTTCACGCTGAATCAGTAGGGGGCAGATTGTTACTCCGCGCTTTTCCAAAGAGCATCAAAGTGGATGCGGAGGTGCAAGCCTCGATGCTGATGGAAAAAGTGGCGCCGGCCTTTCCGCCAGAAATCGCCGGCATGGTGCGACTCTCCATCGTTGTCGGCAACGACGGGTCCGTGTTGGAGGTTGACCTACTCGCCGGGCCGGACAGCTTGATGGCGGCGGCCCTGGATGCCGTCAAGCAGTGGAAGTATCGTCCTACGCGGTTGAACGGCCGCCCGGTGGAAGTCCAAAGTACCGTCGAGTTACTCGTACCGTAAGACTTCCGCCGGCGCGATGCGCGTGGCGTTGCGCGCGGGGTACAAGGTCGCCAGAAAGCTGATCAGAATGGCCGCGGCGGCTATCCAGATACCGTGCACCCAGTGCGTCTCGAACGGCACGTAGGAGAACGCGTAGACCGATTGGTCGATACGGATCCACTTGTACTTCTCGGCGAAATAGCACAGCGTGTAGCCCGCCGTGAGCCCTATGGCGCTGCCCACCACGCCGATCAGCACGCCCTGTAGCATGAAGATGGTGCGGATCTGCTGCCGCCGCGCGCCCATCGACATCAGCACGGCGATGTCGCGATATTTTTCCATCACCATCATCATCAGCACGATCAGAATATTGAGCGCGGCCACAAGCTCGATCAGCCCGATGACGATGATGGTCACGATGCGCTCGCCGCGCATGGCGTCGAACAGGTGAAGGTTCTGCTCCTGCCAGGCGGTAGCGGTGAAGTGCGGGCCTAATAGCGTGCCCAGACTCCGCGCGATCTCGGGGGCGCGGTTGAGGTCGTCCACTTTCAGTTCGATGGCGTTGACTTCATCCTCCAGGCCCAGCATTTTCTGCACCGCGGCGATGGAGGCGAAGGCGTAGCCATCGTCGAACTCGTAGAAGCCGCTTTCGAACACTCCGGCCACAATGAAAGGACGGGCCGTCGGCAGGGGCCCGTAGAGCGGGTTCATATCGCCGCCCTCGGGAGACAGCACCTGAATGCGGTTGCGAACGCGGATGCCCGTGTCCTCCACCAGGCTTATGCCCAGGACGATGCCGGGCGGGTTGGCGGCGGGATCGCGCAGACGGTCGAGCGAGCCTTCTTTCAAGTGGCGCAGCGTCTCGCTGATCGCCAGCTCCGAAGCCACGTCGATGCCCTTCAGCACGCCCGGCTTGGAATTGACGGCGCCGACGATGAGCACCGGGCTATAGAGCGCCGGCGCCGCCGCCGTCACGTGCGGGGCGGCGCGCAGACGCGCCATCAGCGAGCGCCAACCCTCGATCCCTTCGCCGGGGACTCTGGGCACCACGTTGATGTGCGCCATGGCCCCCAGCAGGCTGCTCTGGAGCTGGTTGCGGAAGCCCGTGGTGACCGCCATGGCGATCACCAGCGCCATCACTCCCGCGGCCACGCCGAGCACCGAAATGACGGTAATCACCGAGACCACCGTGTGTTTGCGGCGGGCCCGCAGGTAGCGGCTGGCGATGAACAGCTCGAAGGTCTTCACAGTTTGTCGAGCTCGCGCATCAGACCGATCAGCTCGATCGGACCTTCGGGACGCAGCAAGGGGAACAGGATGACATCGCGGATGGAGCGCGAGTTGGTCAGGATCATGGTGAGGCGGTCGATGCCGATGCCTTCCCCGCCGGCCGGCGGCATGCCGTAAGCCAGCGCGCGCACGTAGTCTTCGTCCATCTGGTGCGCCTCCTCATCGCCGCGCTCGCGCATGGCGAGCTGCATTTCGAAGCGGCGGCGCTGCTCCTGCGGGTCGTTCAGCTCGGTGAAGGCGTTGCCCAGTTCCATGCCGGCGGCGAAAATCTCGAAGCGATCCACCAGCGTGGGATCGCCGGGCTTCTGCTTGGAAAGCGGCGAGGTCTCCACGGGGTAGTCGTATACGAAGGCCGGCTGGAACAGCTTGCGCTCGGCGTGAATCTCGAACAGTTCGGTGAGCGCTTCGCCGGGCGTGGCCTTGCCGGAGTGAGCGCGCAGCCAATCGGGATTGGCGACGTCCGCGAGCGTAGGTTTGCCCTCGCCTTCCCAGAAATGCACCACCGCTTCGCGCATGGTGTAACGCTCGAAGCGTCCGAAATCGAGCGTTTGGCCTTCGAACTCGACTGTGGTTGTGCCGTTGGCGTCACGCGCGGCTTGCGCTAGCAGTTCCGCGGTGAAGTCCATCAGGCCCTGGTAATCGGTATAGGCCTGGTAGAACTCCAGCATGGTGAACTCGGGGTTGTGATTCTTGGAGAGTCCCTCGTTGCGGAAGTTGCGATTGATTTCGAAGACGCGCTCCAGGCCGCCCACCACCAGGCGCTTGAGGTAAAGCTCGGGCGCGATGCGCAGGTAGAGATCGACATCGAGGGTGTTGTGGTGGGTCACGAAGGGGCGCGCCGCGGCGCCGCCATAAAGCGGCTGCATCATGGGGGTTTCCACCTCGATGAAGCCCTTGGCCTCTAGCTGCCGGCGCAGCGACGACACGATGCGCGCGCGGGTGACGAAGACCTTGCGCACCTCGGGGTTGGCGATGAGATCGAGGTAGCGCTGGCGGTAGCGGATCTCCACGTCTTCCAGGCCGTGCCACTTTTCGGGCATGGAAAGCAGCGTCTTGGAGAGGAATTCGAGCTTTTCCGCGTGGATGCTCAACTCGCCCGTGCGGGTGCGGAACAGGTAGCCCTCCACGCCGACGATGTCGCCGACATCGAGCATCTTAAAAAGCTGGAAATCGCGTTCGCCGACGGCGTCCTTCTTGACGTAAAACTGCAGGCGCTCGCCATTTTGCTGGAGATGCGCGAAGCCGGCCTTCCCCATGTGGCGGACGGCCATCAGGCGTCCGGCAACGCGGACGCGCACTTCGGGCGCCAGATCCTCGGCCGGCTTCGCGCCGTAAGCCGCCAGAATTTGCGGCACGGTGTGGGTGAACTCGTACCGGCTGCCGTAGGGGCGGTATCCGAGGGCCTCGATCTCGCGAATGCGGGCGAGGCGCTGCTTCAGTAAATCGTCTTCCAGCGACAATTTCAGTCTCCTGTGGGGGAAATCAGTTATTATAAGGCTTCGTTTGCGAAGATCCATTTCCATTATCATTCCTGCGTACAACGAAGAGAAACGGCTGCCGGCCACATTGCGCACCGTGAAGGCCTATCTGGAGGCCGCTTCGTGGGAGTTTTCCGAGATCGTCGTGGTAGACGACGGTTCGCGCGACGGCACCGTAGAGGTGGCGCGTAAGGCCGGGGTGCGCCTGCTCCGGAACCCTGGCAACCGCGGCAAAGGCTACTCCGTGCGCCACGGCATGCTGGACGCCCAGGGCGATTGGGTCCTCTTCAGCGACGCCGACCTGTCCACGCCCATCGAGGAACTCGATAAGCTGTGGACCGCGGTGGAGCGCGAGCGGGCGCAGGCGGCCATAGGGTCGCGCGACCTGGACCGGTCGCTGATCGGCGTGCGGCAACCTTTATTCCGCGAATTCGGCGGCCGCTTTTTCAACCTGGTGATCCGCCTGATTACCGGACTGCCGTTCCACGATACGCAGTGCGGGTTCAAGCTGTTCGAGGGCGCCGCGGCGCGCGAGATTTTCGGACGCCAGCGGGTGGAACGCTTCGGATTCGACGTGGAAGTGCTGTTTATCGCGCAGCGGTTGGGATATCGCACGCTGGAAGTGCCGGTGCGGTGGAACGACGTGGCAGGCACGAAAGTCAGCATGCTGGGCGCGGTGGCGGCGTTTCTGGATCCCCTGAAGGTCCGCTGGAACGGAATCACGGGGAAGTACGACAAGCCCGGGTCCGCTACTGACGCAGAGTGAAGTCCACGTCCACGGTAGTTCTCACTTCAACCGGCTCGCCATTCAGCAGTGTCGGTCTGTAGACCCACTGGCGGACGGCGTCGATGGCGGCTTGCGCGAGCGCTGGTTCCCCATCCAGGAGGCTCACCTCTTTCACGCGGCCGTCGCGGCCGATCACGGCGCTCAGGTGCACGATGCCCTGTATGCCGGTCTTCCTGGCTTCCGGTGGATAGACCGGCGGCACATGCCGCACCAGCACGTTGCCGCCAAGCGTGGATCCGACCTGAATCCCGCTCGCGGGTGGCGGCGGAGGGGGCGGCGCGGCATTCCCCATGCCGCCACCCCTTTGCCCGGCCTTCGCCTTTTTGGTCGCCATCGCCTGATCGACCCAGGTGTTGGCCACCACTACGTCCTGCCGGCACTCCTCGGCGGTATCCCGCAAATCGGCTCTCTCGCGGATCAGCAGGTTCATGTACGCCATCGCATCGTCATACTGGGGGTCGATCAGAAGCGCTTGCTGAAGGTCGTTCAAGCCGCCTTCGAGGACCGGCCAGAACCTGGTCCTTAGATCCTCTTTCACCGCACCGGCGGGCAACGGGCCGGGATCTTCCGGCCGCATCCCCAAGCTCTTCCGCGCGGCCGAATACGCCGGATACCATCGCGACCAGGCGATAAATCCCATGCTGTACCAGGCAGTCGCATTCCGAGGCTCGACGGCGACCACTTTCTCATACCAGGACTGCGCCTCGTCCCACTTCTTCTGATTCAGGTTCAGGGAAGCCAGGTAAGACATGGCCGTCGAGTTTCGCGGGTCCATATCCAGCACCTTCAGGAACTCCTGGTTGGCCGCGGCGGCGGCAGCGCGATTATCGGGGGAGTCGGCGCCGGGAATATATTGCTGCATCCATGCCGTTCCCAGGTACAAATGAGCGATCGCGTTTGAGGGATCGCTTTCGACGGCCTGCTGGAAGGCCGCTATCGCCTGCGGATAATGGTCGGATTTGAACTCCGCCACACCGCGATTGATCCACCCGCGCGCGTCCACCGGATCTTGAGCCATCAATGGGGCCGTCACCACCAGCAGCAGCACGGCAGTTACCAGGCGCATAGTTGCCTCCTTCTGCACTTAGACCGCATATTCCGCGAAAAGTTCCCGCCCGGCAGTAACTATCCGCCAGCGTGGATTTCTTCCACAAACAACAGTCCGTCATAAGATTTAGAGATCTCTTCCGGCTGTAAGCTGGCGTCCGGGTCGTCGATCACCCAGTAGGCGCCCAGGTCGTGGAACAGGTGCATGCCAGCCAGCCAGCGGGCGAGCGCGCCGCCAACCGGCAGCCTGGCCATGTTCAGGAAAAATTGCGGTATCCCCGCCGCGCTCAGGATCGCGTCGCCCGACCCTTCCGGCGACGGCGGCGCGGTGTAGACCCCCAGGCCGCGCGATTCGCCGCTCTCCACACCCACCGCGGACACTTGGCCGCGATCGAAGGCGAAGCCCACGGCATACATCCTGCCGCCGAATTTCTCGCGCAGCACGGGATCGCGGGCGTGCGCGTTGTCCGTCCACAGCACGATCTTCGCCTGGGGAAAGCGCGCCACCATGCTCGCCTCGGCTTCCGCAAGGTCGACTTTCAGGGGCGCGAATTCCATGTGCAGGCGCCCGGCCAAAGCGCTCACTTCCGGGTCGTTCGCCGCCACCAGGACGGTGAACCCTCTGTGCGCCGCCAGGTATTCCACCAGCCGCTGTTTCCACTGCGCGAACTCGCGCGTGCCGTGGGCCGCCTCTCCCAGCGCCACGATGCGCGCATCGCCCACGGCCGCGCCGAACGCTGCCAGGTCGCCCGTCCCATCCAGCGGCACGGCGCGCTGGCGCAATTCCGCCACCACCGGCCGCGCGGCATCCGGGCTGGTGGGCGGAAGTACCCAGTGGTACGACACCTCGATGGATTCCAGCCAGCGCCAACCGTTGGAGGCCCGAATCCAGGTGTCCCGATGGTTCGTCACCACGCTGCGCTGGCCGTCCTGCTGCGGGTCGCGGGCTTCGCGCCGCACCATGGCGACAGCCTCGTCGCCATCCAGCCGCACGGAGGACACTTCGGTTTTCGTGGTGAGCTTGGAACCCTTGGCGATCTCGCCCTGGATGGCCGGCAGCAACGGCTCGCGGACGGTCCCCACGCGCATTTGCGCGCCGGGCATGAGCAGCGCGCGGATTTCGTCCACGTCGCCGCGCACGAAGGCGGAGTCCATGCGCGCGTACTGTTCTTGGATGGCGTCGCGGGCAGCGTCCACCGCCGGTCCGGCGGTTTCCTCCGCCACCGGTCCGAACTCCACATCGCTCACCCAGGCGCGGCCCGCACCGGACAGCGTCAGGCCGATCCGTATGCTCTCGGCATCGGGCGCCACTTCGCCGCGGATCTCGTACTCGCGCCACTCTTCGGCGACGATCGGGCGGTCCGCCATGTTGTCCACGAAGCCCTGCTGAAAACCGGGCCGTGCCACATGCAGCAGCATTTGCGCATGGTCGCCCGCCGCCTTGCCCTCCAGCCGGACCCACGCCCGCAGGCGCACGGTGCGGCCGCGAAATGGCTGCGCGTCGAAGGTCTGCATCAGGGCGCCGAAACTTTGGGGCGGGGGATTGGCGGGCGCCGCGAGCAGCGCGCAGTCCAGATCGCCGCGGCATCCCTGGCGCTCCGTCGATGCCGTATAGCCCGCGCCTTGCGCCGCGTCCAACACGAACCAGCCGGGCGGAGCCTGGCCCACCACGCCATCCTGAAACTTCAGATTGGTCTGGCAGAGCGCCAGCGCGGGCAGCAGACAGGCGAACGAGAGCAGGCGGCTCATCGTTCGAATCGCAGGCAGGCGCGGCCCAGGTAGATTTCGTCGCCCGGCCGGAGTTTTTCGCCGCGGCGGTTGCCGGCGGGCACTTCGATGGCGCGGCCGTCGCGGAAAACGCGCGTGCCGAATTCGCTTTCGTCGTCGCAAATGCGGTACTCGCCGGCCTCCAGGCGGATGTGCGCGTGCCGCCGCGAGACGGTGGCGTTGGCCTCGTCGCCCTCTTCGAAGACCACGTCGTTGCGCCGCACCACGCGCTGCTCGGCGTCGGTCAGTTCGGCGATCCTGCCGATGTTGGTGCGCGCCTTTTCGAGCGCGTACTCGGTCTGGGTGGTCTTGCCCTTGACTACGGTCAGCCGTCCGGCGCCGCGCGGTTCCTCGGGCGCTGTTTTGGTCGGCTCCAGGGCGTATTCGATGGCGAACTTCTTTTCGCCCATCTCGGCGGTCTTCACTTCCACGTGGAAGCCGCGCGGCGCCTGGCAATCGACGCTTTCGAATGCCTCGCGGATATCGGACTCGAGCCTGCCGCCTTCGCCGAACGCCGTCTGGTAGAGCGCGCGGCGGTCGGCATCGGGCGACACCAGGGTTACCGTGACCCGTGAGTAGGGAAAGACGCGCTGGCCGCGCGCCACAGTCTGCACCTTGCCCTCGATGGCTTCCAAAATGGCGCGATGCACCAGCAGGACTTCATCCGAATCGGCCGGCCCGAGCATGCGGTCGGTCCATTTCCGAAAGCCGCGTTCGATGGTTTTCTCGATTCCCGAAAAGAGATTCATAGTTACCTTAGGAAAACCGGAATTAGCCACGAATGAACACGAATGAACACGAATGAGACCGAAGGCGAATTAGTTTTATTCGTGTTCATTCGTGTTCATTCGTGGCCAGTAAACTGTTCAATGCGCCAACCCCCCAGCTTCGCCGCCGCGATTTTGCGGGTTCCGGCGCCGCCGGTTTGGAATGCCGAAAAACGGAATTAGCCACGGATGAACACGGATGAACACGAATAAGACCGAAAACGAATTGGTTTTATCCGTGTTCATCGGTGTTCATCCGTGGCCAATAAACCGTTCATTGCGCCGAACCCAGCTTCGCCGCCGCGATTTTGCGGGCCCCCGCGCCGCCGGTTTGGAATGCCGAAAGCCGGAATTAGCCACGAATGAACACGGATGAACACGAAAAGGACCGCAGGCGAATTGGTTTTATTCGTGTTCATTCGTGTTCATACGTGGCTAATGTTGTTCTCTACTGCGCCAACCCCAGCTTCGCCGCCGCGTTGACGATTTCCGCCGCCGCCGGCGCTGCGTTGGTCCCGCCGTACACTCCATTTTCCACCAATACGGAGACGGCGATTTTGCGGGTTCCCGCGCCGTAGGGCGCAAACCCGATAAACCAGGCGTGCGACGGCGCGTCCGCCAGTTCCGCCGTGCCGGTTTTGCCGGCCATCGGCACGCTGGTTCCCGCGGCCTTGCGGCCGGTGCCTTGCGTCACCACTTCGCGCATGAATTTCGCCAATGTGGCCGCCACATCCGCCGCGAGCACCGTCTGCGGCGGGTCGTTGCGCGAGTTGGTTTCGTCGGTGATCCAGCGGCCTTGCGGCATGGCGCCGCCATTGGCCAACGTGGCCGCCACGCGCGCCATCTGGAATGGCGACGCCACCACCTGCCCCTGCCCATACGACGATTGCGGCAGCGACTTCTTCAACTGAGCGGCCGTATTGGGCGCGGCCGCCGCAATGCCCAGCAGGTTGGCCGTGGTCCATAACGGCTCGGCGCCCACGTCGTAGGTTCCCAACTGCGCGAAGAAAGCGTTGCACGAAACCACGATGCCTTTTTCCAGGTCCACCGTGCCGTGCGGCGCGGTGTCCTCGATATCGTCGCGGATGGGACGCTTGGAGCCTTTGATGTACTGGCCCACGCGGCCGTCGGGCAGCCGAATGCACTCGTAGGTTTTGTGAACCAGCGCAAGATCCTTGCGCAGCGCCGCCATGGCGGTGACCACTTTGAAGGTCGAACCCGGCGGGTACAGCCCGAAGCGCGCGCGGTCGAGGTAGTTTTCGGAAGTCTGCGGGGCTTCGCCGGATTCCGCCTCCACCGGCCACGGAATGCTCACCGCCGCCAGCAGGTCGCCGGTGGAAGGGTCCATCACCACCGCCGCGCCCTTATCCTTGGCCGCCGCCTTCAACTGATTTTGCAGAATTGCCGCCACCTGCACCTGCAGCCGCGCGTCGATCGACATGCGCACGTCGCGCTTGCGATCGAGCACCTTGCGGACCTCGGGATTTTGCGGATCGTAGAGATGGCGCAGCAGCGGCACCAGCTCGCGATAGTCGTAACGAATCACGCGCGCCATCTGGCCATTGGGCTCTTTCACGTCGACCAGCGTGGGCCGGTCGTCATAGCCGCGCAGGCGGCGCGCTTCGTCGCGCTCCACGAAGGCGGTGTTGCTGGCGCCCCATCGCAGGCGCGTGCGCAAGTCGCCGAGCAGATCGAACATCAGGCCGCCGAAGGGATAGTAGCGGCTGTCGCCGCGCGGGCAGGCGCGGTCGATGTCGATGCCGAGAGCCTGGTAATCGGCGCGGCGCCTGGCGAGTTCGTCCCAGTTGCTGGTGGCGAGCGGCAGCCCGTTGCGATCGTAGATGGCGCCCATGGGTATCTCGCGCATCACTTCCTGGAAACGCGGATTGTACTGATACCGCCGCGCGCCATCGGCCTGCAGCACCAGGGTTCCCTGTCCCATGGTCGCCGCGCTGTGCACCACTTGCACGTACCCCGCCTTGGCCAGCACGATGGCGCCGGCGACGGCGAAAATGGCGCCCACCGCCACCGTCACGCCGCGGAACGGCGTGGGGGCGTCGTCCTGCCGGCCGCGATGCGAGATCGCCTCCAGGATTCCCAGCACCGCGAAATTCGCCAGCATGGCCGTGCGGCCGTAGCTGAGGAACGGCGTCACCACGCCGGAGAGCGGCACCACTCCGAGCGACCCGCCGGCAATCAGCAGGAGTTCGAGCGCGGTGGCCGCCGCCAGCCCGGCCCCTAGAAAGAATTCGTAGTCGGTGCGCGCGCGCAGCGCCGCTCGCAGGGCGCGCCATATCAGCAGCGCGTAGAGAGCGAACGCCGCCGCCACGCCCGCGAAGCCCCACTCTTCGCCCAGCGCGGAGAGAATCAGGTCGGTGTGCGCCGCCGGCACCAATTGCGGGTCGCCGAGCCCCGTCCCCATGCCGGCCGCGCCGCCGCTGGCATACGCCCACAGCGAGTCGGCCAGTTGATCGCCGCCGTGAACGTGGTTGTCCCAGGGGGAAAGCCACATGGAGACGCGCTCGCCCACGTTGTGCGGAACTCCGATGGCGCAGCCCACCGCAAACCCCGCCACCACCAGCGCCAACCCGGCAACCGGCACCAGTGCACTGCCGCGCGCCATGCCGTACAGCGCCA
>Ga0182030_10013965_pt1 | contig 15919 bp, 19 predicted proteins | sample 812S3MmetaG_FD_121299 | JGI IMG/M metagenome (GOLD analysis project Ga0182030, IMG submission 121299) | Permafrost microbial communities from Stordalen Mire, Sweden - 812S3M metaG (Illumina Assembly) | ecosystem: Environmental > Terrestrial > Soil > Wetlands > Permafrost | place: Sweden...
ATCTTGAAAGTACATGTTGGTTAAGTGACATGGAGGGATTTGCAGAGATACTTACTACTTGAGGGATATATACATAGTGGGGCTATGTATTATGCTCAACATCAGACGGAGATCGTATGTCGTATGTCGTACTCATGAAGGAATGACATCAGAACCGCATCGGATGTCCACCACTGTACCTCTACCTGCCCCTCTGTCACTTTTAAGTGATGGACCTCTTTCCTCCAAGCGAACAACTCCTGGATATCCATTTCTAATGATAGACCATAATAATGACCATACACAGCAACAAATCCGCCGCCAAACTTCCAAATCAAGAACCACATCACACGTTCCATCCATATCTTCCAGCATTCAGATCCTACGACCCCCAAATTCCCCACCTGCCCATCCCGCTCTCGCCCCTGAAACCTGGGAAATAAGATTCTCACTTCTGCACCGCATTGCACATCCAAATACCCATCTGCAAGTATCCTGTACTTCTCCTGCAAGTTCCATATATCGGCGTAAATGGCGGCTTCAAGAGTGTGGAGAAAGGTCAGCTTACGCTACCGCAAGTCCTCGCAGGGTTCAATCCCTGTACGCGCATTGGCCGTCAATAGTGTGTCACCCTCCACGACGCCGCCGAGCTTTCTCCACCGCGCTTGCATTTGCCCATCGAGGCCTTATTTCTAGTGACGATAGATCTGATACTCTGCATACATTTTTGCGTCATGAAGAACACAAGCTCGTCATCGATCTTCTTTGAGCTCGGGGAGGGTTGCTATTTCAGGTTTAATTGAATTTGGGGGTTCTAGACTGTCACCGGCGAGAGTTGTACGAATGTGGGGAAGCTTGATATCTTGTTTGATTTCCTTGATCTTGTAGATTCTGAATAATGGAATCATGGGTCTCAAGTTTCGAGTCCGGAACCTGCAACCTGCGAAATGAAAATTTGAAATGCAATCCTTCAAAGTTCCTCCAATCAAATCATCCCATAAAACTCAACACCCTCCGTCTCCACAAATGCCGAAAAGCGCTCTGGCCCGCTGTCTCCGCCGCCCCGCTCACTGCAGATAATGTCAAGACCAAAATCTCAATGCCTGAACCATGCTCGTCGGAAACAAGAAAGAAGCATTAACAACGGCACCGGCATGCAAGTCATGGCTAAAGAACCGCCGAAAGCTCGGATGCGGCACGAGCCAGAGCTGTTGAATCCCGACGTGCTGGTTACACCGACTTTTCGTCTTCGAAGCCCCTGAAAATGTGGGGCCAAATATACCTAGTATAAGAATTGTTCAATGCATGTATATGTTCATTCTACGTTACCTGCGAGGTAGAGAATATTAGCTCGCATGCCGGATGTCACTGCTCCGCGACCCGTGTAGATGTATGTTATCACATCTTTCCAGGAATAGGGGTAAGGGACGGGGAGATCGATCCGGTCTCCTTTCCTGACGTGGCCTGACAACATTAATGCCGCAAGTACTGGTAGGTAATGAAGAGCATATTCGATGTCTAGGATATGTTAATGAAGTACCAAAATGCAAGACCGGACACTACTTACGGATCGGTATTGATACATTGTCGAGTGAGTTACTGCCCGATTGAGATTCGGTACTTCCCCTCCGTGCTATATCACTAACTTCTTGTCGTGTAGATGATCGACATGTTCTGCTCGAACGCCGAACATGAACCGGAGATGTTCCTCTCGTACGTTGAAGGATTGGTATGCCTGCCCTTAGCTCTTCGATATCGAACTGCTTTTGTATCAGAAGTGGTTTCCGTTCCTTTTCCTTAGGTAAAACCCTCGCTCGAACCATCACCAGTTTTGATTCTCCCAAGTTCTCCTCTTTTACTAAAGCTAAGCTCGGGCGACGAAGGCTCACTGCATTGATAAGGGCATCCGCCGTTGCAATGTTTCCTACGTATGCATACCCCCATTCTCGTAATCGATCATGGGTAAACTGAAATGGGGTTTGGCGAAAGATTTCAGATATGGTCTCTTGCCGTTCTCTCACTACCGAAGCCGTGAGAACATCGCTTTCCTTTATACCTGCCATAGGAATATCATCGCGGTCATCCGTTTTCACAGCGGTAGACGCGGTAAGCGCGGTATGCTTTTCCCCCTGGCTAAAGGGTGAGACCCTCAGATTTGCCACCTGGCTAGCCAGGTCGCTTGAGGGCGCTAGCACTGAGTGCCGTCTTGGGGACTGCTCCTGTGCTGCGAATAAGCTTCTACGCCTCCGAAGTGCATCGAGATCTTGTCCGATTGGTGGTGTGGTCTCAAGATAATAGGCACGTGCTGCAACCAGGCTTGGACTCGGGAGAGCTGTTGTCGATTGGATGGAAGCTCGTCGCTCGTATTCGGATGAGTGGCCAGTTAGGACTGACTTTGGGCCTGGCTGCGGTACTGATGGAGTTGTGATAGAAATAGGCGACATGTTTGGTAACTGGCCTCGTTCTGGAAGGTGATACTCTAGGGATACTCGTCGGGCGGCCCTGCGAAGTAAGAAGCTCCTGAGAAAGATTACCCAGTTGATTGTCCCGTCAGGTGATGACTTGTACACCTCTAGGGAATTTGACGACGGGGAGGCTCAAATAAAAGTCGTTGATTCTCAGGTTGAGGAGCTTTGAAGATAGCGAAAAAAATTCGTGAAACCTTGATCATGAATATAAGTCCTTTGACTACAAACATACATAGAAACTCGAAAGCACTCTTTCCAATGATATATAAAAAGTTGGACATCACATTCCAGAGACCGGGTAGCGTTATCAAAGATCCTCGATCTCCCGTAAAAGAAACGGAGAACCTCAGGATGTTTGAGCATAATCTCTTACTTATCCGATATTCTTGATTGACAAAGGAAAATGAGAATCACTATACAGCAACATGGTTCGGGATATCATCTGAGTCAAACTTCTGATTCAACATTGAAGCGCATTGAAACGCCGTCTATTTTCCCTTGCATATCTTCCAACATCGTACAAGGAAGAAACTCGTGGCCTCAAGCTGCAAACAACCTGTCTATGTAAACGATAACGCAAGACTAGGAGGGACGCATGAGTTCTGAAAGGCTAGCTAATCCTTGATTTTTCATTGCCCGAAGGTTAAGGCTTCGAGACATTTGAGCCAGTGGCGGGAAGAGGTGCAACATCATGCCACAGCATGGCCAGACGTAAAAGAAATGATACTCAGGGGGTTGAAATGATTTTGGTCAGATTTCAACTGGCTGAACGATGAATGCCTACTGAGGCTTCCCGATTCAATTTGTGGCGATGGATTTAGGATTCCGTAGGCGCTTCTTTTGAGGGCACAGCACGACGCCTCAGCAGCATCCCCGTCCATAATCGACTGGGAGGCGCATGGTGAGACACATAATGGGAGAGGCAATGTGTCCTAATGGTGTTGAAGAGGGAATGGAGGAAGGTTGCCGTCGGCGGAACTGAGCCGCTCGCTTCCATCCTCGTCGCGTCTTCGCGACTTCTGGCATCTTCAAAAATTCGATTGAGCGAGGGGACAGCCCCCAAAGCTAACCTTACCATGTCACGAGCAGCTGAAGCAGCAATGGCTGCAAGCTATAAAAGTCTCAAAGAGGATTTTGTATCTGGTTTGACAGGAGGAGAGATTGGGGAGATCAATTATGTCACAGCAGTTGCTCCAGTAAGCTCTTCCCTCCTGGAGGCAGACTTCTCTAACCCTCGGGAAGGTGGCAGTTATTCTTTGGTCGGCTTTACAATCACGACAGTCATTTTTCAAGCCTTATACTCCTCTCGCGTTCGCCGTCGATTTTCTGCTCAATGTCGGAGCTGTCCTACTCGCAACAACGCTCTACTCGAGCATGCCCCTCCTTCTCAATGCCCTCCTTCTTGCGCCAGTTGCTATCATATACGCCCTACCTCGACCTCATAGCCCAAAGAAAGCAAAGTTACCACCCTCCAAAGAATCGAAAGAGCAAACGAAGGAGGACGCTCCAAATCATCTACCCAAGAAGTCATTTTTGACAACCTACCGTGGAGCTATGTTGGTCGTAACATGTATCGCCATCCTCGCAGTCGATTTTCAAATATTCCCCCGGCGATTTGCAAAAGTTGAGAATTGGGGCACATCCCTGATGGACGTCGGAGTTGGGTCATTTGTTTTCTCTGCAGGCGTTGTGGCAGCACGACCAATTCTCAAGGAACAATTGGCAGGCAAGACGGCCCCGCTGAGTACACGTCTATATCGATCAATACGACACTCTTTACCCCTCTTAATACTGGGAGCCATACGATTATACAGTGTGAAAGGATTGGACTATGCAGAACATGTGACAGAATATGGCGTACACTGGAACTTCTTTTTCACCCTCGGCTTCCTCCCACCTTTTCTCGCACTCTTCCAATCTGCATTCCAATATATACCATCATTTGCTGGGCTAGCTCTTCTACTGGGTGCTTCCTATCAAATTGCTCTCGAGGCCACTGATTTAAAAGCATTCATTCTTACAGCTCCGCGAACGGATCTACTCTCTCAAAACCGAGAAGGCATTTTCAGTTTCTTTGGATACTTAGCTATTTTCCTCGCCGGTCAAGCAACAGGAATGAATGTCATTCCCCGCACCCTTACCGCAGGCACTGGAGTGCAACAACGAAAACGGCTATTACTCACCCTTGGAGGCTGGTCCGCCACCTGGATCGCCCTCTTCGCCCTCAGTACGTCCTATAAATACGGCCTCTCCCTCGCCGTCTCCCGCCGTCTCGCTAACTTGCCCTACTTTCTCTGGATCGCTGCTTTCAATACCTCACAAATTACATTCTTCTGCCTGATCGAAACTGTGTTCTTCCCCCAGACATACAAGAATACAGATACGAGGAAGGAAACCGAGGATGGGATATACAAACAGGCTACGAGTAGGGTGTTGGAGGCATATAATAGGAATGGATTGCCAATATTCTTGGTCGCTAATCTGCTCACTGGATTGGTCAATTTAACCGTGCCAACTCTGCATGTGAGCAGGGAGATAGCGATGGGGATTTTGTTGGGATACAGTGCTATGTTGACGGGGTTGGCGGTGGTACTCGATGTGTATGATATCTCTATCAAGCTGTAAAATATGTAGCATATCAAAAGCGTTCTTGAGTTTATCGGCAGGCAGCTATACCCCACCTAAGCTCCCAACCCGAGAGATCTAATATACATCCCACGGATCTCAACCCCCACATCCCATATACCAAAGTGTTGACAGATCTGGTACCGAATATCTGGTAGCCGGGAGCCATTCGCCATCTGTTTATATCCGGTCCCAAAGTTTTCCTCTCCGGATAAGAACGATTAAAGGAGACTTGGGTCATTTGGAATCTTACTGTCCTCCGCAATACCGTACCTGAATCCCATAATTAAAGGTGCAATCTCTGATAATATCCCAGCCCAACGCCACTCTCCACCAAATCTTGGTAAAATCTCTCCCAAATTTCGAACCCTCGTCTCATCTCGTTTCGCTGCAACTCTATACGATCTCGAGTCATTCCATTCGTTTGCAGGCGTGAATGTAATTCGCCAATTCGAGGTCCATCCCAGGCACGGGTAAGCTCTCGGCCCATCCCAAGCTATCTTTCACTACCTATCCCGCCCTAGAAATAGATTTGCAAACGGCGGATTCTAGCCTAGCTTCTTCAGCTTCCACAAAAAGCATGCTGCTACGGGAAATTTATGATATGCGCCGGGAGGGTGAGAAATGGAACTGCCATATGAAATTGGGGAGGCTGGGAATAATTAGATTGGGATTTGGGAGTAGTTATGAGATGAAGCAAACGCGCACGCGGAAGCAAGTGCGAGGTGTAGGTATGTAAGGAAGTATTTTGAATTTGAGTTTTCTTCATCTGATGGTTTGAGATTAAGATTCTTAGAACAAACCTAAATCGATGCCTTAAGGTTGAAAAGCTAGCTATCCTCGTGCAAACCTCGGTGCGCCTGTCCCCGCCCCAGGAACATCCTGCCTCGTTGCAGCTAAACAAAATCCCAGGAACCCAGAAATGATGAAATGATGAAATGATGAAATGAAGACAAAGTAAACAGCCGAAAATAGAAAGTTTAGGGAATCATGCATGGAGATCAGGAAGATGATCTTTTGGGGAGGGAGGGATGCTGGGGAGGTGGTGATTGGCGCTTTGGTGGTAATGAGCGCCTCATCTGCGGAGTTCATGCATTTGGGACAGGATGCTTCTTTGATATTGTGAAGATTGTGGAGTTTGAGAAGTCGAAGATGGGATCATTTTATTCTGGTATAAGTTGGATCTGGAGGTGAAGATCTGAAGTGCTTGGATTGAAGAGATCGTGGTGAACAGTGACTTTATGAAACCCAAACATGCACCCACCTCTTGTTTCAAGGTGTATCCTAGGGAGACGACGATGCCCACAGACATCAACGTCTCCTGGGATCATTGACGACATGCCACGTCAATGCGAAGAAACATTGTTTATGGCTTTATTGATTAGGCGCAGAGATTTTTATTGGATTTTTGGGTAGCAACTGAGTTCGTCGTCCCATGCTCCCAGAGATGCTTTTATGGAGGAGACGCGACTTGAGAAGAACGACGCGGTGGGAGCATGATTGTGGATATATTGGATATACGTAGATTTACATATATGCGGGGGAACTGGTATAAGAGAGTTGATTCCTGGGATTTCAAGAAGAGGGATTGGATCTTGAATGTGATATATCTGATTGTTTTATGGATTTCTTGACTCCAATATCAAAACTCACGCCAGCTCGCCCGACCTTATGTGAACGAGCGCCTTTGGTCCGCAGAAAGAATCGTCTGATATCCATCCTCCTGGCTGTTCTTGTCTTTTCAATCACAACAACATCCATATACACGAAGGTAATAATTAATTAAATAATGCCGAAATAATATTATTTCCTCGGATTTTTATGACTACTCGACTCAGTGTCTTCCTCTCCACCGCTTTCCCCTTTTCCTCAAACCTCGCTAAGTCGCGAAAAGGAAATTACAGCACCAAGCAAAAAGTCCAGACGCTCCTCACTGGCTCAGCAACCTTTAACAACGGACAAAAAGTCTCCTACGAAATAGATTTCCTCATCGAACCCGAGAAGACAGCATATCCGCCTTCATCGTTGCGATACCTACAAACCAACCACCTACGAATTTTACAATCATCAACAAAGATAGAAGGATAACAGTTTCCCCGTTATCCGCGTATTTTTTGTTAGAGCGAGCCGCGATCAACAATCTACCTGCGAGCCCGCCGCGCCTTTATCAATACGGCATCTATCTCAGACCGCTCATAATTCAACCAATCCACACAATGGTTGTTGGGGATTCTCATTGGTGACAGAGGCGACATACCACAAGCAACTGGACTGAATCTGCCACTTTGTTTCCACGCAGAATCAAGGTTCAGGTTCCAGTTCACAGTGATCAAAGACATCACTGTCCACCCGGCGCGCAAAGTTGGACCTCAGGAGATATGTCTTCAGCCGCATTACAATCAGCACCCCATCAACCAACGACCGTAGGATCGCATTCTCCCATAGCAGCAACATCATCGAGCCGTCCTTACACTGCAGGTTCGTCACAATCTCGAGATCCATATTATAATCAGACTCCGACGAACGCGTCTCCGTCGTCAACACGTCGGCCATCCAGGAGACCCAGCGGCAATGGCGCTTCTACAAATAATAATTCTCAACAACAATATTATTCTCCCTCCGGGAGTACGCCTACCTCTGCGGCAGCTCCTCGAAACATAACTTCGAACACCACATCTCCAATATTAGCTACGACTGCCACCCCATCAGGGTACCCAGTAATGGCTCCAGGAGATCACCGTGCTGGTGTTCCTCCTGTAGTGTCACCCAGAACCTCCTCTAATCGAAATGCTGCTCACGGAGCAGCTTCTACAGCAGATCGAAATGCGAGTTCAAGGAGGGCATATCCAGAGACAAACTCACCTCGGGGGATTGATGGTCAACAAGATCGAGTGGAGAGACAACGGAGTAACGGCAACACACAAGTCAATGGAGCTGGAGATGATGCTGTTGCCGCTGCCAATGCTGCTGCTCGAGCCAGACGGAGAGCTGCACAATCTCCAGAGGCGCTGCCACACCGGCCGAGCGGGAGTCGAGAACCCAGAACTAATGCTACCGCTGTGCAGACCAGAGAAGTCCGAGGCGGTACTGGTAATTCGTCACCTAGCGGATTATCAAGAGAAGCTAGCGAGGTCTTGAATCGGGTCATCATCAGCAAGCCGGAGGTAGACATAGATCGAGAACGAGAGCGCATGGCAGAAGCTATTCCGTCTTCGCCAACGAATCCATCACAATCAACACCAATTGGGGGTTTGAGTGTGGTGCCCAGTGAAGGCGTTGAGGACAGTGGCCGAGGAGGATCCCGAAGTCGGCATGATCATGCAGCCAGCTCAAGTAAACGGGAGAAGAGCACCAGGTTTGGAGAATACTACTTGGGCAACACATTAGGAGAGGGAGAATTTGGCAAGGTCAAGATGGGCTGGAAACAGGAGGGTGGTGTTCAAGTGAGTGACGTGGAACGATATATGGGATTCAACTGACATCTACCTAGGTCGCTATCAAGCTCATCCGCCGTGACAGCGTTGGCACCAACCCTACGAGACTTGCAAAGATCTACCGCGAAGTTGCTATCCTTCGAGAAATATCCCATCCGAATATTGTTCGATTGCACGAGGTAGTTGAGACGGAAAAGCAGATTGGTATAATTCTCGAGTATGCATCGGGAGGAGAACTCTTCGACTACATTCTCAACCACCGATATCTGAAGGATAATGCTGCTCGACGGCTGTTTGCTCAATTGGTGTCTGGTGTAGGCTATCTACATAAGAAGGGCATTGTTCACCGTGATTTGAAGCTCGAGAATTTACTTCTGGACCGCAATCGCAACATCATCGTCACCGACTTTGGCTTTGCAAATACCTTTAACCCAGATGACGAATTAGGAGACGAGATCGAATACAATCTGTCAAGTCGGGAATACGTGAAGCGGATGGAGCTTGACAAACCTCTAGCGAGCGGGATGCGAAGGGGTGACTTGATGCAGACAAGTTGCGGAAGTCCTTGTTACGCAGCTCCAGAACTGGTCGTTAGCGACTCCTTATATACAGGTCGGAAGGTCGACGTCTGGAGTTGTGGTGTAATATTGGTAAGTAGCATGGTGATGGGTAAATTTATTTGGCTGATCTCTTCTAGTACGCTATGTTAGCAGGCTATCTACCTTTCGACGACGACCCAGCCAATCCTGAAGGCGATAACATCAATCTGCTCTATAAATATATTGTTTCAACTCCTCTCACATTTCCCGAATACGTCACCCCACACGCTCGAGACCTCCTCCGCCGAATACTAGTTCCAGACCCCAGGAAACGAGCGGATCTCTTCGAAGTTGCAAGACATAGTTGGCTGAGCGAATACTCTCATGTCGTGGGCTTTATTACCAGCACGACGACTACGTCTGGGGAGATTGGCACAACTACAGTGTCTGATGACCAACAAGATGCACCTTTACTGGCGAGAAGCGCTTCTGTTAGAGAACCGTCGAAGGCGACGAAATCGCCAACGGCCGTGGGTGATCTCGCACGGAAACATGGGAACGTGGATCAAGAAGCAGTCGAACATCCCAAGCCCTCGAAGGACAACAAGCGGAGAACAGTTCAGGTCGAATACGTTGCGCCTAGATCGCAGACTCAGCGAGGCGAGCCTTCCGCACCACCGCAAGCAAGCTCAAAAACTCGTGCACGCTCTAGTAGTCAAGGACCGGTCGAAATCCAAGAACCTGCTGCAGCTGCGAGACGGGTCATTTCCAAGGAGAAACCTCTGCCACAAGACCCACCTGTTACAAGGGACCAATACTCGCAAGGGAGACGACCTTCAAGTTCACAGCGACAGCAGGGTATGCCTCCACCTGCAAGACCTGGGCGTGAACCACCGCGATCCGTGTCTGATGCTAACTACATTTCATCAGGAGGCGCTCCACCTGTTTCGATGGCCCGGCCAGCTACTGGAGGCTCAATGACTTCGACCGGAAGCAGAACTGGAGCACTTCCGAGTCGTGGATCGTATAGTCAACCAGCAGCACCTACTATGGCAAGCACGAACGCTCAAGGACGTATGTCTCAACCTAAACCCAAGAACTACAATATCTCTGCTCCGATGATGCAAGATGAGCCCGAGTATGGACAAGTCAGCGCAAATCAGGTTCCTCCCAAGTTCGCGAAGATTGCAGGAATGGAAGGACCTGCGCCAGAACAAAAGGGACACAAGAGATCGAACACAATTGGGGGAATCTTCAGCAGGACGAATTCGATATTTGGTGGGAAGAGGAATGCTGAGCACGAGAAACCGAAGAAGTCTTACCCACCTGTTAGCATGTCCGGAGCTGTTCCCCCTGGGGCTGATACACCCCGGCAATCGATGGATTCTCGGCGTTCGATATCATTCGGGTTTGGGAAGAAGCGCAGTGGTAGCATTACTGGCTCGCAGACTACGACTCTACAAGATAAGCCTCGGAGGTTCTCTCTGCTGCCTACTTCATTTTCACTGAAGGCGATTGGTATTGGGAAGGATTACGGAACCGCTGTCCTTGCGCCTCAGGATGACCAACCTGATAGCCGCGGTAATTACCTCGATCCTCCTAACCCCCAATATCAACAAACCCGAAACATCAGCGGTGGCTCTGGCGAGGCACCATACACATCCGATGGAACATACGACCGCAACCGCGACTCACCCCTCCAAGACCGACGCGGAACATCCACCGCTAGCCCACCTCAACACCAACGCTACGCCTCCCAACAGATCTCCGACCCCCGCTCAGGCGCTCCTCCACAATTCCTCCCGCCCCTCAACTTCCGCCAAGACCAATCCGCCCTAACCACCGAATCCGAATCCTCCCTCAACGAAGCCGTTAACCGAAGAGTTCAGTACCCACCCGGTTTCAACGAATATGAAGATCGTAGACAAACGGGCAGAGTAAACAGTAGTGGTCGTGGTGTCTTGACGAAGAATAATAGGAAGTTTACGGATGCGTATGAGCAGGATCAGGGGAATGGATGGGGCCCGGCACATACGGATCATGCAGGGAGTAGTGGAGCGGCGAGGAAGGTGATGGATTTCTTTAGGAGGAGGGGGAAGGACAGAGGGGGTGCTTGAGTAGTACCTACGAGTGAGAGAGTTGAATGGATAAAGAATTGATCAAGATGTTGAGATATCGATACTGTTTGATCGGTTGGAAAGGAATGAAAGAAAGCAAAGCAAGGGATGCAAAACTCTACTACTGGACTAGTCTAGAAGGGAAGGCTCAGCACACCTGAGATAAGATAACATAAGCACAACATCATTCAAGGCGTTGGGTTTCAAACCTAGGAGTTTTCCATGTTCGAGTGGAGGAGTCATTGAAGGTTTATTTTGTATGGATCGAAAGAAAGAACTACCTATGTTAGTTATGTTAGCATTTTAATAATTCGGAATCGTTTTTTCTTCGTTCGAACTTCTCGTTTTCTTTTGTCTGGCTGAGCGTTGTGTTGTGAGGGAGGATAACTGCAAATAAAGGCATGGAGAAGAGCAGGGAGGCATGTATGTGTATTTATTATATATAGTATAGTGCGAGTGTTGGACAGTGAAGGAAGGAAGGAAATCAGAACAGAGGATTGATCTCCACCCGCTCCATCATGTCTACAAACCCTTGAAAGTGTGCGAGGGAGCCCACGTGTGACGATGAGTACCAGTGTACTGTATCCCGTTTTCCTCATCCCCCCCTGACAACTGATACCTGTACCTATAAATCCACAATTACTCACCTCAACCCATATTCAACGTCCCTACTATATCTCAACCACCATAGGGTTTGGTGCTGGTGCTGGATTTCGTGTCTGGGCTGGTGGGGTTGGGGGAGTGTTGTTAGGTTTATTTGTATTGTCAAACGCTTCTCTTGTCAAACCTGAGGGAATTTTACACACACTAATTATGTGAATATTTGCTTTGAAACCTTCTCTAGAAAGTGTTTATCAATTTCAAGTATTGGATTTTGCGCTGGGTAGATTTTGGAGCATGGCCGAGCAGATGGGCGAGAAATCGGCATATGGCGGTGTGAGGCGAAGACAAGTATGTCTGGTTGTCTATTTCTGTATGAGGAGTCGCGATTCTGTCCGTGTCATTATGGTTCCCCCTGTCATTCATTTCGTTGTTTCAAGGCTCATTAAAGATTCGTAAGGGCCTTGAATATGAGACCGATGAGGCTGGGGAGTTTATCCCATATTTATATCCCCCGGATATGCATGAGATAGCTTGGTAAGTTGTTACAGATAGTCCGCCAGTCCGTGTGTCCTTGCTCTGATGATTAGGACAATACAAAGAGGTTGTGAAGTGGGAGAGATGAACTTTTATAGCAATTCTGGGGCTTGGTATAAGTAGTAGGGATTCAGTATGGGGTATTGCAGAGATGTCTTATTATACTTATTGGTGAGTACTCGATAAGGGACAAAGGAGGAGAGCTGTTAATTTTGTAGCGTTGTAGCGGGGTTTTCAAACTGTGACTCGGGGTGAATTTTCGAGGTACAGTACGCTTTTGCAACTTCTGCTGCGTTTCTGACGTAAAATAGGAGTATATAAGCAGCGAACCTCCCCTTTCTTTTCTATTTAGCAAAAAGAACTTTGCCAGGCAAGACTACAAAGAAGATGTCTTGATATGGCAAATTTCTTGGATCACACTATCTCTTACAACCCTCACAACTTTTCTGTTCAGGATAACTTGATTCATCATAATATAGGGTTTTTTGAGAAGTTAAAAACCTGGATAGCTGTCAATACGTCTATCATTGTTGTTGTATTTACTGCTATCATTTATCGGCGGCGAGTTTGGGGTCTCTTGCTTACATTTTCCATCTTTACTCTAAACTACCCTGTGTAATGGTCTTTTAGCCCGAGCAAAATACTGGGATGTCGTCTGCGAAACAGGATAAAAATTTCGACAATCGGACCACCCCATCGAGTGTGACTTGGCCAACAATCTTTTATCACGAAGGAGGAAGCTTGGAGAGGAGACTTGCTTTTATACTTGTTTGGACAGAGATTCCGCGGGAAACTTGAACAAATGATATGAGGTAGGTACGGAACAGTTCATTCAGAAGCAGTTGCTGAGGCGAGGTGAATTGAAAACGGATACTCGATTCATCTTTACTTCTGTTAACGTCCCGATGAGCTATAGCAGAAGTAAATTATACAAGCTGCAAATGTTTGCTCTGCTCCTCTGCAACACCAGTAAAACTCATAGTTGAAGAAATCACAGGTTTGGACGAAATCTATGAATTTTTGGGTCTGTATTATATCGCTTTGGATTGTATGTCTTTATGAATGAAGAGATGCGGTCCATTATCCCGATCATATAGTTAAATGATTTTGTGCTAATTTCTTCTCTGTCATTGTGTCATTTACAACTTTTGTTGTTAAGATTGAGCTATTGTCATCTTTTTAGTGCATGAGATAGTGAACTTCATTCCAAGGAAGAGAATTAATAGCAATATCTCTAGCCCAGTTAAATTAATGATCCAGGGTTGAAACTGGTAAAGTCGGCAGGGATTCAACAGAAGACTACTAGTTCCATCCCTATGCTTTACTCCACGTTATGGGTTCAACCCAATGCTTGTACTACGATTGATTAAGAAGTATTTATATATATTGAGTAAGACACAGAGAAAAGGCTAACTGCTGGATTACTTGTCAAGGTGATTCCGTGGGCCGACCATCAAAGTCAATAATGGCTGGTGACTGAGGTTAAGAGCAGTCATTTCAGGTGAATGGCTTCCTGTGGACAAGGTAGTAAGTAGCCTCTGTAAACTATTCAAAGATCTTCGCAATTCAACCCGATTCTCTGAGCTAGTAATTGGGCTCAAGAATGGAATCCGCATGGTGTGGCTGCAGCAGCGCTCTAGTGAGACTAAACGGGAGGTATTGTGTACACAGCCTCTCACTCTACGATCAGGGCGAGCATCTATGGGCCTGTATGTCCTAGTTTTTAAACATTTGAATATCAAAATCTATTTTCGTTACGAATACTACTGCCATCCAGTTATCAACTATGATTATCCTAAGAGTTTTAGAGTCAGGCTTATAGGGTTTAAATCGCCTCTGAACAAGAGAATAGTAGAGCTTTCTCTCCCTTGAAATAAAATATGAATGATGAGTGTAATAAATGCAGTTAGACTGCTTCATTATTGGAACACAATCTATCAACTTCGAAGCTATTTCATTCAGACTTGGGAATCGTGCCTGTATTGTTTGCAAGAAAGCCAGGCTGCTGAAATGATTTTACGCTGCTCAGAAGTCACCTTTGACATGGAAATTTTAATTGGTCAACGAATCCTGAGGGCGATTTGCATATTGCTAACGAGCTTGCTAGAGCTATTTCTGATACCGCATTGGATAGCAGGATAACCTTCAAACATCCCCCCGAACTGCGTTCATGGGGTTGGGAATCCGTGTTACGGCCAAGCTATGAGCTTCTAACGTAAGCCACTCCTTCGGTATCACTTTATATCGGAAACCAGCATGAAATAGTGCATGCAAATATCAGACCCCTGTGGTCGTGTAACCTTCGCGGAGTTGGTAAAAGCCTAATAGGGGTTCTAGAAGCGGGGTCGTGGCTGCCTAGAATTACCCACACTCGGACTTCCTGAAATTTCCCACTATCTCTATAAAGAATCATCAACACCTAGAAAAGATCTTTCCTGTGCACTTTCTAAAGTTTGTAATTCCTTGGAATTTCTAAAAAAAAAAAATTCCCTCAACCATGTCGTCGTCACGTCCCGGCGTCACAGTGAAGCCAGCCCCTCATGGAGCAAACATAATCCCCTACCGCCGCTTCGTCTCAACAGCCAAAGATCTTTTCAAAGCCTCGTGCTACAAAGAATCCCAGAAAATGCAAAATGAGTATCTGATTCAAAGCTCTTTTGACGATGCGAAAGTTGATGCCCAATATCTAGGAGCTAGCAATGGCTTTGTGGATGCTGCAATTATGGCGTACAATCAACATCATCATCTCATCCTTCGCCCAGAAGATATTTGGTTCAGTGTGCTTGTACAGCTGAATGTTTACATCAATGAGCATGCCGAGGAGTTGCGCAGTATGTTTGTTGCACATAAAGATAAAAAGAAGCTGGTACTTTATGTCAATAAAGAGATAGCAGGCACTGCACTGTTCGGCGTAGATTGGGCAAAGTTTGCATACCAGATGTAGGATATCGGTGCCTTTGCGTTTGTCTCATAATTTACTAATTCTGGAAGTGGCAAGAAAATTGAGGAAAACATCATCGACCCCTCTTTGAGGGAGTGGTTTATGCCAGCCTTCAGCACCACGACAAAGTCTGACCAGGCGACCGCAAGTATCATCATGATGAGTGCCATGCAAAAGTACTTTTCGTACAGATGTCGTATCGTTTGCGGTCTGCCTTCCGTGACCTTATTGGGTAGAAAGGAAGACTGGCAGAAAATGCTCAACCGTCTTGAGAGGCTCAAAAGTTTCGGTGAAGAACCAACGATGTGGTATGGATTGTTGGAGCCAGTCTTCACAAAGTTTGTGGAGACTTTTGATAATCCTGATTCGGAGGAGATCAAGGATTTCTGGCAGAAGATTGTGCATTATTCAAGCGGAGGGAGCGGTCCTAGCTATGTTTCTGGTAAGTATTCTCGCCAATACGGTGACAGCGTCTGATGAAATCTTTCTTGTAGGATGGATTACAGCATTTTGCTTCTGGGATGGGGAAGGAAAATGCCTTTACACACCCGGCCAAAACCCTTCTTCCGTAGACACGATGCGCAGCATGGGAGAGCCGGCGCCAGTCCTCGTATTGGACGTTGCTAGGTATCATCGAAGTAATTTCTTCCTCTCATCTAATCGGTGGCAAGTCGTTGCA
>Ga0182030_10013967_pt1 | contig 15919 bp, 18 predicted proteins | sample 812S3MmetaG_FD_121299 | JGI IMG/M metagenome (GOLD analysis project Ga0182030, IMG submission 121299) | Permafrost microbial communities from Stordalen Mire, Sweden - 812S3M metaG (Illumina Assembly) | ecosystem: Environmental > Terrestrial > Soil > Wetlands > Permafrost | place: Sweden...
CACATAGAAATGCACCCCCTGCGACTCATCGAAGAAACCTGACGCTATCGCCGGGGGAGGACACCTATGTCCAGTGAAATCAACAGCCAAACTCACCTAAAATGCTGTCTTAGACAAGAGTGGGAATTACGCGCCTTTTGTAACCGCCCGGATGACCATACCCAGCAGCGCCAGCACCAAAGCGCCCCAGAAGGCTGGACCGAATCCGCGCACATGGAAGCCGCGCACCAGGCTCGACGCCACCAGGATCATCAGGCCGTTGATGACCAGCAGGAAAAGGCCAAGGGTGAGGATGCTGATGGGGAAGGTGACAATTTTCAGAAAAAAACCGACCGTCGCGTTGAGCAGGCCGATGACCAGCGAGGCCACCAGCGCCGGTCCCAACCCGTCGACCTCGAAGCCGTGCACCAGATTGGAAACCACCAGCAGTGCAACCGCGCTCAAGAGCCATTGAACCAGAAGTCTGATCATTTTCTACGTTCTCCTCGCTGTTCAAATTCTCGCATCTTCTCGCTTCAAAAGGGGCTGGCAGCTCATAGGAATCATGAGAACCGCTCCGATGAGCGAGAAAACTCCCCGGAACCGCCGCAGTCACTCCGCCGGCATCTGTTCCAGTTCCTCGATGGGCTGCGGCCTGGCCTGGCTCTTGACCTGCGCGGTGGTCAGCAGAAAGACGGCCACCACGACGCCCGCCATGCCGGCAAACTCGGACGCCTGCGGGCGCTCATGGAGCAGCAGGACGCCCAGCAGCACCGCGACCACCGGGTTGACGTAGCAATAGGACGAGACCTTGGCCACCGGAACGTGCTCCAGCAGGTAGATGAAAGCGGTGTAGCCCACGAGCGAGCCGCCAGTGATGAGCCATGCCAGCGAGCCGATGGCGGCCGCGTTGACGTGAAACTGCGGCCATTGGCCCAGCGCCGAACCCAGCGCGAGGCAGCAGACGCCGGCCACGAGCATCTGCCAGGCGGCGGCGACAAAGCTGTTGACCGGCAGATGCGCCCGACGCGACAGGAGGCTGCCCGCGGTCCAGGAGAGCGCACCGGACAATAGGGCTGCCATGGCCCACGCCAGAGCGCGGTGGCTGCCCTGGCCGCCGTGGAGCGAGGACCACAGCAGCGCACTCAAACCGGCAAAGCCCAGCCCGATCCCCAACCAGCCGCGCGCCGGCAGCGGCTCGCCTCCCGGAAGGAGCATCTCAGCCAGCGCCACAAAGAGCGGAACCACCGCCAGCACCAGCGAAGCCAGCCCGCTGGGAACGGTCTTCTCCGCATAAACCAGGCCGACATTGCCCCCGCCCAGCAGCAAGAGTCCCATCAGGCTGAGCATCCACATGGCTTTTGGCGGCCACAGGAGGCGCAGTCCGCGCCAGCGGCACCAGCCCGCGAGCAATGCCCCGGCCACCAGAAACCGCGTTCCGGCCAGCAGCAGCGCCGGCATCTGAGCCGCGCCGATGCGGATGGCCGTGTACGTCGATCCCCAGAAAAAGTAGACGCAGGCAAAGGCCAGCACGATGGAGGCTGCGGTCGCCGCTTTCTTTGCCGGGGGATTTGTCTGAAGCGGGAAATTCGCCATGGGGTTGTCTCCATGCTAACCCGCCGACGCAGGGCGCGACATTGCCGCTATACAGCATCAACAGCAATGTTCTATCCTCGGGCCAGCGGGGTTTTCATGCACACGCGCTTTGCCAATCGACAGCTTGCACCGGCCAACAGGCGCTGGTCACGGTCGCGCGCGCGCATCATCTGTCCGCGGCAGCACCTGCGCGTGCTGCCCACCCGCACTCGACCTAGCCTCTTCGCCAGCGATTAGTCCCTGCCTGGCGAAGAGACTTCCCTGCCCTTCTCGCCCATCCCGATGGATCACACATTGGACGGGAAACACTGGACGACTCCACCTGCATGGAGTCCGCGGCCGCGCTGCATCCCGTGATTCATTGGACCCATTGCCGTCCGGCCGCACAACTGAATGCGTCGAGGAGACCAGAAGATGACCAAGCAGGAAATGCATGCTCAGTTCGGACCCAAGCTCGTCTGTCCGCTGCCCGGACCCAAAGCCCAGGCCGCCGTCGAAGCCGACGAGCGGCTGATTTCGCCCAGCTACACCCGCTCCTATCCATTGGTTGCCAAGCGCGGCCGCGGCATTCGCGTGGAAGACGCGGACGGCAACGAATTTCTCGACTTCGCGGCGGGCATCGCCGTGGTCTCCACCGGCCACTGCCACCCGGAAGTTGTCGCCGCCATTCAAAAACAGGCCGCCGAGCTGATTCACATCTCCAGCACCGATTTTTACGACGAACATATCACCGATCTGGCCGCCCGGCTCTCGGCCATCGCGCCCATGCCCGGCCCGCACAAGTTCTTCTACGGCAACTCCGGGGCCGAGGCCGTCGAGTGCGCCCTCAAGCTGGCCCGCTATCATACCGGCCGCCAGCAGGTGATCTCGTTCCTGGGCGCCTTCCACGGCCGCACCATGGGCGCGCTCTCGCTCACCGGCTCGAAGCCTCAGCAGAAGCGCCGCTTCTCGCCGCTGGTTCCCGGCGTGACGCATATCCGCTACCCCTACGCCTACCGCGGCTGCTCAGGCGGCGCGCAGGAAGAGGAAGCCTTCGCGCTGGGCTGCGCGCGCTACATCGAAGAGAAACTCTTCAAGACGATTCTCGCGCCCGAGGAGGTGGCCGCCATCTTCATCGAGCCGATTCAGGGCGAGGGCGGCTACGTGGTGGCCCCGGACAACTTTCTGCGCGAACTGAGAGAAATCTGCACCCGCCACGGGATTCTGCTGGTGGTCGACGAGGTGCAGTCGGGCGCCGGGCGCACCGGCAAGTGGTGGGCCATCGATCACTCGGGCGTCGAGCCGGACATCGTCTGCATGGCCAAGGGCATCGCCAGCGGAATGCCGCTGGGCGTGTGCATGAGCCGCGCGGAGATTATGGACTGGGTGCCAGGCTCGCACGCCTCCACCTTCGGCGGCAACCCGGTTTCGATTGCCGCGGCGCTGGCCACTTTGGATATTATCGAGCGCGAGGCGATGGGCAATGCGGCCCGCGTAGGCGACCTGATGCTGGAGCGGCTGCGCGGCTGGAAGCAAACCCATCCGCTGGTGGGCGACGTGCGCGGACGCGGCCTGATGATCGGCATCGAACTGGTCGAGGACAAGACCACGCGCAAGCCCGCCAACGCCGTGCGCAACCGCGTGGAGACGCTGGCCTTCGAGCGCGGGCTGATGGTCCTCGGCTGCGGCGAGACCTCGATCCGGCTCTGCCCGCCGCTGATCGTCAGCGAGCAGGAAGCTACGGTGGCACTCGACATTCTCGAAGAGGCGCTGACGCTGGCGGAGAAGGAATACGAGCAGGCCAGCGCATTGGCCGGGGCTACGGCCTGAGCCAACTGGCAGAAGACAGGCGGCAAAAAAAGGGCTGGCGCGCCGGGTTTTGAACCCCGTATCCGCCAGCCCTGCTCACTCTCCACACACAAGCTCCTGAATGGTTGTCTTCGGCTGCTAGTACTGTAGTTGTATTTGCTTCGGATTGCCCTGTTCCGGGCCTAAAGGCCCCGTTTTTCGGCAGCTTTCAGGGGGCTGAAGCCCCCTGCTCCCTCCGCAAAGACAATCTGCAACTGTAGTACTAATACTTTGACCGCATAATTTCGTCGTCTCCCAGGTCTCAAAAGCGAGACCTGGGGCACCCGAACCTTTGTGGTTCAATTACGAATTCGCCAAGTCAACGCACTAGTCTGCCAAGAACTTGTGGAAAATCGATTGAGAACCCGGATTGTGGCCCTCAGGGGCTAAAGCCTCTCTGATTTTGCAGCATTTATGTACGGGCTAAAGCCCGTACCCTTCACCCTTGTATGTTGCATTCAGAGGCCTGAGGATTAGTTCAAGTCTACGGGAGTATTTCAACAAGCTCCCCAAGCTTCTACTCGATGCGCATATTGGCAATCTCCGAGGTGCTGTGCGCGGCCCGTTCCAGGTTCTGCGCCATCTCCTGCGTGGCCAGGTGCTGCTCCTCGGCGGCTGAGGCCATCTGGTGCGACAGCCCCGACAACTCTTCGGTTTGCGTGGAGATCTGTGCGATTGCCCCCATGGCAGTGGTCACATCGGCTCCGATAGCGGTCACCTTGGCTTGAATCTCGGCCGTGGCTGAAGCCGTCTGCTCGGCCAGCTTTCTCACTTCGCTGGCAACTACTGCAAAGCCTTTGCCATGCACCCCCGCCCGGGCCGCCTCGATATTCGCATTCAACGCCAGAACGCTGGTTTGCGTGGCAATGGATGCGATCAGCTCCGCCACCTTGGCCACGCCGCTGCTGGAGGTCTGGAGGCTCTCGATGGCCGTCTTGCTCTCCGCGCTGGCAATGCGCGATTTCTCCGCCGCCTGGGAGACGTCCACGGCGTTTTTGGCAATCTCGGCAATGCTGGACTCGATCTCGTGCGTGGCCGTGGCCACCATCTGCAGATTGCCGTTCAGCTGCTCGATGTCTTTGCGCTGGGCCTCCTGAGCCACACGCAGCGCTTGGAGTTTTTCCTGGGTGCTGACACCCCAGACGACACACGCGCCGATATAATCGCCGTGGTCGCCGATCATGGGCTCGACATTCAGGTCGAGCTTGAGCGGCCCCAGCGGGATGGTCGCCTTGCGCGGAAGCTGATGCGCGCCACTGTGCTGTTTGGCGCCCAGAATCCTTTCAACATTCGGCGGGGATTTGTGAAAGATATGGATCGACTTGCCCACGATCTGGTCGACCGGCACGGGGAGATACTGTTGCAGGGTCTTCAGCGACTTGCGCGATTCCCGGTTAAGGTAGCGCAGAATCAGATCCCGGTCGCAGAACATCACGTTGACCGGCAGCGCGTCCAGCGCAGATTCAAAGCTGCGATCGACCGCCGCTTCGATAGCAGTCACGGAAGACGGCGCCGCATAGTTCTGAACGGGCGGCAGCGGCGCACTGCGTTGTGAAAACAAGCTTCCTAGCAAACCATGGGACATAACAGGCTGTACCTCCTCCTACACGCCTTCAGTCTCTCCGGTTTCATGGGGTTGCGGCGAAGCGAAGCCAAGAAATTCTACGAGTGAATGCCGAGGCTTCCCGGATGCGAACTCGCCGGTTCCACTTCGGAAAAGGCGGAGAGCGGCAATTGAAGCGGCCGGAATGCGCGGCGAATTCGGCCATCCTGGCCCGGCTGGCCGGAATCGCGATTTGCGCCTTTCTCTTATCCAGTTGAAAATGGTCTTCGATGGGACGGATGGAAGAGATGCGCATCGGTTGCGAGGAGCGCCTGCTGGCTGGCCTCGCGTGGGCGGCGCGGCGGCGAGGACGGAAGGAAGATCTGCCCGCTCACCTCGGCGCCGGTGTCGACGGCGAAACCGCGGCCCTCTTTCACCTGCGCCGCAAGGGCTATGTTGTAGTGGCGCGGCGCTGGTCATCGGGCGACCTGCCGGGCGATGTGGACCTGATCGCTTGGCAAGGACCGACGTTGTGTTTTGTCGAAGTGAAGACCCGCACCGCCCGCGACGCCGCCCCGGCCGAGATCGCCGTCGACTCGCACAAGCGCATCACCCTGCGCAGGCTGGCCCGCCGGTATGTGCGCCAGTTGCCTAGCGAAACCGCCCCAGCGGTCCGCTTCGACGTGCTCAGCGTCTACCTTGTGCCAGGGCAGGAAAAGGAGTTCGTGCATTTCGAGAATGCCTTCGGCTGGAGTGAGCGGGACGAAAACGAGTGGAGTTGAACAATAACATGACCATGTTAGTCACATTCGCGTTATAATCTGCCTATGCGTACCGCGAAGATCAGCGAATTGAAGGCCAAACTCAGCGCCCACATTCAGTTCGTCAAGAATGGCGAAGAGGTTCTGATCCTGGACCGGAACACGCCGGTTGCCAGGCTGGTCGCGCCCGGTGTGGTAGCGGAAGAAGACGCGCACAGGGGCCGTCTCATTGCCAAAGGCGTCATCACGCCGGCAAAGGATCCGCAAAATCGAGCGGGCTTCATTCCCGTCCCGGCCGGAGACCACCCCATCTCGCAAGAGGTCATGGACCAGATTTGGGAAGAGGAGCGGGCAGACCGTTGCTAGAATCCTTTGCATTCTGGGATTCCAGCGTTCTGGTCCCGCTTTGCGTCATTCAGGAGGCAACACCGCAGGCATTTCGTTTGCGAAGTACATATCGAATGGTGGTATGGTGGGCAACGCGAGTCGAGATTGCCAGCGCCTTGGCTCGTATGTTGCGCAGGCAGGAAATAACATCCAGTGACCATCGTCATGCGCTACAGCAGCTTCTGGGATTGACGAATCTATGGGACACGGTTACTCCCTCATCGAAAATCGCACAGAATGCCTGCGCACTTGTTGAGCTTTATCCGCTGCGTGCCGCGGATGCTCTGCAATTGGCCTCGGCGCTGGAGTGGTGTGAAGGCAAGCCCAAAGGCAGAGTCTTCTTGAGCTTCAACCAGAGGCTGCGCGAAGCCGCGGAAATGGCCGGATTCACGCTGCAATAACTCCGCACCTACTCCTGTGCGTCCTCGAACTCCTCGCGCCAGGCCATCTGAATCGCTTCCAGGCGAGGCTCGCTGGATTTCGCCGGATCATCGGCGAAGCCCGCCAATTCCGTCACAGAACGGCGCAGGTCGGTGAAGCGCACCGTCAGGGGGTCCAGACCGGGAAACTTCTCGGCCAGCTGAATGCCGATCTCTTCGGCGTCGGTCCACAGAATCTCGCGCGGCATTTTTTCTCCTGGTCAGCATAGCCCATTGACCGATGTTTCCCAGGTCTGAAAATCCAGACCTGGGGCACCCCTATCCTGTTTTGTCGCCTACTTTTCTTCGGCCAGGGACAGCGGCTTACCCTCGGTGACGTAGTTGCGGTTCCAGGCGGGAATCTCGACGACATAATCGCCGGGGCGGGTGATGACGGCCTGACAGCCGAGGCGCGAGTTCAACTGCTGATCGGCGGCCATGTCGATCCGGTCCAGCTCATCGTCGCCGGCCTCGATGATGCCCGCCGCGCCCTCCTTGATCCACAGGTGGCATGTGGTGCAGGCGCAGACGCCTCCGCAGGCGTGGTCGAGGAAGATGTCGAAATTCTCCGCCACATCCAGAAACGACATCGGCTGACCGTGGCGTCCGTACGGCAGGGCGCCGAATTCGAACTCCACCGTCCGGCCCTCGGGTAAAAACGTGACGCGCACCAGCTTATCGGGGGGGATCATCTTTTCGGTTGATTCGCTCATGGAATTCGTCCTCCCGTGCTGGCTAGCTAGATGCGTTTTTCTTGTTTTTGTAGAGTACAGCGTGGACCGGGAGGTCCGCGCGACAGCTGGCCAGGAGGCCGGCGCTACCTGTGATTGCAGCGACCGGCAACCTTGAGCTAAGCAGGATATCCACACTATACCAACAGGCAAAATGTTCTAACTTCATTTGAACTCCGCCGGAGCCATGGCGTGGGGCGCGGTGACGGGCTCGGCCAGCTCCTCACCGGCGGCATTCATGGTTTTGCCGCGCAGGGCGCTTGAAACGGCGGCGTCCATCATCAGCTCGGCAAAACGGCGCGTGGCGTGGTCGAGAATCAGCGTTGCCTCCCGGATGGCGGCCGAGTCCTCGGTCTTCCTGGCCTTGATCAGGTAGTCGCGCGAGAGAGTGATGGCGGTCTGCTCGTTCGTGCTCAGCTGCGTCCAAGCCGGGCTCTCGGGCGCGCGCTCGACCGCGGCCAGAATCGCCTCCGCCTCGTTGCGGGCATCGATCAGCAGCCGCTTGGCGAAGTCCTCTTCGGCGTGGTCAAAGGAATCGAGAATCATGCTCTCGACCTGCTCATCGGTGAGGCCGTAGGTCGGCTTCACTTCGATCTGCGCCGCCTTGCCGCTGCGCTGCTCGCGCGCGGAAACGTGCAGGATGCCGTCGGCATCGATGAGAAACTTGACCTCGATGCGCGGCAGCCCGGCGCTCATGGGCGGAATGCCTTTCAGGTCAAACCGTGCCAAGGATCGGCAATCTGCGGCCAGTTCCCTCTCGCCCTGCACCACGTGAATGGCCACGTTGGTCTGGCCCTCGACTCCGGTGGTGAAGTGCTCGGTGGCCGAGGCTGGAATGGTCGAGTTGCGCTGGATAATGCGCGCTACCGCCCCGCCCAGCGACTCGATGCCCAGCGAGAGAGGGGTGACGTCGAGCAGCAGCATTTCCTCGGTCGATTTGGAGGCGCCGGCCAGAATGTCTGCCTGCACCGCCGCACCCAGCGCCACCACTTCATCGGGATTCAGTTCGGTGTGCGGACGCTTGCCGCGCTGGCGGAGATGGAAAAGCTCATCGACCAGTTGCCGCACAACGGGAATGCGCGTGCAGCCGCCCACCAGCACCACTTCGTCAATCTGCTCCGGCGTGAGGCCCGCGTCGGCCAGCGCCTGCTTGCAAGGCCCAGCCGTGCGCGCGAGCACCGGCTCGATGAGCAGCTCGAAGACCGCGCGGGGAATCTCCCTCTGGTATCGATCGCCATTGGGCAGCTCGATGTCGAACTGCGCCATCGGTTCGGAGGAGAGCTTGATCTTGGCTTCGATGGCCGCTCGGCGCACGGCCTGCACCGCGCCTGGATGCAGCCGCAGGTCTACGCCGTGCTCGGCGTGGATCTCATTGAGAGCGATGGCCAGGAGCAGGTTGTCGATGTCATCGCCGCCCAGGTGTGTGTCGCCGTTGGTGGACTGAACCTCGAAGATGCCGTCGCGCAGCTTGAGAATGGAGATGTCGAAGGTACCGCCGCCCAGATCGTAGACCGCAATGGTTCCCTCTTTGGCGCGGTCCAGGCCGTAAGCCAGCGCGGCCGCGGTCGGCTCGTTGACCAAGCGAAGCACTTCGAGGCCCGCCATGCGCCCGGCGTCTTTCGTGGCCTGGCGTTGCGCGTCGTTGAAGTAGGCCGGCACGGTGATGACCGCCTGGGTGACCGGCGCCGAGAAGAACCGCTCGGCATTGCGCTTGAGCTGGCGCAGGATGTAGGCCGAAATCTCCGGCGGCGTGAAGCGAAGCTCCCCCAACTGAATGCGCGGGACTTCATTGGGATCGGGTGGACCCGTTTCCACGTCCGTGGCCAGGTGAAACGGAAACAGCTTCAGCTCTTCCTGAATCTCATCCAGCCCACGGCCCATCAGCCGTTTGACGGAGTAGATGACCCGCTCCGGAGTCTGAATGAGCGCCTTGCGAGCGCTGTTTCCCACCGTGACGGTCGGCCGGTAACCTCCTGCGGGTGCCGAAGCCAGAATCGGAACCGGTATCGGGACCGGAATCGGATCCAGCGCCACCACCGACGGCACCAGATTCGAGCCGTCCACGCCGGGGATGACCACCGGCTTGCCGTTCTCCATATACGCGACCAGGGAGTTGGTGGTCCCCAGATCGATTCCTACGATGCGTCCTTCCGCCATCTTTTTCTTTCAATCTCCAAGGGTCTCGTTCACTTCGCGGACCAGATTACTCAGGTAGCGCCGCCGGTCCAGCAGCGCAGCCATACGCTTTTGCGCGGCCTGACGCTCGACTTCGCCGCCCTTGTCCCACACCTGCCACTCGGCGCGCAAATCCTTGTCCACCGCGCCGAGAAGGCCTTCAAATTTTTCCTTGGCTTCGGTCAAACTTGCCTGTAACTCGGAACTCGCGCCACCCAGCTTGCGATTCTGGCGCATCTCTTCGATCTGCATGTTCAGATCGAAGACCTCTTCGAGAAGATCGTCGGGCGCGCGCGGGCTTTTGCGCTCTTCGCTCTCGCGGTCAGCGCTTTTCTCCGCGCCTTCGAGCTTGAGCAGATACTCGGTGCGGCGCAAGGGGTCTTTCAGGGTGCGATAGGCGTCGTTGAGCAGCGCCGTATCGGCCAGGCTCCACTGCTTCTCATTTTCCAGGGAGCGGGCAAAGTGGTCTGGATGGAGCCGGCGGCTGAGACGGTGGTACTCGCGCTCCAGCGCGGGCAGGTCCAGATTCAGACGCGGTTGCAAGCCGAAGACAGAATAATAATCGCCGCCCGGAGGAGGCTGAATCTTGCTGCAATGCGGGCAGAAAAGCGTGTCGTCGTTATGACCGATGGCGCAGGACCAGCAGGCGACGGGAACCGCGGAGTCAAGAACCTTGAGCATCGTTGCACTCTTCGAAAAAAACTTCCCTTGGACTGGCGTTCAATCGTCTATGAGCCGCTACTCCCAGGTCTCTGACCGCGTGGATTCGTAGTTTCCCAGGTCTCAAAAGCGAGACCTGGGGCAACCCAACTGGTACAAGATCAAGCGGTCAAAGAGCTACGCCGAGAAGGACGAACCGCAGCCGCAGGAATGGGTGGCGTTCGGATTGAGGAAGTTGAATCCCTGCCGCATCAGCGTTTCCTCGTAGTCCAGCGTCATGCCGCTGAGGTACAGAAACGACTTGGGATCGACGAAGACGCGCACGCCGTCGAACTCGAAGACGCGGTCGCGCTCGCGGGGACTGGTGTCGAATTTGATGGAGTAGGAAAGCCCCGAGCAGCCGCCGCCCATCACGCCCAGCCGCAGGCCGCCCTCCGTGGGCGAGATGCCTTCCTTGGCCATGACCGCGCGGACGCGCTGGATGGCCTTCGCGGTCAAATGCAAGCCACCACCTGCTGTGGGGCCAACTCCGCCTGCCACCTGCGGTGGGACCAACTGCGGCTCGGCCGCGATTGCCTCCTGCGCGGGCTGTTCTCCGATTGTCACCATGTTCGCCATACTTCCCTTTCCGATCGGGGGCAGAAGGTCTGCCGAAGCGATCGAGCCGCTTTCTGATTTACTGCGCCGCCGCCGCTGCTTCGGGCTCGGGCGTCTCCGCCGCGCCGTTCTTTTTCTTCCAGTCGCCGATGGCCGCGCGAATCGCATCCTCGGCCAGCACCGAGCAGTGAATCTTGACCGGCGGCAGCGACAATTCCTTCACGATGTCGGTGTTCTTGATGGCCAATGCATCGGCGACGGTCCGGCCTTTGATCCATTCGGTTGCCAGCGAGGAGCTGGCAATCGCCGAGCCGCAGCCGAAGGTCTTGAATTTGGCCTCTTCAATCACCTGCGTCTCAGGATTCACGCGAATCTGCAGCCGCATCACGTCGCCGCACTCCGGGGCGCCCACCAGACCGGTGCCAACCTCGGTCGAACTCTTGTCGAGTTGGCCCACGTTGCGCGGGTTGTTGTAGTGGTCGATCACCTTGTCGCTGTATGCCATCCGTTTCGCTCCTTGCGCGGGGGAAGCCGCATTCCACTTGTTTGATTCAGCAATCGGCCCGCCGAATCGGAAATTCAATTACTCGCGTGGGTATTCCCTCAGGGGCTAAAGCCCGCGCTTTTTTTCTGCCACTTGCGGCACGGCTAAAGCCGTGCCCTTTCAAAACATCGTCAAACTTACCTCTTAAAAACTTCAGCAATCACAAAGGTGGGCCACCATGCTAGTCGCAGCGCCGAAGGCAATTGGCCCCACCGCAGGTGGCTAATGCGCGGCCCACTGAATCTTGGTCAGGTCGATGCCGTCCTGCACCATTTCGTAGAGCGGCGACAGTTGGCGCAGCTTCTTCACCACGTCGATGACCTTGGCGGCCACATAATCCACCTCTGCCTCGGTGTTGAAGCGGCCCAGGCCAAATCGGATGCTGCTGTGCGCCACATCGTCGCCCAGTCCCAGCGCCTTCAGCACATAGGAGGGTTCAAGCGAGGCCGAAGTGCAAGCCGAACCGCTGGAGACCGCCACGTCGTTGATGCCCATCAGCAGCGACTCGCCCTCGACGTAAACAAAGCTCATGTTCAGATTGCCCGGCAGATGGTGCTCCATGGAACCGTTCACGTGAACGTAATCGAGTTCCGCTTCCAGCTTGTCCCTGAGCCGGTCGCGCAAACCGCGCAGACGCGGCGCCTCGGAATCCATCTCCGCCAGCGCGATCTCGCTGGCCTTGCCCAGGCCCACGATGCCGGGCACGTTCAGCGTGCCGGATCTCATGCCGCGCTCGTGGCCTCCACCGTCGATCTGCGCGGCAATCTGCACGCGCGGGTTCTTGCGGCGGACGTAAAGCGCGCCCACGCCCTTGGGGCCGTAAATCTTGTGCCCGGAGAGCGAGAGCACATCGATGCTATCCGCAATCACGTCGATGGGAACCTTGCCTACCGCCTGCACCGCGTCGGTGTGGAAGAGGACGCCCTTTTCATGGCACAGCCTGCCGATTTCTCGAATGGGCTGCAAGACGCCGATCTCACTGTTGGCCGCCATGATCGTGACCAGGATGGTCTCGTCGCCAATGGCTCGCTTCAGGTCTTCAAGATCGATCAGCCCATCGGCCTTCACGGGAAGATAGGTGACGCGGTAGCCGTGCTTTTCGAGGCGCTTGCAGGTGTCCAGCACCGCCTTGTGCTCGGTCACCTGGGTGATGATGTGGTTGCCGCGCTCGCGGTACATTTCGGCCACGCCCTTGATGGCCAGGTTGTCGCTCTCGGTGGCGCCCGAGGTGAAGATGATCTCCTTGGCGCTAGAGCCGATCAGCCGCGCAACCTGCTGGCGCGCCTCCTCGACGGCCTTCTCGGCCTCCCATCCAAAGGAGTGATTGCGGCTGGCCGCATTGCCGAACTTGGTGGTGAAGTAGGGCATCATCGCCTCCAGCACCCGCGGGTCCAGAGGGGTGGTGGCGTGGTTGTCCATATAAATCGGAAGAGTGACGCCGCCCGGTGCTTCTATATCGCTGATCACTGTGGTCATTTCGGTCTCCATGCTCATCGCTGCTTCTTGGGCTCTCTACCGGATCTGGAGGGGGAAAACCTTGGTTCCCGCGCCCAGGGTAACAACGTCTTCGCGGCCGGAGTCCGGTCCGTGCGCCGTCGCATCGTGGGGATGTTCATGATCCGCCAGATCCTCGATGCTGATACTCTTCAGAACGCTGGCGATGGTCTCGTTCACCCGCGCGAGCGGCTCCTTGATGGTGCAATTTGCCGTCAGTCCGCAGCCTTTTTTGCCCTTGGCGCAGGAGGTGATGAAAAATGGCCCGTCGATGGCCAGAATCACCTCGAAGGCCGAAATCTGGCGCGCATCCCTGGCCAGCGCATAACCGCCGTTCATCCCGGCGTGCGAGCGAAGAAGACCGGATCGGGTCAACTGCTGCAGAATCTTCGCCAGCAGCTGCACCGGAATCCCGTAGGCATCGGCAACTTCTTTCGTGCTCAGCGCGGCAACTGCGGGGCGCTCTGCCAGGTACTTGAGCGCCATCAACCCGTAATCCGCCTTTTTGGTCAGCTTGAGCATGGAATATCCGACTCCTTGAGTCCTGATTAAGTTTACGACCATTTCTATCGGGATTCAAGTCTTGCCCTGAAATTTCAGGGTTTACCCCGCAATCGCTCTGGCTGGAGCCGCGCCCGGTTCAGGGGTGAAAAGAATCCGCAGATAATGATTCCAAATTGAGCCAAATGCCGGTACAATTTGGCCGAAGAGGACTTTGTTCCACCGATACCACGACCGATGGCAACCGTCTGCAAGCACCCCAGGGTACGCATCGTTTCCCGGCACGAAGACAGTGAATTTGTCGAGTGCCTGGATTGTGGCGAGGTCTTTGACTCCGAAGAGTTCCGCGACATGGAGATTGAAGAAACCGCCGAGCCAGAAACCAGCTTGGAAGATTCCTGAAGCACGGCGCATGCCCTTGGCTCACGGGTACAGCGAAACCGGGGAAGGAAGGTTTTCTCCCGTCTACCTCCCGTCCGCGCCTCATTGGGCTCTAGGCTCAATGAGGCGCGGCGCAGGATGTGGAGTGCCCTGTGAACCATGGTGCGTCGGTCGGCCTCGGCGCAGCGCTCTCATTCCTGCGCATCCGTCATGCTCCAACATCATGCTCCGGCATGGAGACGAGCGCCCGGGTGGGAATCCTGCCGCGTACGCGCCTCAGGGCAGTTGCACGGGGCATCAGTCTTTGGCTGCGATGCCATTGCTGGCTGGCGCGCCGGCCCGCCGGGCCGCAGTCCAGGCGTAATGCAGTCCCGAGACGACGGTCATCAGCACCGTTGCGTGGAGTGCCCAGGTCTCGAAGACCACCACCCAGTGGACCGGGGTCAGCCGATGCAACAGCACGACAGCCACCGTGGTCACCTGAGCCAGGGTGCTGGCCTTGCCGAAGATGCTGGGGTTGAACTCTCGCTTGCCCACCGCCGCATACTGAATGGCCGCCACCACCAGGATGCCCACGTCCCTCCCGAAGACCAGCACGGTCACCTGCTCTGGAATCAGTCCCTTGAATGTGAGCAGCAGGAAGAGCGTGCTGAGCAGCAGTTTGTCGGCCACCGGGTCAAGGTAGTGGCCCAGGACGGTGCGCTGCTTCAACAGGCGCGCGAGGGTGCCGTCCAGCGCATCGGTCAGCCCGGCAGCCAGGAACAACCCGAAGCTGAGCGCAAACCGGTTCTCCAGAATCGCGCTGACCAGAAACGGCGCCAGGCAAATGCGCAGCAGCGTGAGCAGATTGGGAGTGGTCCGAAATCGGTTCGATCGTTCTTTTGCGGCGTCGGCCATGGCTAGTTCAAGAATGCAACAAAATTGCCCCCCCCCGGCCCTCCCGGCACACGCCTGGCGGCCGAATGACTCCGCTGAGTTCCCTGCCGATCGCCGCGCCCAGAGCAAAACTCTGTCCCAGCAGTCTCATCAAGGCGCCGCATCGCTGGTTGCGCCAACCGGCCAAAAAAAGATGGTACATCATGGGGTGGTGATCCGCCCATCTATCCACCTGGCCCCGATCCTGATAGACTACCTTAAGTTGGTTTGCAGGCGCGTAGCTCAGTTGGTTAGAGCGCTTCCTTGACACGGAAGAGGTCGCTGGTTCGAGTCCAGTCGTGCCTACCATATTTATCAATGACTTACAGGTACATTTTAGATTTTCCCCACTCCAGAATGGGTCCGCTAAGGTCCAAGTGAGTGAATACCCGTTTTACCCCGCCTTTGCTAGAGGCGGAGTGGCTTTAGGCAGCATCATCTGGACTACCTTGGTTTGGGCAGTCCGCTTGTCCTCAGAGAGTGCCTGAGCGTACATCTCCATCGTGATTCTCGCGTTTGCATGACGGAGCGAGTCTTGCACAACCTTCACATCTGCCCCACTGGACTTGAGCAGCGTTGCGTAGGTGTGCCGGAAGCTGTGCCAGCCAATTCGCTTTGTGATGCCGAGCCTTGTAGCGGCTGGGCGCACATGGCGATTCAGAGCCATATCGGGCCAGTACGGTTTCTTGCCGCCCGATGCTGGACTGGCAAACACCCAATCTCCCGGTTGGTTGAACGGGGAGGCTGCTTGGAGTTTTGCCAGAGCAACCGCCAAGTCTGGGTCCAGTGCTACCGGCTTACCGGACGCCACTGTCTTCAACTTGCCGACGTTTTGATTGACCACTGAACGACACTGACGAATCTTCTTAGCCTCAAAGTCAATGTCTTCCCATTTGAGACCGATGAACTCGCCACGCCGTAACCCCGTTGCAGCCGCCAAGAATACCATCGTGCGGTAGGGTTCCGGCAATTCATCCAGAAGGCCGGTCAGTTCCCCAACATCGAGAATGTCCGGCTCCTTCTCCCGTTGTGCGCTTTGTCTCACCTTGGTAATGGGGTTTGCATCGTGCCATTCATACCGCTGGGCATGGCTATACAAGGCATGGTAGACGTTGCGCACCTTCGCCTTGGACGCATTGGCTAGGTTCAAGCTACCTATCCAATCCTCCACAGCTACCGTCCGCACATCCCCCAGTCTGTAGTTCTCCCAGCGCGGGAGAATGTGCAGTTCGATCATTGCCCGGTAGCACTCACGAGTGGAGAAGGCTTTGGTGGGTTGTTGCTCGTCTCACTCTTGTCCAAGACAGCATTTTAGGTGAGTTTGGCTGTTGATTTCACTGGACATAGGTGTCCTCCCCCGGCGATAGCGTCAGGTTTCTTCGATGAGTCGCAGGGGGTGCATTTCTATG
>Ga0182030_10013968_pt1 | contig 15916 bp, 16 predicted proteins | sample 812S3MmetaG_FD_121299 | JGI IMG/M metagenome (GOLD analysis project Ga0182030, IMG submission 121299) | Permafrost microbial communities from Stordalen Mire, Sweden - 812S3M metaG (Illumina Assembly) | ecosystem: Environmental > Terrestrial > Soil > Wetlands > Permafrost | place: Sweden...
CCGCCGTCAACGGCGTAGCGGTCAATGGTGGCGATCTCCTCGGCGGTGAACTCGAGGTGGTCGAGGGCGCTGACGTTTTGTTCGAGTTGAGCCACACTGCTCGCCCCGATCAGGACGGAGGTGACGCGGGGGTCGCGCAAGGCCCAGGCAATGGCCATCTGGGCCAGAGATTGGTCCCGCCGGTGGGCGATGTCGTCGAGGGCCCGGATCCGGGCGAGATTCTCCTCATTGAGCATGTCATGAGTGAGCGAGCCCTCCAGCGAGGCCCTCGAGCCCGGTGGGACACCGTTGAGGTACCGGTCGGTCAGAAGCCCCTGCGCCAGAACAGAGAAGGCGATACACCCAACTCCTTCAGTCCCGAGGACGTCGAGGAGGCGACCCTCGATCCAGCGGTTCAACATCGAGTACGACGGCTGGTGGATGAGCAGTGGGGTGCCGAGCTGGCGGAGGATGGTGACGGCCTCGGCGGTGCGCTGGTCCGAGTACGAGGAGATGCCGACATAGAGGGCCCGGCCGGAGACGACTGCGCGGTGAAGCGCGCCGAGGGATTCCTCCAGGGGGGTCTGGGGGTCGTAGTGGTGATGGTAGAAGATGTCGACGTAGTCAAGCCCGAGGCGCCGCAGGCTCTGGTCGAGACTGGCCAGGAGATATTTCCGGGAGCCGAGGTCGCCGTAGGGTCCGGGCCACATGTCCCAGCCGGCTTTGGTGGAGATCACGAGTTCGTCGCGGAGGTCCCGGAAATCCTCGTGGAGGATGCGGGCGAAGTTGGACTCGGCGCTGCCGTAGGGGGGTCCGTAATTGTTGGCCAAGTCGAAGTGGGTGATGCCCAAGTCGAAGGCCCGACGCACGATGGCCCGTTGGATGTCGAGGGGCCTGTCATCACCGAAGTTCTGCCACAGCCCGAGCGACACGGCGGGCAAGAGCAGCCCGCTGTGCCCACAGCGGCGGTAGGTCATGGACCGGTAGCGATCTTCGGCGGGGAGGTAGCGGGTCACGTCTCTGTGTCACTCCGTCTTGGCAATGACACGAATCTATTCGATCGATTGTCGTGATACCGCACGGAGGGCACAAACCGCCCTCGCGGCCCCATATGTTCCGGCCCTCGCCTCCGAAGTGATGGTGCGGGACCCTGACTACTACCAGCCCGTGGCGGCGACGATGGAGCCGTTCAGATGATGGGCGGCCATAGACCCGTCATTGGGGGCGTCGCCGTAGGCGCCGATGGCGCCGTTGGCCGAAGCGATCCAGTAGCCGCCGCCGGACGACGTTGTGAAGATGGCGGTCGCCGGGTTCGAGCCCCCAACGCTGCCGGCCGAATCACCGAGATTCTTCGCATCACCGAAAGCCGCGACCACTCCGTTGGAAAACAGCAGCCAGTAGCCTCCGCCGTCTGCCGTGCGGGCGGCTGCCGTCACCGGCACGCTTTGCGGCCCGGGTTGTCCGTAGTCGACGGCGTCGCCGAAGGCATACACGTTCCCCGTGGCCGTGACGAGCCAGTAACCGTTCCCGCTGGCGTCGGGCATCACGGCTACGGCCGCTCCGGAACACCCTCCGATGCCGGGGCAGGAGCCCTCAAACTTGGCATCACCGAAGGCGAACACACCGCCGTCGGCGGCCACCATGAAGTATCCGCCGCCGTCATTCGAGGGGACCATGCCGACGATCGGAGCATTGAGTCGTTTCGGATTGGATGACCCCGCGGGGGCGAGGCCGAGTCCCGGGATCGAGTTGTAGAACCCGGCATCGCCGAAGGCGAAAAGTCCACCATCCGATGCCACGAGCCAATAGCCCCTGTCATCGACGGTCGGAGTGATCCCCACGACGGGACGCTGCAGTGTCATTGCGCCGGTGGAGCCGTGGAATTGGGCGGAGCCGAACGAGAAGATCCCACCGTCGGATCCGACGAGCCAATACCCGTGTTGGCCGGTGCCAGGAGCGGGAGTCGGGGTCGGGGTGGGCGTCGGGGTCGGAGTCGGCGGGGGTGTCGATGCGACGGTCGAAATGGATATCGACCAGGTGCAGGTACTGACTACGCCCAGGCTGAACGTACCTATGTCGTTGTAGTTATTCGTGCCGCTCCCGCTCGTTCCCGCTTGGAACGGACCGATGTCCGTGGATTGGTCACCCGATGGCTCATTGATCTCAATGCCGAAGATGCCTCCACCGCCGACAGTAGGGCACTCATAGCTCCACGCCATGGTCCACTTGCCACCCACAGTGAACTCCTGCGGGTTGCCGCTCAGCCCGGTTTGCGCATTCGTATAGGTAACCGGAGCGGTCAACGCGCCCGCAAACGACGGGGCGATGGTGATCGACCAGGTGCAATCGCTCATTACGGCCAGGCTGAACTGCCCGGTGTCGTAGTAATACTCCTCGCCGCTCCCGGCGGACCCCATCTCCTGGGGACCGACGTCGGCGTTCGAGTCATCCGCGGGTGTGTTGATGGCGACGAGGAACTCATTTTCGAGCCCGCCCGAGGGACATTCGTCATAGCTCCACGACATTGTCCAGGGGCCCTGGACGGTGAAAGCCTGGGGGCTCCCCGTCGCTCCTGTTTGCCCGCTCGAGTAGGTGACCGGGGCACTGAGAGGCGCCGCGTCATTGGGTGCGAGGGTGATCGACCAGCTGCATCCGCTCTCGACTTCCAGGCTGAACTGCCCACTGTCGTAGAAGTAATCCTCACCGCTCGAACCCGAACCCTGTTCATCAGGCCCAATATCGACGGTCGGGTCATAGTCGGGCTGATTGACGCTGACGATGAAGTCACCTCCTCCGGAACAGCTGTACACCCACGACATGCTCCATGGCCCACTCTCGTTGAAGTCCGGAGTAGTTCCCGATGATCCGACGGTCGAACTGGAAAACGTTGTCGTATCAGCGCCCGCGGGCGTAGTCCCTGAGAGAACGAAAGCACCACACACCAAGAGCAAAGGAGCCAACACGGCAAGGCCGTGCTTGAACCGCCGAATGCGTTTCGCCCTCACGAGTCACCCCTCTGTCGCCTGCCCGGATACTGCGCGCCCACAACGAGGAGCGTCCGCCTTGCGTCGCGGCAACCCTCGTCGGGTCCGGATACGGTGACGGGCGTCTTCTGGCTAGTCGGTGTGAGTTCAACAACAAATGCAAACGTATTGTGCCCGTTGCCCTCTGCTGCCACTAGGGGACAAGGGCTCTATTTACCGGCTCGATTCGCCGCACTCGCACAGCGATCGGACGTGACGGAGGGCACCGTGCGGACACCTCGTACGCGCGCAAGTATGGGGAGATGAAGCGCGTTCGCCCATCCCTTGCTGCAGAATCCTCGAGGCTCAGAGAGATCGAACTCCTGGCGGGAGAACTGTTCCGGTCGATCGGAATGGACTGGATTGCCGACTCTGATCCCATGTCGGTCGACGCGCTGGAAGACTACGCGCGCGGCGGACGCAGTTGGGTTGCCGTCGACGAGAGTGATCGACCGGTTGGCTTCGTCGCGGTCGATGTCGTAGATGGAAACGCTCACATTGAACAGATCAGCGTCCTTCCCGACTACCAGGGACGGGGACTCGGCAAGGATCTGCTCGAAGCGGTGCGCGCCCGGGCCGTCGAAGCAGGATATCCGGCACTCACCCTCACGACTTTCATCCACGTTCCGTGGAACCGCCCACTGTACGAACATCTCGGGTTCGTCGCGGTGCCCGAAGATGTATTGCAACCCGGCCTTCGGGGGGTACGAGCGCATGAATCTCGGATGGGGCTTGATCCGACGTCGCGCGTCTGCATGCGCAGAAGTACCGGCATGTGCGTGACCGAGGAGTCCTGACGACGCCATTTCGTCGGGATGCGTGGACGGTCAACGGCGCCACATCCTGGGGGAGTCATCGTTGGTAGCCTCGCTGTCTGAGCAGACCGAGTGACAGGAGCGTGGAATGGCTTTTGGACGAAAAGATGACAGCCAAGGTGCCTCCTCGGCCCCCACAGGTGACGGGCCCACCACCATCTCGGGTCGCTTCTCCATGCCTGCAGCTGCGGCGGGCCGAATCCAGCGCCTCGAGCAACTCGAGGAGACGGACAAGAGCGCCTTCACGTCCGACCTGTCGGTCAACGAGTTCGTGCTGCTCCACAAGCTGGGCTTCGATCCACTCGGTTATGTCATGGGGACTTCGATCTACCACGTTGGCCTGCAATACGGGAACTGGCGCCAGTCAATGGAACTCGAGGTGCTGACGGCGGCAATGTACAACGCCCGGGAGCTGGCCATCGACCGCATGCGCACCGAGGCCCACGCACTGAAGGCGGACGGGATCGTCGGCGTGCATCTGGCGATCCAGCAGCATGCGTGGGGAGCGGGCGAGCTCGAGTTTGTGGCCCAGGGCACCGCGGTGACGTCCAAGGAGCCCAATCCCTCGCTCAGGCTGGCCGATGGGGGCCCTTTCACTTCTGATCTGTCGGGCCAGGATTTCTTCACGTTGGTCAAAGCGGGACACTTTCCCCGGGCCCTCGTCTTCGGCACCTGCGTCTACCACGTGGCTCACCAGAGCGTGCGCCAAACAATGAAGATGACAGGCCAGAACATGGAGATACCGCTCTTCACCGAGGCCGTCTATACCGCACGCGAGTTGGCCATGACCCGTATGGAGGACGAAGCGGCCCACCATGGTGCCGACGGGATCGTCGGCGTAAGGGCCGGCGTGTACAACCACATCTGGGGTGAACACGCCACCGAGTTCCTGGCCATCGGCACCGGAGTGACCACCTCTCCCGAGAGCGGGCTGGCGGAACCCTCCATGACGCTCTCCCTGAACGACTGAACGCATTCCAGGACCGGGACTCAGTCCACTAGCCGTTCCCGCCTCAGTCGACCAGGACCGGGGCCAACTGACGCCATTGGGCCAGCGGCAAACCCAATGCCGTCGTGTCGGTGAGCACCTGAATGCAGACGTGATCCGCCCCGGCGGCACGGTGGAGATCAATCCGATCCCGGATGGAATCTTCATCGCCCCAGGCGACCAGGGCGTCGACCAGCCGGTCACTCCCGCCGTCCGCAAAATCTTCGTCGCCGAATCCCAGTCGCCGGAGGTTGTTCACATAGTTCGGGAGGGCGAAGTAGAACGACAGGTGGGCCCGGCCGAGCGCCCTGGCGCGAGACGGATCGCGCTCCAGTGCCACGGCCTGTTCGGGGAGGACCAGACCGTCAGGCCCGATCGCTTCCCGCGCCACCGCCGTGTGTTCGGGGGTCACGTTGTACGGGTGGGTTCCAGCGGTCCGTTGTCGGGCCAGTTCGAGCATTTTGGGTCCGAGAGCAGCGAGAACACGTCGATCGGAGGGCAGAGGGTGGACGGCCGCGTCAAGCCCGTCCAGAAAAGCTGCGGTACTGGCCAGCGGGTTGCGGTACCGCCCCGGCTCCGCCGCGTCGATGAGGGGGGCGTGACTCACCCCGATGCCGACCAGAACGCGGTCACCGTGGGCGTCGATGAAGCCGGCGTACGCCTCCGCCGTCGCCTCGGGTGTGTGCATCCACAAGTTCAGAATCCCGGTGGCCACCGTGATTCCCGTGGTTGCAATCAGAAGTCGCTCGACGGACTCGAAGAGATCACCCCCGGTATCGGGGATCCACAGAGCCGAGTACCCGAGGGATTCCAATTCCCCTGCCGCCTCCACCGCTTCGCCGGCGTCGCCATAGCGCAGTCCGCCGCTCCATATACCTGTCCCACTCAGCCTGACCATTGAATGTCCCTTCGCTGCCGATGACCCAAGCCAGGCTAACGCCCGAGTTCGCTCACGTGGTGACCAGCCACGCGCACGGCGACGATGTCCGAATTCCGCCAGCATGTGCGAGGCGGTGTCCTTACGATTGGTCAGGAAGCAGGACGAAGGATCGAGGACGAGATGGATCCCAAACAGACAGTCGTCGCGCTCTACGGCGCGTACTCCACCGGGGATGCGGAGAAAATAAACGGATTGCTGCATGACGAGGTGGTATGGACAGCGCCAGCGGGGAATGCGACGCAGGTCGCACTCGGGCTCGGTCGACCAGAGGAGGCTGGTCCGCCGAGCGGGGCGAACGACCTCGATCGTGACGCCATCGTGGCGTTCATGGCGTACAACTTCGCCCGGTTCTTCGGTGGTGTCGAGAACAACATGCGTACGGTTGTGGCGGAGGGCGGGGTGGTCGTCGTTGAGCACCGGCTGTCGGCCACTCTTCCCAATGGTCGATCGTACGTGAACGACTACTGCTTCGTCTACGAGGTGCGCGACGGCAAGGTATGGCGGATCCGCGAGTACATGGATACGAGGGGCGGATGGGCGCAGGTGTTCGGAGAAGATGAGCCAAGCCAGCTGCTCGAGTTCGAGCTTGGGTAGGTGAACGTCGGCAGGTGGTACGCCTCGTACCTCATCAGACAGCAGTTCACTCCTGGTCAGCATCCGCTCGCCGGACGAGTCCGTTCCACGACCAGTGGGGGATAGTGAGCCCGTCCGGCACGTCCTCTTCAGATTGGTGGTAGCGCGACATCGTCGACGTCGTTGTCCACTCGAAGTAGTCGTGCAGGACCCGTCTGAGCCGATCGTCATCGGCAAGTCCCACGTCCACGAGGGCCGCGTCGAAGCAGGCGATCGCCCGTCGGTCCATCTCCTCGTGCGGCCCGTTCCCGCTATGCATCCGGACAACCACGCTCTCGTTCCCGTACAGGTCCGAATACCGCGGGGGACCGCCGAACGCCTCCGCCCAGTATGCAGCGAGTCGCTCGGTGTGCTCTGGATGGAACCCGTGGCTAAAGGCATGGCGCACTATTTCGTCCGCCATCACTCTGGCGTGCCATGCTCGGGCCAAACCCAAGACCTTGTCGTGGCCACCAATGCTCTCGTAGACCGTTGGCATAGTTCAGAATGGTATTCCCACCGGCCCTCTTTCCTGCCCCAGTTCGGCGGCTCGGTGGGCCGCTGTCGGGGGCTACGATCGTGCCGTGAGCCGTTGGAAGCCGAGCCGCCCGGTCCTCATGACCTTGGTCGTGCTCCACATCATTGTGACGACGATCACGCTGCGGGATCTCAGCCGGCGAAGTGACGCCCAACTCCGTGGCCCACGCCTGTTCTGGCGGCTGTTTACTCCGTTGCAGATGGGGAACTCAGCCATCTACTGGCTGGTCGGTCGAAGGCACGATACCCAATCCGCGCAACACCACGAGGGCCCGCAGATCTCGCTTTCCGGCTAGCGGACTGACAACGTCGGGGCGGTTTTAGGACCGAGCCGAACGGACTACCTCCAGGTGATGTTGCGCATGGCTCTGCATGTCGGAACCGCGCTCCAGCCCTTCCCAGCACCAGGTCGAAGTCGCCGCGCTGACCAGCACTCGACAGAGTTCCAGGGCCTCATGGTCGATCTCGCCGGGATAGTGGGCACTAACCGCCGGCTCCAAGTGGGCCAGGTCCCATTCCAGTGGCCCGAACCCCACAGTCTCGAAATCGATGAACTTCGGAGCTGAGTCGACGTTGAGAACATTGAATCTGTGCGGCGAGCCGTGGATCACCTGTTCGCGGCCCATTATCCGCGCCAGCCGAGCGACTCCGTCGACCAATGTCTCTCGCAAGAGAGCACGATCAGCCAACGCAAGCGCAGGTGCGAATTCCGGCCGTTCCAGTCCATGTACGGCCGAAATCAAGGGATCCGCAACTGAAGGAAGTGCTGCGCGGTCCCGGAGCGAAGCGAGGCAGCAGTGCAAGCGGAACAGGTACTCAGCGACCTGATTCGCGCGTGACTCGATGACCGTGTTCTGAGGCTCGTACTGCCAGAAGGTCACGACCCTCTCGCGCATGCTCACGGGCTGCTCAATGCCCCGCTCTAAAGGAGGCACCACAGGAGCGGCTAACGCAACGAGTTCCCTGGCGATCGCAAGCTCTCTGTTCGCTCTGGCGTGCTCCCTCGATATTTTGGCGACGACAGGGCTCGGTGAAAGCCATACGACCACGTTGTTGCTCGACCTCAGGCTGACTGGATTATCTACTTCGAATCCCCAGGACCGAACCAGATCGGCCACCGGAGTGACTACGTCCACGCCCATATGATCGCACGTCTCCACTCGCTGGAGAAGAGACTCGGCATCCTGATTCAGGAAAACACTGACTTGACCAACAGCGTGAAGATGGCACGGCTCTACTGCAAGATCTTCATGCTCACATGGTGGCTCTGACCAAGGCATCCGGTCTCGACATCGAAAGGCCTGTACCAGGAGAGCAACCCACGACATAGTCTCACCGCCTGCCCTAGCCGAGCCATTGCGACGGGGACCCAGATGCGACGGAATCGCAACGTGCAACCGGATGGCAGCGGCCCGAGACTGGGTCCCGTGATTGCGGCAGACGACGAATCAGGAGCCAGCTCACATCAGCTTCACGGCCACGACGATCACGACGACCTCCGCCACGATCACGGCCACGGCCACGACGACCACGATCACGATCGTCACGGGGGTCTCCTGGGTGCGATCAGGAGCATGGTCGCTCCGCACTCGCACGACGCCAAGGACTCGCTGGATCAGGCCTTGGAAGGGAGTCGGGACGGTATCCGAGCTGTGGCGATCTCGCTGGTCATCCTGCTCCTCGCGGCGGGGGTCCAGGCCGTCGTCGTGGTGACCAGTGGCTCGGTGGCCCTCCTGGGCGACACCTTGCACAACGCCGCCGATGCGTTAACCGCCCTGCCGTTATGGCTGGCCTTTCGGCTCGGACGACGGGCACCCACGTCACGCTTCACCTATGGATACGGGAAGGCCGAAGACGTCGCCGGTGTGGCGGTGCTCGCTCTGATCGCTGGCTCGGCCGCCTTCGCAGGGTATGAGGCGATCGACCGTCTGATCCATCCCCACAAGATCACGCATCTGGGTCTGGTGATAGCGGCTGCCGTGGTCGGAGGCGTCGGCAACGAGGTGGTTGCGCAGTACCGGATTCGGGTGGGTCGTCGCATCGGCTCGGCGGCGTTGGAGGCGGACGGCATCCACGCCCGCACAGACGGCGTCACTTCGCTGCTCGTACTTGTCGGCGCCATCGCCGTCGCTCTGGGTGCACGGTGGGCAGACGCCGTGGTGGGCCTCATGATCACCGCCGCCATCCTGATCGTCGGCTACCAAGCGGCGAAGAGCGTTGGCCAGCGTCTGCTTGACGCCGTCGATCCCGGCATCGTCGCTCGGATCTCGACGACAGTGGCGGCGGTCGATGGCGTCGTGGCCGTGACCGAGGTCCGCGCCCGTTGGATGGGACACCGTCTTCTCGCCCAAGTTCGGCTCAGCGTTGATGGAGCCTTACCGGTCACGAAGGCGCACGAGATCGCCGAAGTCGCCCACCACGAGCTTCTCCACCACGTCCCAAACCTGTCGGACGCCATCATCCATGTCGATCCCGCCGGGGTCGTAGCCGATCCACACAGCGCAACGGCCCACCACCGGGGTTGGGGCTAGGCGAGAGAAGCCTTTGCCTTTTGTCTGCCCCGACGCGACTCCACCCGGCCCCTTGTGGAGGGCCGGGTGGAGCAGTGCCGCTGGGTAAGCGTTTGGGTCAGGCTGGAACCAGCTCCTTGGGGACGTCGGCGTGGGCGATGTGGACCGACAACTCCTTGGCCTCGTTCGTGCGGCGGGCGTGCCAGAAGCCGAAGCCCACCAGAATCGCCATGAGAGCCGCCAAGGCGAAGGCCGCGATGGCCGCGATGAGGGCGATTGTGGCGAAGGTGCCGAAGGCGTAGGCCTCGAGCAGCAGGCCACGAAGCGTGGTGCCTTGGAACACGGTCTGCACCTTGGCTTCAGCTGCGGTGTAGGCCGCTGAACCCTTGGGCAGTGCCAGGGCAGCTGCACTCAGCTGGGCGTAGGTCTTGCCTCCGCCGATCTCCTGGAGGTGCACGGCGATGAAGTCGTCGGCGTAGACCTCGGCCTGCTGACCGGTCACCAGAGGCTGGCCGGCGTACTTGGAGACCGTGCCGACCATCGACGGCGTGATCTCGCTGCCCGCCACCGGGTGGGCGAAGGCCGCCGCGGCCGGGAAGACGATCTGCTGCTCGGACAGCTGGTTGTGGACATTGGAGTTGGCGAAGCTGTAGCCCCACATGAGCAGGGCGCCCGCCACCACCAACACGACGACCACCAGTGCACCACCGGCGCTCGCGAGCACATCGAAGACTTTGCGTTGCATTTTGTTTCCTCCTTGCGTAGGGCCGCTGTGTTGCGAACGCCTGGGTCACATCGTGCAGGTTGAGCGGGTCCTCCAGGTAGAGAGACAAGACCCGAGCACTAGGGAGATTGGTCCCTACTTCCCCCGTTGAGCCCGCGGGACGACGTGGAATTGGAAGGTCCCGGCGTCAATAGGGACCTTTGTCCCTATAGGTCTCCACCAAGTCCCCTATCACCCACAGCTGCCGCTCTTTACGGTCGTAGGTACAAGAACAGAAGCGGACCTGCGAGCAGGCATACCAAGTGGAGGACACCATGACGCTCACCGACAAGACCCTGGCAGAGACAGAGGTTGACGAACTTCCCCTGGGGAAGAACCCGGCCGACGGCGTGTACATCGCACCAGGGCGCATCGGCAGCCTGGTCGAGGTCAAGCTCCGCTACGACAACTTCATCGGGGGCAAGTGGGTCGCCCCGGTCAAGGGCAACTACATGATCGACATCAGCCCGGTCGACGGCAAGCCTTTTACGGAGGTGGCGATGTCGAGTGCCGAAGACGTCGAGCTTGCGCTCGACGCGGCTCACGCCGCCAAGGACGCCTGGGGCGAGACCTCGCTGACCGAGCGGGCCTCGGTCCTCAATGCAATAGCGGATGCCATTGAGGCCAACCTCGAGATGCTGGCGGTCGCCGAGTCCTGGGAGAACGGCAAGCCGGTGCGCGAGACCTTGGCGGCCGACATCCCCCTGGCCGTGGACCACTTCCGCTACTTCGCGGGAGCCACCCGGTCGCTCGAGGGCCGCTCCACCGAGATCGACAGGGACACCGTTGCCTACCACTTCCACGAACCGCTAGGCGTGGTGGGGCAGATAATCCCCTTTAACTTCCCGCTCCTGATGGCGGCCTGGAAGATCGCCCCGGCGCTGGCGGCGGGCAACTGCACCGTGGTCAAGCCCGCATCGCCGACACCCTGGTCGATTCTCAAGCTGGCCGAAGTCATCGCTGACGTGGTGCCCGCCGGAGTCGTCAACATCGTGACCGGGCCGGGTGGGGAGATCGGCAAGGCCCTGGCTTCGAGCCCGCGTATCGCCAAGATCGGCTTCACGGGCGAGACGACAACGGGTCGCCTGATCATGCAGTACGCCGCTGAGAACCTGATCCCCTCCACGGTCGAATTGGGCGGCAAGTCGCCCAACATCTTCTTCGCCGACGTCATGGACAACGACGACGAGTTCTTGGACAAGGCCATCGAAGGTCTCGTGCTCTACGCCTTCAACAAGGGCGAGGTCTGCACCTGCCCGTCAAGGGCGCTCATCCACGAATCGATCTACGACCGCTTCATGGAGCGCTGCCTGGCCCGGATCGAGAAGATCAGCCAAGGCAACCCCCTCGACCCGGCCACCATGATCGGGCCACAAGTCTCGATCCAGCAGATCGACAAGATCAGCTCCTACGTCGAAATCGGTCGGGGCGAAGGTGCCGTGTGCCTGATCGGCGGCCGGCGGGCCGAGCTCGGAGGCGACCTCGATGGTGGGTACTACTTCGAGCCGACCGTGCTCAAGGGCGACAACAAAATGCGGGTCTTCCAAGAGGAGATCTTCGGCCCGGTCTTGGCTGTCACCACCTTCAAGGACGAGGCGGAGGCGATCGAGATCGCCAACGACACGGCGTACGGGTTGGGGGCTGGAGTCTGGACCCGCAACGGCAACCTGGCCTATCGAATGGGACGGGCCATCAAAGCCGGCCGGGTGTGGACCAACTGCTACCACCTCTACCCGGCCGGCGCTGCCTTCGGCGGTTACAAGATCTCCGGCGTGGGCCGTGAGAACCACCAGATGATGCTCGAGCACTACTCGCAGACCAAGAACCTGCTGGTGAGCTACAGCACCAAGCCCCTCGGCTTCTTCTAAGTGGCCGAGCCCAGATGGACGTACCACCAATTCACGCATTCGAACGAACCAAGCGAGAGGAACTCTCATGAGAGCAGCCGTTGTCCACGCATTCGACCAACCACTTCGCATTGACGAACGCCCCATGCCGACCCCCGGCCACGGCCAGGTCCTCGTCAAGATGGAGGCCTGCGGGCTGTGCCACACGGACATCCACGCCGCCCACGGCGACTGGCCGGTCAAGCCCAACCCGCCCTTCGTCCCCGGGCACGAGGGCGTGGGTATCGTCGCTGCATTAGGGCAGGGTGTCCGGGGGCTCACCGAGGGTGACCGGGTGGCCATTCCGTGGTTGGGTTATGCCTGTGGGGCGTGCGAGTACTGCGCTTCCGGGCGTGAAACACTGTGCCCCAACCAGCAGGATTCGGGATACAGCATCGACGGCGCGTACGCCGAGTACGCGCTGGCCGAGGCCGCCTTCGTGGGCCGAGTACCGGTCGGCCTTGACCCTCTCGACGCGGCGCCACTCAGCTGTGCCGGAGTGACCACCTACAAGGCGGTCAAGGTGGCCGGGACGCGGTCCTCTGACCTGACCGCCGTCTTCGGCATCGGTGGTCTCGGTCACCTGGCCGTCCAGTACGCCCGCATCGCCGGGGCCTCGGTGGCTGCCGTCGACCTGGTTGACTCCAAGCTGGCCCTGGCCCGAGACCTCGGCGCCGAGTACACGGTCAACGGGTTGACTGAAGACCCGGTGGAGCGGATCCAGGCTCTCGGCGGCGCCGACCAGGCCATCGTGCTGGCTGTATCCCCCAAAGCCTGCGAGCAGGCCTTCAGGAGCCTCAAGCGAGGGGGCACCCTGGTCTTTGTGGCCCTCCCGGCCGACAACTTCGTACAGATCCCGATTTTCGAGACCGTGCTGCAGGGCATCACCGTCACCGGTTCGATCGTGGGCACCAGGGTCGATCTGGCCGAGACCTTCGAGCTCCACGCCCAGGGCCGAACCCGCGTGGTGCGCGAGACCCGGCAGCTCGAGCAGGTCAACGAGTCCTTCGAGCAGATCGAGAAGGGGGAGATCGATGCCCGCCTCGTCTTCGACTTCCGCCACTGAGAGCGCGCTCTTCGACAGCAACGGCTGCAACAGCGACCATCTCGAAGCACTCGATCGAGACGACTGCATCCTGCGCCTGAAGGCGCACGGGGTCGGCCGGGTTGGGGCCACGTTGCATGGTCGGCCGCTCGTCTACCCGGTCAACTACGCCGTGCACGACGACGCCGTCGTCATCCGCACCCGAACCGGAGGGGACATCGATCTGGCCACCAACGATGCGTGGGTCGCCCTGGAGATCGACGGCGCTGACAGCCTTTATCACGAGGGATGGAGCGTGCTGGTGCTGGGGCGCGCGACGCATGTGAGAGATCCGTTCGAGTTGGCCCGGCTCAACCTGGTGCGCCTCTCGCCCTGGGCCGACGAGAGCCGGTGCAGCGTGGTGCGCATACCGCTTGACGAGGTCAGCGGACGTCGCCTTCGACACCGCGCTCCCCAAGCCGATCCACAAGGAGCTTCAACCACCATGCGGGCCGCCGTCGGCGGCGGACGACGGAGGGCATGAACCATGTATGCCCACATCCTCTCGAGCGCCCTCAACGACTGGGTCGACGAACTGACCGGCGACGCCCTCGTCGAGTACGCGCTCGTGTGCCGGAGCGAAATGTGCCAGCTCCCCCAGTACCAAGGTCACACCGCACTCGTCGCGCTGGCTGCGGAGGTGGCCTATGACCGTGCCCTGATCAAGCTTTGCGAAGCCCACAGCATCGAGGTCGTCGATATGAACTTCTTGCACCCCCGACAGGAACGGGCCCGCCTCGAGGCGGCATTGGTCGCGGCCGGTATCGATCTCGCTTGCCGGGGCCGGGGACAACAAACCTGATCGGCGAACCGGGGCCGACGAGGTCTGTCGTGGAGCCGAGCGATAAAGGTAGTCAGCTTGTTGCCCCTTCGGATCCGACGGCCTTGAGTTTGGTGGCGTAAATGGCCGCCTCGGTCCGACTGTTCATTTTTAGCTTGCGGAGCAGGGTCGTCATGTAGTTCTTGACGGTGTGCTCAGACAAGAACATGGCTTCGGCGATCTGGCGATTGGTCAGCCCTTGCGCGATCAGATCCAACAAGCGCTGTTCTTGAGGAGAGAGGGCGCTGAACTCAGGTTCAGACTTGGGTGAGTTGAATATGCGCGCCACCACCGTCGCCACGGCCCGTGGGTCCATGAGCGAGGCACCGCCGGCCGCCTTTTTCACATCCTCGATCAGGTCCCGGGCATTGATCTGCTTGAGCACGTAGCCCGCCGCGCCGGCCATGATTGCTGCGAACATGGCCTCGTCATCGGCGTAGCTCGTGAGCATCAGACAGATCAGCTTGGGCATGACCGAGCGGATATCCCGGCAGACCTCGATGCCGCTCCCTTCTTGGAGTCGGACGTCGAGGATGGCCACGTCGGGCTTGGCCAGCGGGATGCGCGTCATGGCTTCGTCACCAGTCGCGGCCTCACCGACCACCTCGATGTCGTCGTCGCCCTCGAGCAGCAGGCGGATGCCTTGGCGTACCAGTTCATGATCATCGAGGAGGAACACGCGGATGGTCATGGTCCCATTGTGACAGGGGCAGCCTCATGCGCCCTCCACCTCAGAACCGGGGTCTGATTGCCCCGATGCCTCTGGTCGGTACCATCGGTGTCGTGCCCCACCGGAATGTCGACGATCCAGCGAAGTTGCGGCGCCTCCTGGACGCCGTCCTCATGATCGAGGCCGATATCCAGCTTCCGGCCCTGCTGCGCCACCTGGTCGAAGAGGCCTGTTCCTTGGTCGGGGCCCGTTACGGCGCGCTGGGCGTCCTCAACGAGGCCCGAACCGGCCTCGAGGAGTTCTTGACAGTCGGATTGAGCGATGCCGAGGAGAAGGCCATCGGGGCCAGGCCGACCGGCCGCGGTGTACTGGGCCTTTTGATCACCGAGCCCGAAACTCTCCAGCTGGCTGATCTGAACGGCCACCCCGACAGCTACGGGTTTCCCGACTGCCACCCTCCGATGACGACGTTCCTCGGCGTCCCTCTGCGGTCCCGGGGCGAGGTGTTCGGCAACCTCTATCTCACCGACAAGCAGGACGCGGACGACTTCAACGAGGAGGACGCCGCGTTGGCCGAAGCGCTGGCGCTCGCTGCCGGCATCGCCATCGAGAACACGCGGCTTCACAACCGGGTCCGCGTGCTCAGCGTGCTCGACGACCGTGATCGCATCGCCCGCGACCTCCATGACCGCGTCGTCCAACGCATCTTCGCAGTGGGCATGGCGCTGCAGAGCGCCATGCGGTTACCCGAGTTGGGCTTGGTGGTGGACCGGGTGGGCAAGGCTGTCGAAGATCTCGATTCGACCATCACCGAGATCCGCACCACCATTTTCGAGCTAGGAGACTCCGCCGTCCACGGCGGAGTTCGCCACGGCGTGCTCGGAGTGGCCAATGAGCTGGCCCCCTCGCTCGGGTCACGTCCCCAAGTTGTCTTCGATGGCCCCATCGACACCGCCATCCCCCACCACATTGCCGACCATCTCCTGGCCGTGCTGCGCGAGGCCCTGACCAACGCCGGCAAGCACGCCCAGGCCACCAAGTTCGTGGTGACCTTGAGTGTCAGCAGCGAGGTGACCCTTGAGGTGGCCGATAACGGCAAGGGGATCACGGGGGTTCTCGAGCACGGGGCGGGCCTCGGGCTCGTGAACCTGCGCGACCGGGCCGAGAAGCTGGGCGGTACCTTCGAGGTCCAGTCAGCCCAAGGCGGGGGCACGCGCGTCATCTGGTGCGTGCCGATTTGATGGGCAAGACCATGGAGATGCTCGGACTCCAGTTGAGTCAGGTGGAGG
>Ga0182030_10013969_pt1 | contig 15916 bp, 20 predicted proteins | sample 812S3MmetaG_FD_121299 | JGI IMG/M metagenome (GOLD analysis project Ga0182030, IMG submission 121299) | Permafrost microbial communities from Stordalen Mire, Sweden - 812S3M metaG (Illumina Assembly) | ecosystem: Environmental > Terrestrial > Soil > Wetlands > Permafrost | place: Sweden...
AAACATATCATGCGCCTTTGAAGGATCGAGATAGTCTTCCTTGGTAAGCTCATCTTTATTGGAGATAATCGTGACATTCTCTTTTCCAACTATTTCACGAGCCTGCGCGACATATCCCTGAAACTGCTCTGAAGTAGTTCCTGGCGGAAGGGCGATTGGGTCCCCAGCTTTACTTTCTAAGAAGGTGTTTGGGACTCGGATTGGAAGATTGATGTTAGACATGAGGGACGGGATAATTTACAAAATTGAGGCCTAAACGAAGGGAAATGATTTTCTCTCCTTTTGTGTACCTACAATACCGTATTTTGGCATGGTTTGGCATTGCCTCACACCATCTTTGCATGTTGTCTTTGTGGAGCCTCAAGAGATAAGCTCCACTCTAATACAGCGGGGTTCCGCGCAGAGCGCCACGTTCTGATATCCTCGTAAAGCAAAGATCGTCGATCTGGGATGGGAAGTGGAGCCGCAAGACAATTTTACGAAACGCGCTATGAACCGTCCAGCAGTGGATCTCCCCCACCTTCTTCCGCACGCCAGCTGTGTGAGTCTAAGAGGGAACCAATAACAAGAAATCGGTAGATATAAACTTCTTCAGAGGCCTTGACTATCAAATTGTTTGATCTCGAGAGAAACATCTGAGATGGCCTGCTTACCTGGCTGTGAGCTGAAAGTTCACACGACGTTTGGTATAGCTTCATAGCTATCTCGAGCTGATTAATTGCCAAGTTTTGCCTACTCTTGTCTTTTCAATTTTTTGCAAGCTCTGTAACGCCCAGCTTTTACCATCCTCATCTTGGTATCCTAGATGGTCATCGATCATCTTTACTTCAATGAGCACCTTGCCCCACAACCCGACACGGATCAGCGAACAACGCAGGAGCGCGAAAATTCGAGTCATGTAACAGCCTTTGCAGGACCAACCTTCTTCGCTTGCTATTATTCTTCCCGCAATTTCATTACTAAGATTTATCTAAGAGATTTCCGGAATTTACCGCCTCCCCCCAAACTTAAGGGCCCAATGGCAATCACTGTGTGGGATTATTCTAACTTCGTGTATTTCAGGCTCTGAAGTCTGGCAGCACTTTGCGTAAAGGTTAAGTTCATTTATTTGAAATGGGGTAATAGTTTCTAGAACAGGCATAACTTCATCGTCTTCGTCCTTGTGTTCAAGTCTTAGTTGAGCGAGTGCTCATATAAACCACCAATTTATGAGGCCGTTTTCGAAATTCAAATGAGCTCTGAAGAAGCAGGGTCGAATTCTTGGCGTTTCTGTTCTCGACGTCTCGGAGGGCACCCACTGAAAGCCTTCATGCTGCATGCCAATATTGTCTTGATCACCAGTACTTTTCCTCGTTAGGACTATCTTTGAATATTTCCACAATTATCTCGTTCCCGAAAGGTCCCATATATGAATTGCTTTAATGCGTACTCCTAGGAACAACATGATCGACTGATTCATTACCACCTGTAGATGGAAAAAAAATTATTTACAACGTCCTGTCCCCACAATTTCAGCCCTGACATTAGTCTCGTAGCTGCCGAGATGCATATCAGCTGCTGGGGACCCCTCCAATCCTTTAGGGGTGCAACACTTTCGGTATAACCACGGCAATGAAGTTGCAAGTGTGCCGCGCAATTATTCACATTCTCAATGCTCGAACAGTCCATGGACAATTTGACAGACACCGGCTTAGCTTAGCATTGGTTGATGCCAATATCGAGGATTGACATTTCAAATATCGTTCTTCTCTACTAATCGTGTTTTATTTTTAAACACTTCGTTCCGTCCCGTCCCGTTCCGTCCTCGACCAAGCTCCCACATCTACCTCCGCCGCCCAGAGCAGAGCCTGCTTCAACTTTTCTTCATAGTTTGGTCTACTGTTTTTACACATCATGACTTACTCGGGGAGTAAAACTCCCCTAATTCTGGGTGTAATGTGGGCAGAGACAATAGCAGCCTTTGTTTTTGTGCTCGCTCGTCTCTACACCAGGACGTTCCTTGTGCGAAATATGGGTTGGGATGACCACCTTATCAATATCTCCATGGTAATCTCCAAAATCTCAGTGTATTCAATTTGTCTAAATATTGCCATGTAGGTGCTCTTCTTCGGCTATACCACAATGTGCACGGTAGCCACATTCAACGGAATGGGCAGCCATGCAGCCGATCTTGGAATTACCCAGACTGTGATAGCAGTCAAATGGGAAATTGCAGGCCAGGCAATGAATATCATGGCTATAGCTACCAGCAAGAACTCAGTAGCGCTCTTCCTGCTGAGGATTGTGGTGAAGACATCTCATCAGTGGGTGTTATGGTTTTGTATTGCGAGCACGAGTTTTGTGTGTGCTTCTTGCATTATCTTTATGTTTACCCAATGTAAGTTATTAGGCTCGTTTCTTTCTTGATCAAATTCCCCTACGTTAATAAGAAACGAGTTGGATCATGTCTTTGCTACATGAATCTGTGAAGAAAACAGAACCTGTGGTTCAGCTCAAAATTTCTTCCAATCAGCCCCAAAATCTACCTATTCTAACATTTTCACCACTAGGTACACCACTCGCCTCAATCTTCAACCCAACAATCCCTCACACCTGCTCCATAAACTTCACCGCAAACGCTATCTTCTCCGGCAGTTAGTTCCTCGTTTCCCCTTATCCCACTTCCTAGTCTAACACCCCCAGGCTACACAGCAGTAATGGATTTCGTACTCGCAATCTTCCCCTGGTTCATCCTCTGGAAAGTAAACATGAAGCGAAAAGAGCGTCTTACTATCGCGTTCGGTCTCTCGCTTGGTGCTCTGTAAGTGCGCCTTCCATTTTCCCTTCCTGGTTTTCCTTTTCATTTTTTCTCCGGGAGGAGGAGCTAGTTGCTGATGAGGAACGAGAACAGGGCCGGTATATGTGGAGTAGTACGCGCGGTACAGTTACAAGCTATTTCGGGCAAAGCGGATTATACATGTTTGTCTCCCCTTTCCCCCTAAAACCCCAAAACCTATCCACGAGAAGAAGCTAATAAATCACACAGTCCTCACAGTCCCCTTGATCCTCTGGGGCTCAACCGAACTCCTCGTCTGCATCATCTGCGCCTCAATCCCCACTCTCCGACCCCTCTACAAAGCTGTTCGCGGACAGGGATCGTCGAATGCTCCTTACGAGCTCGGCCAAACACCAAGTCATCACATCGGGACTGGTGCAAATGGGAAGAGTGGGAATGCGGCGGTCTATGGAGGTGGTACGAGAAGTGGAAGAGCGGATTCGGTGGCAAGCTTGACGGGACGGGGCGCGAGTACTAATATTTGGGAGGGAGTGGGGGCTGATGGGAGCGAGGAGGAGATTGGGTTGAAGGATTTGCCCATTCAGGGACGGGAGGATATGGTTAAGTTTGGGGGTGGGAATGGAAATGGCAATGCAGGGAGGAAGGTGGTGATACATAGGACGACGGAGGTGGATATTGTTTATAATAGTAAGGAGAAGGTTTAGTTTAGGCTGGGTTTTAGTCCGATGGTCCGTGATGGAGCATATAGGATTAAATTAGCAAGTAGAATAAACGATTGCGATGCGAGGATTCGCGATTGTCGTGAAGTGAATATAGAGACTTCAGCCAGCCTTTCATCATTCTCAAGTCCACATCGCCGTACGCCGTAATTAGCACAATGAAAGCAGTGGCAGGCTTGGCCCAGAGAAATATTCAGGGCAGTGGAAATAAGAGAGGACCACATTCAGGAACCAAATTCCCATTCTAGTAGCTATCTATAATAGAATATCAAACGCCGTCTCCAAAATCCCTCGACTGCCAAGTCCTCCTTGAAAATATCTAGCCAACCCACTTCCTAGCACTCTTGAATAGCCTAACCCAAGGGCCAAACTCTCCCCATTCTTGCACTTCTCGTTTCGGGATGTAACTTCCCACATCCGCCATAATAGTTCTCTCCGGATGAGGCATCATTGCCAACACTCTTCCATCCAAACTTCGAACCGCTGCAACTCCCTCTGGGCTTCCGTTCGGGTTAAACGGATATTGAGTCGTCACACTGCCCCGATTGTCTGTATACCTGATCGGAATCAACCCATTCGCATTCATAGCATCCAAATCCTGCTGATCACGGAAACTGGCACGGCCTTCACCGTGAGATACAACGATAGGAAGATATGACCCATTCATCCCATGCAAAAACACACTAGGCGTCTTCGCATTCTCTTGAATCCTCACCATCGACACCCGTGCCTCAAACTGCTGACTCTTATTCTCCAAAAACAGCGGCCAATGCCCCGTCCCTGGGATGAGCTCCGCAATACGAGTCAACATCTGACATCCATTACATACCCCCAATGCAAAGGTATCCGGTCTTGCGAAAAAGCGGTGGAATTCAGGACGTGCGTTTTCTTCATGCATGAGGATTGATTTGGCCCAGCCTTGGCCGGCTCCCAGGACGTCGCCGTAGGAGAAACCCCCGCAGGCAGCGATTCCGACGAAATCGGCGAGGGAGCGTCCGTTAATTATGTCGCTCATGTGTACGTCTATGGGGTCAAAGCCTGCTGCTTTGAAGGCATGGGCCATTTCGGCATAGCCATTGACACCTTGTTCTCTGAGGATGGCTACGCGAGGAATTTTGGAGAAGATAGAGGTGATTGATCCGAGGGAGGAGAGGAGATGTTCGTCGGGTTTGAAAGTGAGCTTGTAGTGCAGGCCGGGATCATAGTTGTCGAGGATATTGGCGTGTTCGGCATCTGCACATTCGGGTTCATCGCGCAAACGCTGCATTTGGTGAGAGGTGCTGCTCCATAGTTGTTGGAGCTGGGAGCGCGGCATATGGAGGATGCTGGTCCGGCCGTAGAGGATAGCAAGTTCTTGTTTGGAGACGGCGGAGACGCGACCGATCTTTCTGATGAGTCCTGGTGGAGGACCGCAGGTTGCGAAGCACCGCATGAAGTTGATTTCGTCGGACTAAAGGTAAATCAGTATCGATTAATCACAAATGTTTAAGAAGCTGAGGAGCTGAAGGCTCTGGAGATATGTTTCAAGAGCTCGGGTCCTGAAATGTTGGAGGATCAAGGGCAAAATACTACATACCTTGCGGACTTGGAAGACGACTCCCAACTCCTCGTTGAATAGAGCTTCGAGAACATGAGGTAAAGAATCTGACTTGGCAATACCATCTAACATAATCTCAGCACCACATCGACCAGCGAACATCATCTCTGCAATCGTAGTGAGAAGACCACCATCCGAGATATCATGATATGCCAGCACTATGCCAGACTGATGTAGTTGGAGAATGGCATCATAGTAGTCGATCACGAGATCATCGTCTCTCACATCTGGGCATTCACTTCCCAACTGACCAAATGCTTGCGCAAGTGCTGAACCTCCCAAAGCCTTATGACCTTGAGCAAGATCAACATACATCAAGATGGTCTCTCCTACATCCTCTAATCTGCGAAGTGTTGGCGTCCAGGTATTCCGAACGTCCGTCACGGGCGCAAATGCTGAGATAACCACCGTCATAGGGGCCGTGACTGATTTTGATTCTCCTGATTCCTGGTCCGTCCATGATGCTTTCATTGATGTTGAATCCTTTCCAACGGGAATGCTGATACCAAGCTTTGGGCACAAGTCCATGCCAATGGCATGTACTGCTTCATATAAAGCTGCACCCTCACCTGGATGATTGACCGCAGACATCCAATTCGCTGAAAGGCGTATGCGAGGTAAATCGCCCAGGACATGTGCAGCAGCCAAATTCATCAAACTTTCAGCCACAGCCATTTTCGCTGACGCCGCTGGTGAGATGAGAGCTAAAGTTGGCTTCTCACCCATACTCATTGCCTCACCAGTCTTGATCTTGTCGCCTATGTTGAGAGCAGTGATAGTCACTGCGACATCCGATACTGGTACTTGCCACGGGCCAACCATCTGATCTCTTACAGTCATTCCACCTACAGTTCGATCCCCGATAGTGATGAGGAATGATTTTGAGCCAACAGCTGGCATTGAAAGAACACGTTCGATAGCTTTCGGTAGTAAGTCGTATTTATGATCTGGAATTTGAGGATAGGCCCGCCTCAAATGGTCCATAGGTTCAAATGTTGTAAGCTTGGGTTTCCTTGACTTGACAATGCGATCAAACTTTCGGTCTTTGGGGAATAGAGTGGACATAGGTAGATCGATTGGTACTGGATATTCTTTCGAATCTCGGTCCGTGACAATGAGTCTTGCAGTGCCGTCTTGTTGCTTGGCGACAACTGTGCCGACATCTGAAAATCCACATCTTTCTCGGTCTACGACATTTTAGTATTTGAAAATCACCTCAAGTAGGAATACTCACTTGCAATATTGATAAACCTATTCAGATTATCCTGATTGACAATCATTACGTATCGCTCTTGAGCCTCGCAGCACCATATTTGCAGAGGACTCATACTGCTATCCGCGGATTCGATCTGACGGAGCTCGAATCGCCCTCCATAACCCGCATCTTTCACGAGCTCTGGCAACGCGTTTGATAATCCACCAGCACCAACATCATGAATGAAAGCAATGGGGTTTGCATCCCCTAAAGCCACACATGTATCGATGACCATTTGTGCACGTCGTTCCATCTCAGGGTTTCCTCGCTGAACACTGTCAAAATCCAGCTCTACAGATCCCTCACCTGCAGCGCTACTTGATGCCGCTCCGCCCCCAAGTCCAATCAACATTGCTGGTCCTCCAAGAACGATCACATGAGCTCCATCCTTGACATTACGTCCGTCTTTAATCGCATGCTGCGGTCTGACTGTCCCAACACCTCCTGCAATCATAATTGGCTTATGATATCCGCGCATTTCTGGGCCATCGGTTGCCGTATCAGTATCGGCTAGAAGTGTCCTAAAGCAGCCAGTCAAGCATGGTCGGCCGAATTCGTTGTTAAACCGTGCGCTACCGATAGGGGCTTCGAGCATGATATCTAAACTGCTGGCATAATGTGCTGGCTTTCCAATATCAATTTCCCAGGGTTGTTCGTGACCGGGAATCAACAGGTCCGATACCCAGAAACCGCAAAGTCCAGCTTTGGGTTTAGATCCTCGTCCCACAGCCCCTTCGTCTCTGATTTCCCCGCCTGACCCAGTCGCGGCTCCTGGAAAGGGGGAAATAGCGGTTGGGTGATTATGTGTCTCGACTTTGACGAGGAAATGGACTTTCTCCTTGGTTTGTCTCCAGCTTCCGGTTGAGTAATCAGGTGCCCAAAAACTTGCCGTCTCACCCTGAAGAACGGCTGCGTTATCGCTGTAGGCTGAGACTGTGAAGTCCGGATTTTGCTTGTGGGTATTTCGAATCATCTCAAACAAGCTCCTTCCCATTCCCATTCCATCAATTGTCCAGTTAGCATTGAATTGTTTATGCCTACAATGCTCAGAATTGACTTGGGCGAACATGAATAATTCAATATCGTAAGGAGCTCGGCCAAGTTGAGTGTAAGCTTGGACCAGATACTCCATTTCGAGCTGATCTAGAGCGAGGCCTCGCTGCTTGTTGTATGCCTTTAGAACTTCGATTGGAGAAGACCCTGCTGACAGATCAATGACTTCCAAAGGAAATGGTTGACCCTCTGCAAACATCTCCCTGGGATCAGGTTGGGAAGTGGTGATGGTTTCTGTCATCCGATCGTAGAGAATATCCTTGAATGGGATATCATGACCTTCGAAAGGTTCCACAAAGTTGACCAAGATTGCACGACCTCTCTCAATCCGGTGAACTTGAGCTCTGAGCCCACATACTTGAGAAATACTCGTTGCTTTCGAACTCCATGGTGAGATATTTCTTGGTGTGACGTAGTAAATTTGAGAGCGGCTCCCTGGCTTCCCTGCCAACATCAGGGATGCTTCCGTATTCTCGACTCCTCCCAAAATTTCTTGGATTTTTATCTTGGCTATTGTCAGTGCAGAACCTTTATACTTCAAAACATAGATTTTTCAGATGGCAGCTCCAAAAGACATCCAAGCCCTGATTGATAAGTCACGTGAGTGGGTGCTTACCTTGTCTGTTTCTTGGACTGAGAAGCGATTGAGATGTGTATAGTGTATCCAAAGGCCTCTGACATCGTTCACCTTATATCCCAAATCATTGATCCGATTTTTAAGCTTCTTTGCCTCCGAGGGCGTGAAGCATGACTCGCCAGGAGAAATCAGGTATTCGGTATTCATTTTGTCGAGTATCCAATCTCAGATGTAGGGGTAGTTGCCGGGTAGATGGTAGATGATCTGGTATCCTGAGCGACCGACAGGATTATAGATGGCGAAGGTCGAACAGCCATGTATAAATCGATGAGGATGAGGTTGCAAAAAGTCCGAAAGAAATCAGATGGTGGGGGTGAAGCAAATATAAATTTGTCCCGCACTTAGTCAAAGCCCCTCGGAATAAAGGTCGGGCCGGGGCGGAAATTATTTGGGCTGAGCCAAATCTATTTTCAATCCTCAGCGCGTTCCTCCAAAATCCTTAAAGCCAACAAGATCCAAATCCCGAATCCTTTTACTGTACACCATCAATTCACTTCTCTATGTACATATATTTGCAATAGATGGAAAATCCTATAGAAGCCATATAGAAACGATACGATACAATATTCCTTTTACGACTTGCGACCCCAAAAAGCATCCTCAAGATGGGCATCGTGTCCTTTATCACGGGCATCATTGCCCCGTTGTTCATTATTATATCCCCTATAACATCGTACGCAGATCAGACCTATGCGATACACCGGACGAAATCTAGTGCTGGGTTTTCGCTCGATATTCCATTGATCATGTTGGTTGCGTCGCTGCTCCGGTAATTCCACCTGTTCGCAGAGGAAGATTGAAGGGATTGAAGACTAATCATAATTTGTGGCAGTGTATTCTATTACCCGGGCGCAAAGTTCGATACCTCACTCCTAATCCAATCCTTCATAATGATCGCGATCCAAACCGTTCTCCTCAAGGTCGCGCTAGATCACCGACCTAGCCCTTCATCAAAAGGGGGAGAAATGGCAATTCCATTTGCAGGAAGTCGTGAAGGGGAACTGGGCATTCAGAGGCCGTGGAATTTCTGGCAATGGCGGTCTCCCAAGCCGTATGTTACACTTGTCACAATTCTTGGAGGGCATTTACTAATGAATTATCTCAGATACTGGCAATTCCTTCTCTACCTCTTCGTCTCCCTGACCGCTTTCGAACTTCTCCTATCACCTATGCCCAACCTGTACGCCCTCTACTCCGCCACCATCGGATACATTGGTCTCTCCATTGAAGCGACCCTTCCACTCCCGCAGATCCTATCCAACTATCGTTCGCGCTCTTGCAAGGGTTTCCGAGTCTCTGTCCTGGCATCCTGGATTGCGGGTGATATCATGAAGATGTTTTGGTTCTTTACGGCTACAAGTGAAATACCATGGGCGTTCAAGCTTTGCGGTATATTTCAAATGGGATGTGATTTATTCTTAGGTGTGCAGTACTTGATGTATGGCAATGGGCCTGTTGTGCCTGTGGTAGTCAAGGATCATTTCACTCCTGTCGATGGCTTAAATGCTTCACCATTACAACATAGAGGACATGGACATGAGATGGGGAGGAGAACACCGATTGCGGAGAAGGATGCTAGATTAGAATAGATTTTTTGAATATAATGGACTTGTATGATAGGCGATCTCGGTTGGGATGCTGTTGGCAAACATATGCAGACACCACTTCTGCGGCTGGTGCTGAGATCAGTTCTTATAATGCCTTTATCCCACCTGATTGCTTTCTTGATGAAGAGAATATGAAAGCCTTCAAAGTACTCGTTGACCTGCTCGAGGGAGTCGCCGGCTCTCAAGCAAACACTTCATAAATATGTAACGCCGCTATTAATGCATCAGGCCGTCCCGCTCTTCACTCAATGTTGATCACATCCATCTTCTGCAATAATCACACCACTATTCTGCAAGAACTCGGAGACAATAGACGACATTGCAGAAACAAGGTGGGATCTTCAAGAGAATTCTGATCATTTCTCGCAAAGCCACTTCTGCGTCGACGATGTGAGCAACCAAGAAAAGAAAAGATGGTGGTTTGAGGAGGTTGGGACGGCCGAGAAAAGAAGCGTAAGCGGCAAGTTGAAGCGTAGAGAACCTCGCCAAATTTGACGAGTCAATCCTAGTGATCCGCTGTGAACCTTAAGATATTTACCACAAGTTGAACCACGATGAGCTTTAACAACTACATCTTAAAAAGCCTTGAAAAGAAACCAAATCAATCAAGTACTTTGACAGGCAAGTGCAGAAATTTAAAATATCTAATTTGGTCAAGAATTGTATATGTGAAGCTGGAGAAAGTAGTGGGGTAAATATCTTGAATCTTGAGTTTGGTCACAAAAGAGCACTTTTATTCACTTACTCAATGGCTTGATTCTCTCAAGTATCTAACAATTAGCTCATTAACTCGATCTTGCATTTGGAAAAGTATTTAAAGACCTCGATTCGTCTCTTCCTCGTCTTTTTTCTCCTCCACATACAACGTGAACAACTACGTCCCCAAACTTCTTTCACTACCACAACAACAATTTTCTACCAAGACATCAGCACATAGCAGTAAGACCTCTTTACTCTATTATCTTCTGTGTGAATTTGTTCTATCCAAATATTCGCTAACACTTCTTCTCCAGAGCTCACTGTATCAGCTCCTGCGCCATTCAATCTACCGATCTTTACTCAACATCAGCACCTTCGTACAAGGTAAGCCTTCCTTTCTTAAAACCTTTCATCAGTCCATGTATTATCTTCTGCTCAAGATCGGATCTTTGCAAATCTCATCAAGAAAGTTCTTGATCTTTGTAGTCCAGTCCCTTGCATATCCTGCTCCATCTCATCAACAAACTTCCTCAACACCTACCCCCCCCTCCTTTCCCTCCTAGTATTCACCTCTTCAAGAAACCATTGCATGTCGCACTTCTACATTAGCCTTCTTACTCACACGCCAAGAGGTTCTCGCTTTCCCTTCAATGATATTCAACCCCGATCCGAAGAGAAGCTAACTTCATAATCAACACAGAACCCAGCAGCCGCCAACATGCCCAACTGGAAGTCCTACGAGTCCTCGGTCCGCCTCCTCTCGGCTATCGTAGCCGCTCATCCCGATCTTCGCTTGAACTATGATGGTAAGCCACAAATTTCCTTAGCTTCAACCCCGCCGCGCTTCGTCCGTCGTTATCTCTCGTCCGATTCACTCGCTATGTCATTTCATCTTCATTCATAGTTGTCCCTGATCCTTGGTACAGCCATAGGAAAGCATTACGGAGGTGGTCTCTCTTACTGGTCCACCTGGAATCGCATGACGCAAATCAACGCCAATGCCAAGGGTCTTCGGGATGCATTTGATGCTGGACAAGATCCAATCAATGTTGAGCTTGATACCGGGCCCATCTCGAAAAGCGTATCGAAGGCCAAAGGTAACGGCAGCTGCTCCTGTGCTTTATTCTCATGGTTTCACAAATTCACCTTACATTTCTTCCAACTGCACGGTTTCCATGTTGATTCATCATAGCAATTTCCAAAAAGTTTGGGGGAGACTGTACCAAGAGTGCCTTGGAGAATCGATTCAGACGCATCAAGTCAGATGCCAAAGCAATCAATGTTGCCATTTCCAGAGGCCAAGACCCTATCACCCTCCCCATTGGTAAGGGTGAAAAGGGTGAAGATATGAATGGTGGGAATAAATTCCTCGTCACAGCACATTCACGTTTTCCTTTTGTCAATTGCGTTCTACTTTAAATACATATTGATACCTGTCAAGAGATCGCTAGATACTTCGGGGAGGGCGTCAACAAGAAGGCTTTGGATAACTATTGGCATCGTCACCTCAGACCGATGGCTAGGGAGCTTCAAATTGCCGCAGATGGGCAAGTTCGCAATGGTCCGATTTCTTCTCAACACTCATATGCACATTTTCCTTGTTGTCAAGTCTTCTCTGATGCCTCCTTATCTGAAAACCTGATGATGTTACCGCGTAGAGATTGCGCGCTGCTTCGGCAAAAACATGAAGGGTCCTCACATGAATCAGCATATGCGACGTCATGTCACTCCAAATGTTAAACGCATCAAAACTACGCTTGATAATGGAGAGAATCCTGAGACCGTGCCTCTCTTCGCTTTATACGGACCATGGAAGGAAGGAGAGGCCAAGGGTCAGATGACATGTCTTCCTACACACACATCACGTTTCCCTTCTGTCGTATTTTCATGTTACAAATCGGAGTTCCCGGATTAATTTTCGAATTAGAGATCGCTCGTTGCTTCGGTGATAGCGTCAAAGCCGGCTCTCTTTCTGCGCAGATGAATCGTCACATCACCCCCAACGTCAAGCTCATCAAAGATGCACTGGCACGAGGTGAAAACCCTGGGGCAGTACCCCTTGGTGGTTTGTACGGGAAATACAAAGATAATAAGAATCAGGGTTAGACTTGATCTCGAACTCACAGCACATTCACAGCACGTTTTTCTTCTGTCATTTCAAGGTCACGCAGCTTCTGATACCTCTGAAAATCGCCCGAGCCTATGGCTCTGACGTTAAAGGCGGTGCCATGTCTAAGCACTTTGGTCACAGCATCATGCCTAAAGTCAACCTCATTCGTGAATGTTTGATTTAGGTGGTGATCCAAAGGACTTGGTTATTAATGACACCGTCAAGAAACCCGAGGGAAAGGGTAGAAGCTTTTCTTGCAACACTTCGCACAGCACGTTTTCATTATGTCTTTTACTCGCAGGAGATGGTTAATTGACCCACTGCGGTAGCTATACAACGTCATTTTGGCAGTGATTCCACCCCTGGAGGTCTCCGAATCGCCGTGGATCGCCATGTCAACCCTAATGTCAAACTCTTGAGACAGGCTGTCGCTCGCGGCGGTGATGCAAAAGACTTAGGCATAGGTCGTGATGGCGGTGCGAAGGGTCAGACGTTCTTCTAAGATTTCTTTCTGTTTCTACACTGCACGTATTTCTTAGTCAGAGCTCTAATTATGTCCCTCGCAGAGGTTGCCAAGCACTACGGTTCCGAGCTTACTCCTGGCGCTCTTAAATTCCAGTACTTTACGCGCATCAATAAGGATATCAAACTCCTTCGGGATGCGAGAAAGGCTGGCAAAGACTGCAAGGATGTAATCTTGAGCTGTGATCAAGGCAAGGGTCAGAGGACGCATCTTCATTTCTTTCCAGCACAGCACAGCACAGCAATCACCTTCAGATCCCATGTTAACACCTTCCAGAAGTCGCTCGCGCGATGGGTACTGATGTGACTCCCCACGGACTTCGATACCAGTTGACGGATCGCATCAGGCCCATCGGCAAGCTTCAGCTTCATGCACTGGCAGCGGGGCAAGATCCCAAGGATGTTAATTTGGATGTCACAGCGAAAACATTCAGGGGTCAGAAGCCTGACTTTTTCTTTCTTTGCAGCACCATTTCCTTTTGCACGCACGTTATAACACTGTATTAATAATTGCCGTAGAAATTTCCAAGATGTTTGGCTCGGACAGCACTGGCGGCGGTGTTGGCTTCCAATTCCGTCAAATTAAAGCTGATGCTAAACGTCAGAAAGATTGTGTCAAATCTGGTGGCGATCCGAAGACGCTTGGCATTGGCAGCAAAGGCGAAGCTGCCGGTACTTTTCAAACCTGTCTTTCATTTTCTTGGCACTGCAAAGCACAAAAATATCGCATCTGGAAAATTATTGGCATGAATCTAGCGATTGCATCATATTATCCAGATGGAACGGTCGCTCCCTTTCAACATAGATTCCGTTATATCTTGAAGGAAGGCCACCGTCCTCGATGTGAGATAAACCGCAGTGCGGTCTCAATTTCTTACCTTTTGTGTGCTTATTTCACGTTAGCGCGAACATCTTGTATCTAGTTACACTGTTAACATAGTTACAGCGATTGCTCGCCATCTAGCTGACGATACTACGGGCTCTGCTCTCGAGCATCGTTTTCGCCCCATTAAGAAAGAGGCTCAAGTTATGCGAGCTGGTACTTCGATAACCCGCTACTCTCCACCGATTTCCTTCCGTCTTCCCTTTCGTCAACTCGTCACTCCCACTCGCTCAAACATTCGCAAAAGAATATTCGCTAACTCATCACAGCCGTGGCCGGTCAATTCGGTCAAGGTGTCACAGGTAAAGCAGTCTCCGAGCGCTTCGTCCGGATGAAAAGAGAACCATGTTGGAATTTATCTATTGACACTGATACTACAGGTGATGGATCAACTCCAGCTAAGGTCACCCCCCGTAAGCGTGGTTCCCGAGGTACCCCTAAGTCTGCTAAGGCAGCTGCTGCTATGAACGGTAGTGGTGAGGATGATGACGAGGGCAGTGAATTTGGCGCGACCCCAAGCAAGAAGAAGACTGTGTTGAATCGAGTTAAGAACGGTCGCGTCACTAAGCCAAAGGGTGGTAAGAGTGCCAGCGCCAGTTTTACCGATCCTGATGAGGATGAAGAAGATATGGTCAAGGCGGAGAATGGTGGAGGTGAGGGGTACAAATTCTCATTTGACCAGCATGAGAATAACTACGGCGGTGAGGATGGCGGCGGTAAATTCCCCTCCCTTCTCTGTTCCGTACATGATGCTAATGATTTACAGATGATGAGGCTATCTTCTTCGATATGGAAGAAGCTTAGACATCTAACCCAACCCACGATGTCGACAGCTCGCTTCCGGTCCCTGGACTCGACATCCGTCACAACTCCCCAATCATTGGCGTTCCGGTTCCTGATTTCCAAAACGGCGTTTATCGATCCTGCTTCTACTTACGATTCGGTCGCCTTCACGTATTCAGTTTCTTTCGATTATTTTTTTCTCGGCGTTACATTACAACATAATACTTTCCTTACAACATCACACCTCGGCGATAGTCAACAATCAACACACCAATCCCCAACTCAAACCTCTTTCGAATCCACGACACAAGATCTCGGTGACGAGATTCTTCGTCTTGATTTTATGATGCGTTTGGTCTCACGGTTATGGTCTGATGTTCTCTATCTGCCTCGGTGCGGTCTCGTCATTCCAATATCTTCCCTTCTTTACTCTGTGAGTGGATTTGGAACGGTCTTTGGGATTGACTTGCCTCTTTTCATTTCCACGCCACTCATTTCAAACACGACTTCACCTCGATTTCCAACAAGTGCAATCAGATCTGGCATTGAGTTACCGGTACCTGATTCCACTTCCTCGCTAATCCCTGGATCTCTCGATTTCCCTGATCTCCCATGATTTCGACGCCGGACGATGGTTATGGCTGGGTATGGATGCTGGATACGATTGAATATGGTGGTTCTCTTTCTTATGCTTCGAGGATACGGCTGGCTGGCGTTTATTATCAAGGTCCCAAATCTGGAGATAGAACGTTTGCTTTGCTGCTTTGCGCACTTTGCTTGCGGATTGGCTGCGTTTCTAGCTAGTGAGCGGAACTGAACCAAAAGGGAATAGATTGCTTTGCTATGTTTCTGAAGATTGAGATTTTTGATGTTTACAGCGTGTGATCTTCGTAATCTGAAAGTGATGTGATCAAGACGGGGAAGAAAGGTGGGTTGATTCTTTGATGGTATGAAGTTGTGCTATGGTGCGATTGTGACCTTGGGTTTGTGATTTTGCTATCCATATATTATTATTTAAATATATAAGACAAAATTGTTTTTAAGCGTATCTAATATAATAATAGTCAATAAACTTCTGTACCCGCACCAAACATCTACCAATCTAACTCAGAACTCGATACCCCTATTCAAAATCCTTTTCCCCACCTCTACAAGCCCTATTATCTGACACCCAAAATATCGCATCCATCACTCTCTTAACCCACTATCCTCTCTCCATATTACTTCACTCATACAATTAGGTACTTACCCAGATCTTATTTCAATATAAACCCA
>Ga0182030_10013970_pt1 | contig 15915 bp, 18 predicted proteins | sample 812S3MmetaG_FD_121299 | JGI IMG/M metagenome (GOLD analysis project Ga0182030, IMG submission 121299) | Permafrost microbial communities from Stordalen Mire, Sweden - 812S3M metaG (Illumina Assembly) | ecosystem: Environmental > Terrestrial > Soil > Wetlands > Permafrost | place: Sweden...
CCAAGTTGGTGCAGCTGAGGGTTCCATAGGCTTGGTGCCTGTTGCCACTGTGTCGCTGAACATATAAGCTCGTACCGATTTTTTTAATAAATGATGGATACCGACACTTTTGTACTGGTTTCGGGCGGTACATCTGGGTTGGGGGGCGGTCATAATGAGCGAAGGTATACCACCCGTCGGCGCGAGCCTGCCGAGAAAAATTGCGGCAGGCATAGTCGGCTCGGCGGCGCTGGCAACACTCTCCCTTGCGGTCGTCACGGGATGGCTCACGCCCCGCTACTCCGCCTCAGTCGAAGGAATCGGCAGGGGTGTCTTTGGAGCTATTGCTATAGTCCTCGGCTATATGGCAGTACGTATCCTGATGAAACTACCGCTGTCGGCGCCGCCCCAGCACGGCCCAGCGTACCAACCCGATATTGATTGGCTCGCCCGGCTGCAAGAAGAGATATCTGAGCCTCGGCTTGATCATGAGCCCGGAGCCCTCGTAACATTCATAGATTTAATTACCGATCCTTCAAAGTATCGATCGCGGGTTGCCGAGACAATCGACTTGGATGGTCGCAGTATCAATAAGCAAGTCTCGGTTGAGTTTGTGCTTCCAAATGGGGCCCTACAGGCCAGGGCGCTCTACCTCCCGATATTGCAACCTGTCATGGGAGACCTGGTGGACAATTTCAGGCTAACCGATAGGTCCAGCAGCTCAGTGACTAACCTGTCCTACTTGGAAACGGTGGAGCTTGCCGCAATCGGGCTGCGTATGCTGCTTCTGTACGCTACGGGAAAACCGTACCAGGAGTGGACTTCGACGCGGGCGGCGGAACTGATCCTTCTCGAGCTGATCGCCAGACGCAGACCCTCGGATGCAAAGTCCGCCAAATCAAGCATCAAGAAGGGGCTGAAGCTACTAGAGGGAAAACTAAGCGGCGGTGCGAGGGATCTAATTCGTGCGTATCTCAGATCGCTAAGCGCAGGGTATCCGATTGTGGCAGTGATTCCACAGGACCTCGTGGTGTCTAACCGTGTGCTCCTCCGGTATGAGCTAACAGTAATTCCCGCATCGCGAAGTGCCGGATGGGAGGGCAAGCTGCGACTCGGCATCGGCGTTCGACCGTCACAGGTCACCGTACCTGTAGATCTCGCCATGACGGCAGGAAGCTATCATCTAAGGGTCAATGGACCCCCTGAGAAGTACGTCGTGGAACAGATACTTAGATGTGCTAATTGCCGTCAGCGGTTGGACGATCCGCAAACACGTCACATAGCGCAATGCGCCCATGCGCCGGGGGAGTCTAAGAAGACACATTTTCACTTGCGAGGAAGATTCGGCCAGAGCTTTACACATCTGTATATGCGAGGGTTTGCCGACTCGGGACACCGAACTAGCAGATACGAGATACTCGTACGCTTCAATGAGACACCCCCGGGTTCAAGGGCGTCCGCAGCCGTGACGGCGCTTGCGGGCTTGATCTTTATCTGGGTGATCGGGCACCTAGCTTCAAGGAATGAAGCAGTATCAAACAGTGACCTTCCGGCTATCCTGCTTGCCCTGCCGGCCATCGCCGCGTCCTGGGTTGGGCTATCGTCCAGTGGCGACGCATTGGTGGGGTCATCGCTTCATGCGCGCCTATCGTTGATCCTGAGCGGAGTTTTGTCGGTCGCGTCAGTTGTCGTATATCTTTTGCAGAACACAGCGGCAAGCGCTTCAGATAAGGGCCTCACTCCGCCCAGCCATATGACACTAGCGGGCGTCACTGACCCGCGGTGGATCACGCTGCTAGTACTAGCCTTCTTCGGCCTGATATACATCTCGTGGCACCTTCTTGCGAGAATCCGCAACTATATGGGACTAATCAGTCGGGCTGATCCTCTTACGGCACATCACTCTATGGTGTAATCTCAGCTGAGAGGGAGTGGGGGGGTAATGGCTGATACAGGTGAGGCAAGCGCGGTGGGAGAGGATGCGCGCGGCAAGGGTGATGCAGTATGGGTGGTTCCGCGTACTGAATACGTGTCTGCGGCAGCAGGGATCAGTTTCGGAGATCTGATTCCGCCTGGTGAGCAGCTTAAGGTCGCGAAGGCAGCGCTAGACTCTTTTGCTTCTCCCGAACGTGCTGACGTACGCCGGGATGCCGTGAAACTCGCTCGTCAAGTGCTCGGACTTGAGCACATACAACCGGCAGCATGAGGCTCCACTGACGCGAGAATACCTTCGAAAGGCCAGGTCTCCACCGGATCGTCCGGTGATGCAGTGATGTTGCGGAATCGGGATAGACCTGGCTAGCGCTATACGTCGATCGGCGCGATAGCGCCACCCGCTACCCCGGCGTCAGGCGGAAGCCCGTTGAGCGCGAGCCAGTCTCGGACATCGCTCCTCCCGAGGAGGGTGCGCGCGAACGAGTCACCGGCGGCGACCTTAAGATCCGCCTCGATCGACGCGCGCACATCGTCCGTGGCAGGCTGGTGCGGGTCCGCCAGGTATCCGGGATCCTGCCGGATTTTGCAGACCGCCCGGTTGGCCTCGTATGCGGCCCAGCCCTTCTCGCTGGCCGGAATGCCCCTGATGGCGATGGCCGTGGTTAGCTCCCTTTCGGCTCCGGCGAAGTCGGGATGGTCCTGATCCTTGAGCGCGAAGCCGAGTTCTCCGTGATTGCGATGGAACCGGTTTGCCGTGTCGGCGGCGATCAGAGCCTGGAAGACCGGGATCGTGAGTGCCATCAAGCGCTGGTGGAATTGCCAGCTCAGGCGCCTTTGGGTTTCGGCTTTCTGGAAGATCTGCACCCGCGTCACGTCCGATGTGTTCGCGACAACCGCATTGAGCTCGTTCTGCGAGGGAGACGGCGCGCCGGTTTCCGGCTTGAGCTGCCGGTCGACGATCGTGAGGGCCTCGACCTGCAAAGTGCCCTCTTCGTTGAGCTGAGCCTGAACCTTCGTGGTGACCTGCTCAATCAGGTCCCCTTCATGAAGTGCTTTCGGCATATAGATCCGGGTCCACAGATAGGAGTACAGGAAGCCCATTACGACGAAGAAGACCATCACCGCCAGAGCGAACGCCGCGCTGGAGGCGGTCCCCCCGAATCCGCTTTTCAGCTGCGAGGCGAGACGGCCCAGCGCGCCCGGGGCACGGGCGATCTGCACCAGCCCGATACCCACCAGGATCTTCGTGAGCCAGTCTGAGATCTGCTCCAGGTTCGTGTTTCCCTGGTACTGCGGACCGCTTGCGCCCTGCGCCGCCGCCCCGCCCTGAGCAGGCACGTTCTGAACGGTACGCGGGATGCCGAACAGGAACCCGATCACGCCACCAGCCAGTGCCGACGCACCTGCGACCAGCAGGCCCGTTCCTACGACTAAGGCGAATTTTCCGGACGAGAACTGCGCCGCATAAATGAGAATGCCGGCCAGGGCGCCAGCCGCCAGCGCAGGAAGAATCATGCGCCACGACCTCTCGTCCTGATCTTTTGGTTTATCCGGATTTGTTTGCGTATTCGAGTCTATTGGCATATGCAGCAACCTTCCCCAGTGCCTGGCCCGTGCTCACCACCCGCGTCGGGTCCCCACCTCGGATCGCCGCACGCAAAGTTAAGACTAAACCGGCATGCTAGTCCCCGTGCGGAACCGGTCAAGACCGGGCTCGTGTACTGCCATCAGGGTTCCCGGCGATCGGAATCTTGCTGAGGGCATGCACCACCATCCGTTCAGAAAATGAATTTTTTACCGAACGGACACGAGCAGAAGCCCAGCTCAACGTCCTTGTTCTCACTCGCAGACGCTCGTCCGTCAGCGCTCCTCCCGGGTTCATGAACCTGCGGACCTAGACCGCTACGGATCTCGTGTGGGGTCTGTGGTCGGCTGTGGTGGTGGTGAGGTCAGGTCAGGTCCGTGGAGGTCTGCGGGGGCGACATGCAGTCCAGCGGTGGCGGCGCCGGCGTGCAACCGCCGGTCCCAGACGGCGATGATGAGGTCGGGGTCGCCAATGGCCAGGGCGCTAGCCAGGTGCACGGCGTCCGCGCCCCGCAGGGAGTGGGAGTGGGAGTCGGCCAGTTGCCCGGCGTGGCGTTCGACGGCTGCGGTGAGCTCGACGGGGCGCACCGCGGCCCAGAACTGTTCCCATGCCTCCTCGGCGGTGTTCAGGTCGTCGTCGCTGAGGTCGTGGTTGCGGCCGGCTGCGGCCAGCGCGGCGCGGACTTCGGGGTAGGCCAGCCGGCTGGCCAGGGCGGCGTCGCAGCCGTCCCACAGCTCGGCGGCCAGGTCGCTGCCGGTTTCCTGGACGACGAGTTTGACCAGGGCGCTGGAGTCGAAGTAGACCAGCGCCATTCTCAGCGCCGCTGGTCGCTGACCAGGTCGGCGACGGGCCGGCGGGGCCGGGGTCGGGCCTGTCCGGCTGCCGTGGGTCGCGGGGGTGTGGCGGCGCGTGCGATGACCCCATCGGCGACTAGCCGCTCCAGCGTGGCGGTGGCGGTCAGGCCGAGCAGCCGGGCGATGGGCACGCCGCGGTCGGTGATCACCACCTCATCGCCTTCGCGGGCTCGGTCGAGCCATTCGCTGAGGTGCGCTCTCAGCTCGCTTACAGCTACGTCCATGCTCATATTGTACGCTTCATCTGAACTCTATTTGTACAGATGTCGTGCCTGTGGGCTCGGGTGGATAGCCGTTCGTCATGTCCGCGGCTGATGGCTCCGGCCGTGTTCGGCCCGGTAGGGGTGGTGCATCGAGCGGTCGCCGGCCTCCCAGTTCTCGCGGCGGCCGGGCGCGGCTAGGTCCCAGTCCGGGCGGATCTCACGGGTCACCTCGCGCAGATCGCGGCGGAGCTCCTCGAACGACGGCCTGCCCCAGAACCAGTAGCCGTTGTACCTGCTGTAGATGACCAGCCCTGGCTTGAGCACGAGCGTGTAGGGGATCATCGGGTCGTAGTAGGAGTCGGTGTACTCCTGGATATCGAGGTCCTTCTGGATTTTGCGGCCGGCGTCGGACAGGAAGGTCCACTGCGCGCCGACCGAGTCGCGGAACTCGTTGGTCTTGAGGATGTTGTCGGTCGAGATCGTGACGATCTGGGTGTAGCCGACGCGGATCTTCGGGTAATTGGCGGCCAGCTCGAGGTGCTGCTGGTGGTCCTTGGGGCAGAACCCGCCGCGCGAGAGCACCAGGACCATCGGGTCGATCCCTTGCAGCTCGCTTAGCCGGCGCCGGATCTTGGTGTGGTCGGTCAGCTCGTAGTCGGGGAAGGTCCCGCCCGGGAGGATGTCGGCACGCATGAACTTACTCCTAGCTGAATGTGACGTCAGTGACGTCGATGGCGATGGAAACCGAGGAGGACGGAGACTCATCGGAATTGCGACATAGACCCGGCGGCGGGTCGGGAACATCCCGACGTGGCGCAGTTGTCAGAACGACCGGCGCCTGAGCTTGACCCGGTAAGAGTAGTGCTCAGGATCGAAATAGCTGATCGCGAGCTCGACGGTGTCCCCGTTCTCGTCGAAGTACAGGCGGTCGATCCGGAGCAGCGGTTCACCGGTGGCACGGCCCAGGTACCTGGCGGCGAACGCGGTGGCGCCTGACGCGCTGATGCTTTGCTCCGCGGCAGCGATAGACCCCGTGATGCGCGAGTCGATCAGGCCGATGACGGTCACCCGGCTGCGTCGGCCCGGCGACGACAAGTCTTCGGCGTCGGCGAGCAGCTGCCCGACACGTGGCGGCAGGTAGACCGAGGTGTAGCAGAACGGCACGTCGGCGTGCAGCCGGACGAACGTCACGGTGAAGATCTCGTCAGACGGCAGCCGGAGCCTGCTGGCGATCTCCACGTCGACCTTGCGCTGCAGCGGGCTGACGAGCTGGCATTCCGTGTCCAGCGACAGCGCCATCAGCTCCTCGACGGAGCCGAAGTGGTTGACGTACCTGTCCTCCTCGGCGACCGGGTAGGTGCCGCGGCCGGCCACCCGGTAGATGATCCCCTCCGATACCAGGTCCTGCATCGCCCGCCGGACGGTCTGCCGGCTGACCGAGTAACTGGCCGCGAGCTGCTCCTCGGTCGGCAGCTGGCGCCCGCCGGCGTATTCGCCGTTGCGGATCGCGGTCCGGATCTGAGTAGCCAGGGTCCGGTAGGCGACCGTTTTGACCTGTGCTGGCATCTGCGTCCGGCTTTCCTGCTCTTCCCTGGCCGGCCGACGGGAGGAGCCTGTTCGTCAGTTGATCCACTGACAGTATGCCCTGGGCTTGACTTGAGCGGTACCTTCATGGCTAAATGGCCGTACATTTCGATTACTAAGTCGGCCAGCAACTGCCGCCCGGAGCGGAGAGCAGATCCGATGACATCAGTCAGCGCCGGCCTGGCCCGGTGGGCCGCGGAACTCGCGCCGGATCCGGGCGACCTGGAGCTGGCGCACCGGTCGTTGCTGGACACGGTGGCGGTCACCCTGGCCGCCCGCCACCACCGGGTCACCCAGCTGGCCGCCTGCCTGCCCGAGCACGCGCGCTGGGCCGTAGCCGGGCACGTCCTGGATTTCGATGACCTGCACATGCCATCGACCACGCACGTCAGCGCGGTCTGCGTGCCGACGGCGCTGGCCACCGGCGGCGGCCCCCGCGCCTACCTGGCCGCGGCCGGGGTGATGGCCCGGCTGGGAACGGCGCTGGGCTGGCGGCACTATTCGGCCGGCTGGCACGCGACCTGCACGGCCGGGGCGCCGGCCAGCGCGGCCGGCGCGGCGGTCGCGCTCGGCCTGCCAGCCGGGCAGATCGCCGCGGCCATGGCCCTGGCTGTGCCCGCAGCCGGCGGGGTGCAGCGGGCGTTCGGCACCGACGCGAAGTCACTGCAGGTCGGTTTCGCCGTGGACGCCGGGATCCGGGCCGCCCGGCTCGCGGCCGCGGGCGCGCAGGCCGACCCGGCGGCGGTGGACGCGTGGCTGGGCCTGGTGGGCGGCGACCCGGCCGCGGTGGACCTGTCTGGACCAGCAGTGCCGAACGGGCTGGCGGTCAAGCTCTACCCATGCTGTTACGCCCTGCAGCGGCCGATCAGCGCCCTGTCCGGGCTCGCCAGCCAGGGGCTCGACCCGGCTCAGGTGCGCCGCATAGTGCTGACCACCCCGGCGGCCACAGTCGTGCCGCTGATCCACCATCGCCCGGAGTCGGGATTGCAAGGCAAGTTCAGCCTGGAGTACGCGGCTGCGGCCGCGCTGCTGGACGACTATCCCGGGTTCGGCAGCTTCACCGATGCCGCGGTGCGGCGGGCAGCGGCCCGCCGGCTGACCGGCCTGGTCGAAACCAAGCTCGAGCCAGGAGGGAGCGGGCTGCTCGACGGTGAGCTGGTGGCCGAGATCTATACCAGCGATGGCACGGTCGTGCGAGCCAGCCAGCAATACCCGCCGGGTTCCCCGGCCCGGCCTGCCTCCGCCGCCGAGCTGCAAGCCAAGCTAGCCGACTGCGTACGCGGGCTCGATACCGACCCGGCCACGTGGACCTGGCCGAACGCCGCCGGCCTACTGCGCCAGTTCCTGCCCGGACCGCCCGCAGGACGCGACCAAACGTAAAACAGGAAGAGACCCGGTATGGATGAGCTGAATGATGACGAGCGCGCGATGGTCGAGCTCGTCCGGGACTTCGTCAACCGCGACGTCAAGCCGGTTGTGCGTGAGCTGGAGCACGCCAACACCTACCCGGAAAAGCTGATCGAGCAGATGAAGCAGCTGGGCATCTTCGGCCTGGCCATCCCCGGGCCGTGGGGCGACGCCCAGGTCAGCGCGGCGTGTTACGCGATGATCACCGAGGAGCTGGCTCGCGGGTGGATGAGCCTGGCCGGGGCCATGGGCGGCCACACGGTGGTGGCCAAGCTGATCCTGGCCTTCGGGACGCAGCAGCAGAAAGACACCTACCTGCCGCGGATGGCCACCGGTGAGCTGCGGGCCACGATGGCCCTGACCGAGCCAGGCGGCGGCTCGGACCTGCAGGCGCTGCGGACCACGGCCCGGCGCGACGGCCGTTCTTATGTCATCAACGGGTCGAAGACCTGGATCACCAACGCGCGGCGATCCGGGCTGGTCGCATTGCTCGTCAAGACCGATCCGGCGGCCCGGCCCGCGCACGCCGGCATCAGCATCGTCCTGGCCGAACCGGGCCCGGGCTTCACCGTGTCCCGCGACCTGCCCAAGCTCGGTTACAAGGGCGTGGAGAGCTGCGAGCTCACCTTCGACGATTTCCGGATCCCGGCCACGGCGCTGCTGGGCGAGCGCGAGGGAGAAGGCTTCGCGCAGATGATGCGCGGCCTGGAGATCGGCCGGATCCAGGTCGCCTCCCGCGCGCTCGGGGTCGGCCAGGCCGCGCTGGAGGATGCGCTGCGGTACGCGCAGCAGCGGGAGGCATTCGGCAAGCCGATCTGGCAGCACCAGGCGATCGGCAACTACCTGGCCGACATGGCGACCAAGCTCACCGCGGCCCGCCAGCTGGTGCTGTACGCCGCACGGTGCTACGACTCCGGCCGGCGGGCCGATCTGGAGGCCGGCATGGCCAAGCTGTTCGCATCGGAGACCGCCATGGAGATCGCGCTGGACGCGATGCGCATCCACGGCGGCTACGGCTACTCGACCGAGTTCGACGTCGAGCGCTACTTCCGCGACGCGCCCCTGATGATCGTCGGCGAGGGCACCAACGAGATCCAGCGCAACGTCATCGCCCGCCAGCTCGTCCAGCGTCACCCGGCCGCCTCATGACCGGCCCGGCCGGCCGCGGCGCGGAACCGTCGGGGCTGCCGCTCGACGGCCTGCTGGTCGTCGCGCTGGAGCAGGCGGTGGCGGCCCCGTTCGCGACCCGGCAGCTCGCCGACCTGGGCGCCCGGGTGATCAAGATCGAACGACCCGGCGACGGCGACTTCGCCCGCGGTTATGACCGGACCGTGCTCGGACAGTCCAGCTATTTCGTCTGGCTGAACCGGGGCAAGGAATCGGTGCAGCTCGACGTCAAGACCGGCGCGGGCCGGGCCGCGCTGACCGCGCTGCTCGCCGGAGCCGACGTGTTCGTGCAGAATCTCGCGCCCGGCGCGGCCGCACGCCTCGGCCTCGCCGCCGACCAGCTGCTCGCCCGCCATCCCCGGCTGATCTGCTGCTCGGTCTCCGGCTACGGGCCGGACGGCCCGTACAGCGGCAAGAAAGCCTACGATCTCCTCGTGCAGTGCGAGACCGGCACGCTCTCGGTCACCGGCACCCCAGCGGAACCCTGCAAGGCGGGCATCTCGGTGGCCGACATCGCCGCCGGGATGTACGCCTACAGCGGCATCTTGACGGCGCTGTACGAGCGGGAGCGCACCGGCCGCGGCGGCAGCCTGGAGGTGTCCATGCTGGACGCGCTGGGCGAGTGGATGAGCCAGCCTTACTACTACGGCGTCTACGGCGGGCGCGAGCCGCGGCGCACCGGCGCCCGGCACGCCTCGATCTCGCCGTACGGACCCTACGCGGCACGCGGCGGGCAGGTGTTCCTCGGCCTGCAGAACGACCGCGAGTGGGCTGTTCTGTGCGAGCAGGTGCTGGGCCGCCCGGAGCTGGTCACCGACCCGCGTTTCGCCACCAACCCGGACCGGGTGGCGCACGACGGCGAGCTGACACCGATCATCGAGGCCGCGCTCGCCGCGTTGACCCCGGACGAGGTGGTGACCCTACTCGACGAGGCCGGCATCGCCAGCGCGCGGCTGCGCACGCCCGCCGAGTTCGCCGCGCACCCGCAGCTCGCGGCCCGGGACCGGTGGCGCGAGGTGGACACGCCGGGCGGCCCGGTCCGGGCGCTGCTCCCGCCGGTCACCGTGCCCGGCCGGGAAGCCGCGATGGGCGCCGTGCCGGCACCCGGCCAGCACACCGAATCGGTGCTGGCCGAATTCCCGGCCGTACCGGACCACGCGAGCACGGTGGCGGGGCGCCGAGCGTGACGGCACCGGAGGAGGCAGCATGGCAGGCGAGCTCGAGCACTTCCGCATGGTGATCGGCGGCAAGGCGGTCGACGCGGAGTCCGGGGCGACATTCGAATCGCAGAACCCCTATACCGGCCGTCGCCTCGCACCCCGGAGTCGACAAGGTCGCGTTCACCGGCTCGACCGCGACGGGCCGCGCGATGGCCCGGGCGGCGGCCGAGAATCCACGCCATCGACGAGTACCTGGAAGAAAAGGCGGTCTGGGTCGAGCTCACCGGCGGCACCCGCGACCCCTTCACCCTCGGCTGACCCCGGTTTCCTGGGGGCCTACCTCGGGCTGCTCGTGCGAAACCCGACCACTGCCGACGCCCTCCTCCCGCTGGCCAACTGCGGGGAACCGCCGATCCACACGGCGACGTGACGTGCCCTGCTGGCCTGGACACGACTGGTCCGAATGACGTCTTGCCCGCGGTGCCGCAGTGCACTAGCGAACCGCGAGGTAGCTATCCTTCGCGAGATTGCGCCGTCGTCGTGTTTAGCCTGCGGCATGGGTGGCGGTCTCGGAGGTTCGTAGCGCTACCCGCCGCATCCGCACCATCAACGCCGCCGAGGGTACGACCTTCCCGGACATGTAGGTCGACAGGCGAGACCGCGACGTGCCTGTCCGCTCGGCAAAATCCCGTTTGGACAGACCGGATCTGGCGACAAGGTTCCGGACCTCAGCTGCCACGTCTTCGCGTTCCGAATCGGTGGCCAGCTTCCGGGCACGCTCCACTACTCCCTCTAGGAGCTCGGCCGTGCCGTACGGGCGGGACAGGCGGATAGCTTCAAGGACCTGCTGGGCCACCGGCCCCCAGGGATCGGCCCGGATCGCGGCGGCCAGCCGCCGCCAGTCCGGAAGAGTACCCCGCTCAACGGCCGCGAGAATGCCTTCGAAGGGCCAGGTCTCCACTGGATCATCCGGCGATGCAGTGATGTTGCGGAACTTAAGAGAGGTTGTCATTGCACCATCTCCAGGGCCACCGAGCGGCAAACTTCGGTCACGTTCTTCCAGTCGGTCCAGCGCGCATCAAGACCTTTGTACTGGCTCAGCTGCTGGATGGTCCGCGTGTCCGCTGGCCGTGGATCGGTCAGTTGCCGGGCGAGCTGGGTCGCGATTCCTTCCGGTCCTGGACCGCGCTGATCGGAGTAGTAGGCGTCGATACGCCTGAGCACATCGGCGGAATGGGAGATCCCATAGCGGTCAGATAGGGCTGCCACGTCGAGATAATCCCGGACCTGATTGCGCCGGACAATCAGGTATCCCTTAATGCGCAAGGTTTCGTCCGGGGTTGGTACCCGGAGCACTTGCCCGGACGGCAGCGTCACTTCAGCGACTTCCAGCGGCCTGTTCCGGACGAGCTGGCGGACGCCAGATTCGATATCGCCCAGTTCGCCGAGGATTATCTTCCCCGGGGTCACCCGGTTGGTCACCCATCCGTCCGTCGCTTCGACTGCCTCGAGAACCGCATCGAAACGCGCGCCTAGATCTTGTAGTACATGGTCGTGGTCATTGGAGGCGCGATGATTGGCCCATAGCGCGGCAGCGGAGCCTCCCACCAGCACGGCATCGGGAACGACCTCTTGAAGGCGTGCCGCTGATTCGAGCACGCGGACCAACTCAGGCCGCGCCAGTCCGGGCGTGTCAGATTCTTCCTCAGCCATCTCCGTCGTCTCCAGTCCCAGATGTGCGAAGTGTATCAGATGTGATACGGAAACTCCTGCGGACGGCCCGACCGTCAGGCGGTTCTGTCCCACCACGTGAGCACCCTGAGCGCGCGGAGGGTGTTCCAGCGGCTCGGCGTGCCCTCGCCGTCCTCAAGATCGAAGTGGACGCGGCCCGGGTGGATGCGGTCGAGCAGCCACCGGCCGTCCGGCTGCCGCTTGGACCGTACGACCGCTACCGCCTCCGCCATCCGGGGATCGGGGTCCGCGCCCGCCCCCCGGAAGTAGTCGAGCGCGCGCAGCACGTCGTAGTGCCAGTAGTACGGAAACGGGAACTCCAGGTACGCCGGCTGGATGACGGCCCCCGTGCTCTTGCGGCGGAACAGGCCGCGCTCGAGCAAGTACTCCTCACCGCTGCGGCGGGCCGTGCGCACCTGCGCGGATCCGCCGGTCGCGCGCTCGAGCTCGAGCAGGCCGTTGATGCAGGGTTCGATCTCGCCGTCGAAGTACCGCTGACCGGCGTGTTCCCAGCGCCCGTTCTCCGCCACCAGCCCGATCGCCCGGCGGGCGGATTGCGACGCCGGGTCAAGCCCGAGGAGCTGCAGCGTCTGTAGCGTGTGCATCGTGGCTGTCCACGGCTGCCCCGGTTCACCACCGAAGTAGGCCGCTGGGAAGCAAGCGCCGCCGTCCCACAGCCCGTCGGAATCGGTGAGCGCGAGCAGGCGCGCGCCCCAGCCGTCGTGCTCCACCCGGGCTCGCTCGGCGGCCACGTCCCCGGCCGGCGCGTTCACCAGATCCCGCAGCACCTGCCAGCGGATGGCGGGGTCGCCGTCGAGCAGCCAGCCGATCACGCTCACGACGGCAGGCTACCTCGGTCGCCATGCGCGGCTCGCGCTCCGGAATGAAGCGGGTGCTGCGGGGCAGGAGCCGCTGCACAAAAGTGCAGAGCCGGGTGCCGTTCGGTCCGCCCGTTTCGGTGGAGGGTGAGCATCAGCGGGAACGCACAGGGCCAGGAGGCGATCGGCCTGGCGTTTCAGGGTGCCGGGCGGGTTGTGCCGGCCGGCCCGGCTGCCTGGCCGCAGGAGCGTGAGCCAGAACAGGGCGGCCGGGCGCCGGAATTGGAGCAGCCTGGCTGTCTCCGCCGTGGTCAGGTCGAACAGGGCAAGGAAGGTGTCCGCGTCCAGGTGGGCGCCTGATCATGCGGAGATGTGCTCTGCCAGGAGCGCGAGTTCGAACGCGCGGTTCGCTGGGGCCGGAATCCTCGGAATCGACCAGGCGGTGACCGTTCATGCACGGCCGGGTTCAGCGGGCGGGAGTGGGGTCTGCTGCCGGGCGCGCGAAGGAACCTTGGGTCGCGGCCCGCGAAGCCGCGTTCCGGTTACCGGGGCTGGTAGATCAGGCGTGTCACGCCGGAGCGGTAGGTCTTGGTGCTGTGCAGGGCGAGGTCGGTGCGGCGGCTGAATATCCGCTGACCCTCGCCCAGGGCGACCGGATGCATCATGAGCACGTACTCGTCGATCAGCCCGAGGCGCGCGAATGCCTGCGCGGTCCGGATGCCTCCTGGCACCCCGATGTCGCGGCCGGGCTGGTGCTTGGCGGCGTTGACCGCCTCGCGCAGGTCGTCGTCGTCTCGCACCATGAGCAGCTCGGCGTTGTCCCACGGGATCTTCTCCTTGGTTCTGGACAGGACCAGGGAGTGGACCCGGTTCACGGCATCGGCGATGGCGTGCTCGCCTTCGGAGGCTGCCGGGTTGGCGGCGGCCTGGCGCCAGTACGGGATCATCCCCGAGGCTGTGGGGTAGCCCATGAACGCGGTGTCGGCCTGACCGATCAGGTCGACGACGTCGCGGTTCATCTCGGGGTCGGGGGCGGCTGCCATCCAGTCGAGTTCGCCTCCGGGGCCGGCGAAACAGCCGTCGCAGGTCATCGTCATGTAGAGCCGTACCGTTCTCATCTCGTCCTCCTCGTGACTTGCGTGGATTAGCGGGGTTGCTGGGTCGGCATCACCGGCCCGGGTAACGCGTTGGCTGGATCCCGGCGCTGACCCTGGTGGGCGCCAGCGGCGGGCCGCTGCGGTGTGCGGCGTGGCGGGCCGGGGTCACCGCCCGGTTCGCGCGGCCAGGAGCTTGGTGGTGTGCTCCCAGCGTGCGCGGGCGATGAGCGCGAATGCGGCGCATAGCGGGATGGTCATCGCGGCGGCGGTGCTATGCAGGACGGCGATGTTGATGATGGTCGCGCCGGCCATGTCGGCGGCGAGCCCGGCGGCGGCGAGCCCGGCCAGCCGGGGGATCAGCAGGCCGATCGCCCCGGCGAGTTCGGCGGTTCCGACGAGGTAGCGCAGCCACTGCCCGGCTCCGATCTGGCCGAACATCGCCACCGCGGAGTGCGCGTCGGCGAGCTTGGGCATGGCGGCGAAGACGAACACCGCGGCCAGCAGGACCTGGGCGGCCCAGATCATCTTGTTCCTGCGGGCGCGCTTGCCGCTGTGCGTCTGCCCGGTTTCGCGGTCTGCCCTGGCGGTTGCGGTGCTGGTGATGCTCATGGCTTTCTCCTTCAGGTTTCGTCCCCGGGGGGCGCGGGCTTGCGACCCCCGGCGCTTGGGCGGGTCGCAGGTCAGCTGGCCTGGAGCTTGGCGAGCAGTTCGGCCAGGCGGTCGCCGGAGTCGCGGGCGCCGCGTTCCATGCCGGAGGCGACCATCGCGTCGCGGTCCTGGACGGACTGGAAGGCCGAGACGGTGCGCACCAGCGTCTTGGGGCCGCGGTCGGCGAAGGTGGCGGTCTGCAGGCAGACGTGGCCCGGTGCGCCTTCGAACTCGAAGGTCTGCACGATGGCATCCGGCGACGGATCGCCGTGGAAGACGCCGTGGAAACCGTAACTTTTGCCCTGCGCGTCGGAATGCACGTAACGCCAGGTACCGCCGTCGCGGGCGTCGTAGCGGTCAATGGTCATCGCCAGGTCACGGGGGCCTAGCCACTGCCCCAGCAGGTCCGGCTCGATATAGGCGCGGAATACCAGGTCGCGCGGTGCGTCGAACTCGCGGGTGATGATGATCTGCGGGATACCAGGTTCCGCGGTGATCTGTGTCTTACTCATCGTCGTTCCCCTTCGCTGTGACGGCCGGATGCTGGCCGGAGTCTTCTTCCTGGCGGGCTTGCAGGGCGGTGAGCAGGTCGTCGAGCCGCTCGTGGCTTTCGTCCCAGAACCGCTGGTAGCGGGCCAGCCAGGTGGTCACCTCGCGCAGCGGTTCGGCCTCCAGGCGGCTGAGCCGGGCGGTCGCCCGCCGGGTGCGCGAGACCAGGCCCGCGTTTTCCAGCACCTTCAGGTGCCGGGAGATCGCCGGCTGGGACACGCTGAACGGCGCGGCGAGCTCGGCGACGGTGGCCTCGCCCTCGGCCAGCCGGGTCAGGATCGCCCGCCGGATCGGGTCGGCGAGCGCCCCGAACACGAGACTGAGCCGGTCATTGACCATTTATAACCATCCAGTTTTAGAATGAGATGGTTATAGAGTGCCGCGCGAACCCTTCACTGTCAAGCCCACATGCAGGAGCAGGCCGCGCGGGCGGGCCGGCCGTGTCCTGATGGGCTCACCGCGCAACCCGGCAGCGCGGGCTTTCGCCTCCTGCGCCGGGCAGGCCGCTGCCTCGTGTCACCCGAAGTGAGAACCCGCGCCGTGCCAGGCGAGAATCACCGCGAACGCCCCGGCGATCATGAAGGGGCCGAAGGGGATGTGCTGTTTCCTGGTGGCGCGGCCTGATATCAGCAGCGCGCCGCCGTAGAGGCCGGCCAGGACGAACCCGGCGACAGTGCCGGCCAGCAGGGTGCGCCAGCCCAGCCAGGCGAGCAGGGTGCCTGGGCTCGCTGTGGCCTTGACATCCCCCAGGTCCATCCGGGCCGGGCTGATCAGCGCGAGCGCCAGGTAGAAGCCGGTCAGGGCAAGGCCGCCGAGCACAGCCTGTGCAGGGTGTGCCAGTGTCCGCTGATCGCGGCCGCCCGCCCGCAGACAGCCCAGGTGACGGCACGGACATGACGGTGGTGTTCGACGCCGGGCAGAACTCCGCGGACAACTTCGCCATCTTGACCCACTCCCCAGAACTGCACCAAAGCCAGGCGGCCGGGTTCGACGGCACCACCTTGGCCAAAGCCGGCAAGAAGCTCGGCGAGCTGGCCGCCACCCTCGCCCGCGGCAAGACCCGCCGGACCCGGGACAAGATCGAGGCAGAGATCGCCACGATCACCCGCAAGCCCTGGGTCCGCCGCACCGTCACCTGGCAGCTATCCGGCGAGAAACCAAGAGACCTCCGCCTGGCCTGGGGCATCGACACCGCCGC
>Ga0182030_10013972_pt1 | contig 15915 bp, 12 predicted proteins | sample 812S3MmetaG_FD_121299 | JGI IMG/M metagenome (GOLD analysis project Ga0182030, IMG submission 121299) | Permafrost microbial communities from Stordalen Mire, Sweden - 812S3M metaG (Illumina Assembly) | ecosystem: Environmental > Terrestrial > Soil > Wetlands > Permafrost | place: Sweden...
CCGAAATACGCCGACCTTCTGGCTTCATTCGGTGTGTTTCGTGTATGGCAACCCGGTGGAGTTCGAGCTTTCAGAGAATCACGCCATCCTGAGAAACGCGGTCCGGTCATTCGCGCTAGCGGAGATTGCGCCGCATGCAGCCGAGTGGGACGACGCCGAGTGCTTTCCGTCCGACCTGATGAAGAGGTTGGGTCGCATGGGTCTGCTCGGTATTCGCGTTCCGGAGGTGTACGGCGGATCCGGAATGGATATGCTCGCCTATTCGATTTGCGTAGAGGAGATAGCGCGCGTGGATGGAGCGACGGCGCTGACTGTCGCATCCCACAACGGTTTAGGCACCGGACATGTGCTCGCGTTCGGCAGCGAACCGCAAAAACGTCGCTACCTTCCGACCGCAGCGAGTGGTGAGGCCCTGGCAGCGTGGGCTTTGACCGAGCCCGGCAACGGAAGCGATGCCGCGGCCGTTCGCACGACAGCTCGTTATGAAGGTGGATCCTGGATTCTCAACGGGACGAAGACCTTCATCACCCAGGGGTCTATCGCAGCATTTTGCGTTGTGCTCGCGCGCACGAATGCGGACGCTCCGCTTTCGAAGGGAATCACTGCGTTCATTGTCGACGCGGGCTCGCAGGGCTTCGCCGCATCGCGGCATCTACGGAAGCTAGGCTGCCGTGCGAGCGACACTGCCGAGATCACTCTCGACAATGTCTGCCTAGCCGACGAGCAGCGGCTTGGGGCTGTGGATCACGGTTTCGTCGATACGATGCAGATCCTCGATCGAGGCCGCATTGGCATTGCCGCGATGGCTGTGGGTCTCGGAATCGGTGCACTCGAGAAGGCGGCGAAGTACGCGGGCGAGAGGCGAGCCTTCGGCAAGACAATCGGAGAATTTGATGCCGTGCGGTGGATGCTCGCGAATGCCAAGACCGAGCTTGATGCCGCGCAGTTGCTGACATATCGCGCAGCATGGTTGTGCGACCACGCGCGTCCACACACCCGAGAGGCTTCTATGGCCAAGCTTTTTGCAAGCGAGGCAGCCACGCGGGCTTGCAATTCAGCGGTGCAGATATTTGGTGGGTACGGATACTCGCGGGAGTTCGAAGTCGAGCGATTCCTAAGGGACGCAAAACTCTGCGAAATAGGCGAAGGCACGAGCGAAGTTCAGCGCTTGGTGATCGCGCGGCAGGTTCTCTCCGTCTGACGGCCGGTTCGCCCGGTCAGCTAGGTTTCGTCCCTGGACGCCGCCTCAAGGCAGTCGCGCGGGCTCATGGTCCAACGCGTCGTTGCACGCGGCGAGGAGACTCGTCGTGAGCGACGGGTTGCGCGAAAGTGGGAAACCGCGTCCATGGAACTATATATGGTGGTGTCAGATAAGGGTCCATCCGTCCAGGTCTTCGTACGTTGAACACGGTGATTTCCACCCAGTATTGTTGACACGGAAGCCTCAGCTCCATATTTTCCGGGTGGAGAGTGGGAAACAGTGGTAAAAAGTGCCAAACCACGTAATTGGGGTCGAGAGGCGAAGGCACACCGATGTTCCGCGGGCGGCACGAGCACACGATCGACGCCAAGGGACGCACCAGCGTTCCCGCCCGCTATCGCGATGTGTTGTCGGCCACCGGGGAGCGTCGGCTCGTGCTGACCCCTGGGCTCGATCCGTATCTGATGGCCTACACGTTGGCCGAGTGGATTGCGTTCGAGGAACGCCTTTCTGCGTTGCCACAGTTCGATCGATTGGTGCAACAAATGAAGCGCATTTGCATCTCGGGAGCGGTCGAGTGTGACATCGACGAAGTCGGACGAATTCTCGTTCCTCCGACGCTGCGCGCTCACGCAGACCTCAAGAAGGACGTCCTTTGGGCGGGAGCCGGACGCTACGCGGAGCTCTGGGATATGGGCGCGTGGAGACGGCAAATCGAAATATCGGAAGAAGAGAAGGTCGCCATGAGCACGCGACTCACCGAGCTAAAGCTATGACGAGCGTGCAGCTCGCGCTTCCAGGGTTGCTGGTGTCTGAGCCGTCGGACGAGTGGGTCTGGCGCGACGACGACGAGGTGGACAACGTGAAGCGATTTGAGCACGCCACCGTGATGAGATCGGAGGTTGTCCAGGTCATTTCTCCTCGGCCTGGCGCGACGTACGTGGACGTGACACTCGGCGCCGGAGGCCATACGGTTGCTTTGCTTGAGGCGGAGCCGAAGGTTCGCATCGTCGGGCTGGATAGGGATCCCTCTGCCATCGAGGCCGTTCAAGACCGATTTCGCACTGTCGAGGATAGGGTCGTCCTTCGGTGCGCGCCTTTCTCGCAGCTTAGGGCCGAGCTCGATGCCCTAGGAATTGACCGAGTAGATGGGGTCATTGCGGATCTCGGGGTCAGCTCGATCCAGCTGGACGACGGCGCGCGTGGCCTAAGTTTCCGCCGTGAGGGTCCGATCGATATGCGCATGAACTCCACGGACGGCCCCACAGCTCTTGAATTGATTCGGTCGCTCGACGACGAAGCGCTGGCCGATATCATTTTTCGATTTGGCGAGGAGCGACGCTCTCGCCGGATCGCCCGGAGTATTCGGAGAGCGCTGTCAGATGGGGAGCTGCTCTCGACTCTCGACCTTCGCCGGGCCATCGTCAGAGCCATCGGTCCAGCACGGGTCGGGGGAGTTGATCCCGCGACTCGAACTTTTCAGGCGCTCCGTATCGCAGTCAATGGCGAGCTAGACGAACTCGCCGGTCTGCTCGCCGTCCTTCCCGAGGTCCTAGTCGAAGGAGGCACGGCAGCCCTCATCGCGTTCCATTCGCTCGAAGATCGATTGGTCAAGCGCGCGTTCCTCGAAAGCGGGTGGACACCTCTCACGAAGAAACCGGTCACAGCCACAGATGAAGAGTGCCTCCAAAACCCACGAGCGCGCAGCGCAAAACTGCGAGCCGGATGTCGCTGGACGGAAGTGTCGCCGTGACCAGGCCTCGGGACACATTCTTGGTTCTATGGCTGCTAACGGTCACCGCGTCGGCATGTGCGTTTATCGTACACTTGGCACTGCGAGGGCGAACCATGCAGTTCGGGTACGAGCTCGGACATGCCCGCCAGGAGCAGGTGCGCTTGCGGGAAGTGAAGCGAGTACTCTCTTTGGAGGTCGCCAGTTTCAAGACTCCTGAGCGCGTCGAGATCGTAGCTCGCACGCTGCTCGGGATGGAAGCGCCGGCACCTGAGCGAGTCATTTCGATAGGTCGAACATCTGGCGTCACTCGCACCACCTCCGGTGGATTGGCGAGCGTACCGACGAGCGAGCAGCCGTGAAGAATCTGGATCCGCGTCGTGTCCGCTGGATTCGAGCGCGGATGGGAATCCTTTGCAGTCTCATGGGACTGGCACTCGGCAGCGTCATCGCGTGCGCCTGGCGCGTACAGGTGGACGATGGTCCCGCGTGGCGCGTGGTCGCTGACAGGCAGCGGCAGCGCCGGCTCCACATGGAGCCCAAGCGCGGCACCATATACGACCGAAATGGCTCTCCCTTGGCGATCAGCGTCGATGTTCCGAGCGTGACCGCAGATGCGGAGGAAATGGTCCGCGGGAAGGATGGAGTTGCCGAGGAGCCCGTGCTTGTCGACGCGTCCAAGCGGTTGGCTCAGGTCCTATCCCTGTCCCCTGAGGAGATTCGGACCAAGCTCGAGCCTCGCCGCCACTTCGCGTGGATCAAGCGTCGCATCACTGCCGAAGAGGCCGTTGCGGTGCGCGACCTGAGTGATCCACGGAAAACTCCGTCTCCCCTTCGTGGCTTGTCGATTGAGGGCGAAGGTCATCGGTTCTATCCGGGTCGTGAGCTCGGAGGTCCGCTTCTTGGATTCGTCGCGCCCGATGGAGAGGGAAAGGACGGCATCGAGCTCGGTTTCGATGAGGAGCTGCGTGGAAGCGCTGAGGAGATTCGAGGGCTGCGGGATAGAAGTGGACGCCTACTATTCGACGGCCCTGGAGAGGAACAGTCGCTGCAGGGCCATGACCTGACGCTCGCCATAGATGAGGGAATCCAGCACGTAGCTGAGCTTGAAATCGATTCCGCTATGCGAACGTATGAAACTCGAGGTGGGGCGCTCGTTGTCGTCGATCCGTTCTCGGGGGAGCTGCTCGCTATGGCGAGTGTCCCTGGATATAACCCGAACGACTACTCGGAAAGCGATCCTGAGGCGCGCCGTGATCGCAGCATGACCGACCGATTCGAGCCCGGTTCGGTCATGAAGCCGTTCATGCTTGCGGGTGCGCTTGCTGCCGATGCAGTGCGGCCGAATGACAAGATCGATTGTGGTCACGGAGTCTATCGCATTGGAAGGGTGACTATTCACGACACGCACATCAACGATATGCTCACTCCCACGCAGATCCTCGCTCGAAGCTCAAATATTGGCGCGTTGCGAATCGGTCTGCAGCTGGGTGAATCAGGCCTTTACTCGGCGTACCGTCGTTTTGGTTTTGGCGAACCGACTAGCATTCAACTGCCAGGTGAGGCGTCTGGCGTCCTCCGCCCGAGGGCAAGGCCTTGGAACGAAACTGAGACCGCAAGTGCTAGCTTCGGGCAGGGAATCACCGTGACTACGCTGCAGCTTGCGATGGCCATGAGCGCAATCGCGAATGGTGGAAGGCTTTTGGAGCCAGTTTTGGTCAAGTCTGTCACTGACGCTCGAGGAAACGTAGTGCGAGAATCGTCCACGCGCGTGCGCCGTCAGGTCATTCCTGCGAGCGTCGCGAAAACGGTCGCGGAGATGCTGACGGCGGTAACGGAAGAGGGCGGAACGGCTGTAGAGGCTGGAATCCCTGGCTTTCGGGTCGCTGGCAAGACGTCGACTGCCCAAAAGGTCGATCCTGCGACAGGCAAGTACTCGACGGACAAGTATACTGCTGTGTTCGTCGGTTTCGTTCCGGTTGAGCGACCGCGCATTGTCGTCGCCGTCGTGCTCGATGAGCCAATGATAGGTCACTATGGTGGCGATCTGGCTGGCCCTGTATTTCGACGCGTAGCGGAGGCATCGCTGCGATATCTCGGCGTGACGCCTCCCGCTTCGTCGGCAAGACTCGACGATATCTCGCGTGACGGGGATCCCGCGGATGTCGTCATCGCTGGCACCCGTTCTTCTCCCTCCCCTATCGTCGCTTCGCCACCGATTCTGCTGGCATCAAGCTCGGACGTCGAACGGATTCCAGACGCCAAGGGCATGGCTGCGCACGATGTTGTTGCGACCATGGCGAAAGCGGGGTTCGTCGCTCGCGTTGAGGGATGGGGACGGGTCGTACGCCAGAGCCCGGCGGCAGGCACTCCAGCCCCGCGTGGGAGCGCGGTGAGTGTCGTCCTCGAGCCACCATCATGAGCTGCCAAGAACGCTTCGATTCCAGCGATGGTTTTTTGCTTAGCGAGCTCACTCGGGAACTGCCTTCTTCGACGGAGGTCGTGGGTGACGCTCGAATCCGCATCACCGGTGTGAAACATGATTCTCGAGAGGTCATTTCGGGAGACATGTTCGTTGCCCGAGTGGGCGCTCATGTCGATGGCGCAGCGTACGCCGCTGACGCTGTGGCGCGTGGTGCCGTGGCGGTCATGTCCGAGCGAGAAACAGTTGAAGCGAGGGCTCTGGGTGTCCCCGTCGTACTCGTCGATGATGCCGGTCGTGCTCTCGCCACGGCTGCATCTGTGGTCTATGGACGCCCATCCTCGGCTCTCAAAGTCGTCGGCATTACGGGCACGAACGGAAAGACGACCACCGCATACCTCGTGCGTTCAGCCGTCGATGGCGCGCTCGGTAGACCTTCTTGCGGAATCATCGGCACGGTGGAGCAGGGTTTCAAGGGATCTCTCGCTCCGTCCGATCGAACGACTCCAGAGGCCGACGATATCGCCCGAGCCATGGCGCACATGCGAGATCTAGGGGCCTCCCATGTGGCGATGGAAGTGTCATCGCATGCCCTCGCGCTGGGACGGGTAGAGGAGGTTCGTTTCCGCGTTGCGGCGTTCACAAACCTGACCCAGGATCACCTCGATTTTCACGGATCTATGGAGGCGTACGCCGACGCCAAGGCGATGCTGTTTCTTGCGCATCGTCCGGACATAACAGTCATCAATGTCGATACCCCCTACGGGCGACAGCTGGCATCGCGGATCTCTACCCCGAGGCTCTGCGTAAGCGCACGTCTCGGCGCCGACTCCGAGATTTCGGCTTGCTCGGCTCGGGTGGATGAAGCCGGGATCGACGCATCCGTTCGAACACCGCGGGGCGACGTGAAGATCTCCTCCCGGCTCCTAGGCGCTCACAACCTCGAAAATTTGCTGTTGGCGCTCGGAATCGCAGTGGCATTGGAGCTCGATCCTACGGCTGCAGCAGCGGCTTTGTCGTGCGCTCCCGGCGCACCTGGCCGTCTCGAACGCTGCGACGAGCCAGGCGATGACATCCAAGTGGTGGTCGACTACGCCCACACGCCGGACGCACTCGCCCGAGTCCTCGACGCGATCCGTGCCGCATCACGAGGACGCATCATATGCGTGTTCGGCTGTGGCGGTGATCGCGACCGAACGAAGCGAAGGCCGATGGGTGAGGTTGTGGGTCGCAAGGCGGACATCGCAATCGTGACGAGCGACAATCCAAGGAGCGAGGATCCGCACGATATAGTCAAAACTGTAGCTGAGGGCGTTCGGGCTGTTTCGGCGGAGCCGATAGTCGAGACAGATCGAAGCGAAGCCATCGATATCGCTATACGGACGGCGAAGTCGGGCGACGTTGTCGTCATTGCAGGCAAGGGCCACGAGACCGTTCAAGTGGTTGGTTCGAACAAGATTCCGTTCGATGACCGCCGAGAGGCACGGTGTGCTCTCGCGCGCCGCCGTGGGGTGTAAGGTGTCGACCCCCATTCCGGCGAATCGAGCGCGGACGGATGCAGAATCCGTGGCCCGTATCTGTGGGGGGACCGTCATTCGTTGCGTTGGTGGCCGGGTTGCCACGGGGATTTGCACGAGCAGTCGAGCGGTCTCTCGAGGAGGCGCTTTTGTCGCCCTGCGAGGATCGAAACATGACGGACACTCCTACGTGGGCGAGGCCATTGCTGCCGGAGCAGTTCTCGTCGTCGTGGAAAGAGCGCGGGCTCCACGTGATGAGGGCGTGGATGTCGTAGAGGTGGACGACACGATCGCGGCACTCGGAGCGATGGCGCGCGACCACCTGTCTCGATGGCGGAGCGCTCGCTCGGGTACGCGAGTCGTCGCCGTGACCGGGAGTGCCGGCAAGACGACGACCAAGGAGCTCTGCGGAGCGCTCCTGGCATCCGCAGGATCGTGCCACGCGACTCGCGGAAATCTCAATAATCTAGTGGGCGTTCCTTGCGTTATTTTTGGTATTGAGTCGCATCACACGTTCGCCGTGCTCGAGATGGGAATGAGCGAACGCGGTGAGATCGCGTCCTTGGGCTCTATGGTCGAACCCGACGTGGGGGTCGTAACGAATGTGAGTTTGGCTCATGCCGGAGGCGTCGGTGGGTCGATCGCCGACGTGGCCCACGAGAAGGGGGCTCTCTTCGAGTCAATCCGGAATTCGGGTGTTGCCGTAGCTAACGCGGACGACGCGGCAGTGATGGGGCAGCTCACTCGATCGACCTCGAAACGCTGCGTCACGTTCGGGACGAAGGCGAGCGCTGATTATCGACTCGAAGCTCGCCGAGCTTTGGATGCGAATCGTTCGATCATCACAGTGCGCCGTCCAGGATGCCGCGTGATCGAAGTTCCTATTCAGTTTGTCGGGGAGGTCGGAGCGGTCGATTGTGTTGCGGCGCTGGCCGCTGCGGAGGCGGCGTCTGGGCTCACACTGGAGGAGGATCGCATTCGAGAAGCTGTCTGCGCGGTTCGCCCGATAGACGGTCGGTTGCGCGTCAGGCGACTTCAGTCAGGGATTGTCGTCATCGATGACTCCTACAACGCAAACCCGGCCAGCGTGCGAGCAGCTCTGGGGACTTTGAGCGAGCTCGGGCATGGACGTCGGATCGCTGTGCTCGGCGAAATGAAGGAACTTGGCCCCGCCGCGGACGACGCTCACGACGCACTCGGTGTCGAGGTCGCGCGCGCGGGCGTCGCGGTACTTGTGTCGTGCGGCGGATTGGCGGCTCGGATCGCAGATAGCGCTTCCCGATTGGGCGTGTCTGTGATCACGGTGTCGGATGCAGTACAGGCGGCAGAAGCGCTGCTCGGAATGGTCGAGCGGTATGACACGGTTCTCGTGAAAGCCTCTCGCTCGGTAGGGGCTGAGCGTGTCGTGAATGCACTGCTGAGTGCTTATCCCGAGGAGCCTTCCTGATGCTCTATGAGCTGCTATTCCCATTGCGTCACGATGCGTCGTGGCTTGGTTGGCTGAACGTATTGCGATATGTGCCTTTTCGCACAATTGCGTCGACCGTTACGGCCATGCTCCTCGCGTTTGTCGTAGCACCTTGGTTCATCCGCGAGCTGCGTCGCAAGCAGATCGGTCAAGTCATACGCACGGACGGACCGTCGACGCATCTCGCGAAGAGCGGCACTCCGACGATGGGTGGTGCTCTCATCCTAGTCAGTGTCCTCGTGCCGACGATTCTCTGGTGCGATCTTCGCAACGTCTTCGTGTGGGCGACGACGGCCGTGACGGCCGGGTACGGGGTCATCGGGTTTCTTGATGACTATCTAAAGATAAAGCTTCGAAACAGCCGTGGCATGCCAGGCCGTTACAAACTCGTCGGTCAGTTTGGGATTGCTGGAGCAGTCCTGGCGTACGCGTTCTTTGCCCGCACCCAGGTCCCGCCTGATTGGTGGGAGATCCGGTTCAATCTCGCGATCCCGTTTCTGGCATTCTCGAAACACGTATTTGTTCTCCCCGCATGGGTCTACTTCCCCTTCGTCGTCCTGATGGTCGTGTGGACATCCAACGCCGTTAATTTGACTGATGGCCTGGATGGGCTGGCCATAGGTCCGGTCATCATTGGCGCCGGAACCTATCTTCTCTGGGCGTATCTGACCGGTGCGACATTTGGTATCCCTCACACGGCCGCGCATTTCACCGTGGCGCGCTACCTGGACATCCCAGCGATCGCGGGCGCGGGGGAGCTCGCCATCTACTGTGGTGCCATGGCCGGAGCTGGGATAGGGTTCCTCTGGTACAATACATACCCGGCGCAGCTATTCATGGGCGACGTTGGGGCACTCGCTCTTGGCGGTGGGCTTGGGATGTGCGCGGTCTTCACCAAGAATGAGCTGCTCTCGTCCATTCTAGGCGGCGTGTTCTTCTTGGAGGCCTCAAGTGTCGTAGTTCAGGTAGCGAGCTTTCGGCTCACGGGTCGCCGAATTTTTCTCATGGCGCCCCTTCATCACCACTTCGAGAAAAAGGGCTGGGCGGAGCCGAAGATCATCGTAAGGTTCTGGATCGTCTCCATTCTTTTGGCACTTGTGAGCCTTTCGAGCTTGAAGTTGCGCTAGGAGCTCGCGAGACCCAAGTGGCCCCGCGATGTCATCAGCGTGTTGGATGTAGCTGGAAAACGGATTGTTATCGTCGGACTCGGCTCGAGCGGTGTGGCGGCAGCGCGACTCTGCTTGCGTCGAGGTGCGATCGTGGTCGCGAACGATGCGAAGCCTTTCTTGGAGCTGTCGGATTCAGCTCGATCGCTTCGAGAGCAAGGAGCGGAGATCGTCGCTGGCGGGCACAGGGCTGCCGGGATGGACGCGGCCGACATGATAGTCGTTTCTCCCGGCGTGCCACCGATCCCCGAGGTGACCGATGCGCTAAAGCTCGGTGTTCCAATCATCGGCGAGATCGAGTTGGCCACGCAGATGCTCGCCCACCGCGCGCCGGTCGTTGCCGTGGGCGGGACGAATGGCAAGAGCACCACGACTTCGCTCGTTGGAGCCTTTCTAGTCGCCCAAGGCAAGCGGGTGTTCGTGGGTGGCAACCTTGGGGAACCACTTGCGAATCACACCGAGGAAGTGTTCGACGCCGTTGTTCTCGAGGTATCAAGCTTCCAACTCGAGCACGTTCATGCGTTTCGCCCGTGGGTGAGCGCCCTGCTCAACATTACCGACGACCATCTGGATCGGTATTCTGACTTCCAAGAGTACGCGGACACGAAAGGCAACGCGTTCGCGGCACAGACGCACGACGATTGGGCGGTCATCCCCATCGGCGATGACATGTGTGAGCGTCAAGCGCGGAGAGGTAGCGGGCGCGCCGTGACCTTTGGAGCGGGAGGGGATGTCGAAGTCACCGAGACTGCTATCATTGACCGCGGCGTTCGATTCCTGCGGCGGCATATCGCCCTTGCTGGTGACCATAACGCTTATAACGTAGCGGCTGCTATCGCCTGCGTGCGTCCGTTCCACCTTGACTCTGATGTGATCGCCCAGGTTCTTCGCGACTTCGAGGGGCTGCCTCATCGCACTGCCTTCGTCACAGAGGTTGGCGGTGTGCGTTTTTATGATGACTCCAAGGGAACCAACGTCGGAGCTTCGGTCGCGGCGCTCGAGGGAATGCACGAGGCGCGAGTCGTCCTCATCGCGGGCGGACGGGACAAGGGCGGGAGCTACGCGCCGCTCGCGACCTCCCTTTCGCGCAAGGGTCGGGCGGTCGTTTTACTCGGCGAAGCCGCAGACGCTATCGCCCGCGCAGTCGGCGACGTCGTTCCAGTTCGGAAGGCGGCGACGATGGAGGAGGCCGTGAGAACGGCATTCGGCCTTGCCTCCCAAGGTGACGCAGTTCTCCTGTCGCCCGCATGTTCGAGTTTCGACATGTTCCGAGACTACAAGCATCGCGGAACCGAGTTCTGCCAAGCAGCTACGACGCTCGCGGCGGAGGTTTCATGATCTCGAAAGATGTCTCGCAGAATGCAAAAGGAGCCGTCGACGGGAAAAGGCCCGCGGAGAACGTACGGATCGGCATTGGTTCGGGCCTGGCGGCTCCCCTCGACGCATCGCCCGACCCCACTCGCGCTCGCGAGCCCATGGATGTTGTGCTCGCGGCTGTCGTCATCGCGCTCGTCGGCTTCGGGGTAGTGATGGTGTACAGCGCGAGCTCCATTCAAGCGACCGTAGCCTACGGAGACCCTCAATTTTTCCTAAAACGGCAAGCCGTGTTTGCGGTCGCCGCGATTGCCGCCATGTTCGCGACAAGCCGAATTGACTATCACCGACTATACAAGCTCACATATCCGCTATTGGCTCTTGTCTCGATTTTGATGATCATGTGTGTCACGCGGCTGGGGCATTCCGGTGGTGGCGCGGCGCGCTGGCTCGCGGTGGGCCCGGTTCACGTCCAGCCTGCGGAGATGGCGAAATGCGCGCTCGTGATATGGCTCGCATACTCGCTTGCGAAAAAGGCCGAGCAAGTGAGGACGTTCGCGGTCGGGTTCATTCCCCATCTCTTGGTTGCCGGCGTGCTCATGATTCTCTGCATGAAACAGCCGGACTTTGGCAGCGCTGTCGTCCTTTTGCTACTCGCGTTCACGATGCTTTTCGTTGCAGGGGCAAAGATTGGGTACATCCTCGGAGCGTCGATACTCGCGGGGCTCTTCGCGGCGATTGCGATCGAGACCAGCCCCTATCGCGCGGTTCGGTTCTTTGCATGGCTGCACATGGATGAGCACCGCCAGGACCTGGCATATCAACCGTTCGAGAGCATCATGTCGTTCGGCTCGGGTGGCGTTGCAGGTGTCGGACTCGGGCGCGGACTTCAGACACTCTATTTGCCGGAAGCTCACACGGATTTCATCGCCGCCATAGTGGGAGAGGAACTGGGGTTCGTCGGAGTCCTCGTCCTATGTGCGGTCTACAGTGTGCTCGTCGCCCGAGGAGTGACGGCTGCGCTACGGGCACCGGACGACTTTGGGTCATTCCTTGCGTTTGGGCTGTCTGCACTGTTCGCGGTTCAGGTCCTAGTCAACCTATCGGTTGCTCTCGTCATTCTTCCGACCAAGGGACTTACGCTTCCATTTGTGAGCTCGGGCGGATCGTCTCTCTTGGTCAATGCCGTATCGGCAGGCATTCTTCTCAATGTCACGCGGCACTGCCAGGCTCCCGCGATAGCCTCCTCGCACGGCGACCTCATCGTCGGGGTCGAACAACCAGAATGAATCCCCCTTGCGTTCTCATCGCTGGCGGAGGAACAGGTGGGCATGTGTTCCCCGCGCTCGCCGTGGCCGACGAGCTCCGCGCGCAAGCGGCGATCAACATTGTCTTCTGCGGAACTCGCCGAGGTGTCGAGGCTCGGGTCATACCGGCCGCTGGCTGGCCATTGGAGTTGCTCGATGTAGCTCCCATGTTGGGGGGCGGCGCCTGGAGAGCTTTGAAGGGGACCGCAATCGCAGGGGTGGCCACCGTGCGTGCGGCGGACATTCTGCGACGGTGGCGACCGCGTGCGGTGCTCAGCGTGGGCGGATATGCCTCGGGCCCTGTATCGCTCGCCGCGGCGATAAGGGGAATACCTGTCGCACTGTTGGAGCCGAACAGCGTCGTCGGTTTAGCAAATCGCCTGGTCGGGCTTGTCGCGAGACGCGCTTACGTTGCAGATGCGGGTGCAGGGGCACGATTTCGAGTCGAGGTACGCAGGGTCCTAGGTGTCCCTCTGCGCCGCGGCTTCTCTCGGGTTCCCTACGAGGCGCGGGACGTTCCGCGCATCTTGGTCATGGGTGGCAGTCAGGGTGCGGCTGCTCTCAACGAGAGGCTACCTCGCGCTCTTGGGGTGCTCAGGGGACGCGTCGCGTTCGAGGTCGTTCACCAGGCCGGTAGAGATCGGGACGCAGCGGTGCGCGAGACGTATGCAAGCCTCGGCATTCACGCGACGGTGACACCATTCATCGATGATCCGGCGCGTGCGATTGCAGAAGCCGACTTGCTCGTCGGGCGGGCGGGCGCATCAACCTTGGCCGAGATTGCCGCTGTCGGTCGCCCAGCGCTGCTCATCCCGTTCCCGGATGCGGCCGGCGATCATCAGCTGCATAACGCGCAAGCGGTCGCCGCTGCAGGCGCGGGACTGTGCCTTTCTCAGGATGCCGCGACCGTCGAACGACTGGCTTTCGAAATGGAGCGTCTCCTCTCGGATGCGCCCCTCCGGACTTCGATGGCTACAGCGTCTGCCCACACGGGTCGCCCACATGCCGCACGAGAGATCGCAACGGACTTCCTGATACTTGCAGGAATCGACCGGCCAGCAACCTCGGTCGTCGACCGCTACTCGACAGCACATGCAACAGGAGAAGCGTGATGTTTCGTGGACGTGTGCGTCAAGTTCATTTCATCGGAATCGGCGGAATTGGAATGAGTGGTCTCGCCGAGATACTGCGAACTCTCGGCTTTGAGGTCACCGGCTCAGATTTGCGAGCGAACGACAGCACTCGAAGGCTCGAGGGGCTTGGTGTGAAAGTCGTCGTGGGTCACGCGGGGGACCACGTGACCGGTGCCGATGTGGTCGTCTATTCCAGTGCTGTTCAGGCCGACAATCCGGAGATGGTCCGAGCTCGCGAACTGGAGATCCCAATCATACTGCGTGCCGAGATGCTCGCTGAGCTCATGCGAACACGCTACGCGGTTACAATTGCTGGATCTCATGGCAAAACGACGACCACGTCGCTCGTCGCCACGGTCCTGCGTGCTGCTGGGCTAGATCCAACCGTCGTCGTCGGAGGCAAGGTCAATGCGCTCGGCTCCAATGCCCGCCTCGGAGAGGGCAACCTGTTCGTCGCGGAGGCGGACGAGAGCGACGGCTCTTTTCTCAAGCTCACGCCGACCATCGCTGTCGTGACGAACATCGACCCCGAGCACCTTGACCACTACGGCACGCATGCCGCCGTCAAAGAAGCGTTTATCGAATACGCAAACAAGGTTCCATTCTATGGGCTTGCGATCCTCTGCGTGGACCATCCGGACGTACAGGAGATTCTCCCGCGGCTCGAGCGCCGCACAGTCACCTATGGGATCTCTCGCCAAGCCGACTACCGCGCAAAGAATGTGACCTTCGATGGGTTGTCAGTCCGATTCGAGGCTTACAGGCGTCGGGATTCGATCGGGTCGTTCGGTCTCCACATGCCTGGAGCGCATAATGTGCTCAACGCGCTTGCCGTCATCGCGGTGGCGGACGAGTTGGAGGTTCCCCTGGATGTGGTGCGTGAGGCCTTGGAGAGCTTCGGTGGCGTGCAGCGTCGATTCACGGTGATCGGGCATCCGAAACTGGCTCGAAAGGGCAAGCACGGCGACGTGATGGTGGTCGACGACTATGGGCACCACCCTGCGGAAATCGAGGCGACACTAGACGCTGCGCAGAGGGGATTCGATCGGCGTGTCGTCGTAGCCTTCCAGCCGCATAGGTACACGCGGACTCAGCTGCTGTTCGAAGAGTTCACTCGCGCCTTCAACAAGGCGGATGTCGTGCTGGTGACCGACGTCTATCCAGCAGGGGAGTTACCGATCGAAGGCGCGACAGGGGAAGCGTTGGCCGAAGCGATTCGGGCGCACGGACATCGATCGGTATCCTACGTACGTGACAAGAAACAAGTCGCTCGAGAGCTCTTTGAGATCGTCGAGCCCGGAGATATCGTAATAGCGCTCGGTGCGGGGGACATCAACGCGAGTGCGCGCGAACTGCTTACTTTAATCGCCGAGGCATCGGCATGATGCCTCCTATCAATCGAAGGCTCGAGGTGGCGAGCTCTTCCCACGGACCGCTGCCCTCCACGAAGACGGCGCCGGCATCGGGTGATTCGAATCGATGGTTCGAAAGACTCAAGACAACACTTGGTGTACTTCTCATGATGGGAGCATCCGTCGGATTGGCAGTGTCGATTCGCCATTACATGACTCACAGCATGCGATTTTCACTGGTAGACGTTCATGTCGTTGGCAATGAGCGACGCTCATCGGAGGCAATTCTCGCCGAAAGCGGACTTTCAGTCGGTATCAATATCTTTGCCATCGATCTCGACGTCTCGCGGAGCAAGATTGCGCGTGATCCGTGGATCGAGGATGTGTCACTCACGAGGAGTCTCCCTGCGACAGTCGTCGTTCACGTGCGTGAGCGCGTGGCTGCGGCCATAGCCGCGCTCGGCGATCTAATGCTCATCTCGGCTGACGGGGAGCCGTTCAAGCGACTCGAACCGGGAGATCCGGTCGAATTACCGGTAGTTACCGGCATGCGTGCGGCATCGCTGACCGAGGACCACGACGGAACCGTGCGAACGGCACGGCGAGCGATCGAGCTCGCCTCCGAGTACGCGAGCAGCCCGCTCGCGGCGCGGGCCCCCCTCGAGGAAGTGCACGTGAGCGCCGACGGGTCGTTCTCGATCGTCATCGGAAAGGGAGCCCTGCCGATCTCATTGGGCTCACCACCATTCCGACGTAAGCTCGAAGAGGCAGCGAGGGTGTTCACCGAGCTCGATAGACGAGGAGCGCATGCTGGCGCATTGTTGCTCGACAACGACACGCATCCGGAGCGCGTGGTCGTTCGAATGAAATTGAAGTAGGCGCCTACCAGGCAACTGTTACGGGAGTCGTCGAGCCCTTCGGTCCAAAATCTGCAGTACAGGTTCCCGTCGAGGATGAGCTCCTGATAGTTCGGTTTGGGATTCGGACAATCCTGCACCGGGACACATAGCCCGCTCACGCAGGCCGAATTCGATAGGCATGCTTCGGGGAGGCAAACGCTTGAACGCTCATCGCTCGCTTCGCACGGCTTCGACGCATAATTTGGGGAGCACGATTCGTCCCATTGTGGACCGGCTCCGCCCGCGGCGGAATCCGATATCGGAGAGAGAAGCGCAGTTCGGGAACCACACGAGGTCGACAAGCCCAACAGGCCTCTGCTGCAGAGTCCCCCGTCGAGCGATTTACATGCGTCTTGAACGAACACCAGCGGATGAACTCGGAAATCGGCGTGCTCCGAACCCCA
>Ga0182030_10013974_pt1 | contig 15914 bp, 14 predicted proteins | sample 812S3MmetaG_FD_121299 | JGI IMG/M metagenome (GOLD analysis project Ga0182030, IMG submission 121299) | Permafrost microbial communities from Stordalen Mire, Sweden - 812S3M metaG (Illumina Assembly) | ecosystem: Environmental > Terrestrial > Soil > Wetlands > Permafrost | place: Sweden...
ACCCTCATGCCGTCGTTCATGCTGTCGGGGTTCATGTTCCCGTTTCGCGGCATGCCGGTCTGGGCGCAGGTGTTCGGCAACTTCATTCCAACCACCCACGCGATGCGCATCGTCCGCGGCATGTTGTTGAAGGGCAACGGCTGGAACGAGATCGCGTCGGACCTGTGGCCGATGGCGCTGTTCACGGTCGCCGTCATCGTCTTCGCCGTGTGGCGTTATCGCGAGACGCTCGACTGACGCGACAGCGCGGGTTCGCGGAGGCGGATTCACGCCTTTGTTAGCCGAAAACCGGCGCGGACGAGGCCATGGACGCGTCGAATTAAATGGCAATTAACATTTATAGCGGCTTAATTTCACGACGACAGGCGAGCGGAACGGGAGGGCCGACGCTCGCAGGCGTGTAGCCGTCTGTTCGCGCCGGTCTCGATCCGGAATTCCGCGCAAAACCGCCATCCGACGACGAAGCGCCCCGCACGGGGCTTGCGGCGCGTCGGCGGGGGAGGCCCACGTCGTGGGGGAATCGGTTGATGACTATCGACAATCTGAAGCTGCGAACCAAAGTCGTGATCCCGCTGATGGTGATGGCGGCGGTGGTGGTCGCCATGGTCGCCTTCGGCGCGACCCGGCTGATCGGCGTCAGCGCGACCGCCAGCGACATCATCGAGAAACGCGATCTGGGGGCGGTGGAGCTGACCCGCGCCGCCGCGGCGATGAGCGGCGTGCCGCACGCCATTTTCGCCGTGCTGCTCTACGACCAGGACGACGCGGCCCGCAAAGCGGCGAAGCGGGATTTTGAGAGCCTGGCGCCGCAAGCCAACATGCTGCTGAATCTTGCGGCTTCGCATCTGCCCGACAAGGCGGCCGAGATCGCCAAGTTCAAGGAGCAGTTCGACAAGATCGCCGCCGAGGCCAAGGAGCCGATGCAGGTCAGCCTCGACACCCCCGGCCTGATCCACGGAATGGGGATCCAGCCAATCGAGCTCATCCAGATGGGACACGGGGCGAGCCTCGCCACAGAAGTCGACACGCATGTGCATGCGCTGATCGGCGACATGAACAGGTTCAACGAGGAACTGCTCGCCGCCAACGCCGGCGCCAGCCAGGGCTTGAACGTCAAAGCCAGTCAGGCCGTGACCAGCATGGCTTTGGTCGGAATCGTCTCGACCCTGCTCGCCGGCGCCTTCGCGCTGTGGATGAGCACATTCAAGATCTCGCGGCCGCTGGTGCGCATGGTCGTGCGCATGCGCGCCCTCGCGCGCGGCGATCTCGAAGTCGAGATCGACGGGCTCGAGCGCGGCGACGAAGTCGGCGAGATCGCCAACGCGGTGCAGGTGTTCAAGACCAACGCGATCGAGCGGGTGCGGGTCGAGAAGGAAGCGAGCGAGCATCGCGCCGAAGTCGAGACCGAGCGCCGCCGGGTCGAAGCGGAGAAGGCGAGCGCCGCCGAGACGCAGACCCAGGCGATGAGCCAGCTCGGCGACGGCTTGCGCCGCCTCGCCGGCGGCGATCTGACCTCTCGGCTCGACCAGCGCTTCCCGACCGAATTCGCCAAGATCCGCGACGACTTCAATTCCGCGGCGCGCAAGCTGATGGAGACGGTGCGCGCGGTGGTGGCGAGCACCACCGCGATTCACGCCGGCTCGCACGAAATCTCCACCTCGTCCGACGATCTCTCGCGCCGCACCGAACAGCAGGCGGCGCGGCTCGAAGAGGCGGCGGCGGCGCTCGACGAGATCACCGCCACGCTGAAGAAGTCGGCCGAGGGGGCCAAGCAGGCGGCGGTCGAGGTCGCCAGCGCCGACGGCAACGCCAAGAAGGGCGCAATCGTCGTCAAGCAGGCGGTCGAGGCGATGGACGCGATCGCCAAATCGTCGGCGCAGATCGGCCAGATCATCGGCGTCATCGACGAGATCGCGTTCCAGACCAATCTGCTGGCGCTCAACGCCGGCGTCGAGGCGGCGCGCGCCGGCGACGCCGGCCGCGGCTTCGCGGTCGTCGCCTCCGAGGTGCGCGCGCTCGCCCAGCGTTCGGCGGAGGCCGCCAAGGAGATCAAGAGCCTGATCTCGACGTCGTCGAGCCAGGTCGACTCCGGCGTCCAGCTCGTCGCCGAATCCGGCAAGGCGCTCGACCGCATCATCGCCCAGGTGTCGAAGATCAACGGCATCGTCTCTGAAATCGCCACCAGCGCCGAGCAGCAAGCGACCGGCCTGCAGCAGGTCAATACGGCGATCAGCCAGATGGACGAGACGACGCAGAAGAACGCGACGATGGTCGAGGAATCCAACGCCGCCAGCCATTCGCTGTCGAAAGAGACCTCGCAACTCGCCAATCTGGTCGAGCAGTTCCAGGTCGAGGGCCGCGACGTCGCCACGCTCAGGCGCGAATTGCGCAAGGCCGCGCCGCACGCCTTCGCCAACCCGGCGGCGGCGGAGGCGACGAAGCCAGCGCCCGCCGCGCCAAAGCCGGCGTCCGCCGTTCCGAAGCCCGCGTCCGCCCCGCCGGTCCGCAAGGCGGCGGGCGGCGGCGGCGTCGCGGTCGCCGCCAGGGACGGGTGGACGGAGTTCTGAGGCTTCGCCACGAAGCGGCGGACGTCGCCGCGGAAACGAGTCGGGCCGCGACGCGCGGCCCGTCTTCTTCGGCCGCCCGCGGGCGAGCGAAGGCGCGGTTCGACCGCGACAAGCGCTAGCGATCGCCGCAGCCCTTGACGGCGCGGCGTTACAGGTTGCGGCGATCGGGGTTTCGCCAAGGCCAAGGCTTCGCGACCTCCGCCGCTGCGGCGCGGCGGGGCCCTGCTATAAGGGCGGGGCGCGCCGCGATTCGGGACCGGCGCGAGCCCCGATCCAGGGAGTTTTTGGCGATGCCGCTGACCAGCATGACCGGCTTCGCCCGCGCCGCGGGCGCGCTCGGGCCGTGGCGCTGGACGGTCGAGATCAAGTGCGTCAACGCCAAGGGGCTCGACCTCAGGCTGCGGCTGCCGCCGGGCTTCGACCGCATCGAGGCCGAGGCGCGGACGCGGATCGGCAAGGCCTTGGCGCGCGGCGCCTGTTTCGCGACGATTTCGGCCTCGCGCGAGGGCGCGGCGACGCAGGCGCGGCTGGACCTCTCGGCGCTCGACGAGATCATCGCCGCCGCGCGCGCCGCCGCGGCCAAGGCCGGCCTGGCGCCCCCGACCATGGACGGGGTGCTGGCGGTGCGCGGCGTGGTCGAGGTCGTCGAGGCGGTCGACGACGAGGCGAGCTTCGCCGCCGTCTGCGCCGGCGCGCTGGAGAGCCTCGATGCGGCGATCGCCGCGCTGGTCGTCTCCCGGCGCGCCGAGGGGGCGGCGCTGCAGGCGATCCTCGCCGAGCGGCTCGACGCCATCGCCAGCCTGACCCAGGCCGCCGACGACAATCCGGCGCGCCGCCCCGAGGCGGTGCGCGCCCGCCTCGCCGCCGCGGTGGCCGCGCTGCTCGAATCCTCGCGCGGCTTCGACGAGAACCGGCTGCACCAGGAGGGGATCCTGCTCGCCGCCAAGGCCGACATCCGCGAGGAACTCGACCGGCTCAAGACCCATGTCGCGGCGGCGCGCGCGCTGATCGAAGAGGGCGGGCCGGTCGGCCGGCGGCTCGATTTCCTCGCCCAGGAGCTCGGCCGCGAGGCCAACACCCTGTGCGCCAAGGCCAACGACGTCTCGCTCACCGCCCAGGGACTTGAATTGCGCGCGCAAATCGAGCAATTGCGCGAGCAGGTGCAGAACATCGAGTGAGGCGACAGGCGATGCGCCGACGCGGTTTGATCGTGATTCTGTCCTCGCCCTCGGGGGCGGGCAAGACGACGCTGACGCGCATGCTGCTGCAGGACAAGGCGCTCGACCTCTCCTTGTCGATCTCGGTGACGACGCGGGCGCGCCGATCGTCCGAGGTCGACGGCGTGCATTATCATTTCATCGGCCGCCATCAGTTCGACCTGATGAAGGCGGCCGGCGACCTGCTCGAATCCGCCGAAGTTCACGGCAATTGCTACGGCACGCCGCGCGAGCCGGTGATGCGCACGCTCGCCGAAGGGCGCGACGTGCTGTTCGACATCGACTGGCAGGGCGCGCAGCAGGTGCGCGAGGCGATGGGGAGCGACGTGGTCAGCGTCTTCATCCTGCCGCCGTCGATGACGGAGCTGCGCGCGCGGCTCGACCGCCGCGCCGAGGATTCGGCGGCGACGATCGAGAAGCGGCTGGAGAACGCCAAGCGCGAGATCGCGCGCTGGCGCCAATACGACTATGTCGTCGTCAACGACGATCTGCAGCAGGCCTATGGGCGGGTGTCGGCGATCATCGTCGCCGAACGCGCGCGCGGCTCGCGCGTGGCGGAAGGGGTCGAGGCGTTCGTCGCCAAGTTGCTTGGCGGGTGAGCGGGCTTCGCCGGCCGATTTACCGGCTGGCGCGGACCGCCGTGAGGCAGGCCGCCGATAATTGCGCCGCATGCTCATGCATGCAGGCATGGCGTTTGGCCTCGTCGTGGATGACCGGGCCGCAGAGCCGGTAGGCGTCACCGCGACAAGCGGCCGTAACCGCGGCGCTGGCGGCGAGCGCGGGCCCGGACAAGGCGAAGCAGAGAATCGCGACTACGGAAGCGAGGCGGATCATCGGCGCGCCCTCCGGCGATATTTGTCGGCGCATCAACGTGCCGCAAGTCCGGCCGGCTGACAAGCCGGCGCCGCCGCCGGCTGACGGCGGCGCCATTGCGCTGACGCCGCGGGCGCGTTAGCATTTTTGCTCGGCGCCCCCGCGCGCCTCATCCCGCCAGCGGGAGGCGGCCATGATCGCATTGCGTGTGGTCCTCGCGGGTTTGGTGTCGGCCCTGGCGCTCGCGCCGGCCTTGGCGTCCGACAATTCCAAGTCGCATATCGATCCGGACATAAAAGTGTACGGCCACGCCGACCAGATGAGCACGGGCGACGACCAGCAGGTCGCCGACAACTCCAACCCGAATGGGCCAAGCCTCACTCAATTGAATCAGCAGATTGTCGCGCAGCAAAACATGCTCAGTCAGGCCCAGGGGGCGCTGTCCTCAGCGCAGGCCCAGTTGGCGTTGGCGCAACAAACGCTTGCCTTGGCGACTCAGGCTAATATGGCGTCGGGGACCGCGATTTCATCCGCCCAGAGCACCCTCGCCGCCGCAAAAAAGGCCTACGCGCTCGGCTACGGGTCAGCCGCGACAGTCGCACAAGCACAAGCTGCGTTAGATGCGATGACTGTGAATGTCTCGTACGGCGTGCTGTCAGTCACCAACAGTGCCGGAGTGGCGTATCCCGACAACAGTGTGCCCGGGATGGCAGGCAACCAAATCGGACAGACCATGATTCTCGCTCAACAGGCGGTCCTCCAATTGCAGCTGGCGGTGGCCGCCGACCAGGTCCTGGTGGCGAGGGCGCAAGCAATGGTGGATCAAACCAAGGCGCAGATCAACGCCGCGCTCGGGCTGCCGAACCAGCAGAGCCCGCCTAACCAAACCAGCGATGCGACCACAGACACGACCGACACCGCGAGCGTCTCCGACCCTTCCAACGTGGCAAATGCTTCGATCGACGGCGGCGGCGGCGCCGATGGCGGCGACGACTGAGCGTTGACGAGGGGACCGGCGGTGGTGAAACAAATTGCAGCCGCATTCGCTCTCGCCGTCGCCTCCGCGATGGTTGTTACGGCGGCGAGCGCAGAGGTCTTCGCCAGTCCCGACGGCGCCTTCACGGTCGAGTTTCCGGCCGGGCCGAAGCTCGCCAAATCGCAGGGGCGGACCGACGCCGGAACCGCCTACGCCGAAACGCGCTGGTCGGTCCGCAATAAGGACGGCTATTGGGCGGTCGCCATGTTCGCCTACGCCAAGCCGCGCAAGGCCGATATCGAAGCCAATGTCCGGGCCGCCGTCGCCGCCGCCAAGGGTCGCCTGGCGAACGACCAGCCTATCTCTCAAAATGGTGTCGAGGGACGCGAGATTCTCATCGACGCCGGCAAATCCGGCGTCATCCGCGAGCGCATCCTGTGGGTCGCCGGGAATCTCTATTTCGTCGTCTACTCCGGCGACAGCGCTGCGGCCTCCGCCCCCGACGTCGATGAGTTCCTTATGTCCTTTGAGGCCGCCCGATGACTAGGCGCCGCCTGCGGGCTTGGCTCCTCCCGTTCGCGCCTCTGGCGGTGCTTTCGACGCTTGTCGCCTTCCCGGCGTGCGCCGCGGACATCGACCGTTGGTCGGACTGCATGGGCCGGAGCGGGCCGTCAGCGTCGATCAAGGAATGCTCCACGATCATCGACTCCGGAAAAGAACTACCGGACAGCCTGCCCTATGCCTATATCTACCGCGCCAAGGCGCATTTCGCATTGAAGGAAGGTGATCTCGCCTTCAAGGATTTCACCGCCGCGCTGAAGTTCGAACCGCCGCTCGCGCACGCCCACTACGGGCTCGGTCTGATCTACAAGGCGCGAGAGGACTGGCCGCACGCGATCGACGAGTTCTCTAAGACGATCGTCAGCCAGGCCGAGGACGCCGACATCGACGAATTCACCGCCGACTCGGAAGGATCGCTGCGCGCCGCGGCGCTGACCGAGCGCGGCTATGCGATGTTCAAGAACGGCGACGCGACGAAGGCGATCGCCGATTTTGACGCCGCGACCAAGCTCTGCCCGACTTGCAGCGCGGCGTGGCGCGACCGGGCGCTGGCGCTCGACGTCGAACAAAACGGCCCCGATGCAATGGCCGCCGCCAACCAGGCGATCGCGCTCGACACGCGCTCTTCGCTCGCCTTCGTCGTTCGCGGGTTCCTCAAAGCCCGGGCAGGAAAATACGACGAAGCGATCGCCGATTATGCCGAAGCGATCCGCCTGTCGCCGAGTTTCGAGCTGCCCTACAAGGCGCGCATGGGCGCCTACGCCAAACTGGGCAAGCGCAAGGAAGCGGCGGCCGACGACAAGACGGTCGCTCTGCTGGCGCAAGGCTCGGCGGACGCGTTCGCGACCGCCGCGCCGCTCGATGCCGACGCCGCCAAGGCGATCGCCGCGCCGCCGCTCGACGACGCGGCGCTCTTGAAACGATTCGCGGCGAAGACCTGGCAGGCGCGCCAGGGAATCTGGCTGACGACGCTCGAATTTCGCGGCGACGGCACGTTTCGCCAGAAGGCAAAGGATTCCTCGCCAGGAAGCCAGCTCGAAGTGACGCAAGACGGCGCGTGGGGCGTTTCGCGTGGTGAGTTGTGCCTCTACACCAACGTGGGCCTGTGCCTGACCGGCCATGAAGCGGACGGCAAGATCGCGCTGGCCCGCTCCGAGATCGTCGGCAGCCGCGCCGCCGAGAGCCTTGCCGGCGCCGGATCGCTCGAATATTTCGGCGCCGTCGACGCCTTGGCCGAACTTAAGGCCGACGCCGTCTCTGATCCGATCGCCGAGTTCCCGATCGACGAGGTTTTCGTCCCCGGCCTCCCCGGCGTCGCCAGGGGTCCGAAGACGCTCTTCTATTACATCCACGGTTTTGACGGCCGGGCGCGCGCGCATCCGCCGTTGCCCGAGTTTTTCGTCAGCGAAATTCAGAGCTCGCGCGGCTGGGACGTGATCGACGGGGCTTATCCGCGCTCGGACGTCAACGCAATCCGGCGGTTCGGCGGCTCCAATTGGGGCGCCGCAGAATTCGTCGCGCGCCGGCTCAGGGAGCTGAAGGCGCAGGGCTACCAGCGCATCTACGTCGGCGGACAATCCTGGGGCGGCTGGGACACCCTCGATCTGGCGACGATGCCCGGCCTGCCGCTCGACGGCGTGGTTCTGGTCGTGCCCGCCTGCTGCGGCTGGCGGCCGACGGGGGCCAGTACGGACGATCCGAACTTCGCCAACAACAAGTTCTATTTCGATCAGTCAATTCTGCGCGTGCGCTATCCAACCGTCGGCGTGTTCTTTCTCGGCGACGAATACGAGCCCGCCGACCGCGGCAAGGGCGCGGCGGAGAAACTGAGCAAGCTTGGCGTGCCCAATCTGATGATCGATCATCCCAAGGGTTTCGAGGGACACGGATCAGCCTGGTTCCCGGTGTTCGACTACGAATATCGGCCCTGCATCGTCGCCTTCCTCGTCAAGCCCGTGACGACGCAATGCCCGGGCCGGCCAATCGCCGATCGCGGCGGCGATTTTCGCGCCATTCTCACGGCCAAGCAGGTCGTCGATTGGCCCAAGCGCACGGCGACCTTGTCGGAGGTGACGGGCAAGCGCTTCGCCGTCTATCCCGACGGCGACGAACGCACGATCGCGTCGCCCGACAAGACCGAGGTCAAGGGCTACGGAATGGGCGAGAGCGAGTTCGCCTCGTCGTTTCGCGGCGACCTCTACTGCGTGCGCGAGCGCGTCAAGTACGCTCAGCCGCAGACGACCGATGAGACCTGCGTGGATCTCGTCAAATGGTCGGACGGCGAGCTGCTGGCGCTCGACAAGCAAAGCGGAAACGTCCTGCAATGGTGGGTCGAGCGAAAGTAGCCCGCCGTGCTTCGCGCTTAATGCGGCGCCATCAATTCTGCGACAAAGTTCTTCAAAGTCGGCGACCATTTCTCCGTTTGGTAGCCGAAAGCGAGATGGCCGATTTCACTGTCGATTTCGACATAGCGCGCGTCGACGCCTGCAGCCTTGAGCGCGCTCATGACCGCTGGCGCGATGGCAGGCGGGAACTGCTTGTCGGTGCGCGAGAGGACATAGAGAACCTTGGCCTTGATCCGGCCGAACTGCGATCGGACGTCGAAAGTCTCGTGCGCGCGCAGCAGCGCGACGAGCCCGTTGGCGTCGAAACTCCGAGCCCACGTCCGTGCGCCAGAGACGATCGCGGCCTGCCGCATCGCGGGATTGGCGATCTTGTCTTTGAGCAGGGCCTCAACCCCATAGGATTCGAGTATCGCAACGCGAATCTTGGCTAGCGTCGCCGCGACGCCGCCGTTGTCGTAATACTGGCCGCCATTCCAGTTCGGGTCGTTGGCGAGCGCCGCGGTCAACTGGACGTCGCCGTGCGGCGGAAAGGGCGAATAGGGCGCGGTGAAGACGGGCGCCACGCCTGAGACGAAGTCGGGGTCGCTGACTGCCCACTGATACGCCTCGAAGCCGCCGAACGAAGGACCTGCGACGAGGACGAGATGCTTGACGCCGAGCGAGTCGACGAGGGCTTTTTGCGCCCGCGCGATATCGGCGACGGTGAAGGCGGGAAAATGGGGGCCGTAGGGCTTGCCGGTGTTGGGATCGAGGCTCGCCGGATTGGTCGAGCCATAGGACGAACCGAGCGCGTTCGAGGAAATCACAAATAGGCGATCGGTATCGATGGCTTCGCCCGGGCCGATCACCTTGTCCCACCAGCCGATGTCGCCAGCCTTTTCGCCAGGCGGCGCGCCGCTCTCGGCATAGAAGCCGGCGGCGTGGTGGCTCGAGGTGTAGCTGTGCTCGATCAACGCCGCGTTGCGACCGTCCGCGGCGAGCGCGCCGTAGGTTTCGTAGGCGATCGTGACTTCGGGCAGCGTCATGCCGCTGTCGAGTTTGAAATCGTGGATGGTGAAGAGCTTGCTCTCGACCGCGTCGAGGGACGAGGCCTCCGCTTGGAAGGAAGCCAAGAGGGCGGCGACCATGACGGCGAACATTCTCATCGACAGTCTCCGATGGCGCGGCGTCGCCCTGACTATCGTCGTGAAGCGGCGGATTCCGCAAGTCTCGTCGGCGCCTCGAGGCCATTCGCGGATCGGCTCGCAAGCCAAGGCCGTCGCGCGCCCGCCGTTGGCGCCGCGAGACAAAGACAGCGTCGCGCCATTCTTCGTCGACCGTGCTAATCTGGGTGCGTCCCGACGCTGTGGGAGGGGAGCATGAAAGCAATCCGAATTGCGTTGGCGCTGGCTGGCGGCCTTTCTGTTGTCGGCGGCCTCGCCATCGTCGCTTCTACGCCGGCTGCGGCCTGGTACTGTTCGGCGCGGGGCACGACAGGCGCCACCGGTTGGGGCACCTCCGGTTATCTCGCAACCGCAAAAGGCATCGCGTTGCGGGAATGCGCCGTGCGAACGCCACGCGGCGCCACCTGCTATATTATGTTTTGCAGGTAATCCCGGCGACCGTTGCGGCCGTCATCTCGGCAGCGGGCCCTGCCAGTTGTAACCTGCCGCCGCTCGGCCTATCTCGGGCCGGGGCGGCCGGGGGCCGCCCGCTTTTGTTCGCCGAGAGGCCATGAACGACCGAGACGCATTGCCCGGCGGGCGCTTTTCCGTCGCCCCGATGATGGATTGGACCGACCGGCATTGTCGGGCCTTCCATCGCCTGCTGACGCGTCGCGCCCGGCTCTACACCGAGATGGTCACCGCCGACGCGGTCGTGTTCGGGCCGCGCGAGCGGCTGATCGGCTTCGAGGCCAGCGAACATCCGGTCGCGTTGCAGCTCGGCGGCGCCGCGCCGCAACGGCTCGCTCAAGCCGCGCGCATCGGCGCCGATTTCGGCTACGACGAGATCAACCTCAATTGCGGCTGTCCCTCCGACCGGGTGCAGGACGGCCGCTTCGGCGCCTGTCTGATGCGCGAGCCGGCGCTGGTCGGCGAATGCGTCGCGGCGATGGCGGCGGCGGTTGGCGTTCCCGTCACCGTCAAGTGCCGCATCGGCGTCGACGAGCAGGCGCCGCGCGAGGCGCTGTTCGCGATGGTCGACGCCGTGGCGAAGGCGGGCGCGACGGGCGTGATCGTCCACGCGCGCAAGGCCTGGCTCGAGGGCCTGAGCCCCAAGGACAACCGCACCGTGCCGCCGCTCGACTATCCGCTGGTCTACGCGCTGAAAGTGGCCCATCCCGATCTGCCGATCGCGATCAACGGCGGGATCGTCAGCCTCGCCGCCGCCAACGCCCATCTCGACCGGGTCGACGGCGTGATGATCGGCCGCGCCGCCTACCAGAATCCCGAGCTGCTGCTGAATGTCGACCCGTGGATCTTCGCCGCGCCGGCGCCGTTCGCCGACGCCTTCGCGGCGCTCGAAGCCTACGAACCCTACGTTGCGCGCCAACTGGAAAAGGGCGTGCGGCTCGCCGACATGACGCGCCATCTGCTCGGCCTGTTCGCCGGCCGGCCGGGCGCGCGCGCCTATCGCCAGCGGTTGTCGACCAAGGCGGTGCGGCCGGGCGCAGGGCTGGCGACGCTCAGCGAAGCGGTCGCCGCGGTCAGACGCGCGCCGCTCGTCGCGGCAGAGTGAGCAAGAGACCGGCAAATCTTTGCGACGCTCTGCGCCGTCGACCTCTTGGAGAGCCTCTTTTTCCGACTGTCCGAGCCTGTCAAAGACCGAAGGCCGCTTCGCGACGGCCCGAAGGGCCGTCCTTGACAGGCTCGGACAGTCGGAAGTTCTGCTTCCAAGAGGTCGACGGCGAATATTGCGCAGTCTTCGCAAGCGCGCCTTGCGGCGCATAGGCTCGTCGCCGACCCTTCTCGCTGAGAGGGGCGCGTCTCACTTCCCCTTCAACACCAGTCTTCCGCGCTCGACCGAATAGCTTTGCAGCCGTTCGAGGAAGCTCATGCCGAGCAGGCTTTGGCCGAGCGCGCCCTTGCGCGCGACCAGCGCGGCGACGTTGCGCGCGACGATCGGCCCGACCGCGACGCGGTCGAGCACGACCTCGGCGGCGTTCGCCGAGCCGTTGGCGGTGACGACGTCGACGTCGAACTTGAGCGCGCGCGCGTCGAGCCCGACCTTCGCCGCGTCCTCGGCGCGCAGCACCACCGTCGAAGCGCCGGTGTCGAACAGCATCGCGACGCGCGCGTTGGCGACGGTCGCCGGCACGACGAATTCGCCGCCGAGGCGGCGGTTGACGATCACCTCGCCGCCGGCGCCGATCTGCGGCTCGCCGGGGAACAACTCGCCCATCAGGCGCTCAGCGAACGCGCTCGCCTCGAAACGATAGGCGTAGGCGCCGGTCAGGCCGAGGAGGATCGCCGCCCAGATCGCTGCGCCGCCGAGCACGCGCGCGAGGCCCGCCGCGCCGGCGCGTCGCGCGCCGGCGAGCGCCAGCCAGACGACGAGCGCGACGGCGACCGCGGCGCGGGCGAAGCTGGCGTGGTCGAGCGCGAGCAGCGGCGTCCCTTCCGGGACGACGAGGAGGACGACCAGCGCCGCGCCGAGGAGCGCGAGGGGAACGGCGAAGACCATACGAGGACGCGACTTTCGCTTCTTGCGGCGCGGCCGGCGCCAGCGCCTCGATTTAGGGCGGGCCCGCGCCGATGAGAAGGCCGACCAGGGCGGCGATCTCGGCCGCCTGCTCGGCCGCGCCGGCGACGTCGCCGGTCTGGCCGCCGAGGCGGCGCTGCGCGAGGACAGCGATCCCGCCCGCGGCGGCGACGCCGAGCGCGGCGGCCAACAGCGCGCGGACGTTTCCGAGCCAGCCGACGCCGACGACGAGCGCAACCGCCGCCGTCGCCGCCGCCGCGGCGAGGAAGGCGGCGGGCGCGAGCCGACCGGCGCTCGCGCCGAGCCCGTCGCTGCGCGCCGGCGCCAGCGCTGTCAGCGGAACCAGCGCGCCGAGCCGCGCGGCGGCGCCGGCGAGGACGAGCGCCGCCGCCGCAGGAGCCGCTCCGCCGCCGGCGAGCGCCGCGATCGCGCCGACGCGGGCGATGAGCGTCAGCGTCAGCGTCGTCGCGCCGAAGGCGCCGATACGGCTGTCGCGCATGATGGCGAGCCGCTCGTCGCGGCTGCGGCCGGCGGCAAGGCCGTCGGCGAAATCGGCGAGCCCGTCTTCATGCAAGCATCCTGAGACCAGCGCGAGCGTCGCGACCGCAGCGACGGCGGCGAGCGTCGGCGGCAGGCCGAGGCGGAGGGCGACGGCAAGGGCAATTGCGGCGACAAGGCCGATCAGCGCCCCGGCGAGCGGCGCCGCCCAGGCAGAGTCCGAGAACGCCGATGCGGCCGGCTCAGCCGGGGCGGGCAGGGGCAGGATCGAGAAGAAGCGCAGGCTGGCGGCGAGGTCGCGTCCGGCGCGGGCGGCCCAGCGCGCCGCCGCGGCGCGCCGTTCCGGGTCGATCGCCGCGCCGAGCTTCACAGCGCCCACAGATAGACGAGGCTGGCGGCGAGGCCGATCGCCGTCTGGCCGTATTCGAGCAGGCCCCATTGGCGCACCAGGGCGCGCACGGCGCCGATGTCGCGCGGCGCCAGCGTCAGGATCTGGTTGTTGAGCGGCGCCATGGCGAAGAACGTGTAGGGCCAGGCGAGGATGACGATCAGCGCGCCGATCGCCCAGCGCACGTCCTGGCTGGCGAAATAGGCGACGAGGCCGAGCGCCGCCGACAGCAGCGACAGGCCGGCCATCAGCGCGACGCCGCGCCGGTCGCTCGGCGTCCATTCGTTGAGGATCGCCTCGTCGTCGAGCGCCAGGCGCGCCGGCTGTTCGACCAGGTTGACGTACAGCGCCGCCCCGAAAAAAGTGGCGGCGAGGGCCAGGGCGAGCGATCCGGGCGACATGGGCGGTCCTTTGCGAGGATAGAATCCGGCGCGACGCGACCACGAAAGGGCGGCGAATGCAACTCCCGTCGGGCCTGCGTCCTTTGTTCGACCGCTGAAAAACCGCCTCGCCGCGAGCGGCGCTTCGTCGCGTCGGCGCCGAGCTTGGACGAAACGGCTTTACGCGCGCTTCACCACCGCGGCGTTATCTTCGTCGCCGCGATGACCCTTTCCCCCTTTACGCCGGCGGCTGCGCCCGACCTGGTCCTGCCGCCGCGGCGCTTCGCCGTTTCGCCGGCGCTCGCCTGGGTTGGCGTCGTCTTCGCCGCGCTCGCCTGGACGGCGCTGGCGCGCCTGCCGTTGTGGCGCATGGACGGGCTCGACGACGCCTTCTACGTCGAGGTCGCGCGGCTGTGGACGCGCGGCCTGCCGCCTTACCTGACGGTGTACGACGTCAAGCCGCCGGGCTTCTTCGCGCTGCTCGCCGTCGCCGAGGTCGCGTTCGGACCGACGCTCGCCGCCCTGCGCGCGCTGGCGATCGTCTGCGACGCGGCGACGGCGGTCGCGCTACTGATGCTCGGCCGGCGCTTCGGCGCGCCGGCGGTCGGGGTCGCTGCGGCGCTCGCCTATCCGCTGCTGTCGGAGTTGGTCACGGCCAACGACGCCTATTGTCCGCTTGTCGCGCTGACGAGCTTCGCCTTCGTCGCCGCGCTGTCGCGCCGGCCGCTCATCGAGCGGGCGCTTGTCGCCGGCCTGCTGATCGGCGCGGCGGGCGCCGTCAAGCAGACGGCCGGCTTCGAAGCGCTGGCGCTCGTGGCTGTTCTCACCATGGCCTCGCAGGCCGAGGGGCGGCGCTGGCGCGTCGCGGCGGCCTTTCTCGTCGCAGCGGCGGTCGCGCCGCTCGCCTTCCTCGCCTATTTCGCCGCGAAGGGCGGGGCGGGGGCGCTCGTCGCCGACGCCGTCGTCGGCGCGCTGCTCAGGCCGGCGAGCGCGAGCGAGGGCTTGAGCGTCCTCGACGGCCTCGGCCGCTTCTTCCTGCTGCAGAAGAGCGACATGGTTCTGTTCGCGCTCGTCTGCCTCGCCCTGCTGCGCCGGCGCGCGCTGGCGGCGGCGCTGCCCGAAGCGCCGCTCGGCGCGCTCGTCCTGTGGTTCGCCGCCGCGGCGGTGGGCGTCGTCGTCCAGCGGTCGATCGCCATCACCTACCTCGGGCCGACGCTCGCCCCCGGCCTGCTGATCGCCGGCCTTGGCCTGACCCGCGCCGCGCCGGAGTTGTCGCGCGCGCCGGAAGGAGCGCGGCTCGCCGCATTCGCCGTCGTCTCGGTCGCGCTCGCGCTCGTTCACCCCGGCAACGATCTCTCGGCCCGGTTCGAGGGCGCGGCGCTCGCTGAGACCGCCGCGGCGATCCGCGCCGAAGGCTGGACGCCGGGCGACCGGCTCTATGTCGTCAACCGCGGCCTGTGGCTCTATGGCGCGCTCGACGCGCCGCCGCCGACCCGCTTCCTCTATCCCGGCCACACCCTGTGCGACTTCAAGGATCGTGGCCCCGGCCTGGTCGCCGAGATCATGGCCTCGCGACCCCGCTTCGTCGTCGTCGCCGACCGGCGCATCCACTACGTCTGCGAACAGGCGGACCGCTGGCGAGTCGTCGACGGTGCGTTATCGGCCTCCTACCGCCGCGTCGCCCATGCCGCTGGCGCGGCCGACGCCTTCGACGTCTACGAGGCTCTCCCGGTTGGGCTTCGGTTCGGCGCCGGGAACGGCCGAAAATCCTCGCCGATCGGGGTATTCCCCGGTCCAGTTTTGAGCAATCTTTAACTTGTTTTCGCGCATTGATTGGGTTGATGCAGGCGCTTCAGCACACGCAGGCGAACACACGCGCAATTCCGCTCGGGGACCACGGCTTCGCCGTGAGTCTCATGGAGCACCTTATTGTTCCGACGTTCGTCATCGGCGCCGACGCCAAGGTGCTGATCTGGAACAAGGCCTGCGAGCGGCTGACCGGGTTCCCGGCGGCAGAGGTGGTCGGCACCGCCGACCATTGGCGCGCGTTCTACGCCGACCGGCGCCCCTGCCTCTCCGACCTGCTTTTGGAGCGCCGCTACAACGACATCCGCACGCTTTACGAGCGCGGCGGCAACTACGGCCTCAGCGATTTCGGCGTCTCGGCGGAGGACTGGTGCCTGATGCCGCGGGTCGGGCGGCGGGCCTACCTGGCGATCGACGCGGGCCCGATCTACGATGATTACGGCGAGCTGATCGCGGTCGTCGAGACGCTGCGCGACATCACCGCCCAGAAGCGGGCGCAGATCGACCTCGAGGCGCTGGCGACGCGCGACGGATTGACCGGCCTCGCCAATCGCCGTTCGTTCGACGTGAAGTTCGGCGAGGAGGCGCGCCGCGCCAGCCGCGACCTGCTGCCGCTGTCGCTGCTGATGATCGATGTCGACTATTTCAAGCTCTACAACGACAGCCAGGGCCACCAGAAGGG
>Ga0182030_10013975_pt1 | contig 15914 bp, 9 predicted proteins | sample 812S3MmetaG_FD_121299 | JGI IMG/M metagenome (GOLD analysis project Ga0182030, IMG submission 121299) | Permafrost microbial communities from Stordalen Mire, Sweden - 812S3M metaG (Illumina Assembly) | ecosystem: Environmental > Terrestrial > Soil > Wetlands > Permafrost | place: Sweden...
ACGAAAAATCATTATCGCCACAGTAAATCACCACCTGCTTTGGATTGTATGGAAAAATAATATTGTTTGCGTACCGTATAACATCCGGCAATGAGGATCCTCCGAAACCACGGTTGATAATTGCTCTGCCGGGAAAATAATCCTGTAGATCTTTCCATTTTGTAAAAGACGAACTCCCGACAAATAAAATTGCACGCTGCGGAGGTGGGTTGATGCTGTCTTGCTTTTTGAAATTTTGTATATCATTAAAAAATGGTGCAGTTGATTGTGCGCTCAGGTTACCGGCAACACCTGCAAGCAAACAGCAAACAACCACTCGTTTCAAAAAGACCTTCATACAAAAGATTTTATAAAATTTCTATTCAACTTTTATTACCTGTGTCTTTGCAGATACTCCATTTTCATTTATCGCTTCAATCGTAAAATAATACTGTTTTTCTTTATCCATTGCCTTGAACCAATAATCATTTGCATCGTAGACCATAATGCAATTGTATAATTTATCCGGCGCAGTGCCATAATAAATATTGTAAGCATAGGCATTATCGTCCAGTCTCCATTTGATCCATGCGCCGCGTTTGTCTTTTTCAGTGCGGAGCACGATAAAATTTTTCACTGTATCGGGTTTTGCGCCATTGCCATTACCAAAAACGCGCAAACCGCTGATGGCGAATTTGCCTGTGGGCATGTGAATATTTTCCATCTTTATGAACCTTGCCTGCACGGAGTTTGCAAGCTCGACATAATCATGCGGCACATCAGCTTGGTTATTGCTCTTGTCTATCAGGATATTCCATTTTTTCCCATCCAATGAACAATATAATTTGTATTGATGATAAATACTTGTTTGCTTTCCCAAAAATTCCGCATCCTGATCAGCATAATTGATCTGCACAGCATTTACCGTTGAGGTTTTTCCTAAATCGCTTTCGATCCATTCCCCTTTATTGCCTGTTGCTGCGCTCCAATAGGTTTTTATGTTTTCATCAACCGCATTGTTTGCATTATAACTGCCAAGAACAGACGAAACCATCACTGGCTTTTTATAATTGAGCAAAAACCAGCCGGCAAAACCTCGATCTCCGGCGGCGGAGTTATATGTTGAATATTTTTCTGAGGGAATATATTGAGGATAGTCACCAAAGCTGGTATTACAATACATCACATCATCTTTGTCAAACCCTGCCGGCCAGATGCCGATCCTTCTTTCAAAATTATTTTTTGTTGCAATAACCATCGTGCTGACATGCCAGTAATTATTCCATTTGTCCTGAAAAGTGGCACCATGACCTGCACCACGGGCAAAACCTCCGGGCTTAAATGAGAGCGGGTCAGATTGCGGTGTGAAATTATTCCCCAATGGTTTGTCCCCTGCAATCACCCCATCCGCATAACCGCTCATCTCTGTGCCCGGGGCACCGTATTGATAATAATATTTTCCATTGTGCTTTGTCATCCATGAACCTTCTATAAAAGGATCCAGAAATGTATTGTCCATGTATTCACCAAAGCGTTGCCAGCCATATCTCCAATCTTGCAGCATATAAATTTCCTGCCGTGTCCCAATGGGTTGGAAAGTCTTTCTGTCGAGCTCAATGCCATAAGTTGGGAACCGATTACTGCTTCCATTGTACATGTACAGCTTTCCATCATCATCAGTAAAAAAAGCAGGATCCCATCCTCCAGCCTCAAATGAATCAACGAGTGGTTTCCAATCATTGGCTTTGGGGTTAGTGCTCATCCATAGTGTAAAATTTTTTGTATAAGTAGAACCAAACACAATCATCGTGTCACCTATAATGCCAACAGCCGGGGCACAAAGTTCATCATAGCCCTGATTCCATGGGCGCAGAAATTTTTTAGAAATGAATTTCCAGTTCAGCATATCATTGCTCCACCAATATCCTCCTTGATTAGTGCTGAATAAGTAATAATCGCCTTTGTATAAAACGATAACAGGATCTGCCGTGGCACGGTGTTTCCCCCATTCGGTGAAATTTGGAATGGAACTGTAACCATAGTCAATATTGATTGGGTTACAATAGGTTTTTTGCTGGGCAAATAATCCGTTGACTCCAGGGAAAAGGAGTGAAATAAAAAACAAGTTCTTCATCGCATATTTTTTCAAGCCTAAAACTGAGTTTAGCATATTGGTCAATTGCCACTATTTAGCCACGGGCTTTTAAACCCTAACCTTTTTAGCCCATTTTGTATATCGGGTATTTTCATAAATAAATTCCATATAAGCCCGGTACGGTAATTTTCTATCATAACAACTATCGGCCCCTGGTCTATTGCCAACTGCGCGTGCGCATACCAGTTATGTGTTTCGCTAAAACCATCTGCAAAACCATATTGGCCCCAGATTTTATTTCCTAAATCATAATATAAATGTTTTAGCACCTGCATAGAATATTCAGGAGTATAGGGAAAGGAAGATAGCGCAGCGGTGGGCTGTATCACACCAGAATCTACTTCGGGGCAATGTGCTACATGGCCTGTATAACTATCGCCTGCGGTAAGCCCCCAGCAATTTTCGCTATAGCCTTTGTAGTGTTTTGGATTTTCTATGCAATATGCCCTGTTGATGAGCGTATGGTTTTTGCATTGCTCCCAATAATTGTTGCCAAATTCATCGGTAAGGTTATGTGGGTCAAACCCCATATACGTATATTGCTCAAAAAACAAAGGACCTCCTTTTTCGAAATTCCCTAATGGCAGCGTGTATCCGTAATATGATTTGCCGTTTTTCCAGCTCGTGCTTTTTACCCAACAGCTATCATATACCTTTTTTGAAATTGAATGAAAGGGTGACGATGCGGAAATAATGTAGGTGGTTAAGGCTTCATCATAACCCCAGACAGGAAAGTTCATATCAAAATCATTGCTGGGGCTCCAGTGCCAGTACAGCAAGTTTCCGTCATTTTTTGTGTGCCAGTTCCAGTTAGCATCATTCCACATTTCAGTTATCCTGTTGCGCAGGTATCGTTCTTTATCAGAATGGTTTTTAAAATATTCCCTTGCTGCCAGAAAGCCCATCATCAGGTAAGAAGTTTCTACAATATCGGCACCATCATCAATGCGGCCAAAAGGTATTACCCTTCCCGTTTTCCCATTGATAAAATGCGGAAAGATGCCGTGATAACAATCGGCATGGGTAAGGAAATCTGCAATGCGGATCAATCTTCCAACTGCTGTGTCCCTTTCAATCCATCCGCGATTGACGGCAACGATAGTTGCCAATATGCCCATCCCTGTTCCGCCAACTGCACAAGCATCGGGGCCAAAAGTTGATTTGGATAAATTCGGTTCGCCGTTCCATTCGTTTAAATAATCCCAATAGTATTCTGCATGCACGGAATTGTTCCTTTCCAAAGCCATGCCACTATTGGGGTGCGCGTCGTGCCAGAAGAAGCGGAAGGTTTGCCGTTGCACAATATCAAGCAATGCTGAGTCAGAAATATTTTTGATGATGCCGACAGGTGCAATGGAATCTTTATTAAGAATCGCCTTTCCCCGGGCACCGGGTTGTGCAACAATTGCAGTTGTGGCGATTGACAAAAAAGATAAGAACAGATATTTCATGTATTAGCTTTATGAGAATTTTATTTGTCAACCATTAAACACATCAACCTACTTTAATGATGGGCTTTCAAATCCTAATTTTTTTAAACCTGTTTGCACTTCCGGGCTGTTCATAAATAATTTCCATAGCAATCCGCTGCGGTAGTTTTCGATCATAACTGCTTCCGGGCCTTGGTCAATAGCGAGATAGCGGGGAGGATACCATGCTGCTTTTTCGCTGAAGGCATCATAAAAACCATACTTGCCCCATATCCTACTACGCATTACATCGTACCAATATCTTATAGCAGCCATGGATTGAACCGGCGTATAAGGTAAAGAAGATATAGCAGCAGTCGGGGAAATAACGCCTAAATCGTTTTGTACATCCGGCGCATGCGCTGCATAACCAACTACTGAATAGCTGGCAGTCAGTCCCCAATTATTTTTGCCGTAACCGGCAAAATGTTTTGGGTTGTCAACGCACCACTTGTAGTTTATGATAGCTTGCGTGCTGTCTTCCTTCCAATAATCGGCATATCGATCCTTTAGCCCATGAGGATCTAATCCAAGATAAGAATACTGCCCCCAGAACAAAGGGCCTCCATGGGGGGGATTGCCTTGCATGTGCAGGCGCAGCGTATCTTGTTTATAAAAACTAATCTTATTGATATCGCCATTTTGCGCCCAGCCTTCATTATACACTTGTTTTGATATGCCATACGTGGGGGAGGATGCCGCCATTACATACATGATCAAACATTCATTATAACCATGAACAGGGAAATTTTTTATCCACCCATAATCCGGGCTCCAGTGCCAGAACAACACATTTTGGCCACCGTTGCGGTACCAATCAAAATCAACTTCACGCCATACGGCATCTATATGAGCTGCTAACTTTCTTTCTTCTTCATTTCCATTCTTAAAATATTCGCGCACACATAACAAACCTTGCAACAAATACGAGGTTTCTACCAAATCGCCCCCATCGTCCTCGCGGCCAAAAGGTTTCACATGACCCGTTTCATCGTTGATCCAGTGCGACCATGCACCGTGAAAGCGGTCTGCTTTTTCTAAAAATGAAACAATCTTTTCAAAACGCTTCAACCCCTGTGCCCGAGAAATATAACCCCGATGGATACCTGCAAGTATTGCCATACAGCCAAAGCCGCTGCCACCGGTTGCTATAATGTTTTTGTCATTGTCAGGGTAAATATTATCCAGATGAATGCGTTCAGGAGCCATGCCGCTGTTAGGCTCTGCGCCATCCCAGAAGTAGTTGAAAGTTTGCTTTTCTACAAGATCCAGTAATGCGGCATCAGAAAGATCAGATTGCCTTAAGACTGCCCTTTCGTTTCTGATTTTGCTGGCTGCCTGGGAAAAAGAAAAAAGAACAATGCTATTCAGCAGCGCAAAAAAGGCAACCGTTTTTCTCATATGCAATAGAATCATTTCTTGATTATAATCCCAAGTTAATTTATCAGGACTAGTAGAATAAGGCAAACTAATATTCAGACAGCCGTCATTTCGAATCCCGCTTCAGGCTCTTTTGAAATCAGACATGACTGCACAGGATGAGAAACCCCGAGCTTTAACAATTCCGGAGTTTTCTCATCCTGTCATTCTTGATTTTGGAACCTTCGTTCTTCACCGGATTCTAAATGACGATATCAGGCTTCTCCGCATTTGTTATTTGTCTGCCTGATCCTATAATCTATGTTACAAATTAGGGCTTGTGAAGCCAAGACTGATCATGCCGGCTTTCACTTCAGGGCAGCTCATAAATAAATTCCATAATAACCCCGTTCTGTAATTTTCGATCATCACAATCTGCGGCCCCTGATCAATGGCAAGGCAATCCGTATCGTACCATAAATTCGTCAGGTTGAACGCATCAATGAAACCATATTGCCCCCATATCTTATCTCCTAATTTATAATAGAAAAACCGCAAAGCATTCATTGATTGCGTTGGCGTGTAAGGCAAAGAAGATATTGCTGCTGTGGGAGCTATAACGCCCACATCGTTGGTTGGAGAACTTGCAGTGTATCCATTTGGGATATCACTGGCAGTGAGGCCCCAGCAGGAACTGCTGTAACCATAATAATGATTTGGATTGCTTACGCAATATAAATAATTGATGGTAGCATGCGCAGTGTCCTGCGCCCAGTAATTGGCGTAGGCATCGCTAAGACCAGTCGGGTTGATGCCCAAAAAAGAATAATGCGCAAAGAACAAGGGACCCCCTTCGGCAGGTCCAAGCGGCAGGGGGACACCATAATAAGAACTTCCATTTTTCATGGCACCATTTTGTGCCCAGCCATTGGTATAAACAACTGAAGGTATTGCGTTGGCAGCCACCGGTGAAGAAGCAGCCAGCACATAAGCAATCAGCGCTTCGCACCAGCCCTGCACCTGCACGTTGATGGCCCAGCCGTAATCTGGGCTCCAGTTCCATGTCAGCACATTCTGGCCGTTTTGCCGGTACCAGTTCCATTGTACGCTGTCGTATATATTATTGATGCTATTGCGCAGGTTGATTTCGTTGCTGTCGGTAGTGCTGTTGAAATATTGCCTGGCGCAAAGCAGGCCTTGTATCATGTAGGATGTTTCCACGATATCGCCGCCATCATCCTGCGTGCTGAAAGGCACTGTGGCACCTGTGGTTCCATTGAGCCAATGAGGGAATGCGCCATGATAACGGGTGACATTATTTGTGAGAAAGTTGACAATCGTATCTATGCGGCCTAATGCCTGTGCCCTGGTAATAAAATCTCTTTGTACACCTACCAGCATGGACATGATGCCAAATCCACTGCCGCCAGTCGTTACTATGTCCCCGGAAGAAGTTCTTTCTCTCGCCAAACCAGAAACAGGGTGGCCGAAGCTCCAGAAATAATTGAAGGTTTGTTCTTCAACTAAAGTAAGTAAGGCGCTGTCGGAGATAATGGGGAATTTATTAGATGAATCAATTTGGGTAATTAAATACAGATAGGTATTTTTCTTCAATGCAGAGTCTGCCGATGACGTCAGATGTTGCGAAATGGTTATTTGATACTGTGTTAACCCCTTCAAGGGAGTGGTAGGCTGAATAATGATGCTACTGTCTCCATTTGCGTAAGAAAAATTAATTGAGGTGGCAGAACCACCACCGCTAAATAAGATATTCGTTGCGACTATTGAAGTATCTACAGGTGCAGAAAAAGAAAGTTTGATAACCGGGCTTAAATTAATGTTGGAAAAACTGAGATTACTTGAAGAGCCATTGTTCACAGTTGCATTTATAAAATTAAATGGACCCGCGGGAATTAGCACAATTGGTTTTGGAATGCTATCTTTTTTGCAGGAAAAAAAGATGGTCACTGTTAATGAAAGTAAGAATATCTGCTTCACGAGGGATTAATCATTTTTTGAAATGTAAATTTCGTGATAAAAATTTATTTATTCAGAAAAAGAAAAGGCTGCCCGAAAACGGGCAGCCTTTTTAATTCAATTCTAAAATTAAATTTAATTATCTACCAGCCAAACCATTAAGGTATAAGCCAGTGACTTGTTGTTGAGTCAATGCTGTATTAAAAAGTCTTAATTCATCTAATTTACCTGCCCAGTTGCCATTTGAACCCAGCGTTGGTGACACACCAAATACCCCGGGAGCCCATGTACCAATCGTCCCTTCTACAGGAGGCTTGCTGGACCAATTGATATTGCCCTGAGGGGTAGATCCGAGAGGTCCCTGCAAAAGAATAGTAGAAAGGTTCAAACCATAAGCGGAATTATCCAAAGTTGGAACTGCGTCCTGGTAAATGACATAGGTCGAAGTGCCGCCATTATAGGTCATTACAAAATGTACCCATTTGCCGATAGCTGCCGTATCGAAGCCTTCCAAAATAAAGTAATTATAATTCGAAGCTGCTGGAAAAACTAAACCATTATGAATCCTTAGAGAGTCACCTGATACAGGAGAATAGGCCTCATTTTCCAAAATAATGAGTGGGTCGGCGCCACCAGAGTCTGCAAGAAAGAAAATACCCTGTGGAGTATTCGGCGTGCTTACAGGTTGAGCTACCTGCCAATACCAAACACTAAGAGAAAAACTTTGTAATCCAGCCATAGCCGCACTTGGTGTAAAAGAAGCATAAGATGTGGTAGAACCCTGATACGCCTGTCCTCTGATACCAGGAACGTAACTAACATTTACACCTGTACCTGAAATGCCACCCGCATGATCATTGACATCGCCATCAAAAGGCCAATAGGCCAATAAATTAGCAGTCGCTACCGAATCAGATGATAAGTAGCCACCAAGAAGTGGGAGTCCAACAACAGTAAAGGTAGCTGTGGTTGTTCCTTGCGCGGTTGTAATAGTTAAAGTAACAGTTCCGCTGGCGACAGCAGCATTAACTGATACTGTTCCGGTTATAGATGTGCCGCCTGCATTCACGGTAACATTTGTTATAGTTATGCCTGTAGCACTTGTAGTAACCGTAGCATTAGTGAGATTAGTACCAGTGATTGTAAATCCTGTTGATGTACCTGCAGTCACTGTTGCCCCAGCAGCGAGTGTAGTATTGGTAACTATTGGGGTAGATGGCCCTGAAGATTTTTTGCAAGATTGAATAGCAATTGCAGCTACTAAAATAGCCCCTACAAATGCCAGTAATTTTAATTTTCCTGTTATCGATTTCATTGTTTTTTGATTTTAAAAATGTAAAGATTTTGTATGATTATAAATGAGAAAAAACATAAATGGCGAGCCACGTGATCTGTTGAGCATAAGCATTAATTAAATTTGTGAACGACTTTTTTTATTATTTATTGAATTACTCTTATTCAATACCCCGGATTTTGGGTAAGTGACCCCCCACTTACGGCAATTTCTGCCGATGGTATGGGCAACAACTCATTTACGCCCGCCACAAAATTGGTCTTGCCGGAAGCAATCATTACCTGAGCCGCACGTCCCTGCCTCACCAGATCCCAGAAGCGGTCATGTTCCATTGCCAGCTCAACATGTCGTTCCTGCCAGATAGCATTTTGAAGATCCGTTTGTGAGGATGCGGTAGTCGGCCCCAATCCTGCCCTGCCCCTTACCTGATTTAACAATGCAATTGCCGAACCGGAATTTCCCAAGGCATTGTCAGCCTCGGCTTTTATCAATAGTACTTCTGCATACCTTAGGATATGCAGGTTTTTCTGGCAAAGGCCACGGTTGCCATCAAATACTTCTATTTGGGGTAATGTTACGCCCAATGAGCCCGTAGAAAGAATTTTACTGTGATAGGCTTTGTAGTTATAACGAGCGCTCAGACCTACCATTGTAGGCACTACAAAACCATCAAATAAGGTGTCCGGGGGAGAAGAAGCAGGCAGGTTTATGATTGTAGCCGCCTGGCGCAAGTCTCCCGGCTCATAAGCCGCCTGAAGACTTGTTGAAGGGCAATCAAACCCATAGCCATCATCGCCGGAAGGCTGGTTAAATCCCGGGTTGCTCCATGGAGTGAATGGAGTGCCCATGCCATTGTCCTGTCTTGCCCCTTGAAATTCCACGTATCCGGGTATGCCATAATCTGCAGCACCATAAATGCCTGTTTCTACCTCAAATACTGATTCAGCACAATTGTCCCCCGCCTGCCGCCAAAGGATAGAATAATCAGGCATCAGTTGATACTGGCCCGAACTGATCACATCGGCGGTAAGGCTATCTGCTTCCTGCCAGTTTTTTAAATACATATCCACTTTTGCAAGCAGGCTTTCAGCAGCTCCTTTTGTTGCCCGGCCTACATCTGTTGCCGATTTCAGAGGCAGATTGGCTATAGCAAACTGAAGATCGGGAATAATCGCTTTGTTATATACATCACTGGCAGAAGATCGCTTATAGAAAGAACTGTCCTGGTTTTGAGGCCCGGTAGGAACCTTTAATACAAGTGGCACACCACCAAACATCCGCACAAGATTAAAATAAAAATAAGCACGCAAAAAACGCATTTCTGCCGTTTTGGTAGCAATAATAGCAGGCGTCAACGCGGCTTGAGCCAGACCATTGATTGCAATATTTGTGCGTGAAATACCTGCATAATACCCGCGCCATAAAGACCAGACATATGTATTGTCTGAGGTAATTTGGAAATTATCTATATCAGCAGCCAATGGCTGATCGCCTGTATAACTGCCTTTGTCTGCATCATCTGACATGATATTCGTAACTGTTATAAAATAAATACCATGTATATCATACTGCCCAAATTCACCCTGTGTAGGGTCTGGTGTGATCAGGGCATTGTACGCTCCAGTTACGTTTTCCAGAGCAACATTCGGATCTGTTGCTGCTGTCCCTTGTCCCTGAATAGGTACATTCAGGAAACTTTTTTTGCAGCCAACTGCCATTGAGGAGAGGCAAAAAAGAAAGCAAACTATATTTTTCATCTCGCAAAAATTAAAATGAACAATAATTTTTCTACGCATTAAAGACCCAGATTAATCCCACAGGCAAAAGTCCTTATGGTTGGGTAAGTACCCAACTCTATGCCTGCATTCGTAGGGGCTGAACCTGGTAATTCAGACGAAAACCCCTTATACTTTTTTAATGTAACAGGGTTTTGGGCATTCAAGAATATCCTGCAATTGCTGATCACCTTTTGTTTGTTAATTATAGTAGCTGGTAAGGTGTAGCCAAGTGTGATATTATTAATGCGCAAAAAAGTGCCTGATGCCAAAAAATAAGAAGAGGCCGGTGCCGGCAGGGTGCCGTTAAAATTAGGTGCCGGCTGGGTATTAGAATGATTTTGTGCTGTCCAATAACTTGTAGCCACAGATTCTTCAATATTGTCTTTTAAAGCCACACGAGCCTGAGCTTTGCCATTGTACACTTGATTTCCGGTATTTGCATAGAGGTCAAATGAAAAATCAAAACTTTTATAGTTTGCCCCAGCAGAAAGGCCGATATATGCTTTGGGCTGGTAAGACCCGAGATAAGCGGTATCTAATTTCCCATTGTCATTAAATTTGTAGATCAGATCGCCGGGTTGAGCACCCGGTTGAAGCTGGTTACCATTTTTGTCCTTATAGTTATCAATCTGTGATTGATTTTGGAATACACCTGTAAACTGCCTCATAAAAAAAGCTCCTATAGGATAACCAGCTTTGGTTTCTGTTGTGAAATACCCATTAATATTCCCATCAAAATAGGGCAAACCACCATTTAGGCTCACCACCCGATTCCTGTTGAATGACACATTCCCCCCAACAAAATAGGAAAGGTCTTTCGTGATATTATCGTGCCATCGGGCAGAAAACTCAAAGCCCTTATTGTCAATGGTGGCTGCATTAGTAAGTACATCACCTGATGCAATAGTGCTGTTGGGATTTGCCTGACTGCCAAATGTGCCAGGTACCTGCACATAAATCAACGCGTTGGCAACCTTTTTATCATAAATATCCATTTCACCGGTAAGCTTGCCTTTCAGTATGCTGTATTCAAGACCCAGATCAGATTCTTTGGTTATTTCCCATTTAAGGTTTAGGTCTTTTATCTGTGGGACGATGGAGCCATTGGTGACACCAGAAATGCCTCCTGTGTTTCCACTATTGAAAAAGTAAGGGATATTGCCCAGCACTGTCTGTACCGAAGCATCACCAGGTACATTTGAGTTACCCAGTTCGCCCCATGAACCCTTAAATTTCAGATATTGAAAAATATGCTGATCTTGCATGAAATCTTCTTTGCTGATTACCCATCCTGCGCTCAGGCCCGGAAAATAGCCCCAGCGGTTCTGCGCTGCAAATACTGAACTGCCATCTGCACGAAAGTTGCCGGTAAATTGATATTTGTCATTGAAACTATAGAACAGCCTGCCAAAATAAGAGTTGGTGGTATATTTTGTGACTGAGCTCCCATTAAATTGAAAATTTTGATCCCCATTCTGCAAATACCATTCGCTTGGAATGGGGGGCACACTGGGTCTTGATTCAGAAGAACCGATATTGTAGTATTCTTGTGCTTCAGTACCAACAAGCACAATTACTTTATGGTTTCCAAATTCTTTGGCGTAATTAATGGTGTTGCTCCAAACCCAATGATAATATTTTGTATTTGCAATAGCCAAATTGCTTTTTGTAGCACCCTGAGTACCTCCATTGACATTAAAAAAAGTAGTGTCGTTAGGATGCTGATAGGTATAAGCCCGATCATCGTAGAAATCAAGTTCATCCCCGAAGGTTGATTTGATGGATAATGACTTTACAGGTTTAATTTCTACATAAACATTACCCTGCAATTTATTGTCATGGCTCAGGTCATTGGTATTTTGGGCATCCAGCACAGGATTCCCCACATTTTGATATTGGGAAGTATTGCCAAATTTGTTGCCCACCATTGCGGGAACAAGCGGCGATGCCCGATATGCGTCTTCCGTAATGGTTCCTGTTGGCACGTTCTGCGATGCCTGATTTGCAAAGGAAGCAGTTGTACCTATTTTAAGAAAAGAAGTAGGTGTGAATTCATTATTGAAACGACTTGTATAGCGTGTATAATCATTGAAAATAATAATTCCCTGATCAGTTTGGTAGCCCACGCTTAATGCATATTTGTCCTGACTATTGCTACCCGAAACCGAGATATTTTGATTTTGATAAAAAGCGTTGCGCAGAACATTATTGTACCAATTAGTGGAATATCCGGTTGAAGCGACTGGCAGGCCAGAATATGCCTCTTCATAAGCGACATATTGCTTGGCATTCGCCATCGGAACAACATAGGCTGCCTGTTGCAACCCCACATTTGCACTATACGAAACCCTCATTTTACCAGAACCCTGCCTGGTAGTGATCAATACGACCCCATTCGCCCCCCTTACGCCATAAATAGAGCAGGCTGAGGCATCTTTCAAAATATCTACTGAAGCAATATCTGCGATATTAATGTTGGTAATATCATCAGTCCAGATGCCATCCACTATATACAATGGATTTGCTCCGGCTAAAATAGAGCCGGTACCGCGTATAATCACCTGAGGCGAACTGCCGGGTTGTCCGCTGCTGATTATTTGCACACCCGCTACCTTTCCTTGTAAAGCCTGTGTTGCAGTTAATACGGGTTGTTTCACTAACTCATCCCCTTTTACATGAGCTACGGAACCCGTAACATCTATTTTCCTTTGTGTGCCATACCCAACCACCACCACCTGATCAAGTGCTTTGGTTGATTGGGTTAGTTTAATGTTGAATACAGATTGGCTATTCACGGACAGCTCCTGTTCCTGATACCCAATATAAGAAATGACCAATGTGCCCTTCTCCGGCACGGTTAATTCAAACTCGCCACTGTTATTGCTCATCGTGCCGCGTGAAGTGCCCTTTAACCTCACAGAGACCCCCGAAAGCGGCTCTCCATTTTCTCCTGTTATCTTTCCTGTGATCCTGATATCCTGAAGAGCAGATGAAGCTGATAAGATAACGATCAGGTTATTTTCAAGAATTTTAAAAGTAAGGTCACTGCCGGATAAAATTTTGTTCAGCGCCTCGCCGATCTCCGCATTGCTGATATCAACACTCACTTTCTGTTGCAGGTTTTTTAACTGGTTGTTATACAAAAAGCGGTAATCGCTTTGCTTTTCAATCAGGCTAAATGCCTGGTTGATCTGCACCTGATCCAGTTTCAGAGAGATCTTATTCTGTCCATTCAGTTTAGCCGATACCTGAAAAATGCCTGCAAAAACTAATACAATAGTTAGCTTCATGGTTAAAATTGCTTTTTCTATTACAACAGGATTCATTTCCCATTTAATCGTTAGTTTTTTTTTCATAATCTTCAATCTTACTTGTTATTGTCAACCCTTGTTATTATGCTCATATGGTAATCAGGATTTCCGGATTTTTCATTTGGAAATAATCACTTTATCTCCCTTTATTGTATAATTAAACTTACCAGATAATTTCAAGGCCTCCAGCGCTTGCTGAATGCTTTCGTTTTCAAAAACACCCGTAAACTGCAATTCTTTTTTTATAGGGTCATCAAAATGAATGGAAACACTGTACCAGCGCTCCATTTGCAATGCCAGGTCTCTGAATGGCTCATCTCTGAAAACAAGCTTGTTCTGAATCCAGGCTGTTTCTATAATGGTACTGTCTTTTTTGCTGTAGTTCAAATGGCTGACCTGAACAATAGGCTCAACGGGTTGCTTTGCCGGATGCATACTGACTGAAGCCGCCGGAGAGGCCTCTTCATCCGCAACAATCAGTTTCTCGTTCGGTTTAAGCACCACTTTTTCAGCAGGTCTGTCTTTAAACGTCACTTCAATGCTTCCCCTTACAAGGCTTGTTTCTGTTATTGGTTCATTAGGATATGATTTAACGTTGAAAGCCGTCCCAAGTACTTTTATATCAATTTTCTTTGTGTGGATTATGAATGGTTTGTCTTTGTTTTTCACTACATCAAAAAATGCTTCTCCGGTCAGGTTCACTTCCCGGATCGTATTTCCATAATCCTTATCGTAAGTCAGCTTGCTGCCAGCATTCAATTTTACAATTGTGCCATCAGGCAGCACTACATTTGATTTCGAGCCATTGCGTGTAGAAATCTGGCTTACTGAATTTCGATCCAGCCCGTTGATCACAGCAGCCCCTGATTTGCCAAAGGAATTAGTCAGATAAGAAACTACGACACATAACAATACAATTGAAAAAGACAGAAGAAGAAGAATATTTTTTCCTTTCAATTGTAAACGCTTGTTTTTTTCTTTATCTGCGGTAGTAAAAAGCCTGGGCTGAAAATCTATGTTGGATGTTGTCATCCGTTCAATATGCTTCCTGAATGCCTCATCTGCAAATTCTTTGCTTTGAGGGATAGCCTGCTCCCATAAATCGCTGATAGTTTGAAGGGAATAATGCAGTTCCGGTTTCCCTTTCAGCAGGTTTTCCAATTCATGTAATTCTTCTTCGCTGGCTTCGCCAGATAATTTTTTTGCAACTAAATTCCATATATATTCCTCTTGCATGTCGAAGCAGATAACAACTAAAGGACAATATGAAAAAGAAAAACCCCTAAAAAAACCAAATTAATTTTCGGGCTAATAGTGACGGACAGCCGTTTGAACAGATTTCCGAATATCAAACTTCACGGCATTTCCCAGTTTGCTGAGGGCAATCGCGACCTGATTTTCCACGGTTTTAACGGAAATGTGCAGTACCTCTGCTACTTCTTTGTATCTCATCCTGTCTTCCTTGACCAGTTTGAATACCATCCTGCACCGGGGGGGCAATTGAAGAATAGCTGTCCTGATAAGCAGCATCATGTCAGAGGTAATGAGCAGTTGCTCCGGATCAGAATAACTGCTTTTAAGATTGCCGGAGTATTCTTCGATGTCAGCAAAATTTGTGCGCTTTTGTTTGTCTAAATAATTTAGAGCAATGTTCCTCGTAGCTACATACAAATACACTTTCAGATTCTTAATTCCGGACAGGGCCTTCCGCTTTTCCCAAACCCTGATAAAAACATCTGAAACTATTTCTTCCGACAACTCCTTTGACTTTACAAAGCTCCATGCAAAATGATAAAGATAACCGTAAAGCCCTGTAAACAATTCCTTGTAAGCTTGTTGATCCTCAGACCTTGCAATACGGCTTTGCAGATACTCAATTCGTTCGGCAGCAATCATTGATTAAGAAAAAGTATGGTTACAATATTAACGAAGAAAAAACATACTTTGCATGATTTGACAATTTTCTTGTTCCATTAGCTGCTTTTATTTCGCAACTTGACTTTATTCTTTATTTTTGCGGCTCTAAAAAATAACATGGACCCTTAGCTCAGTTGGTCAGAGCATCCCGACTAAAAGTCGGGAGGGCCGCTGGTTCAAAGCCTGACTCGGTCTTTGCTTTTTGAATGAATTTTGGTCGATAACTTGGACCCTTAGCTCAGTTGGTCAGAGCATCCCGACTAAAAGTCGGGAGGGCCGCTGGTTCAAAGCCTGACTCGGTCTTTGCTTTTTGAATAGGTTTTTGTCGATAGCTTGGACCCTTAGCTCAGTTGGTCAGAGCATCCCGACTAAAAGTCGGGAGAGCCGCTGGTTCAAAGCCTGACTCGGTCTTTGCTTTTTGAATGAATTTTTGTCGATAACTTGGACCCTTAGCTCAGTTGGTCAGAGCATCCCGACTAAAAGTCGGGAGGGCGGCTGGTTCAAAGCCTGACTCGGTCTTTGCTTTTTGAATGAATTTTTGTCGATAACTTGGACCCTTAGCTCAGTTGGTCAGAGCATCCCGACTAAAAGTCGGGAGGGCCGCTGGTTCAAAGCCTGACTCGGTCTTTGCTTTTTGAATGAATTTTTGTCGATAACTTGGACCCTTAGCTCAGT
>Ga0182030_10013977_pt1 | contig 15912 bp, 8 predicted proteins | sample 812S3MmetaG_FD_121299 | JGI IMG/M metagenome (GOLD analysis project Ga0182030, IMG submission 121299) | Permafrost microbial communities from Stordalen Mire, Sweden - 812S3M metaG (Illumina Assembly) | ecosystem: Environmental > Terrestrial > Soil > Wetlands > Permafrost | place: Sweden...
GAGTTCAACCAGTTCAATGGCGACGTCATCGTCGGGCTGGGGCCGGGCATGAACGGCTCCGCCGGTGACAACCGCGTCTACGGCGTGGGCAACGACAAAGTCGTCTACAACGTGGGCCGCAACACCTACCGCTATCCCTCAACATGGAAGGCCGATGCGCGCCTCAGCAAGCAATTCGACCTCGGTCACCTGCGCGAGCTGCAACTTCTCGCCGAGTCCTTCAACCTCTTCAACCACCAGAACGTTACCCAGTTGGAAACAACCGGCTACTACATTTCGTCCGGCAGTGTTAACGGCTCTCTTCCGACGCTCAATTTTCTTACCGGCCTCAAGGCCAATACCACCGCCTTCGGCCAGCCTCTCAACATCAACTCCACCAACTACTACCGTGAGCGGCAAATCCAGTTCGGCCTGCGCATAAGATTCTGAGCAATTTCTGAAACGCCTGTTGAGCCCACAAGGACGCCTCTTCGCAAATTTCACCAGCATCCTTTGCAGATAATTTCCCACATTTGGCGCACAATTACTTCATATCCGCCTCTCACCCTTCTGGCCGCCCAAAACAGAATTGACCAGGATCGAGGGTGCAAAGCTAGAAGACGCCTGTAACTCCTTTGCTGAGAGGATTTTGCCGATAACCTCAATGCCCAGAGGATTTTAGAGCGGCACAAAGACTCTAAGCTCAACCAGCAAAGGAATTTAGCCAAAACAGGGGAGGGGAGGGGGGTGCCCCCCCTGCAATGAACGGAAAACAGAAAGGTGCACCGGAAGCCACCCTTTTCAGTATTCGATCTTGTGCGCCGAGTCCATCCAAGCTTGAAAGCTGGCCCAGGCCTCGCCCCCCAGCAGTTGCGTTGAGGGAATCGTCCGCGCCCCGTGCTCCTTGCGCAGCTCCTCGTAGAGGAATGCATCGTCGAAGCCGGCCCGCGCCGCATCCGCTGCGCTCGCCCCGTAGTAGATAGCGTCAAGCCGCGCCCAATACGATGCTGCAAGACACATCGGGCAAGGTTCGCAACTGGTGTAGAGTTCGCACCCGTTCAACGTAAACGTACCCAGTGCCCGTGCCGCCGCGCGAATCGCATTTACTTCCCCATGCGCGGTCGGGTCAAGAGACGCGGTCACCGTGTTCACGCCCTCGCCCACGATCTTGCCGTCGCGCACAATGACAGCCGCAAACGGTCCGCCTCTACCCGTGACCACATTCTCCGTGGCCAGGCTGATCGCGCGGCGCAAAAATTCTGGATTGGCTTTTCCCGGCATGCGAATCTGCTCCGACCCTGGCTGGAATCGCAAAGACAAATTCAGTATGTCACAGGCCTGTCTGTTCCAACTGGTTCCAACAATTTGGGACTTGCGCCGTAGAATTCCTCTATGACCGGCGATGCCGCCACACTGAAAGCCCTGAACGCACGGATCGTCGCCTGTGACCGCTGTCCCCGTCTGCGCGAGCATTGCGCCGAAGTGGCCCGCGTCCGCCGCCGCGCCTATGCAGATTGGGAGTATTGGGGCAAACCCGTCCCCTCCTTCGGCGACCCCCAAGCCCGTGTACTTGCATTGGGACTCGCCCCCGGTGCTCACGGCTCCAACCGCACTGGACGCCCCTTCACCGGCGATGGATCGGGCGACTTTCTATTTCCCGTGCTCCACCAGGCCGGCTTCGCCTCGCAACCCTACGCCACCTCCCGCAACGACGGAATGAAGCTCACTGATTTGTGGATCAGCGCGGTGGTTCGTTGCGCCCCGCCAGCCAACAAACCTACGCCTGAAGAGCAACGCAACTGCGCTCCGTGGCTCGACCAGGAGATGAGCCTGCTTAAGAATCTGCGCGTAGTTGTTTCCTTGGGCCGTATCGCATTCGACGGCCTGCTGGCCCACGCACAGAGAACTGGGGAGCTCCCGGCGCGCAGTAGGCTCGTCTTCATGCACGGCGCGGAGTTCACACTCCCCGGCGGCCTCATCGCCATCGCCAGTTATCACCCCTCGCTGCAGAACACCAACACCGGCAAGCTCACACGCCCCATGTTTCTCGACGTATTCAAAAGAGCCCGTAAATTGGCCGGTCTGGAATGAAAGGAATTTACCCTAGGCCGTTCCGCGCACGAAAGGAGCAAAGATGGACAACCTGGCGAAGCAGATATTGAAGGACGTGGCTCTTGAGGAGATTGTGCCCCGCATTCAAAAGAAATCGCCGATAGATCATTGGTCGCCTGCAATTCTCCTGGAGCGCGCGGCATATCTAAAGAAGATGGCACGCTATGGAGATGGCTCCGCCAGCGAGACCCTGCGCGAGTATCCGCAGCACATTGCATTGCTGTCTTTCCGTAGCCGAGACAGCGAGGCCGAGATGTATCAGAATTTCGCTGTAGTGTTCTTCGCACTCGCCGGCACCGCAACGCTTGTGACCGGTGGCACCCTGACCCACGCACGGCTTGTTGAGCCAGGGTTGTCGCGTGGCGCTTCGATCGACGGCGGCATACGCCAGGAACTGAAAGCAGGCGAAATAGCGCACGTCCCGGCGGGACTTCCACATCAAATATTGGTAGCTGACGAAAAGACAATTACTTGTTTTGTGGTGAAAATCCAGGAAGCAAGCTAGTACCGCGAGATGTCAACGAATCTGGAGCGGGAGACCGGGATCGAACCGGCGACATTCAGCTTGGGAAGCTGACGTTCTGCCACTGAACTACTCCCGCCAATTAAAATCAATAATTTAATAATCATGTAGCCACTTTCCAGTTTTCAAGGGACCCACATGGTCATTATATAACCGTCAGTTCTGACGGTTGCAAAGGCAGAATAATTGATTCAGAAGATCCCGTGCCCTGATTCACACAAAGGCTATCATGCGCCAAGGAATTCCCTTCTTTGAACAAGCGGTTGTTGCGGTTGCCGCAAGTGGCAGAGGACCAGTGCCGGTGTGGATACGGTACCTTAATCGAGGTGCTCAGAGATCATGGCTCGTGTTCGCCCCGAGAACCCAAGCCATGAGATGGTCGTACGGCAGTTGCTTTTCTCTCTCGGGTAGCGAAATTTGCTCGCAGGAGACAACAGATTCCTCTCGGTTGGATGCCAGAAATACCCCGGCGACCGCAAGCCTTAGCTCAAGATTCCCATGATTGAAACCCGCTTCCGCCCGTCCTCGGAAGGTGACACGACGTTACCCTCGATCGGTCTCCCATCCACGGTGAGCGCAATCTTGTTTCCGACTCCCTTTCGCTCGATGGAGATTTCATAGACAACTCCGCGAAAGGTCCGCGTTGCGGTAAATCCTGGCCAACTGGCGGGAATTACCGGCGCGATCTCGAGTCCCTCATAAGTAGTGCGCACCCCGAGAATCCACTGCACGATGGCGTAGTAGTTCCACGCCGCCGTGCCCGTGAGCCACGAGTTCTTGGCCTCACCGAATGTCGGCGCGTCCCGGCCCGCAATCATCTGGGCGTAAACATAAGGCTCGCAACGATGCACATCGCTTATCCCCTCTCGCGCCGAAGGATTGATGCGGCTGTAGTAGTCATGTGCCTCATCACCGTGCCCCAGACGCGTCTCGGCAATCATCACCCAGGGATTGACGTGGCAGAATATGCTCGCGTTCTCTTTGTATCCCGGCGGATAGGATGAAATTTCTCCCAGATTGAGGTAGTACTTTGAATATGCCGGCTGATGCAGAACGATGCCATGTGGAGTAGCCAGATGCTCGCGCGTGGCGGCAAGCGCCCTGGCGGCCTTGCCGTCTTCAAGACCGATTCCGGCCAGTACGCAGAAGCCATTCGATTCGATGAATATCTTTCCTTCCTTGCACTCCCGGGAGCCCACCTTGTCGCCGAAGTCGTCGTAGGCGCGCAGAAACCAATCGCCATCCCAGCCGTGCTCAAGAACAGCCAGTTCCATCGTCGCCACCTTGTCCAGATAGCTCGCGGCCTCTGCGGCCAGCCCGTGGCGTTTCGCAATCTCGGCCAACTCATGGCCGGCGTGCACAAACAGGGCGCCGATGAAGACTGACTCGGCCACCTCGCCGTCTTTGTTGGTAGTGGTCTGGAAAGACTGACCCGGCGTCGAGGAGAAGCAGTTCAGATTGAGGCAGTCGTTCCAGTCAGCGCGGCCAATCAGTGGCAGACCATGCGGCCCAAGTCGCTCCAAAGTATAGGAAAAGCTGCGCAGCAAGTGGTCGTACAGCGGCGCCTCGGAGCCGGGCTCGTTGTCGTAGGGCACCAGCTCGTCCAGCAAGCTCCAGTCGCCTGTCTCCTTCAAATAGGCTGAAACGCCGACAATGAGCCAAAGCGGATCGTCGTTGAAACCGCCGCCTATATCGTTGTTGCCACGCTTGGTGAGCGGCTGGTATTGGTGGTAGGCCCCGCCGCTGGCCAGTTGCGTTGCGGCAAGGTCCAGGATGCGCTCGCGGGCACGCTCGGGCGCCATGTGAACAAAGCCGAGCAGATCCTGGTTTGAATCCCGGAAGCCGAGGCCCCTGCCAATGCCGGATTCGAAAAACGACGCCGAGCGCGACAAGTTGAACGTTGCCATGCATTGATAGGCATTCCAAATGTTCACCATGCGGTTGGTGTGGATGTCGGGCGTGTCCACCTGGAAGATGCCGAGCAGGCTGTCCCAATACTGGCGCAGACGCTCGAAGGCCCCATCGGCAGCCTTGCCATCGAGGTACCTGGCAATCACAGGCTTGACGAGTCTCTTGTCGATGGTCTGCGAGCCGGGTGGATCGAATTTCTGCTCTCTGGGGTTCTCCTGATAACCAAGAACGAATACGATCTGCTGCGTCTCACCCGGTGCGAGGTCGAGCCTAATCTGGTGCGCGCCTATCGGTGACCAGCCATGGGCAACGGAATCGGTCAATTGACCGGCTTCGACGGTTGCGGGCTTGTCCCAGCCGCGGTTGGGACCAAGAAACGCCTCGCGTTGTGTGTCAAAACCAGCTCCGGGGCGCGAGCAGGCGAAGAAGGCGAAGTGGTTGCGACGTTCGCGGTACTCCGTCTTGTGATAAATGACGCCGTCTTCGATCTCCACCTCGCCGATCGAGAAGTTGCGCTGGAAGTTGGTGGCGTCGTCCTGAGCATCCCAAAGACAGAACTCAATGCTGCCGAAGGCTGAAAGGGTCGCTCGCGTTGTCCGCTTATTCGTGACCGTCAATTGCCAGATTTCCAGGTTCTCATCGAGCGGCACGAAGTACCGAGTGTGCGCCTCGATGCCCTTGAAGCTGGAGCCGATCACGGTGTAACCCATGCCATGGCGGCAGGTGTAGTCCTCCAACTCATTCCGCGTGGGCTGCCAGGAGGGCGACCAGAACTGTTTCGATTCGTCGTCGCGCAGGTACACATAGCGCCCCCCGCAATCCAGGGGCACGCTGTTGTACCGGTACCGCGTCAGCCGGCGCAGGCGGGCGTCGCGATAAAACGAGTAGCCTCCGGCGGTGTTCGAAATAAGTCCAAAATATGCCTGGCAGCCGAGGTAGTTGATCCATGGCAAAGGGGTATCGGGGCGGGTTATCACATATTCCCGGTTTAGATCGTCGAAATATCCAAACTTCATGGCGAGGGTTCCTTCAAGGCGATTCCTCTGCAAGAACGATTTTCAGCCGATAAATCTACTCAAACGTTTTTCCAGAGCATTTTAGTTACTACGGACGGTGAACGGCGATTATACTTGATCGCGGCCCGTTCGCAAAAATACCCGCACGATAAGAATGAAATGCGCTACCGGAATGACCGCCTCGATTGCCAGAACTTACAGAAATGTGAGACGATTCTCCGTTTTTCATGCATCCTTGACGTTGCCGCTGTGGGGGAACTGTTCACTCGGAAAGAAATTCAATTTGAGGTTACTTGGGCGAAGCCCAGAGTGCAGCGAATGCTTGGTCGCTTCTCAAGGCGTTTCAAATGCTACGTCCGAAGGTGAAAGCAGGCGTCGAGTTTACTGAGGGGAAAGGGAAACGACCTCATATGTAGGGATTGGGAGATCCGATGCAACTTCATGTCTTGGATACCGTTATCATCGTGGCCTATCTGATCAGCACAGTGCTCATCGGATACTGGGTTTCGCACCGCGCTTCGCAAAGCATGCAGGCCTATTTCCTGGGCGGGAACAAAATGCCCTGGTACGTGCTCGGCATCTCGAATGCATCGGGCATGTTCGACATCAGCGGAACCATGCTGCTGGTCTACTGGATGTTCATCTATGGCTTGAAGAGCGTGTGGATACCCTGGCTCTGGCCCACTTTCAACCAGATATTCCTGATGGTCTACCTCTCCGCATGGTTGCGCCGTTCAAAAGTGATGACCGGCGCGGAGTGGATCAAGACACGTTTTGGCTCTGGGCGCGGTGCTCAGCTATCGCACCTGATCGTCGTGATCTATGCGTTCGTCAGCATCATCGGTTTCTTTACGTATGGATTTAAAGGCATCGGCAAGTTTGCCGCGACGTTTCTGCCCTGGCATCTATCGCCGAACCAGTATGCGCTGATCCTGATTGCAATTACTGCTTTTTATGTGATCAAGGGAGGCATGATCAGCGTCGTGATTACAGAAGTGATGCAATTTATCATCCTCTCAATCGCTTCGTTTGCCGTGGGCATTATTGCCATCATCAAGGTGGCGCCGGAAAGCCTGCAAAAGATGGTGCCCGTTGGGTGGGACCAGTTATTCTTCGGCTGGCACCTGAACCTGGATTGGTCCAATTTGCTTCCCTCGGCCGGCGGCAAGATCGCTCAGGACGGCTATGGGCTGTTCGGCTTCTTTGTCATGATGTTGTTCTTCAAGGGGGTGTTGGTCAGCGCCGCCGGCCCGGCGCCCAACTACGACATGCAGCGCGTGCTTGCGGCAAAGAGTCCCCGCGAAGCGTCGATGATGAGCGCCTGGGTCAACATCGTGCTCACCTTTCCCCGTTACATTCTCATCGCCGGACTTACGGTGCTCGCTGCCACATTTTTCAGTGACAACATCCGCGCCATGGGTCCCAACATGGACTTTGAACTTGTCCTGCCGTATGCACTCGGCCGTTTCGTGCCGGTCGGCCTGCTGGGCTTCCTGATCGCCGGATTGCTGGCGGCATTCATGTCGAACTTTGCATCCACGGTGAACGCGGCGCCGCCGTACTTTGTCAACGACATCTATAAGCGATTCATTAACCCGAATGCGAAACCCAAGACCTACGTCCGGCTCAGTTATCTCAGTTCGTTTGCCGTTGTCGTAATCGGCGTCCTGTTCGGCTGGAACGTCACGTCGGTGAACTCGGTGGTGCTGTGGATCGTCTCCGGCCTCTGGGGCGGATACACCGCTTCAAACGTTTTGAAGTGGTATTGGTGGCGATTTAACGGGTACGGCTACTTCTGGGGCATGGTCACAGGCATTTCATCTGCGCTCCTGATGCCGAAGATTGTTGACAACTTGCCGGCCGTGCAGGGATTCCTTGGCAGGCACCCCGTCAATCCGGACGTGTCAATTACTTTCCCGCTTATATTGGGCATCTCGTTGATTGGCTGCTTCGCGGGAACGTTGCTGACCAAACCGGAGCCGGACGAGGTACTCATGGATTTCTATCGCCGCGTCCGGCCGTGGGGCTTCTGGGGGCCAGTCCTCAAGAAGGTACTCGCCGAGGATCCCGCCTTCCAGCGCAATCGTGACTTCCTACGCGATATGTTCAATATTGTGGTTGGCATCGCATGGCAAATAAGCCTCGTGGCGCTGCCGCTGTACATCGTCATCCAGGAATTTCGACGCGCTGCCATCGCTCTGGCGATCATTCTTGGAACCTCGGCCATTCTGAAGTTCACTTGGTACGACAACCTAGCCCTTCGCGAGCGCGAGACAGACAAAGCTGCCGCGAACGACAAGTAGTTCACTGCGCCCCAACCGGTTTCCGGCGCGGAGATTGCGTCCAGCAGGACAAATACGGCAGGCACAGGTGCGGAGCCGCAACCAAGCAACACCGCCGGAATCACAGGTTATTATGAGGTGCTGGAGTGGTACAAAAGAATCGTATGGCAAAACGAACAAAACCTGAGGCCAATTCACAGACCGTCCAACCGCCCAGTCTGCGTACTCTGGGTGAGTATCTGAACCTTTCGCCCGCCACAATCTCGCTGGTGTTGAACAATGCACCGGGTGTGCGTTCAATTCCGCAGGAGACCAGAACCCGGGTGATCGAGGCGGCTGCTAAATTCGAGTATCGGCCCAGCTTTTATGCCCGTTCGCTACGAAAGCGTCAGTCTTTCCTAGTGGGTGTGCTGGTACCGGAATTGAATGACAGCTATACCACGGGAGTGCTGGCGGGCGTCGAGGATCTCCTCATCGAGGAAGGCTACTTCTACCTGACAGCGAGCCATCGCCGCAAACAGGACCTCATCGAAGAATACCCACTCATGCTGTTGGACCGGTCGGTTGAAGGGTTCATTATGATCGACACAGTGCTGACACATGGCATGAGCTTGCCGGTGGTCGCCGTGGCTGGGCATCGCGAGATCGAAGGCGTCACAAATGTGGCGCTGGATCAGCGGAGGGCGGCTGAGTTGACACTGAGGCATTTGTACAAGTTGGGCCATCGCAAGATTGCCTTCATGCGCGGCGGCAGCCATAGCTCCGACGCCGAGGATCGCTGGAACTCCCTGACAGCTGTGGCAGCGGAATTGCGTTTGGATGTTCTACCCGAGTTGACTGTGCAGTTGATGTCGCGGGAAGCTACTCCAGAGTTGGGGTTCGGTCCCACCAGGGAACTGCTTCGCCGTGATGTCTATTTCTCCGCCATGGTCTGCTATGACGATGTCGCTGCCATCGGCGCCATGCGAGCCATAAGGGAGCATGGCTTGCGCGTTCCAGAAGACATCTCGGTGGTAGGCTTCGACGATATCGAAAGCTCCTCGTTCTATACCCCTAGCCTGACTACCATTCGACAGCCGCTTCGGCAGATGGGCGCGGTGGCCGCGCACATCCTGCTTAAACGCATTCGTGGACTGGAAACGTTTCCCAATATGACTCCCATTCTGCCGGAACTCGTGATTCGGGAATCGACTTGCCCGCCCCATCCAGGGCGCACCCGATGGAAACGGAGTTAAAGACGCAAAGGATGGAAACCAACGCACCGGAAAGACTCCTGCCTTCGTTTCGGATGCCTCGATGGTCTGCCGCCGTTGGCGGACGGAGCCGGATCAGGAATCGACTTGGGAGCTTCCGCTATTTGTTGACCGGTGCTGTTGAAGGCGTTTGAGTCTGCATGGGACGAGGATTCATTCTGTTGATCAATGCGGTGTCAGCGGCCTGGGTAATGTTCTTTGCCTGGTCCAGTTCAGCCTTCGACTCTGCCTTATTACCCATCACATGGTAGAGCCGCCCAAGGCGCCAGTGAACATCAACATCGTCGGGCGAGAGCCTCTCGGCAACCTTCAATTCCCGCAGGGCATCGTCCTTGCGGCCTGAATTTGCATAGACGATACCCAGATCGAGGTAAGCCATTTCGCACTGCGGATCAATCCTAATGGCTTTTTCAAACAGCGGAACAGCAGCCTCCGGTTGGCCCAGCTTGATCTTCGCGTCTCCCAGATGTGCCATTGCCTGAACGTGATTTGGATTGCTGGCCAGCTCAATCTCAAACTCCGGCACTGCCTCTTCGTATCGATGTTTTGACCACAGTAGGTAGCCGAGGCCGAAATGAACGTCGGGCATCCTGGGGTCGACCTTGATGGCTGCGCGAAACTGCTCGATAGCCCCGGTACTGTCTTTCAACTCGTCCAGCGCTTCTCCGGCCAGCATGTCGGCCTCAGCAGACTCCGCGTTCAGCATCAGAATCTCGTGATACGTGTCCAGAACGCATTGGTATTGTTTCGACCAAAGGCAACTGTGCGCCAAGGCAAGGCGCAAGGCCAAATTCTGAGGGTCATGAGCCGCCGCTTCCTTCAGGAAAGGAACCGCTTGAGCGTACTCTTCCAAACCGTAGTGGCACATTCCAATAAGGATTGCGAGGCGCTGCCGGTCCGTTGATGAGGGGGGCGTGTGCTTCAGAAGCAGGTCGAATTCTTGCAAAGCATCCTTCATCTCTCCAGCCTTGAATAGAGCCAGACCGAGATTCAGACGCAGTCCGGGAACTCTGGAGTCGAGCGCAAGTGCCTTCCGGTAAAGAGGCACAGCTTCCTTGTAGCGCTCCTGCCGCGCTTCCAAAAGGCCAAGGTGGGCATACGCCTCGGAACTCGATGGATGCATCGTCAGGTACGTGCGCCATGCAGCCTCTGCCTTGTCGTTTCCGCCTTGCTGCTCAAGCGTCAGCGCCGCCTGCCGCTGTTGATCGGGAGCGATTGCAACCTGGCCCACGCAATGGCCTGCGGCCATGATCAGCACCATCGTCCATATCGAGTAGATTGGCGGTTGCATTTCGCGTCTCACTCTCTCACCTTGTCTATCTTATGTGACATAAAACGCTTGCTACCACAAAAGGACTGGGGCGCGGCAGGAATGTCCCACCGCGCCCCAGTTGACGGAGTTAGTTAAAAGGTGAACTTACCGCCGAACTCAAACTCTCTCGGGTCCTGCGTGCCGGTAGCAAATCCAAAGTTGGATGCGGGCTGGTAGGTGCCGCCCACAAGCTTGTAGTTGAGGTTGTTGTTGAATGCATTGAACTGCGTGTGGTTGAACATGTTGAAAGCCTCGGCGCGGAACTCGAAGTTAGCGAGTTCGCCCAGGGCAAAGGTTTTACGAACCGAAGTGGTGAAGTTGGTGCGGCCAGGTCCAACGACCGCATCTTTTCCTGCGTTGCCGAAGCCCAGGTTTGCGCCCCCGTTCCAAGCCGCAGTGGGCATTGAGAACTTTGCCGAGCTCAGGTATTGGTAACCGGACCCCGCAACCTTCGTTTTGGGATAGACCGGCTTACCGCTGAGGTTCGGACGAATCCGATAGTCGCCTCCCAAGCCGACTGTGTCCGGGCCGCCGTCACTCGGAGCGACATTGCCCGCCCAGGGCATGCCCGCCTCAGTGATAGCCGTCCCGGCAATTTCCCAGCCACCCAGCGTGTCGTGCGCCAAACCTTTGCTATGAGCGAATATCGGCAGCTTGTACTCGTAGTTGATGTTGAGGATCTGCCGGCGATCCAGTGCACCGGAACCCTTGTCGTACTTCAGGTTCCAGGGGTTGTACGAGGGGTTGTTGTTGTCCACATCCACGCTTCCTTGCGTGTCGTCGATCTGGTGGGACCAAGTGTAAAACGCTCCGTAACTCAGACCCCACCTGTTGTCCTGACGTAAGCCGACTTGCAGGCTGTTGTAGGTGCCCGTAAGTGGATTCTCCTGCAACCGAATGTTGCCAAAACCCGGATAGGTGGCAGCATTCTGGGAAGCAACAGTTGAGAGCGTGCCCGCCGCATACGCAGCACGGGTCGCCATCGGAGTGCTGAGCGGGAAATTGTTGATCGGCAGCCAGGTATTCTGGTGCCAAGTCAGGTTGCCTACGTACTGTGTAGTCAGGATCAGCGCGGGCGCAATCTCATGCTGTATGCCCAGGCTGTACTCCGCGGTTCCGGGATTCGGGTAATAGGTACTGATCGAGTTGTATCCCTGCTCGAACGTTGGTGTTGCAGCCGTGCCGCCGGACTGCCAGTTTGTTTTCGGGTTTGTTAATTCCACGTCGGTCGCTGACGGTGTGCTGATGAATGGCGGTCCGCCCGCGGCGTCATAGATGTCATTGCCCTGGATGCGCTCGTAGAAGGTGCCAAAACCGGCGCGCAGGATAGTTTTGCCGGTGCCAAACAAGTCATAGGAGAACCCGACGCGAGGCATCACCGTCTTGTAGTCTTCCCTGGCCAGCCCGCGCGGAACTCCATTCTGTCCGGCAATCACAATGCCGTTCATATAGAACGTACCGATGGAATTCGTTACCAGGCCTGCGCTATTGGACGCGAAGGAGCCGTCCGAATTGAACGTCGGTGCAAGCGCGGGTTGATACTGCGTCGGATCGAAGTTGGAAACCTGGTTGTTGCGCTCCCACACATGCGGCAACGCATCGAAGCGGAGACCGATCTGTACGCTCAACCGGTTGCTTACGCGCCAGTTGTCCATGGCATAGACCGAGATGTTGTTGTTCACGTAGTGATTGATGGGATTGGCGTTCGATTGACTGAAGCTGGTAGCAAAGCCAAGCAGGAAGTCCAAATACGAATCGCCAGTGAGCAGTGTCGTCTTGCTGTCGTCAAAGGTGTAGTCGCCTTCGGAATCCTTGCCGATAACCTGATTCTTCGTGTAGCGGTTGAATCCCCCGCCGAACTTCATCGTGTGCTTGCCATGCGAAACCGAAACAGCAAAGTTCTCGGCAAAGTCTTCGGCACCGTTCGTCCAGGGATCGTTTCCCGGGCCCCATTGGGCTTTCCCGTCGCTTGTCCATGTGATGTCGGGCAGACGGCTGCCCACATCGTTTGTCGGCGCAAAATAGGTCCCGGTGCTCCAACTGGTTGGCTTGACGAAATTCGCGCCCCCTGCGGCTACGGGAATAATCGCGATCTTGTTGCCGTTGTAGTTAAACGCGGCCTCCAGCAGCACATTGGGCGTCAGTGAGCCGGTCAGCTTAACAACCGCGCTATACGACGGATTACTGAAATTGGAGCCGACCGTCGGAATGTTGTCTCCCTGCCACTCCGGAGTCGCCTGCACGGAATCGTTCGCATCATGGATAAAGTGGCCAAGCAGAGCCCACTTGTCATTGATGTTATGGTCGATGCGAAACAGATCTTCGTGAACGGTGATCGGCAGATGGCCGCCAGTTGGGATGTAAGTGTCTTTTGTTAGATCCGTTGCGGCGGGAAGATTCTTGGTCGAGTTGAACAGCAGGGCATTGGGGTCCAGGAGGCTACCTGGAATATAGTTGCCGGGGAAAGGTTGACCAGGCACGCAGTTGGCGCCGCCCTGGCAAGCTCCCACTAGCTTCGCATTGAAGGCTGCATCGCCGACGTTAGGAACGAGCATCTGTGTCGCGGATGTGTACCCGACGGGGATCGCATAGGTAAAACTGGTTGGCGTGGTCACTTCATCCGCCGCCGGCATCACATTGACCGGGTTGGTCGCCACTCCATTGACCATCCTCCGCCATTCTTCGTTGACGAAGAAGAAGGTCTTCTTCCTGCCTTGGTTGTAGAGGTGAGGAATGAAGAGGGGGCCACCTACGTTGGCGCCGAATACGTTATAGCGGAGTTCTGCTTTCGGCGAAACTGCGCCGGTCGATTGATTCGTGTCGAAATAGCTATGCGAATCCATAGCGTCGTTGCGAACGAACTCCCAGGCTTCGCCATGGAACTTTGCGCTGCCGCTCTTGAGGGACATGGTCACTGCGCCCCCGGAGGCGAGGCCGTAGTCGGGCTCATAATTGCTGGACAGAACCTGGAACTCGCCAAGTGCGTCCTGCGAAGGCATCACCGACATCTTGCCGCCGGAACCGCGATCATAGGCTTCGCCCCCGTCCACTATCCAGATATTGTGTGCCTGGTTAAGGCCGTTGAAGCTGATCGCATAGTTGGCATTCACGGAGAAGGGACTCTCCATGTCCGGCAGGTTGCCGCTGACGCCCGTGGCCAGAGTAGCCAGAGCGATCACGTTGCGCCCGTTCATGGGCAGCTCGCTGATTTGCTGGTCACTGATCAGGGTACTTACAACGTTGGAATCCGATTGCACCGTCAAAGCTTCGGCCTGCACTGTAACCGTGGTTGCCTGCGAACCAACGGACAATACGACATCGACCCGGAAACTCGAGGAAATGTAGACTGCGACGCCGGTCCGCGTGTAAGTCTCGAAGCCCTTGGCCGCGACCTTCATGTTGTATGTAGCGGCATTCAAGCCAGCGATGTCATACGAGCCGGCGTCGCTGCTCACGGTTGAGTGAACCGTTCCCGTGGCCGGATCGGTCAGCGTGATCGTTGCTCCCGCAACGACTGCCCCAGTCTGGTCTGTGACAATGCCGGTGAGGCTCGAATTGGCCTGGGCAAATGCCCCCGCACATGCCAAGAGGAGGCACAACGGCATCAGGAAGAACCTGTAAATCGCGTTTTTCATCTAGCCATCCTTTCCAAAAGTTGATACTTGTTGCGTTTTGCATCACTCCCCCGCCCGGCAGGAATGAAGCGACTCATGGTTCCGATTTGACATCTCAGGGCTGAAGTGAACCCATCACCACATTCTTTGCGCCCTTAAAGTTCTATGATTCCAATTCGTAAAACTCTACAAATGAAACAAAGGACGCCCATTTTCTTGAACCTGGCTCAAACGTTTTAGCAAAGCGAAACACACAAACTTGCCTAGCCTGGGAATGCGCTCATCCAACCGGTTGAAAGTAAAATCCCTCAATTGGAGTAAAAGCGAGCCCACGTTTCAGTGCCTCGCAAGTTTTAGTCCGCAGAGTTGATGAATGTCAAGCAAATTCCTTTAATAAAACGTTTGATCTCGATTATCTACCGTTCGCGGCGGTGGACCTTAATTCGAGGTCGGAGTCAGATTGGAGATTGGGAGATGTTCTCTATAGCTTGTGATTTCAATAATTTAAGTTGATTTCCAGCGCTTGGCATATCGACCACATTGGTGGGCGGGCGTGAGGTCTTGCTCCTGGAGCAAAAATTGTCCTTGCTCCGCGCCCGAACGCACCGCCTTGGGGTGGCCGAGCCTGGCGTGATCACGGATTCACCCCGATCTGCACAGGGCTTGCCGGCACGCAACGCACCGGTGATTCCCTGCTGATAGGTGATCGTGAAGATTCGCTCCACCGCGGGCAACCGAACAAATTCCTTTTTGCCCAAGGACCAATGAATCTCGGCTGTCCTGGCACCAGTGGTGTCTCCCAAGCCAAAGTGTATCCGCATGTCGTTCGAAGAGAAATGACTGCCACTGCTCAATAAGTCTCCCCGTCGACGGATGCCGCCCGCCGCCAGATATACCGCCGCTCCTGACGCATCGCAAGGGCGCTTGGGACCCCCAACAAGTTTCAGTTCCACCCAGTAATTGTGGTCTTGATTTACGTTGCGAAGCAGCGCGGTCCACACTGATCACTGCAAGTCCGCGTCCCGCGACGGCCGGAACCAATGCGAACCTGGCGTCCTTCTGATTGTGATAGAGGAGCGGGCGTTCGGCATAGCTGGTTCCCCAGTCCGGATGCTCATCCGCCTCCGGATAGACATGGCCGTTGACTATCAGCAGATCCAGCCATCCATCGTTGTCGTAATCAAGGAAACCGTCGGCAAAACTGATAAACGGAATAGACGACACCGCTATGCCGGCCTCGTAGCTGACATCGGTAAAGAACCCTTTATCCTGCAATGCAATTTCCAAGCTCCGGCACACCTCTCTCTCAGGGGATCGAGCCGACCACAGCTCCGAACGCGCCGTAGTAGGCTGGATTTACTGGGGGCCAGTCAGCCTGTGAGGCATACCGTGTCTGTTCAGGATGAGAAATTGTTCAACCGGTGCAGATGTCCTGGACATTCCCCCCCCCGAAATATGCCCCTCACCTGCTAAGGTCATTTTTCAAGAGCGGACGTCGGAGTCAATACCGCTTGCAGGCCATCCAATATGCGATGTTTGCCGCGCTGCCTTTTTCACGGCAAGGTTTAAGAATCGAAGTAGCCCTCCGCCAAGCAATTTCTTGCGGATATCCGGCGGCACGGCGGACGCAGAATCCCTCGCGTTCAAGTTAGGATATTTCAAAAGAAACGGGAGCGCTACTAACCCATTATCTGTACTTGACCGCTGGGATAGATCACGATCCCGAGGTTCTCCTTCGGTGAACGCACTACGAATCCAGCTCTCGATTCCGGGCCCGAGGTTCACTGTCAGATTTACTGTCAACTTGACGCGAGAGTAACCCAAAACTGCCAAAATCAGCAAAAGCGGCTCATCGGAGCTATGAGCTCCATCCAGACTATAAATCTTTTATTCCGTATTATTTGATTGAA
>Ga0182030_10013978_pt1 | contig 15911 bp, 7 predicted proteins | sample 812S3MmetaG_FD_121299 | JGI IMG/M metagenome (GOLD analysis project Ga0182030, IMG submission 121299) | Permafrost microbial communities from Stordalen Mire, Sweden - 812S3M metaG (Illumina Assembly) | ecosystem: Environmental > Terrestrial > Soil > Wetlands > Permafrost | place: Sweden...
CCACTGATGCCGCGACTAGAAAACAAGCTAACCGCATTAACCGTCTCCTGCCAGGAGCTGCGATCAGCAGCGCCAGAACAAGCAGAGCGAATGCGGTGGTCAGGATTTCGAAGCTTTGCATGCTGCCTTACAGAATAGGTGGCTCAACGGTCGATTCGGCAATTCCCTGGTCATTGATCTGCGGCGCGGCCTTGCGCGCCCTCACCTTTGCCGGCACACCGACGGCAATCGAGTTTGCGGGTACGTCCGTGATCACCACCGCATTCGCCCCGATGGCGACGTCATCGCCGATGCGAATGCTCCCCAGCACCTTGGCTCCGGCGCCAATATCCGCCCGATTGCCGATCACCGGCGCCCCCCGCTGCCCTGTATGTCGCAGCCCCACCGTCACGCCGTTCCGGATCACGCAGTCGTCCCCAAAAACAGCGTCGCCGCTGATGACGATTCCGCCAAAATGATCTATCCGAAACCGCCTGCCCAATTTCGCCTCGCAGGGAAGATCGATCCCGGTCAGAATTTCAGAAAGCAGCTTGAGCAGCTTGTACACAATGGAAAAGGGCAGCCGCACGATACGGTTTTGAATTCCATACCGCCAGTTCCCAAAGCGATACACCACCATCACCCAAAGACCCTGACGCGTCCACTGGCGTTCATAGGTACGCCAATCTTCGCGTAAGTTATCGAACACGGAACAGCTCCTGAGAGGGTTTCAGCAGGGTGGGGAAACGATCGCGCACAGTCATCATTGTATCGGCTGAGTCGGTCAGGCGCTGATCTCCCGTCGCTTCACCTTCGACTCGACAATCCCATATTTTTGCAATTTATAGAGGAATGCCTTGTAGTCGATCTGGAGCGATGCGGCAGCCTGACGACGATTCCAGCGACAAGCTTCCAGCGCCTCCAGCAAGACCTCGGTCTCGGCCACGCGCGAGGCCTCCGCTAACCGATCCAACCGGTCAGATCCATCCCCAGGATTCTTCGCATCGGGCATTTTTTTGCCGGTTGCCGGTCCCGGTATGCGTTCAGATTCGAGTGCTCTTGAGGTTGTGCCTGGCATGGCCTCGGGGAAGTTGGCCACTTTCGCCAGAGACAAGCCTGATCGCTGATCGGCGCTGCGAAGCTCCTGAATCAGCAACGCGGAATCCTGGTAGACCAGAAATCGCCGCATCACGTTTTCCAGTTCCCGAACATTGCCGGGCCAGTGATATTCCGTCAGAAACGAACGCAAATCTGAACTGATCGCAGGGGGAGCCTGTCCTTTGGGAAGATGACGGACCAGCAACGCCTCCGCCAATGGAAGTATCTCTTTTTGCCGCTCGCGCAACGGTGGAATCACGATTTTTACCACATTGAGTCGATAGTAAAGATCCTCTCGAAAGGTCCCCTCCTGAATGCCGCGGGTCAGATCACGGTGGGTCGCCGCCATCACGCGAACATTCACCTTGATTGTCTTATTACTCCCCAATGGCTGGATTTCACCATCCTGGAGCACCTGCAAAAGCTTTGTCTGCAAACGCAGATCCATGTCTCCGATCTCGTCCAACAGGATGGTTCCGCCCTGCGCCGTCTCAAACCGACCCTGTCGGTCGGCATTCGCGCCGGTAAATGCACCCTTGGCGCAGCCAAACAACTCACTCTCCGCGAGTTCCGGCGGAAGGGCTGCACAGTTCAGCTTTAGAAATGGCTTGTCGGCTCGACCGGAATAAGCGCGCAGGCGCCTTGCCATCACTTCCTTACCCACCCCTGTCTCGCCGCTCAGGAGCACTGGCACCTCGGCTACTCCGACCCGCCGCAAGAACTCTTCCGAATATGGCAGGATTGGACTCACCGGCCCAGCAGACGTATCCGCAGCCATATCCATTGTCGAAAGAACCGCGGCCGATTGTAGTGCTCCCCGAATCGCCAAGGCGGATTCAGGATGATTGAGGGGCTTGTCCAATAGGCCGACCGAAGCTTGCCCACCGGACAGCAAATCAAGATTGGGACTATGCTCCTGCAACACAAACAGCAGTTTCAGCTCGGGACGGGCCTGGCGTAGTTCAGAGACTGCCGCATAATCACTTTGCCGCCGCATGGTGACATTGAAAACTCCCACAAATGCTGGACAGCCAGGCTCCCGCAAATATCCAACCGCTTCTTCCACCGAACGGAAGCAGAGCGCGCAATACCCCTCCGCGGCCAGTCCCAGGATCAGCTGTTCGTGCATTTGCGAGTTTTGTACCACAAGTACGATGTGGCCGCCCATCGAACCTCATGCTTGCCAAATAGGTGTACGACTGAAGCAGGACCGCAGAACTGGATTGAGCTGGATTGAGCTGGACAACCTGCCAACTCGCGGGATTGCCAAACAATTTGTTGCCATCAGAAGGTTTTGCCTGAACCCAAATCCCTTCGGGCGGTCGAAACTGACCTGAATGACAGGGATGGCTAGAGTATAAGGTCTACCCATTTCACGCGCAATCGAATTCGACCTTGCAACATTCACCCGCAGTCCCGAACCGAGACTGTCCGCAGCGGATATGGCTGCACTTTAGTAATAACAAATTAGGCTATCAATCCTATCCTGGTTACTCCTTTGCCTTCCAATCAGGCCCCATTCCGAACCAAAAGATTGTTACTTTTATTACCTTTGGAGAGTAACTCTCCGATGAGCATCTGAGCGCAGTTTCGGTACTGCGGCTAATAGTTCGGGAACAGTGGAGAATTTTTGGGAACTTAATCTATCTACTAGAGCAACAATATGTTGACAAATAAGGGCTCCCCCGTTTGGCAGAGCGATTGCTTCTCTTGTTACCAGTTATCGCCAGTGGCCTTTTCCCCCGGGGACGCTGCAGCGCCACCAAGAGAGCCAATCATGAGCCTGAACCGAGACATTTACCCCAATCTGAAGTTGCGGATGTACACCACCGGCATCCGGCAAAATCGCCTCGCCCGCATGCTGGGCATTCACGAAGCATCCTTGAGCCGCATCATGAATGGCTTCCGCGAGCCAACCGGTGACGTGCGCGTTCACCTGGCCGAGATCCTGCAGAGCGATCCCGACTGGCTTTTCTACAAGATGCAGATCAGCGACGACGTCGCTTTCTCAGACAACGTTCATTACGCCGCTCATCAGTAGTCCGTCCGCGGTCATTGCAACCTCCCGCAAGGAACGAGCACCGCGGAACATTCTGCACCTACGGAGACGAAGATCCCCCACTCTGCTCCATGGTTCCACATGCCAGACAAGCAAGAACCGGCAAGGGAGTCAGCCATGTTGAAAGTTTCCTGTAGCACTGTTGCGGTCCTTGGCATACCGTTCCAAAATGTCACGATGGACGAAGCCGTGGCGGCGATCGAGGAGCAGATCCGCGAAGGCGGCTTCCACCAAGTCGCGACGGCCAATGTCGATTTCCTGAAAAACGCTAAGAAGCACGACGATCTTCGCGACATCCTGTGCTCCTGCGATATGGTGGTGCCTGACGGCATGCCCATCGTGTGGGTATCTCGTCTTATTGGCACTCCACTCAAAGAGCGCGTCAGCGGCATCGACCTCGTCGAGCGTCTGGCGGATGTCTCGGCGCGGCGCGGCTATGGCGTCTTCCTGCTGGGAGCAAGCGAGCAGCGTTCCCAGCGGGCAGCCCGCGTCTTGCGCCAGCGCTATCCAAATCTGCGCATCGTCGGGCGGTATTCCCCAGAACCGCTGCCGCTGGACAAAATGAACCACAAGGAAATTCTCCGGCGCATCGAAGAAGCGCGTCCCGATATTCTCCTCGTTGCTTTTGGAAATCCAAAACAGGAAAAATGGATATCCATGCACCGTGACCGCCTCAAGGTTCCCGTGTGCATCGGAATCGGCGGCTCCCTCGATTTCCTTTCCGGGAACGTTCGACGCGCGCCGCACTGGATGCGGCGCGCGGGCCTTGAGTGGCTGCATCGCACCATGCAGGAGCCACAGCGCCTGGCAGCCCGCTATGTCAGTGATTCCGTCTGCCTTTTGCGTCATCTGCCCGCGTACCTCACGGCGAATATTGCACAGCCCCGATTGCGCTCCAGTTCCGCTATTGAAGTGAAGCAGGTCGGAAACACCAAGCTCATCTCCATGATCGGCAACCTGCAGGGACACGCGCTCGACGAATTCGAAATGCGCAGCCGCGAAGCCTGCGCTGAAGGGATGAATATCGTCCTCGATATGTCCAGAACGGCCTACTTCGGGCCCGAATCCCTCGGCTCTCTCATTCAACTCGAAGGCAGAATGCGTCACCGACGGGAACAGTTGTGGCTGGCGGGCATTCCGGCACACCTGGGAAGGATTTTGCGAACTGGACAATTGCAGAACTATTTCATGACGACTACGATGGTAGGTGAGGCTCTCTATCGCACGGCCAAAGCGGAAGAACGGATGCTGGCGAGACTGGCAGCCGACTGGAGCAGCCCGCGACAAGAGACAGCTTCCGTCGATGTCCGCATGGAACTGCTCCAGAATGTTTGTCAGCGGATCATGGCGACGGAGGAAACCGAGAAAGCGACCTTGATTCCGACCGCTTTTGCAAGCGCGGGCAGGTAAGTCGACTGCGGGTCGTAGCACTCACAACCGGTACCACGCATAAAGGTATCAGGATCGGCGTTGGTTGCTATGACACATCTTCTCTTCACCTTGGTGGGCATCGGCCTGCTGGCTCTGACGCTCCCCCTGGTCCTGGAGTTGACCTTGGTCACTGTGCCCAACCTGCTGCCTGGAGGGAAAAAGATCGTCACACCGATCCCCAGCCCGAATAGAGACGCCGAACCCGCGCTCGCGGGCAAGCATCTGGCCATCATCGTCCCCGCCCACAACGAAGGCTCCCTCGTGGGCCTGAGTATCGCCAGCCTTCGTGCTGCCGCTGGTCAGGCCGGGAAAATCCTGGTTGTCGCGCACAACTGCAGCGACGACACTGCCGCGCATGCCGCCAAAGCCGGTGCGGAAGTCCTGGTGTACAACGATCCATCGGCTGTCGGCAAGGGATTTGCCTTGCGCCACGGTTTTCGCTATGCCCTCGATCACGGCGCGGATTCCGTCATGGTTGTCGACGCGGATTCCACGGTGTCTGCGAATACTGTTTCGGCCGTTCAATCCGCATTTGCGGCCGGCGCCCGAGTCGTCCAATGCCGCTACGAAATGGTCAGCACCACGGAACGCTCCAGCACCCGCCTTGCCGCCCTGGCCTTCCGTGCATTCAATGTCATCCGGCCCCGAGGCCGAGCCAGGCTGGGCTTCTCCGCCGGAATTCTGGGAAACGGTTTTGCCATCGATCGCACTGTTCTGCAGGCGGTTCCTTACGATGCGTTTTCAGTCGTCGAAGATCTCGAATATCACTTGCACCTGGTCATTGCAGGCGAACGCGTGCACTATCTGGACGAAGCCCTCATCCTCGCCGATTTCCCCGAGTCCAAGGCTGGCGAATCCGTGCAGAGATCGCGCTGGGAGGGGGGTCGCTTGCTCACGGCGCGCAGATGGGCGCTCCCGCTGATGCGGAAAATAGTCGGCGGTCGTGTTCGCCTGATCGAACCTCTCTTTGACCTGACCGGATTGCCAATGGCATTTGGCGTATTTGCCCTGATTCTGGCCGCTTTCGTACCGCTCGCGTGGATTCGATGGTACGCTGCCTGTTCACTTTCCGTCGTACTCGTCCATGTGCTGACCGCCGCGTGGGCTGGGCCTGATTTTCTCAAGACTTTGCAACTGCTGGCTTTGTCTCCCGTGTATATTCTGCGCAAACTCTGGATGATTCCCGGCGTCTTGCGTGGCTCCAGCGCGAAAGCCGCCTGGGTTCGCACCGAGCGGAATAACACATTGTAGGGATTGAAACGTGCTTTCGCTTGGTCGATAGTTACAGGTTAGATGGACTTGTCAGCGCCAGATAGACGCCAATGAAGTTATAAGCGACGCAAGACTGGAAACAGCGACGCAAGACTCGATGACCTTGATTTTCCCCCGGAGGGTTTGGTATGCAATCTGGAACTTCAGCCACTCAAGTCGCCTGCGTGTTGCTGACGCTCGGTCTCGGCTCCGCGATGATGGCGGCGCAGAGTGCCACCACCCCGGCACCTGACCAGCCTTCCGTCCAGGCTTCCGTTCCGGCAACGCCAGCCTCAGAACCAGCCAACCCGACGCTGAAGATCAGCCCGGACAAGGTGCTCAAGGCCTTTGAACCGGACATCAACGAGGAGTACACCCTCGGCGCGGGTGACGATATTTCAATCGACTTTGCCGGCCGCCCCGAATTGGGCGTAGCCAGCAAACAGACGGTCGGTCCCGATGGACGCATCACACTTCCGCTGGCAGGTCCCATCCACGTCGCCGACCTGACCCGTGAACAAGCCGGCAAAGCAGTTACGGATGCGCTCGCCTCCTACTACACCAATTTGAGCGTCACCGTCCGGGTTGATAAGTACAGTTCCAACCGCGTTCGCGTGGTGGGGTATGTGCAACATCCGGGCGAGGTGTTGTTCGAAGGAACTCCCACACTGCTCGATGCGATTGGCAAAGCCGGACTGCTTTCGACCGGCAAGACCGTTTCCAAGGATGGAACAGTCACCGAAGGCGGCGCCAGCGCCATCCCGGAAACGTGCACTATCTACCGCGGCAACGACCAGGCAGTCCAGGTTCAGTTGCGCACCCTGCTCACCAGCGGCAACTCGCTGGCCGATATGCGCCTGCGCCGCAACGATGTGGTCTACGTTCCCGAGCCCAAGCAGTTGTTCGTCTCTGTCATGGGCCAGGTCGGCAAACCGGGCGCTATTCTGCTCACGCCTGAATCCACCCTTACCAGCATCCTGGCCGAAGCCGGATGCTGCAACGACCAGGGTGGCTACAACCCCAAGATTCACATTCTTCAACCCTCCACCGGAAAAGACATGATCGTCGAATACAAGAAGGTCATGACCTTGGCCGGGCAAAAGGAATACACCCTGCACTCGGGCGACGTCATCATCGTCCCCACTTCAGGATTCAACAAGGTGGCCGCGGTCATGCAGAAGATCAGCCCGGTGGCGACAATGGTCAGCCTGGCCGCAATCACCGGCGTGCTATAGGGATCTGCAACCCGCGCAGACAAGAACAATGGATTGCTTGAATCAAGCGGCTAGCCCACAAGACTTCTTCCCCGAGGATTTACGCGAATGTACATGACGCCAGCCAATAACAACACGGAACCGCAGAACCCCACTTCGGCGCAGTATCCGTTGCGTCCCACGGGTCGAGTGAGCCCCTTCCGCATTAACGTCCGGAAGAGTTTGCGGCTGCACCCTGTGACCTCAATCTTGGCCGGATTGCTCACTCTCGGCCTGGGACTGGCTGTCTACGCGCGCCACAAACCCAACTTCGTGGCTGCGTCCCTGATTTACGTTTCTCCCACCGTCCCCAAGACGCTGGTGGAAGATCGCGAACTCGATCGCCCCTACGAAACGTACATCCAGGAAACAGTTCACGCCATCAATCGCTACGATGTCATGGCGGAGGCCTTGCGCCGCCTTCCTCCAGGAACTTGGCTCAATGCCGGCGAAAGCGAACAATCCGGTGTTCAGCGCCTCCAGCAGTCGCTTGATATCGGCCGCGTGGGCGCCTCCTACCAGGTAGCCATCGCGCTCGACGGCCAACGCCCCGAGCATCTCGCCGAGATCGTCAACACCATCACGTCCGTCTATCTCGAGAAATCCAAGTCGGAAGAGTTCTACGGTCGCGACGACCGTCTCAGCCAGTTGAAAGACGAACGCGGCCGTATCCAGACCGACATCGACTCCCGCCAGAAGGAACAGGGGCAATTGACCCGCGACCTCGGCGTCGCCTCTTTTTCGTCCAAGGGCTCCAACGTTTTCGACGAACAAAATGCCAAGGTTCAGTCCGATCTCACCTCGGCACACGAAAAGACAATTGAGGCCCAGGCTCAGTTAAATGCGCTGAAGAGCAGCGACCCCAACAATCCAAGCGCGGCTTTGAATGCGGCTGCGGAAGAAGCGATCGCCAGCGATCCCGGCCTCATGGCCATGAAATCCAACCTGAGCCAGAAACGTGCCGAAGCCATTGGCCGGCTGGATGGCCTCACCCCGGCAAATCCGGCATACAAGCAAACCCAGGACCAGCTCGCCCAGATCGATCGCGCCCTGATTGACATGGAGAAGGATCTGCGACGCCAGGCTGCGATTCGTCTCGAGCAGAAATACCGGACCCAGCTCCAGCAATCCGAGTCCGTTGAAAATCGCCTCACCGGCGACCTCCAGCATGGCACCCGCGAAGCCAACGCCGCGGCTCCCAAGATTCAGCGCGCTGAAGCGGTGCAGTCTGACCTTGACCGCCTGCAAGGCCGCCTGGCCGCGGTCGATGATCGCATCAGCAACCTTGAGCTGGAGAGCAGCTCTCCCGGTTCCGTGCATCTCTTTTCGCCCGCCATGACTCCGCTCGGCCCTGAAAAGAGCAAGGCCACTGCCCTGCTGGTCCTCATTTTTCCCGTCTCCCTTTTCGTCGGCATCATCGCTGCGCTGGTGATGGATTTGCTCGATCCTCACATCTACACCGCGTCCGATGTCGAAGCTGTGCTGGGTTTCGCACCCATCGGCATGCTCTTTGACGACCGTGAAGTGACCCAGATGGTCTTTGACGAATGCGCCTTGCGTCTGGCCGCGGGCGTCGATCACGCGGCTCGCCTGGGTGGTGCGCGGACCTTCGTCATCACTGGCGTAAATACTGGCGCGGGAACCTCCTCCATCATCGAGAATCTTGGCAGCATGCTCGCCAAACTCGGCCGCAGAACACTGCTCATCGACCCCTCCGGCAACAATGAGCCTGTGGCCTTCGTCACTTTCGGCACGGCGCTGCAACGGAGCTCGGTGCCCTTTCCCGACGCGCTTCCGGCGCCTGCCGCCAGCGGCTCCGCGAGCCTGCAACCCATGAAGCCGGGCCGTTCCAATCTTCCCGGCCGTCCCGCGCCTATGAGCGGTTTTGTTTTCGAACGATTCCAGAACATGTCCTCTGAATACGACATCGTCCTCATTGACGCCGCCCCTCTGCTCCTTTCCGCGGAAACCGAATACCTGGCCCGCATGGCTGATGTGACGGTTCTCGTCTCCGAGGCAGGCACAACAAAGAAAGCATGGCTCACCCGCGCCGCGCGTTTGCTCGAGCGGCTGGGCGTTGCCGGCGCCGCGGCCATCGTCAACAAGGTTCATCCCGCGCGCGTCGAAGACGCCATGAAGCACGACCTGCGCGAGTTCGAACTGCGCAACGATAAGGTCAACCTGCAGGATTGGTGGAAGACTGGTAAGAAATCCCAGCCCTCCCCTGCCGCTGCCCCCGCTGAAGCCGTGAAGGACCGAGCCGATGAAGAGGATGTGATCTACGCCCGGGATCTCTAGGCCTCAAAGCACGCCCGGCGGCTAACCATGGAAGCCGGGAGAAACTTTCTCTGAAATGTGTCAAAGCATGGTTGTAGTGCTGCAATCACGGAATCTTAGCCCCTTCGAAGCGACTGGATACTGCGCATGTCTCATGATGACAACGCCAACTCGAACAGCATCAACCCACCATCTACCCATCTGGTAGAGGCACTCTCCTCTGTTTCATCTGCGCATCCAGGAGCTCATTCCATACCCTTCGAATCCACGCTCACCGAAATCTGGAAGTCTCTGCTGGGTTTGCCCCAGATCAGCATCGACGATAACTTCTTTGAAGTAGGCGGAACCTCGCTGCTCGCGACCACCCTGCTGCGGCGTGTGCAGCAAACTTTCGGTCGCGATCTTCCCATCGCCACGGTTTTTGAACACACCACCGTGCGCTCGCTGGCAGCGTTCCTTCGCGGCGATCCAGCCCCCGCCGCACCCAGCGCACCAGAGCCCGCACCGCAACCCATGCACGTCGAAACGACTGCGGTATCGCGCAACGCCATCGCCATCATTGGCATGACCGGCCGGTTCCCCGGCGCGGAGTCCGTGGAAGCTTTCTGGAAGAATCTGTGCGACGGCGTCGAGTCCATCACCTTCTTCGATCGCCAGGACCTCGAACCCAGCGAACAGGCCATCGCCGCGCAGAACGAAAACTACGTCGCTGCCCGGCCTCTGCTCAAAGACCCTGACCTCTTCGATGCCGAGTTCTTCGGTGTCTATCCCAAAGAAGCCGCGCAGATGGACCCTCAGCATCGCATCCTGCTCGAATGCGCATGGGAAGTGCTCGAGCGCGCCGGCTACGATCCCAACCACATTCGCGAATCGGTCGGTGTCTTCGCCGGCTGCAGCATGAATACCTACTTCATGCGCAACCTGGCCGACCAGCGCAGCTTCGTCGAAGACTTCACCGGCGCCTACCAGGTCGGCAACTACTCCGCCATGATGGGCAACGATAAGGACTTTCTGCCCACGCGGATCAGCTACAAGCTCAACCTGCACGGCCCCAGCATGTCGGTTCAATCGGCCTGCTCAACCTCGCTGGTCGCCGTCGCCCAAGCCTGCCAGAGCCTGCTCACCCAGGGCTGCGACATGGCTCTCGCCGGCGCGGTTTCCGTCACATTCCCGCTGCATCGCGGTTACGTCGCCCAGGAGGGCGGACTGGCTTCGATGGACGGCCACTGCCGACCCTTCGATGAGCAGGCAAGCGGCACAGTCTTCGGCCATGGCGCGGGCATCGTCCTGCTCAAGCGGCTAGACGATGCTCTGGCCGACGGCGACCAGGTGCTGGCTGTCATTCGTGGCTTCGCCGTCAACAATGATGGGTCCGCCAAGGCCGGCTATACCGCTCCCAGCGTCGAAGGCCAGTCGCAGGTCATCGCCCGCGCGCAGAAGATGGCTGAGGTTTCCGCCGATTCCATCAGCTACATCGAGGCGCATGGGACGGGCACGCCGATCGGCGATCCCATCGAGGTCTCCGCACTGACCAAGGCATTCCGCGCGTCGACCTCGGCCACGCAGTTCTGCTCGCTTGGAACCGCCAAAGCCAACGTCGGTCATCTCGACGTTGCCGCCGGCGCAACTGGCTTGATCAAGACCGTTCTCCAGCTTCAGAACCGGACGATTCCGGGCCTGCTTCATTTCTCCAAGGCCAATCCGCACCTCGACCTTGCCGGCAGTCCCTTCTTTATTGATACAAAGCTGCGTCGCTGGGAAGCCAGTGGCTCTCCGCTCCGCGCCGGGGTCAGCGCCTTTGGCGTAGGCGGCACGAATGCTCACATTATTGTCGAAGAGCCGCCGGCGATTGAACCCTCCGGCCCTTCGCGCGCTTCTGAACTCATCGTCTGGTCGGCGAAGTCACCAACGGCTCTTGGCAACATCGCTGCGTCGCTCGATACGTTCTTTGCCAATGCCGACAGCCACGCGCTGGCCGACGCCGCGTACACCTTGCAGGTTGGCAGAAGCGCCCACAAGTTGCGCCGAGCCGTCGTGGTTTCAAGCTCCGCGGAAGCCGCGAAACTGAGCCAGATCGCGGGTGCAAACCTGCTGCACAATGACAAGCCATTCGAAAACCCCCGCCTCGTCTTCTGCTTCCCCGGCCAGGGGGTGCAAGCCATCGGCATGGGCCGCCGGCTTTATGAGACCGAGCCGGTTTTCCGGCAGCATTTCGATGAGTGCGATGCCCTGCTGCTGCCTCTTCTGGGCAGAAGCCTTCGGGAAATTGTCTACCCTGCCGAAACAGGTCCAGAAGCCGCTCTCCAAGCGACGGCCACGCTGAATCAGACCCTCTACGCCCAGCCGGCCATCTTTGCCCTCGAGTATGCCCTGGCTCAGCTCTGGATTTCCTGGGGCATCCGGCCGGCTGCCATGATCGGCCACAGCGTCGGCGAATATGTCGCGGCGACGCTTTCCGGTGTCCTCTCGCTTGACGATGCCTTAAAGCTGCTCGCCGCGCGCTGCCGCCTGATGCAGGCGCTTCCGAAAGGCTCCATGCTGGCCGTGCGCACCTCGGAAGAGGTGGTCGCAAAACTGATCGCCGAGACCGGCGCGGAACTCGATATTGCCGCCGTCAACAGTCCCAAGCTCGCAGTTGTCTCCGGCCATGATGCGGTCATCGACGCCTTCATTACTCGCCTCGATGCCGAGAAAATTGCCTCGCGCCGACTCTCGACTTCGCATGCCTTCCACAGCCGCATGCTCGATCCCATGCTGGACGAGTTTGCCGGCCACGTGCGTCAGGCCACCTTCCTCGCTCCATCGATTCCCTACGTTTCCACCCTGACCGCGCAGTGGACCACCGCCGCCGAAGTGGCCGAGCCCACCTACTGGACGCGCCATCTGCGCAACACCGTCCGCTTTGCCGACGCCCTGACCACCGTCTCCGCCGGTCCTGAAACCATCATCCTTGAAGTCGGGCCCGCCGAAACGCTAGTGCAGATGATCCGCCAGACAACCGGCATCGGGGCCGGTTCCACTCCCGTTTTCGCCACCCTTGCCGCCGCCAAAGACAGCATTCCTGAAGACCGGGCGATGCTGACCGCGCTCGGTCGCCTCTGGGTTACAGGCATTAAGCCCGATTGGCAGAAATTCCACGCCGGCTCGCGGCGTCAACGCAAGCTGTTGCCCACCTATCCCTTTGACCGCAAGCGCTTCTGGGTTGAACCGGCCCAAACCTCCCCAATTCTGAGCGCAACCACTGCGCCACAAATCGCCACTCTTCCCCTCGATTCACCTGCACTTCCTGAAACACTCATTCCGCCTGCAAAGGACCTTGCCATGGCCATCTCTCCTACCGTTGCCGCCAATGAGGCTGCAATGTTGAACGACCTGAAAGCCCTGATCGCCGACCTGTCCGGAACCGACCTCTCCGATGCCGAAGCGGATGCTTCGTTCCTCGAACTGGGCTTCGATTCGCTGTTCCTCACCCAGCTCACTCAGGGCATCCAGAGCAAGTACAAGGTCAAGCTGACTTTCCGCCAGATCATGGAAAGCTACCCGACGCTCGACTCGCTGGCCAAGCATCTCGAAGCTACGGTCGCTCCAAACCTGCAGCCGGCGAAGGCTTCCGCACCCGCGCCAGTTCCCGTTGCCGCGCCTGCCGCGTTCGCACCGCAGACCTTCGCTGTTCCGCAGGTGCAAGCCTTTGCTTCTTCTGCGCCCGCCGCTGCCGGATCTTACGAAGCGCTGTTCGCCGGCCAGATGGCGGCTCTCACGGGTCTGTTCCAGCAGCAGCTGGCCTTCATCAGCGGCCAGCAGCCCGTCGCCCTTCAGGCTCCCCTTGCTGCCGCGCCTGCCACTGTCCCGGCACAAGCCGCCACCCAGGGCCTGGCATCCGTCAAAGCTGCGGAAGCGAAAACAGAAGCCAAGCCCGCCAAGCCGGCCTTTGTACCCTTCAAGCCACTCCAGCGCGGCGAGACCGGCGGACTCAATCCGGTGCAGGAAGCCTACCTTCAAGAATTCATCCATACCTACAACGCCAAGACCGGCGCCTCGAAAACCTTCACCCAGGATCACCGCGCTGTCTTCGCCGACGGCCGCGTCGTCTCCGGCTTCAATGCCCAGCTCAAGGAAATCGTCTATCCCATCGTCGTCGAGCGCGCCAAGGGCGCTTACCTGTGGGACAAGGACGGGAATCGCTACATCGACATTCTCAACGGCTACGGCGCCATCCTCTACGGCCACTCGCCGGACTTCATCCTTGACGCCCTGCGCGGCCAGATCGAGCTCGGCTTCCCCATCGGACCGCAGACCGAGCTGGTGGGCGAATGCTCCGAGCTGATTCGCGAATTCACCGGCATGGACCGCGTGACCTTCTGCAACACCGGCTCGGAAGCCGTCATGGGCGCCATGCGCCTGGCCCGCACCGTCACCGGCCGCAACCTGGTCGTGCTCTTCTCCGGCGACTATCACGGCAGCTTTGACGAAGTGCTGGTCAAGTCCGTCGGTCATGGCCGCTCCATGCCGGTTGCCCCCGGCATCCCGCGCGAAAGCGTCGCCAACATCCTGGTTCTCGACTTCGGTTCGCCCGAGGCTCTCGAAATCATCCGCGAGCGCGCCGACGATATCGCCGCCGTGCTGGTCGAGCCCGTCCAATCCCGCCACCCGGAACTGCGGCCGGCGGAGTTCCTGCGCGAAGTACGCGCCATCACCGAAAAATCCGGCTCCGCCCTCATCTTCGACGAAGTCGTTACCGGCTTCCGCACCCACATCGGCGGCATGCAGGCTCTCTACGGCATCAAGGCCGATCTCGCGACGTACGGAAAAGTTGTTGCCGGCGGCATGCCCATGGGCATCCTGGCCGGAACACCCGCCTATATGGATGCGCTCGACGGCGGTGCCTGGAAATATGGCGACGAATCCTTCCCGCAAGTCGGCGTCACCTTCTATGCCGGCACCTTCATGCGCCATCCGCTAGCCATGGCCGCGGTCCGCGCCAGCCTGCTGCACCTCAAGGAATCCGGCCCTGCGCTGCAGACCGAACTTGCCCAAAAAACGTCCTCGCTGGTTAAGGATCTGAACGATCTCTTCACCGAGTTCCACTATCCATCCCAGGCCGAGACGTTTTCGTCGTGGTTCTACCTCGCCGTGCCCACCGATCCGAAGCTGGCGCGAATGCTCCACTTCCACCTGCGCGAACAGGGCATCCACATCCAGGAGGGCTTCCCATGCTTCCTGACCACGGCGCACACCGAGGCCGATCTGGACGAGGTCCGCGCCGCCTTCCGCAAGGGCCTGGAAAAGATGAAGGCCGGCCAGGTGCTTCCATCTTCTTCCGGCGAACCGGCGCACAGCGAGCCCTCGCTCATTGAAGCCAAGCTTGAACCAGCCGTTCTCGTCGAAGCCGTCGCCCGTGACTATCCGATCACCGAACAGCAACGCGAAATCTTCCTCGGCACCCAGTTGGGCGATGAGGCCAACTGCGCGTTCAATGAGTCCACCTCTCTAATCCTTAAAGGCGAGCTGAACCTGACCGCCCTCGAAGGCGGCTTGGCAGAGCTGGTTCGCCGCCACGAGGCCCTCCGTTCCACCATCGACGCCGACGGCGAAATCGTCCACGTCGCCGCGGAAGGCCAAATCGACCTTCCCCTCGACGATCTCAGCGCCCTCCCTGTCGCCGAGAGAGAAGCCGCTCACCGGCAGATCCTGCACTCAGAAGCCTCAACGCCTTTCCACCTTGTCTCCGGCCCGCTCTTCCGGACGCGCCTCATTCGTCTCGCCCCACAGGATCATGTGCTGGTTTTGACCGCCCATCACGCCGTCTTTGATGGCTGGTCCACCAACGTGCTCTACGGCGAACTGAGCGAAGTCTACAACGCGGCACTTCAAGGCCAATCAGCGACGCTGCCCGCACCAGTCGCCTTCAGCGCCTACGCCACCACGCAGAATCAGAATCTGAATTCGCCCGAGCGCGCCGCCACCGAAGCCTTCTGGGAAGCCCAGTTCAAGACGATACCCACCGCGCTGCAGCTGCCCACCGACCGGCCGCGCCCGGCGCTTCGCGAAAACCAGGGCGCTACCAAGCGATTCGTCTTCCCGCCCGACGTCCTCAAAGCTGTTCGCAAGGCTGGCGCAAAACAAGGCAGCACCCTCTTCGCCACCCTGCTCTCCGGCTTTTCCCTGCTGATTCACCGTCTCGCCCAGCAGGAAGACGTGGTCATCGGCATTCCCGTCGCCGGCCAGGCGCAACTCGAAGATGGCGGCTCGCTGGTGGGCCACTGCGTCAACTTCCTTCCCATCCGCACCCATCTTGAGCCGCAGCAGACGTTCGCGCAGTTTCTCAAGCAAACGCGCAAGACCCTGCTCGACGCGCAGGATCATCAGGACTACACCTACGGGACCTTACTTCGTAAGCTTAAGCTCCCGGCTGATCCATCCCGCCTTCAGCTCGTCGAGGTCCAGTTCAACGTGGAGCAGGTCGGCGCGGGCCTCAAGTTCGACGGGCTTACCGTCGATCTGAGCGCCAACCCCAAGACCCATGTCAACATGGACCTGTTCTTCAACTTCATCGACCGCGGCAA
>Ga0182030_10013979_pt1 | contig 15911 bp, 6 predicted proteins | sample 812S3MmetaG_FD_121299 | JGI IMG/M metagenome (GOLD analysis project Ga0182030, IMG submission 121299) | Permafrost microbial communities from Stordalen Mire, Sweden - 812S3M metaG (Illumina Assembly) | ecosystem: Environmental > Terrestrial > Soil > Wetlands > Permafrost | place: Sweden...
CGGCCGTTATCCGTCTTCAACCCCGGCAGCCCGAAATCGTTGCAGGTTTTGGCGCCTATCTCGCTGAAATCGTTGAGTCGCGTTATGACTGCGCCGCCGCCTCGGCAAGCCCTAAAAGCAGGGCCGCGCTCCTGGAGACGCCTGGCAGGAGAGGAGGGACTCGAACCCCCAACCCCCGGTTTTGGAGACCGGTGCTCTACCAATTGAGCTACACTCCTAGCGGGCCTCCTTTTGCCGCAAGCCGCGCGGCGATGCAAGCTCATGCTCACCGCTTTCCGCTTGACGGGCGCAGCGCCTGCGGCCAAATCGGGCCGCCCGCGAACGGGCTGGCGGTAGGGATTGTTTGATATGACACTTGAAGCCGACCGGGCGGCGCGCGATGCCGCGAGCCCCGCGTCTCGCATAGTTCCGCCGCCTGCAGGAAATGCGCCCGGTCTCAGCGATCCCGTTCTCTATGCGGACGCCCCCGACGCCCCGGACCTGCTCGGCGCCGCCGCCGCCGTTCAACCGCTCGCCGAACTTTGCCTTTCAGCCAATGCGCAGACCCCGTTTCTCATCGGCCTCGTCGGTCCGCGCGGCGCAGGCAAGAGCTTCGCCCTTCGCCGCCTCGTCGGCGCGATCGAGGGGCTCGCGTCGGCGGCGGGACGCTTGGGTGAAAGCCCCTTCTTATCGCGGATTGTGATCGCCGAGGTCGACGCAGCAGGTCTTTCCGGGGATCCCGCGAGCGCACTGGCTTCGGCCGCCTTCGTCGCGCTCGAGCGCGACGGGTCCGGCGGCTCCTATGCGGCGCTCGCCGACGAAGCCGGCAATGCGGCCACCGATCCCCGACGAGCGGCTGTCGTCGCCGCCGATCGCCACGACGAGATCGTCGCGCGGCTCGAGGCCGAGCGCTCGGCGCGCGATGAGGTCGAGGCCAAGACCACAAGGCTCCCCGAGGCGCTGCTGTTCGAGACGCCGGGCTCGCGGGTGGACGCGTTCATCCGCACGCGCCGCGGCGCGATCGACGCGCGGCTGCGCCGGTTCGGCCTGGCCGACGGCGACAGCGCGGCCAACTATCGCGATCTCGTCCGCGATCTTTCGAGCCGCGGCGCGGCCTCGCAGGCCGGGCTTGTCCTGCGGTCGATCTGGGCCTTTGGCGGCCAATTGCGCCTGCTCACGCTGGCCTTGATCTCCTTCCTCCTCGCGTTGGCGGTTAACTGGCTGCGCGGGCCAAACGCCGAGAGGGCGATGCACGGCTTCGGCGATGCCGTCGAGCCGGTGACCGGCTTTATCGGCAAGCACGGCGATTGGCTCCAATGGGCCGTGGAGGCGCTGATCGCCATCGGGGCGCTCGCGTTGTTCGTCAATGTCTGGCGGGCGGTCAGCTTCTCCACGCTGCTCTTTCGCGGGCAGCGGCTGCTCAACATGGATGTCCGCGACCGGCGCCGCGAACTCGACGCTTCCGCCGCACGGCTCGACCGGCGCGTCGCGGCGCTGGGCCTCGAGGCGGAAGCGGCGGCCAAGCGCGCGGAATCCCTGACCAAACGCGCCGGCGCCGGCGCGGCAATTGCGCGCGCGCCCGGCCCGGTCTTCTTGAAGTCGCTGGAATCTCCCGCCAAGGCCGCGCGGGAATTTTTCGCCGAACTCGCCCGGCTGATGAGCGGGCCGGACTCCGGGGCGATCCCGGCCCCGCAACGCCTGATCTTCGCGATCGACAATCTGGAGGCGCTGACGCCGGCGGATGGCGCGCGCGTCATCGAGACGGCGAGCGCGCTGTTCGGCCCGGGCTGCATCGGCCTCGTCGCCTGCAATCCCAATGTCGTCGCGCCCGCCGCCGCGGGCGCGCCCTCGCCGCGCGAATGGCAGCAAAGCCTTTTCCAGGTCTCGCTCGATGCGGGCACTATTGTTGAGGCCGACGCCGCGCGCCTCGCGGCGCGAATTATGTCGACCTCGACCCTGCTTCCCTCGCCGGGCGAAATCGACGCGAGCCGCTCCGCGGTCGCCGAGCCGCTCTCCTCCGCGGAGGTCGCCGTGCTGAGCGCGTTGGCGCCCCTGACCGGGGGCTCGCCGCGCGCGGTCAAGCGATTCCACAACGCCTACCGTCTCGCGCGCCTCGGCAAGTCGCCGAGGCCGCTGATCGCTCTGGCGCTCGCGGCGCTGCAAAGTCCGGACCCGGACATCGCGAAGCGGCTGCGCGATGCCGCGCTCGCCGACGGCGGCGCGTTCGCGGAGCCTCACGGCCCGGCAAGCCTCATCGCGGCGACGCAGGCGGCTCGCGCGGCGCTCGGGGAGCCGATCACGGTCGCGGACGCGCGCGCGGCCTGGACCGCCGCCCGCCGTTACGCGCCCCAGGACCTCTGAAGAGAGACTATTGCGAGGCCGCAAGCGGCGCCGGTAATTGTACGTCGCTCCATCCGCCCCCGAGCGCGACGACAAGGCTGATCGCCGCGCTCAGCCGTTCCGAACGCGTGTTGAGCAGGTTCAGCTGGTCGTTGAGCGCCGTCGCTTCGGCGGTGACGACAGTGGTGAAGTTCTGCGTGCCCGCCTTGTATTCGTTGAGCGCGATCTGCACGGCCTGGTTGGCCGACTGCACAGCCTCGACCTGGACCTTGGCTTCCCGTCCATAGACGCGGATCGCGACAAGATCGTCCTCGACCTGCTGAAACGCCGTCAACACGGTCTGGCGATAGGTCGCGACGCTCGCCTGATAGACGTCGCGCGCCGCCTCGACCTGGGCCTCCGTCAGGCCGCCGTTGAATAACGGCTGCGCGAGCGCGAGCCCGTAAGCCCAGACCGGGTTCGCGCCGGCGATCTGCTTGATGAACGGATTGCCGAGGTAGCCCGCCGAACCCGAAAGCGTGATGTCGGGATAATAGCCGGCGATCGCGACGCCGATCGCGGCGTTCTGCTCTGCCATCGTACGCTCGTCGCGGGCGATGTCAGGCCGGCGCTCCAGAAGGGTCGAGGGCAGATCGACGGGAATCGCGGGGATGCCCTGTGCGAGCGGCGCGTGCGGTATCGACAATTCCGAGGGCGGGCGGCCCATCAGCACTGCGATGGCGTGCTCGTTCTGCGCGCGTGCGACGCCGGTGTTGATCTCCTGCGCCTGCGCGGCGAGCAGTTGCGCCTGCGCGGTGATCACGTCCGATTTGGCCGAGGTGCCCGCGTCATATTGATTCTGGGTGATTTGCAACGAGCGCTGATATTGCTGCACGGTGTCCGCGTACAAATCGTGCATCGAGTCGGCTTCGCGAAGCTGCACATAGGCGAGGGCCAGCGCGGATTGCGAAGCGAGCGTGGCGTTGGCGAGAACGGCGGCGCTGACCTGCGCCGCGTCGCCCTTCTCCTCGATGGTTCGCCGCACCAGTCCCCAAACGTCGAGCGTCCAGCTACCGGTGACCTGGGCATCTAACGAAGTTAGATGCGGCTCCTCGATGCCGCGCGTGATCGACGGATTGAAATTCAGCGTCGGAAACAGCCCTGCGCGCGCTTCCGCGATCATCGACAGTGCCTCTCGATAGTTCGCTTCGTCGGCTTTCAGCGTCTGGTTCGATACGGAGACTTCGGTCTCCAACCGGTCGAGTTCGGGATCGCCGAACGCCTTCCACCAAGCGCCCTTGGCGTAGCCGTCCCGGGGCGTGGCGAGCTTCCAGCCTTTGATTTCCTTGTACTGCGCGGGGACGATCGCCGCGGGGCGCAGGTAATCCGGCCCGACTGGCGCGCAGCCGAGCAAAGGGGCCGCAGCGAGGAACGCGAGAAGAAGCGGACGAAATTGCGGGCAGATCACGCTCAGGCTGTCGGCGCCGGCGCCTGGCGAAGATAAACGCGGTTCCACATGCGCCCGAGCCACTTACCGAAACGGTCAAGATAGAGGAAGATCACCGGCGTCGTATACAGGGTTAACGCCTGCGAGAACAGCAATCCCCCGACGATGGTTATCCCCAGCGGATGCCGCAATTCCGAACCCTCGCCCGACCCGAACGCCAGCGGCAGGGCGCCGAACAGCGCGGCGAACGTTGTCATCATGATCGGCCGGAAACGCAGCAGGCAGGCCCGCGTGATCGCCTCCTTGGTGTCTAGCCCCTCGTGCTCCGCCTGCAAGGCGAAGTCGATCATCATGATCGCGTTCTTCTTGACGATGCCGATCAGCAGGATAATCCCGATGAAGGCGATGATCGTGAATTCCGTGCCGGACAGCTTCAGCGCGATCAGCGCGCCGACGCTCGCCGACGGCAGCGTCGAGAGGATCGTCAAGGGATGGATATAGCTTTCATAGAGAATGCCGAGCACCAGATAGACCGCGAGCAGCGCCGCGCCGATCAGGATCAGCTGCCCCGACTGCGCCTGCTGCGAAGTGGCCGCCGTCCCCGCGAAAGCGCCGCGCACCGTTGACGGCATCTCGATACTGCGCTCTGTCTCCGCGATTGCTTTCTGCGCATCGCTCAAGGCATATCCGGTGGCGAGATTGAACGAAATCGTCGCCGCCGCGAACTGGCCCTGGTGGTTGACGCCAAGCGGCGTATGGCCCGGGTCGTACTTCGCCACGGTCGAAAGCGGGATCATCGTTTCGACCGACGTCGAGACCGCCGACCCGGTCGAGGCGCTGGAGTGTCCGCTCGCGGCTAGCGAATTCGTCGCCAGATTGCGCGCGGCGTCCGCGGCGATGCTTTCCGACGTGGTCGTGGCGGCGGTCGGCGCCGAGAAAGTCGCGGCGTTCGCGTTGGTGGACTGGGTCCCCGACGGATTGGCGCCCGCCGTCGAGACATAGAGATTGTCGAGCGTCGAGGGGTCCTGCCAGAAGCGCGGCGCCACCTCCATGACGACGTGATATTGATTCAGCGCGTTGTAGATCGTCGATACCTGCCGCTGGCCGAAGGCGTCGTAAAGCGTATTGTCGATCGCGCTGATGGTCAGGCCGAGCCGCGCGGCCGTCGCCCGGTCGATCGTGACGTCGGCCTCGAGGCCGCCCTGCTGTTGATCCGAACTCACATCCTTGAGAACCTTCGACTGCATCAGGGCCGTGGTCAGGCGCGGGGCCCATTCGTAAAGCGCCGCCGTGTTGTCGGAGAGCAGCGTGTACTGGTAGGTCGCGTTGCTCGGCCGCCCTCCCGTGCGAAGATCGGAAACGGCGACCAGGAACAGGCGCGCTCCCGGCACTTGGCCCAGCTTCTCTCGAAGACGGGTGACGACCCCGTCCGCGGTGATCCGGCGTTCGGCGTAGGGTTTCAGCGAGATGTAGACGAAGCCCGAATTCACCTGAAAGCCGCCGGTGACGCCGACGACGTCCGCGACCGCCGGATCGGCGCGCACGATCTCCTCGAGCTGCTCGAGTTTGCGCTTCATCGCCTGGAAAGAAATGCTCTGGTCGCCCACCATCGTGCCAATCATCAGCCCCGTGTCCTGCACGGGAAACAGGCTGTAGCTCATCTGTCCGAACAGCCAGACATTGAGCCCGATCATCGAAAACAGCGTCAGCACGACGAGCAGAGGATGGCGCAGCGCGGCGGCGAGCGTGCGGCGATAGAATCCGAGCATCGCCTCGAAGCCCGCTTCGGTCAGGTTGTAGATCCAGCCGTGCTTCGTCACAGGCTTTCGCGGAAGAATGTAGGCGCACATCATCGGCGTCGTCGTCAGCGAAATGAACAGCGAGATCAGCACGGCGACCGACAGCGTCAACGTGAATTCGCGGAACAGCCGCCCGACAAGGCCGCCCATCAAGAGCAGGGGCAGGAAGACCGCGATCAGCGACAGGCTGATCGAGATCACGGTGAATCCTACTTCGCTCGCCCCCAGGATTGCCGCCTGCAATCGCGACTTTCCCTCCTCGATGTGCCGGGTGATGTTCTCCAGCACCACGATGGCGTCGTCGACGACGAAGCCAGTCGAGATCGTCAGCGCCATCAGCGAGAGATTGTTGAGGCTGAAGCCGAGGAGATACATCGCGGCGAACGAGCCGATGATCGAGACCGGCACCGCGACGCTGGGGATCGCGGTTGCCCGGATGTTGCGCAGAAACACGAATACGACGAGAATCACGAGAGCGACCGACGTGATCAGCGTGATCTCGGTGTCGCGCAGCGATCCGCGGATCGTGATCGAACGATCGACGACGACTTTCAGGTCTACGTCGCCCGGCAGCGAGGCGATCAGGCGCGGCAGTTCCGCCTTCACGCCGTCGACGGCCTTGATGATATTGGCGCCGGGCTGCCGCGAGACCGTGAGGCCGACGGCGGGAACGCCGTTGGCGAGGCCCGCGTTGCGCAGGTCCTCGACGGAATCCACGACTTCGGCTACGTCGCTCAGCCTGACCGCGGCGCCGTTGCGATAGGCGACGACGAGGTCGCGATATTGCGCGGCATGGCTCGCCTGATCGTTGGCGTAGATCTGGTAATGGAAATCGTCGTCCTCGATCGCGCCCTTCGGGCTGTTGGCGTTGGCCGAGGCGAGCGCGGCGCGCACATCCTCGAGGCCGATGCCGTATCGGAACAGCGCGCTCGGGTTGAGCTCTACCCGGACGCCGGGCAGCGCGCTTCCCGTCACGTCGACCTCCCCGACGCCTTCGAGTTGCGACAGTCGCTGCTGCAAAACGTTCGAGGCGACGTCGTAGAGTTGTCCGACCGCGCGCGTCGCCGAGGTCAGCGACAGCACCATGATCGGCGCGTCGGCCGGGTTGACCTTATGATAGGTCGGATTCTGCCTCAGACTCGTCGGCAGGTCGGCGCGCGCCGCGTTGATCGCGGCCTCCACATCGCGCGCCGCGCCGTTGATGTCGCGGTCGAGGCCGAATTGCAGCGTGATGCGGCTGGTGCCGCGGGCGCTCTGCGACGTCATTTCGTTGACGTCGGCGATCTGGCCGAGATGCCGCTCCAGCGGCGCGGCAACCGAGGTCGCCATCGTGTCCGGGCTCGCGCCCGGCATGCTGGCCGAGACCGAAACGGTTGCAAAATCGACTTGCGGCAACGGCGCGACCGGCAATTGCCCGAACGCGAGCATGCCGGCGAAGGCGATGCCGAGCGTCAGCAGGGTCGTCGCGACGGGGCGCCGGATGAAGAGCTCGGAAAACCGGTTGTTCACGGGGCCTCCGCCGCGACAGCGGCGGCGGCGGCGCCGAAGCCGAGCGAGGCGCCGATGCGCTCGAAGAAGAGATAGATCACGGGCGTCGTGAAGAGCGTCAGCACCTGACTGACCGCGAGGCCGCCAACGATGGCAAGGCCGAGCGGATGGCGCAGCTCCGAGCCGACCCCCGTTCCCAGCATCAACGGCAGCGCGCCGAACATCGCCGCGACCGTCGTCATCAGGATCGGGCGAAGCCGCAACAGGCACGCGCGGAAAATCGCGTCCCGCGCGTTGAGCCCGTCGACGCGCTGCGCCTCCAGCGCAAAGTCGATCATCATGATCGCGTTCTTCTTGACGATGCCGATCAGCAGCACGATGCCGATGACGCCGATGATGTCGAGGCCGGCGCCCGCCCAGTTCAGCGCAAGCAGCGCGCCGATGCCCGCCGAGGGGAGCGTCGAGAGAATGGTGATGGGGTGGATGAAGCTCTCGTAGAGCACGCCGAGCACGATGTACATCGCCAGGATCGCGGCCAGCAGCAGGAACACCTCATTCGAGAGCGAGGACTGGAAGGCCTGCGCGGCGCCCTGAAAGCTGATGGCGAAACTTGCCGGCAGGTCGATGTCCTTCAGCGCCGCACCGATCGCGTCGACCGAGCCGCCGAGCGACGAGCCGGGGGCGAGGTTGAAGGAGATCGTCGTGACCGGAAACTGCTTCAGATGCGAAATCTGCAGCGGCGATTGCTTGACATCGAGTTTGCTCACGGTATTCAGCGGCACCTGCCCCGTGGTCGACGCGGACGTCGGCAGATAGATCGAGTTCAGCGAATTCAGCGAATGCGTCATCGACGGGTCGATATCCAGAATCACTCGATATTGATTGGACTGGGTGAAGATCGTCGAAACGATGCGCTGGCCGTAGGCGTCGTAAAGCGCGTTGTCGATCGAGGCCGGCGTGATCCCGAAGCGCGCGGCGCTCGCGCGGTCGATGTTGATCGTCACCGAGCGCCCATTGGGCTGCAAGTCGCTCGCAACATCGACGATCTCGGAAATCTTGCCGAGCCGTTCGAGCACCTTCGGCGTCCATTGCTGCAGCGTCGCGAGGTCCTGGTTCTCTAGCGTAAACTGGTACTGCGTGGCGCTCACCGCCGTATCGATCGAAAGATCCTGAACCGGCTGCATGTAGAGCGAAATACCGACGACGCCGGCGGTTTCCTGCTGCAGCCGGCGGATGATCTCGCTCGCGTTCGCCTTGCGCTTGGCGTGCGGTTTGAGGTTGATCAGGATGCGGCCCGAATTTAGCGTGATGTTCGAGCCGTCGACGCCGATGAAGGAGGAAAGGCTCTCGACATCGGGGTCGTTCAGGATCGTCTTGGCGAGCTCCTGCTGCAGGTTGGACATCTTGTCGAACGACGTCGCCTGCGAGGCCTGAGTGACGCCCTGAATGACGCCGGTGTCCTGGATCGGAAAGAACCCCTTCGGGATCTGGATGTAGAGATAGCCGGTGAGGAAAAACGTGCCCAATGCGACCAGCAGCGTGAGCGGCTGATGGTTGAGCACCACGGTCAGCGCGGCGCCGTATTGCCTGAGCAGCCACTGGAAGAACCGCCCGCCGGTGGCGTGGTGGCCGCTCGCGGCGCCCGGCGGGGTGGGCTTCAGGAGTTTCGCGCACAGCATGGGCACGAGGGTGAGCGAAACGATCGCGGAAATCACGATCGTGGCAGCGAGCGTGATGGCAAATTCGTGGAACAGCCGCCCAACCACGTCGCCCATGAAGAGGAGCGGGATCAGCACCGCGAGCAACGAAATGGTCAGCGAAATGATGGTGAAGCCGATCTGCTCCGAGCCTTTCAAGGCGGCTTGGAGCGGCGATTCGCCCGCTTCGAGATAGCGCGCGATGTTCTCGATGACGACGATCGCGTCGTCGACGACGAAGCCGGTCGCGATCGTCAAGGCCATCAGTGACAAATTGTCGAGGCTGAAATTGAACTGATACATGATCGCGAGCGCGCCGACGAGCGACAGCGGCACAGAGAGGCTCGGGATGATCGTCGCGGGGATGTTGCGCAGAAAGAGAAAGATCACGAGCACGACGAGGCCGACGGCGAGCGCAAGCTCGAACTCGACGTCCTCGACGGAAGCTCGGATCGTCGTCGTGCGGTCGGTGAGCGGCGTAATCTCGATCGCCTGCGGCAGCGAGCCGGTCAGCTGCGGCAGCAGTTTCTTGACGCTGTCGACGACCTGAATGACATTGGCTCCGGGTTGGCGCTGAATATTGACGATGAGCGCCGGCGTCGTGTTCATCCAGGCGGAAAGGCGCCCGTTTTCCGGTCCGATTTCGACGGTCGCGACGTCGCTGAGCCTCACCGGCGCGCCGTTGCGATAGGCCACCACGGAATTCAGATAGTCGTTGGGATCGTGAATCTGGTCGTTGGCGTTGACCGCATAGGATTGCGAGGCTCCGTCGAAGCTTCCCTTCGGCGTGTTGACGTTGAGATTGCCGATCGTTGTTCTGAGATCGTCGAGATTGACGGCATAGGCGGCGAGCGCGAGCGGATTGGCGTGGATCCGCACCGACGGGCGCTGGCCGCCGGAGATCGAGACGAGACCGACGCCCGGCAATTGCGAGAGCTTAGGGACAAGACGCGATTCGACGATGTCCTCGACCTCGGTGAGCTTCAGCGTCTTCGAGGTGACGCCGAGGGTCAGGATCGGCGCATCGGCCGGGTTGACCTTGGCGTAGATCGGCGGCGCCGGCAGGTCGGCTGGCAGCAGATTGCCCGCCGCATTGATGGCCGCCTGGACCTCCTGCTCGGCGACGTCGAGGCCTATGTCGAGGCCGAATCTCAGCGTGATGACAGACGAGCCCGCCGAGCTCTGCGACATCATTTGCGACAGGCTCGGCATTTGGCCGAACTGACGCTCAAGCGGCGCCGTGACCGACGAGGTCATCACCTCCGGGCTTGCGCCGGGATAAAACGTCTGCACCTGGATGGTGGGATAGTCGACCTCGGGCAGCGCGGATAACGGCAGAAATTTGTAGGCGATCGCGCCGAGCATCAGGATTGCGAACATCAGCAACGTCGTCGCGACGGGCCTCTCAATGAAGAGGCGCGACGGGTTCATGAGCGCGCCCCTCGTAAAGGCGCGCTCATGGCGTCGCGCTTGGTGAAGGCGAAGGCGAGGCAGGGGCGGCCGCCGCGGGGCCCGCAGCCTCAGGCGCCGCACCGCCGGCGGCCTCGCCGTCCTTGCGATGGCGATGCTTCCCAAGCGTCGCGGCGTCGCCCGCTCCAGGGCTTCCAGCCGCGGGCCACGAACCGTCCGCGCCTGCGGGGCCCGCCCCGGCGTCGTTGCGCGGCGGCGCGAGCCTCACCTTGGCGCCCTCGCGCAACCGATCCGCGCCGTCGACCACGACTTTGTCCCCGACCGCGAGCCCGGACGACACGACTGTTCGGGAGGCATCCGTCGGCCCGGTGACGACCTTGCGCACGCTGACGGTGTTGTCGTCGTTGACGAGGTAAACGAAGCTGCCGGGCGATCCAATCTGGATCGCGGCGTTGGGAACCAGCACCGCGCCGGTCATCGTGTCGACGAGCAGCCGGACGTTGACGAACTGGCTCGGAAACAGCGCGCTGTCGGAATTGGGGAAGGTCGCGCGCAGCTTGAAGGTGCCGGTCGAGGTGTCGACCTGATTGTCGAACGTCGTCAGCACTCCGGTTGCCAGTTCTTTGACGTTTGAGCGGTCGAATGCGGTCACCGGAAGTTTCGCGCCCGAATTGACCCGGCGCGTAATGCGCTGCCAATTGTCCTCTGGCGTCGAGAAAATCACGCTGATCGGATCGAGCTGCGTGATGACGACCAGACCCGCAGCGTCAGTCGGCTGCACGTAATTACCGGCGTCTACCAGTCTGAGCCCTACCCGCCCGGTGATCGGCGACACGATGCGCGCATAGGCGATGTTGAGCTTGGTAGCGTCGATTTGCGCCTGATCGCTCGCCATCGCCGCCTTGTCCTGCGCGACGAGAAAAACCTGATCCTCGACCTGCTGATGGGCGATCGAGTCCTGCTTAACCAGTGTTTGATAGCGCGCAAGATCGGCCTGCGCCTGTTGATAGAGCGCCGTGTCCTTGGCCAGTTGCCCCTGAGCTTGCGCGAGCGTCGCCTGGAAGGGGCGATCGTCGATCTGGGCGAGGAAATCGCCCTCCTTGACGAGCTGGCCCTCCTGGAACCCGACCTGCATCAGCTTGCCGGAAATTTGCGTCTTCACCGTCACAGTGGCGAGGGGCGTCACGGTACCGAGCGCGTCGATCGTGATTGGCATGTCGCCGAGCGTCGCCGGGGCCGCGCGCACGGTCTGCGGCGGGGGCCCGGAGGGCGATGCGGGGCGGCTCGATTCCAGCGTCGAGGGGCCGATGTTCTCAAGCCGCAGGCCAAGCGCGATCAGCGCCGCGGCAAGCGCGACCGCGAGCGCGATCTTGCCCAGCCGGTAGCGCTTTGGCGCAGGCGCGAGTCCGACGTCCGGCGCCGCCTCGGGCGAGGCGGGCGTCGCCTTGGCGACTGAGTCGGGATCCACGGTTTCGTTCATACTTTTGAGTCTCTCGACGCCTTGGAAATACATGAATCGCCAAGAACACGCTAAAGTCGGTGAGAAGAAAGCCATATTCAAGGCGCCGACTTGGCGCGAGGGTGTTGCAATCCGTCGCGGGCTGCGCCATAAGCCGGGTTCGCCGGTCTCGACCGGCGCGGATGCGGGTGTAGCTCAGGGGTAGAGCACAACCTTGCCAAGGTTGGGGTCGAGGGTTCGAATCCCTTCGCCCGCTCCAAAATTTATCAAGAAAATCAAGAAGTTGCCAGCGGTCCTTTGGGGCCGGCTTTTCTTGGACGGCCTATAGCAATTGCCGCCATTGCGGACATTCGCGCAGACAGAGGTTCCTCTCCTACGCGAAACCGACAGACCCTACAGGCTCTCTACCTAGGCAAACCCGACAGTTGCATGAGACGTGATGTGCGAAATCCGGAAGGTTTCAGCGCAGGTCACAATTACCCGGCGCCGTCGACAGTCTTCAGCCGCTCCCCCATTGGGGATGGCTTGAGTAGATTCCGAGCCTGCTGCTCTCGGTCTGCGTGGTATTGGATGATTTCCTAATCCGAAAGCCTTGCAGAGGAATTCCCGATGATTGACAAAGCTGAGCCCAAGAACGCCACGAAAGGCACCAAGGAGCCAAAACCTATCACACACCCGGGAATGATGGGTGACGGCACGGAAGAGCAAAGCCTCGGAGAGCGCGGCGATCCGTCGAAGCGCATCAAGGAAGATGAGGTCGACGCGGCTTTCCCACAGCCAAACCCAAACGAGAAGCCCTGACCTCAGAGCTCGACAGCAGGATCGGAAATCTTGACTACCCGCCAGCGCGATGAGTTGCCCGTGCGCCCCTGCTCGGCTCTTTCGCCGGGCCGCGGATTATGGTTGCGATCCGCCCCGTTCCTAGTTGCAGCCTGGCTGAGCGGACGGTTGGATGCTCTTGCCGGCCTCAACTCCTGATTACCGGCCAACGCCGGATCTTAGAGCTGCGAAGAGTCAAAATCAGCCAGCTCAGTAAAATTCCGGCACATGGCTAAGCTGTGGGCAGTAACTCGGCGTCGGGTAGGCGCGATGGCGCGGATTGCCCGTGCGCCAGCGCCTTGCGCGCTTGCCACGCGTCTCCGGCGTCGAGCTCCTCGAGGAAGGTTGTTTCGCCGCCGGTCGATGTCGCGACGGGAAGCCCGTCGCGATAAAGGACCCGATTGCCCGCAAGAGGGGGAAGCTTCGGGCCTGGGGTTAGGATGCCGACGAGGTTCAGCGGATCGGCGCCAGAAAGCGATACCAAATCGTTCGAGCCCTTCTTGCGTCGCGTCTCGCGCAACAGGCCGATCGCCTCAGGAAGGGCATATTGCTCCCCCGAGAACCCGGCGACGAACCGGCCGCCCCGGATTTCGCCGCGCGCCTCCAGGCGTCGATAGACGCGCAATAGGTCGCGCCATGGCGGCAGCCAACCGGCTTCGCGCTCCAGCAGCCGCCAAAACACGACGCCGTATCGCTGCAAAAGCGTGCGGGCGGCGTGCTCGAACGCCTCGGCGCTTGGCCGCTCAGCCGCGTCGCCGGCTTTTGCCGGGCGCATCAGCGCCCAGCGTCCGGCGTCCTCCACCCCGAAGGCGACAGTTCGGCGCCGGCGCCGGCCTCCGGCGCTCAGCTTTCGCAATTCGGAGGGGACAAGCAGCGCCCGCAATCCGACGAAACTATCCGAAGTCGCCAGGCCGAGCGCCACCAGCTCGGCAAGCGCCTCCTCGGTTTGCGTGCGCAGAAGTCCCGTCCCCGCCATTAGCTCGTCGAAAAACGAGGCTCCATAATTCCTGATGAACGCCTCGACGGCGCGCGCCCCCGCACTGAACGGGAGCGCCGCGCCGTTCGCAGAGAGTGCGCGCCAATGGGCAGCGTTTCGCCTTTGAAGGAGTGTGATCGGCGTGGTGCGGACCGGCGCGGCGCGCGCCGTCCCGCTGGTCGAGGTCCCCGCGCGAGGCCTCAGGCGAGCCCAGGCGACGCGGCCGGCAAGACATTCGTCATCGAGCCAACCCGGTTCATAGTCCGCGACCCGAGCGGACAGAATTTCGGTCTCCCACGCCGCCGCGGGAGCCTCGAACCCTTCCAGTTGCTTGATCGTCGAGGCCAGGGATTCGGGTCCCTCTCTCTGCTCATCGGCGCTCACATGCTGCCAGGCGAAGAGGAAACGCAGAAAGTCGCGGGGCGGAACGGGCTCGATCTCCGCCCGCAGGCGCTTGACCGTGTACCTGTGAATGCGCGCGAGCAGCCGACGATCGCACCATTCCTCGGCGTTGGCGCCTGCGGTGAAGCGCCCCCGCATCGCAAAGCCCTCGGTCTGCAGCGCCTCGAGCGCCGCGGCGATCTCGCTCGACTCAAGTCCCAACGCAGCCGCTAGCGCAAGCGTCGAGACCGGTCCAGAACCCTCAAGCCGCCCGCGCAAGATTTCGACGAGCGCGGATTCGCGGGTCCAGCCTGCCGCGGCCAGCGCCTCCGGCAGAAGGATCTCGGTCGCTGGCTGTGCGTCGGGCCACAAAGTCTGAAATTGTGGGATGCGTTCCGCCGCGATCCACATCTCGCCGCTAGGGCAGGTCAGGCGTGCGACGCGGCTCTCTCGCGAGAGCGCCGCGAGCCAGTCGCTCCAGCCCGCCGCTTCGTCCGCCGTGAGAAAGCTCAGGCACGCCAGCGCATCGTGCAACTCGTCCGCGTTGCCGGGATCGGGCCAAGCTTCCAAGCGGACTCGCGCGATCGCTTCGGGATCGAGGCGCCCGATTTCGGAGGCGGTCTCGGGGTCCATCCAACGCCGCGCCATGACGGCCTGGGTGCGGCGCTCTTCCAGCGGCGCGTCGTCGAGAAAGGCATAAGGTTTCGCAGACAGCGCTTCGAGCGCCAGCGGCGAGGGTTCCGTTAAATCGCAGGCGACGACTGATATCTCGCCGGTCTCCAGCTCCCTTAGCAGTCGCTCCAGTCCCTGGATGTCCATCGCATCGTTGAGGCAGTCGCCGATGGTCTGGTTGACGAGCGGATGGTCGGGAACCTCGCGTTCGCCGACCAGATTCTCCGCGCAGGCGATCTGGTCGGGAAACACCTCCGCAACAAGATCCTCCGCCTCCATCCGCGCGAACTGTGGGGGAATTCGGCGGCCAGCGCGCATGCGGGGAATCGCCAGCGAAATTCCCGCGACCCAGCGCCAGCGGGTCGCAAACATCGGCGCGTCAAGCAACGCTTGAATGAGGACGGTCCTGACGCTCGCCGAATGGAGATAGCGGGCAACGTCGCCAAGCTCGAAACTATGCGCGGTCGTCAGCGACAGCACGATATTGTCCTCGGTTGCTGCGGCCTGCAATTCGAAATTGAACTTGCGGCAAAAGCGCTTGCGCAAGGCGAGGCCCCAGGCGCGGTTGACGCGACCGCCGTAGGGCGAGTGAACGACGAGCTGCATCCCGCCCGCTTCATCGAAGAAGCGCTCCATCACGATCTGTTCGTGGGTCGGCAAACAACCCAACGCCGCGTGGGAAGCCGCGAGATATTCCGCCAGCTGTTCCGCGGCGGGCCGTCCCAAACCGATCGTGGCCGCGAGCCATTCGGCGACGCCTTCGACATCGGCGCCGCCACGGAGCCGTGCGGCAATTTCCGAGCGGAGCCGAGACACTGACCGAGACAATTCCTCGCTTCGCCCCGGCGCTTCGCCGAGCCAAAACGGAAGCGTAGGCGGTTGGCCATGCGCATCTTCCACCCGCACCACGCCGCGCTCGACGCGCAGGATGCGATAGGAGATGTTGCCAAGCTGGAACACGTCTCCGGACATGCTTTCGACGGCGAAGTCCTCGTTGACCGATCCGATCGGCTGATTTTGCGGCTCCAGAACCACCTGGTAGTCCGCCGAGTCGGGAATGGCGCCGCCGGAGGTCAGCGCCGTAAGCCTTGCGCCGCGGCGACCGCGCAGCGTGTGATTGATGGCGTCGTGATGAAGGAGCGCGCCCCTGCGGCCGCGCCGGGTGCTGAAACCGTCCGCAAGCATCCGGACGAGCGTTTGAAAGTCCTCGCGCTTTAATGCACGGTACGGCCATGCCTGGCCGATGAGCGCGAAGAGTTCATCCTCGTTCCAGTCTTGTGCGGCGACTTCCGCGACAATCTGCTGCGCAAGCACGTCAAGCGGCTGCCCGGGAACCGTCAACGCGTCGAGTTCCCCGCGGCGGACGCTGTCGAGGAGAGCCGCGCATTCAACCAGTTCGTCGCGCGAAAGTGGGAACAGCCTGCCCTTCGGGGTTCCCTTCACCGCATGTCCCGAGCGCCCGACG